>Ga0182792_1001034_pt1 | contig 24100 bp, 20 predicted proteins | sample Passage237B_FD_130497 | JGI IMG/M metagenome (GOLD analysis project Ga0182792, IMG submission 130497) | Cellulose adapted compost microbial communities from Newby Island Compost Facility, Milpitas, CA, USA - Passage2 37B (version 2) (version 2) ...
CGCTTCGAGCGAGGGACCATCTATCCGGTAAACCTCGCGCACGGCTTCGCCCATGAGCTGCGCGGCTCGAACCATGGTAGGCACCGTATGCAGCGTTTCCGGTTCTTCCGATCCGCGCACCCGTACGCCCTGCTCGGTCGCCATGTTGATCGCGGCCTGACTGACGGCAAGATTGCCCGCCGTCATCAGCCCGATTACCCGGTCACCGGGATGTTCGATAACGGTCAGTTTGCGAAAGGTCGAAATATTGTCGACACCTGCATTTGTGCGCGTGTCCGCCAGCATGACAAGGCCGGCTTCCAGCCGAAGCGCGACGCAATAGGTCATCGAAGTCTCCAGACATTGCCGGGTTGCCCCCGGTCCTTACTCACCTTGCACCGGCCACCTTACTGCTGAGCGGCGCCGGCATCGACCCTGAGACGCACTTCAAGCGTTTCCACGCCTCCGCCGCGCCGGAGCCCGCGCGCCGGAGCAGCCTCCAGATAATCGAGGCCGCAAGCGACGCGGACATGCGCATCCGTCGGGCAGATACGGTTGGCGACGTCGAATCCGACCCAGCCAAGGCCATCAATATAGACCTCGGCCCATGCATGGCTAGCCTCATATTCCGTATCGCGCGGGTCCCAGAGATAACCGCTGACATAGCGCGCGGGCAGCCCCGCATGACGCGCTGCCGCGATGAATACATGGGCATGGTCCTGACAGACCCCATATCCATGCGCGAGAGCTTCGGCAGCCGTGGTTTCGGGATGGGTCTCGCCGATCCGGTAATCGACGGCATCGCGCACCTTGTCCATCAGCCTGTGGGCAAGATCGAGCAGCGATCCATCCGAACTCGCAAGAGCAGAAGCCGCCAGCGTCTCGATCGCAGGATCGGGCGCCGTGAGCGGCGTCTCGCGCAGAAAGAAGGCAGGCTCAAACGGCTCATACGCCCCGTGCAGGACCCCGCCCGTATCGACCGTCTCGACCTCCGCCGAAATGGTCAGCGTGACTTCGTTGTGAAGGCTGGAGACATAAAGCGTGTCGAGCGCATTGCCGAATGCGTCTTCACCCTGCGTTACATTGGCGAAGTGAGGCGCGGAAAGGCTCCAGGAAAGAACCTTCTGGCTCCCGTTGTCGCGGGGGCGCACACGCAGCACCTGCATGGAATAATTGGCGGGGGCCGCGTAGCGATAGCTTGTTTGCTGGCTGATCCGGATTCGCATGGGTGCAGTCTACCCCAAAAGGTAACTTCTGCTGATCTCCAATCCGAGCCTGTTGTTCTGATCGATATGATCGCTCAGAAACTCATGCAGCCCCTGCCGGAAGACATCCTCGATCTTGCCGAATCTGAGCCGCGAATAAATCTGCCCCGCGATCCGGTGACATTCGTGGCGCTGCCCGTATTCCTCACCCAACCGGTCGAGACATTCCTTGATTTCTGCGGCGCAACTGATGAGCGAGCGCGGCATCTCCTCGCGCATGATGAGGAACTCGGCAATCAGCCAGGGCTTCAGGCCCTCGCGATAGACAGCGTTGTAACTGCGATATCCGGAAACGGCCCGCAGGATGGACGCCCATTGATAATAGTCGATGCCGCCGCCGACTTCGGCATGTTCGGGCAACAGCACGTGATATTTCACGTCGAGAATGCGCGCCGTATTGTCGCTTCGCTCGATGAAGGTGCCGAGCCGCGTGAAGTAGTAGCTGTCACGCCGCAGCATGGTGGCAACCGTGCCGCCGGTGAAGAGCAGCGAGCAATCCTTCACCCAGTCGAGAAAACGGTGAAGGCCGCTGCCTCTGACGCGGGATTCGTTCCAGCCGGGCAGCGCAAGCCAGGCTGAATTGAGGCACTCCCATTGCTCGATCGTGAGCGCCGTGCGCACCGCGCGCGCATTGCGTCTTGCCGTCTCGATGCAGGTGCGGATGCTCGAGGGATTTTCGGCATCGAATGCAAGATAGGAGATGACGTTTTCCGGCGTCGCCTCATCGTACTTTTCGTAAAAGCCCTGCTCGCAGCCTGACACAACGACGGTGGAGTGCCATTCGTTGCCGTCTGAATCTGCACCCGACGGCATCAGCGACAGGCGGTCGGTCACGCGCAGGGTACGCGCGAGATTTTCCGCCCGCTCCATATAACGGGCAATCCAGTAGAGACTGTCTGCGGTACGCGAGAGCATCATCGCCTCAATCCTTCAGCACCCATGTGTCCTTGGTGCCGCCGCCCTGGCTCGAATTGACGACAAGCGATCCTTCGCGCATGGCAACGCGGGTAAGACCACCGGGCACGACGCGAATTTCCCGCCCCGAGAGAATAAACGGCCTGAGATCGACATGCCGCGGTGCCACACCTTCATCGACAAACGTCGGACAGGTGGAAAGCGCAAGTGTCGGTTGCGCGATGTATTTCTCCGGCGCCGCCTTCACCCGCAAACGAAAGGCCTCGATCTCTTCCTTCGTGGCCTTTGGACCCACCAGCATGCCGTAGCCGCCCGAACCATGAACTTCCTTCACGACAAGCTCGCCGAGATTGTCGAGCACATAGGCGGCATCATCCTTCTCGCTGCAGCGCCAGGTCGGCACGTTCTTCAGGATCGGCGTTTCGCCAAGATAGAACTTCACCATTTCGGGCACATAGGTGTAGATCGCCTTGTCATCGGCGATACCTGCCCCCACGGCATTCGTCAGATTCACATTGCCCGCGCGATAGGCATTCATCAGCCCCGCAACACCAAGCGCGGAATCAGGACGGAAGGTCAGCGGATCGAGGAAATCGTCATCAACGCGGCGATAGATCACGTCAACGCGTTTCGGCCCCTGCGTCGTGCGCATATAGACAATGTCGTTGAGCACGTAGAGGTCCGGCCCTTCGACAAGCTCCGCGCCCATCTGGTCGGCAAGGAAGGAGTGCTCGTAATAGGCGCTGTTGTAGATACCGGGCGTGAGCACAACCACAGTCGGCTCTCCGACACAGTTGCGCGGCGCAACGGAGGTGAGCGTGCGCATCAACTCGTCGCAATAGTGATCGACCGGCGCGACATTGTAGCGGGAGAAGAGATCCGGGAAGAGCCGCATGGTGATTTCGCGGTTCTCCAGCATGTAGGAAACGCCTGACGGCGTGCGGCAATTATCCTCGAGCACATAGAACTCGTCCGGCCCGACACGCACCATGTCGATGCCGGCGATATGCGTATAGACGTTTTGCGGAACGGCAACGCCCTGCATCTGGTAGCGATAGGTCTCGTTCAGGATAACCTGATCGCGCGGAATGATGCCCGCCCGCAGAATCTCCTGCGGCCCATAGACATCTGCGATGAAGGCGTTGAGCGCCTTGACCCGCTGCACAAGCCCGTCGGAAATCTGCCGCCATTCGGCCGCTTCGAGAATCCGGGGGATGATGTCGAAGGGAATGATGCGCTCCGGGTCCCCGCCCTCGCCATAGACGGCGAAGGTGATGCCGATGCGGCGAAAGAATGTCTCCGCCTCCTCGCGCCTGAGCGTCAGGATTTCAAGCGGCGTCTCGTCAAGCCAGGCCTGCAAGGTCCGGTAAGCACGGCGAACCTCGCCCCCGGGGGCACCCATTTCATCGAAGATGGCCTCAGCCATCGAATCTCCTGCCTCTGCGGTGTTTGTCCCGCGTTTGTCACGCCTCAAGCCTAAAGCGAGAGCAAAAGGGATGCCACGTCATGAGAGGCCTCATTTGCGGCATTTACGCAGACTTCACACGGTCATGTGACCGGAAATTGATCGCTGATCGCGCAGACCGCCGCAAAAAGCGGCAACTCTCAGCCCCGCCTCAGCCTGTCCAGAAGCTCGGGCGTCGGATAGCCGTCCGCCGGAACCCCGATGCTTCGCTGATAGGCGCGGATCGCCTTGCGCGTATTGAAGCCGATAATGCCATCCACCCCGCCCGTATCGTAGCCCCGTGCGGTGAGAAGCTCCTGCAGGTCCTGCCGCTCCTGCCGTCCGAGCGGCCGCTCGTCGCGCGGCCAGCCCGCCACGATCTGCCCCCGGTCCCGGAACCTGTCCGCCAGCAGATTGACCGCCAGCGAATAGGAGGTGGAGGCATTATAGGCGAGTACCGTGCGGAAATTATTCATGACGAGGAAGGCCGGGCCGCGATGACCGGCAGGCAGAAGAATGGACGCTTTCTCATCCATCTCGCCGCCGGGGAAGGATCGCCCGTCGATCCGCGCGACACCATCCTTCACCCACTCGCCAAGGCTGCGCGAGACGGACATATCAGCAACCGCATAATCGAAACCGGTCGGCAGCTTCACTTCATAGCCCCAGCTTCCGCCGGTCTTCCAGCCGGATTTGCCGAGATAATGCGCCGCTGATGCAAGCGCATCCGCATGGGAGTTCCAGATGTCGCGTTTGCCGTCGCCATCGAAATCAACGGCATGGGCGTTGTAGGTCGTGGGGATGAACTGGGTCTGGCCCATCGCGCCCGCCCATGAGCCGGTCATGCGGTCAGCGGCAATGTCGCCGTTCTGAATGATCTGCAAGGCGGCAATGAGCTGCGTGCGCCCGTAGTCCATGCGGCGGCCCTGATAGCCGAGCGTCGCAAGCGAGCGTACGACGCTTTTCGTACCCTGAAAGGACCCGAAATTGGACTCAAGCCCCCAGATCGCCACCAGCACATGCCGGTTGACGCCGTAGCGTGCCTCGATGCGGTCCAGCAGCTTTTCATTCTCGGCGAGAAGCGCCTTGCCGCGCGCCACTCGCGTATCGGAAAGCGCGCCTTCAAGATATTCCCAGACAGGCTTGGTAAACTCCGGCTGGCTCTCATTCGCCTTGACTACATCATCATCAGGCCGGAGGCCGCGCATGGAGCGGTCGAATGTGGCTGCCGTCACGCCCGCCTTCAGCGCATCTTCCCGAAACGCGGTGAGCCAGTCTGCGAAGGCAACATCATCCACCTTCTCCGAACCGGGCGGTGCAAGCGGCAGGCGCGCGCTTGCCGCATCTGCCGCGCAACCCGTAAGCGCCAACGCCCCGAACATGATCGCAGGAATGATGACGCAAACCCTGAAACAGGAGGGAAACCGGCCGGAGGAAGAAAGAGGCAGGCGGAAGACAGGCATTACACACGCTCTCTGGAAGGACACTTGCCGAACGGGTCATACAAGGGAAACGCTATCACGGCTTTGCCGAAAAGCGCAGATGGCGCACGCAGCACCGCCCGCCCACCTCTTCGACGGACCGCCTCCCTCCCCTAACCGTCAATTGAGGCAACATGTCGGCGCGAGAAGGTGGCCGGGCGCCAGTGACGAAAGAGGGGTGACCCCCTAGAATCGCGCAGGTGATTCTCAAGGACAGGCGGGAGCAGGTGATGGTGAGTGGGCAAGAGAACGGCGCGTTCCCGATGGCAACGGGCTGGCGCCTCAAACCGCTCATCCTATGGTTCATCGCCGCCCTCGCGCTGGCCGCAAGCCTTGCCCTGCCGGGTCTCTGGAGCGCGCTCGATATGGGGGTAGCCCGGTCGCTGAACGGCACCGTCATCTGGGACGATACGATCGCCACCCTCTGGGCGATTGGTTGCGAGCGGCGCTTCGCAGCCTTCCTGATGCTGACAATCTTCGCCGCCTGGCTCGTCCATCTCGGGCGCGAAGCAGGAGAAGGCTTCCGGCATGATCTGTCACTGGGGATGGTCGCCTTTCTGCTGCCGCTGATTTTTCTCGCGCTGGCACTGGTCATCGGCGAAAGCCGCCCCGCGCCCGCAGCAACGCTTGTTCCCTTCTATGCGATCTCCGATCTCCTGCCCTGGTCCGAGGCAGGAACAAACACGACCGCCCCTCTCCCCGCTGCCCATGCAGCCCTTGCAGGCGCGCTCACCGTGGCGCTCTGGCTTTCTTTCGGGCGCGGCTTCGGGCTGATGGGACTCGCGCTGCTCGTCCTGATCGCTCTGCCCCGCATGGCCGCAGGCGCGGAATGGGCGAGTGACACGCTGCTGGGGGCTGGTGTCTCGGCGCTTCTCATGCTGGCGCTCGCGAAGGGCACCCCCATCCCCTTTTATCTCTATCGCCTCATTGATGTGCCCGCCGCGCGCCTTCTCATCTGGTGGGGCCGGATCGTGCTGCAACTGAGCACGGAAGGCCGCGCAAACTTCCACCCGGCAAAGCAGGTGTTGCGGGGCATGTGCATTGGCGCAGCCGACCTCATACCCGGCGTGAGCGGCGGCACGATGGCGCTCATTCTTGGTGTCTATCGCCGACTGATCGCTGCCATCGCCCATCTCGACAGCGTGTTTCTGGGTCATATCCGCCGCTTCGAAATCATGGCGGCGCTGCGCCATATCGATATTCTCTTTGCCGCACCGATTGCGCTTGGCGTTGGCCTTACCCTCATCATTTTCAGCCGCATCATTCCTTTCTCGCTGCTGATGAGCTCTTTCCCAGAGCCGACCTTCGGCTTCTTCTTCGGGCTCGTACTCGCCTCCACAATCGGCCTTATGTCCCATGTCGAAATTGGCGGCTGGCGCGGCTGGTGCTGGATCCTGCTCGGCTTCCTCTTCGGCCTTTCCATCTCAATCCTTGTGCCGGTAAAGACACCGGATGCTGCCTGGTTCCTCTTCATTTGCGGCATGGCTGCCGCCTTCGCGCTGCTGGTGCCGGGCATTTCGGGAGCTTTCGTGCTGCTCATCCTCGGCAAATATGCCGATGCGCTGGAAGCCCTTGGCCGGTTTGACCTGCCGTTCATCCTGCCGCTCGTCGCCGGCATCATCACGGGGGCGCTTCTCTTCTCGCGCGCCATCAACTGGCTACTCGACCATTTCTACCGGCTGACCATGCTCACCGTGATCGGCGTACTGTTCGGCTCGCTGCTTGTCGTCTGGCCGTTCAAACACCGGCATTACGAGATGATCGGCGGCAAGTCGCAGATGATCTCGGCTGACCCCTATTTCCCGCTCCATCTCGATGGAACGGTCATTGCGGGCGTCGCCGCCCTTGTCGCGGGTCTCCTGCTCTACCGCCTGCTCGACCGACTGGCGCAGCATACGGATACAAGCACCGCCCAGCCTTCAAAGTGAACTCGCGGTATCACTTTTTGTTAAGCAAGATTTAAACGACGGCATGGTTCAAGTTTTCCATGCTGACGGTTTATGAGTGTCTCACCGTCGAACATGATTTGCGGCTTGTCGCGCTGGCGGGCTTTCTCTGCATGTTCGCGAGTTTTTCCGCCCTTCATCTGCTCGCCCGCGCGCGCGAGGATGTTGCCTGGCGACGCCTGCTCTGGATTCTGGGAGCCGGACTGGTGGCCGGTTCCGGCATCTGGGCAACGCATTTCATAGCCATGCTCGCTTACCGACCCGATTATCCGGTGAGCTACCATACCGGCGTCACGCTTCTTTCCTTCATTCTCGCCGTCATCTTTTCCACCGCGGGATTTGCGGTGGCCGTACAGCTCCGCGCCGCAGCGCTGGGCGGTGCCATTGTCGGTCTCGCCATCTGCGCCATGCACTATCTCGGCATGTCGGCCATCAGCGTTCACGGCTACATCCTCTGGGACCGGGAACTGGTCACGGCCTCCATCATCATCGGCACCATTTTCGCAGCCGCCGCCCTGGAAACGACATTCCGCCTGAAGAAGCGTATCGGCATTCATGCGGGATGGGTGCTCCTCACCCTTGCCATTTGCAGCCTGCACTTCACCGGCATGGCCGCCATCACCATCTCGGCTGGCCCCGACATGGACCTGCCGGGCCAGCGCATCAGCTCTCTCACGCTGGCGCTTGCCGTTGCCGCTGTCACCTTCCTGCTCGCAATCATCTCTTATGTCGGGCTTGCCATTGAACGCTATCTCGCACACCGCGCGGTGCAGGAGGCAAAGCGGCTTCGCGCCTATGTGACGGAGCTTGAAGAAACAAAGAGACAGCTCGAGACGACATCCGCCGAACTGCTCGTGGCGCTCCGCACGGCCTCTGCCGCCGACAAGGCGAAGTCGCAATTCCTCGCCACCATGAGCCATGAACTGCGCACGCCCCTCAATGCCATTCTCGGCTTTTCCGAACTCATGCGGCTCGAAACTTTCGGTGCGCTCGGCAATGAGCACTATCGTGAATATGCCGATGATATTTTCAGGAGCGGCAAGCACCTTCTCGCGCTCATCAACGATATTCTGGATTTCACCCGCGCAGATGCCGGCGAATTGCAACTCCATGAAGAGGAGATGGATATTGCCGAGGTGATCTCTGAAACGCTGCGTATGATCGAAACCCAGGCGAAGGAACGGCACATCCTGCTGACCGCCGATCCGCTTGCCAGCACCCTTCCGCCGATCCTCGCGGACCAGCGCCGTGTCCGGCAGGTTTTGCTCAACCTGCTCTCCAATGCGGTGAAGTTCACGCCCGAAGGGGGCTCCGTGCGGGTTGACGCAGCCCAACTGCCGGAAGGTATCGCTATCCGCGTGAGCGATACGGGTATCGGCATGGCGCCTGAAGACATTCCCAAGGCGCTTGAACGCTTCGGCCAGATCGACTCGGCCCTCGCCCGCAAATATGAAGGCGCCGGGCTTGGTCTGCCTCTCTCCCTCCACCTGATGGAATATCACGGCGGCACGCTGACCATCGAGAGCGAGCCTGACCGCGGCACCTGCGTGACGATCACTTTCCCCGCCTCCCGGGTACTGCCCCCGCTCCGCTTCGACGCGGCCGGCTGACTTTTTCTCCCTGCATCAGCCTGCGGAACGGCGGGATTGCTCATCATTCATGGTTAACGTCCCGTTAGGGTTGACATGGCATGAATGAACAGAAGCAACCAGATTGGGGGGTAAAGCGGATGTTCGACAATAAATCCGTTCTGATAACGGGAGGGACGGGCTCGTTCGGTCGGCAATTCACCCGAACCCTGCTCAAGAACCACAAGCCCCGGCGCATCATCATTTTCTCGCGCGACGAGCTGAAACAGTTCGAAATGTCGCAGGATTTCAATTCCCCCCAGATGCGCTACTTCATCGGCGATGTGCGCGATCCTGAACGGCTGCGTCAGGCCATGCGCGGCGTTGATTTCGTGATCCACGCAGCCGCCCTGAAACAGGTCCCTGCCGCCGAATACAATCCGATGGAATGTATCAAGACGAATGTCCACGGGGCCGAGAACGTCATCAAGGCGGCGATCGAGGAAGGCGTTGAAAAGGTGATGGCGCTTTCAACAGACAAGGCCGCCAACCCGATCAACCTTTATGGCGCAACCAAGCTCGCCTCCGACAAGCTTTTCGTGGCGGCCAACAACATGGTCGGGCATGAGCGCACCCGCTTTGCCGTGGTGCGCTACGGCAATGTCGTCGGCTCACGCGGCTCTGTGGTTCCTTTCTTCCGCAAGCTGATCGCGGACGGCGCTGAGGCCCTGCCCGTGACCGACACGCGCATGACGCGCTTCTGGATCACACTTCAGGAAGGTGTCGATTTCGTCATTCGCAATTTCGCGCGCATGCATGGCGGCGAAATCTTCGTACCGAAGATTCCCTCCATCCGCATCACCGATCTTGCGGCCGCGATGGCACCGCATCTTCCGATCAATGTCATCGGCATTCGCCCCGGCGAGAAGCTGCATGAAACCATGTGCCCGGCCGATGACAGCCACCTGACCGTGGCCTTTCACGACCATTTCGTGATCCGCCCGACGATCAAATTCTTCCGTGGCGATATCGACTATCTGACGAATAATATCGAGGAGAAGGGGGAGAAGGTGGAGCAGGGCTTTGAATACAGCTCCGGCACCAACACACACTTCCTCGATATAGAAGGCATCCGCGCCTGCAATCAGAAAGCCTGCGCATGATTCCCTATGGACGCCAGAGCATCGACGAGAGCGACGTAAGAGCCGTCGCCGATGCATTGACGTCCGGCTGGCTGACACAAGGCCCGGCTGTGCCGCGCTTCGAGGACGCCTTGTGCAAGACAACGGGGGCAGCCCATGCCGTCGCTGTCACCAACGCTACCTCGGCCCTCCACATCGCCTGCCTCGCCCTTGGCCTCGGCCCCGGCGACAGAGGCTGGACCGTGCCGAACACTTTCGTCGCCTCCGCCAATGCGATCCTTTATTGCGGAGCGGAAGTCGATTTCGTTGATATCGATCCCGCAACGCGCAACATGAGTATTGCGGCGCTCGAAGCAAAGCTTGAAAAGGCAAGGCGCGACGGAAAGCTTCCCCGCGTCGTCATTCCTGTTCACTTCGCGGGCCATTCCTGCGAGATGGAGGCGATCGGCACTCTGGCGAAGCAATACGGCTTCCACGTGATCGAAGATGCCTCTCACGCCATTGGTGGAAGCTACAAGGGTGAACCGGTTGGTATCTGCCGCCACTCCGACATCACTGTTTTCAGCTTTCATCCCGTGAAGATCGTGACGACCGGCGAAGGCGGCGCGGCGCTGACGCAGGATAATGAGCTTGCGGCCAGAATGCGCCTGCTGCGCTCCCACGGCATCACCCGAGATGTGCGCATGAGCGAGGCGGTGAATGCCGGTGACTGGTATTACGAGCAACAGGCGCTCGGCTTCAATCTTCGCATGACGGATATTCAGGCGGCCCTTGGCGCAAACCAGATGCCGCGCCTCGAAAGCTTTGTCGCGGCCCGTGAGGCACTGGCCGCGCGCTATGACGCGCTTTTGAAGGACTTGCCCCTTCGCCTTCCCGCCCGCAGCACCGACACGCGCTCGGCCTGGCATCTCTATGTCGTCGAGATCGAGGATGACGAACATCACGCGCCGAATGACCATGGCGCCCGCCGCGCCGACATCTTCCGGCAGATGCGTGACACAGGCATCGGCGTCAATGTCCACTACATCCCCGTTCACTGGCAGCCGCATTATCAGGCGCTCGGCTTCCGCATGGGCGATTTCCCGGCATCCGAAACCTATTACCGCCGCGCACTCACCCTGCCGCTCTTCCCGACGCTCACGCATGACGAGCAGGATTTCGTGGTGAAGGCGCTCAAGGAGGCGCTGGCGTGAAGATCGCGGTGATACCGGCGCGGGGCGGCTCGAAGCGCATTCCGCGCAAGAATATCCGGCCCTTTCTCGGCAAGCCCATCATCACCTATTCCATCCGGGCGGCGCACGAAACCGGCCTTTTCGATCATGTCCTCGTATCGACAGATGATGAGGAGATCGCAAGCGTCGCGCGCGCGGCCGGGGCAGAGACACCCTTTCTGCGCCCCGCTGACCTTTCGGACGACCAGACCGGCACGCTTCCGGTAATCCACCATGCCGCGGAATGGATGGCATCGCAGGGAAGGGCAGCGGATCATGTCTGCTGCATCTATGCGACCGCACCTTTCGTCACAGCAGATGCTCTCCACGATGGATACGAAAGATTGCAGGCGGCACAGGCCGATTTCGCACTCGCCGTGACGCCATTCCCTTTCCCGATTCAGCGCGCCTTGCGAATCACGGAAGCAGGTCTCCTTCAGCCCGTGGACATGAAGGCCATCACCATGCGCTCGCAGGATCTGGAAGAGGCCTGGCATGATGCAGGCCAATTCTTCTGGGCAAAGCCGTCCTGCCTCTCGGAGAACATTGCGAGCCTGCTTTCCCGCGCCGTCCCCGTGCCGCTGCCCCCTCACAGGGTACAGGACATCGATACGCCGGATGACTGGCAGCGCGCCGAACTGATGTTCAGGGCGCTCAGCGAGAACTGAGGGCGGATCGCGCCGCTTTTTCGAGTTTCGGCAAAAGCGCCAGAAATGCGCCGAGATGCGCGATGCGGTGCTGCGCCTCATACCCCGGAGCCGCCTTCACATCCTTGTGCATACCGGTAAGAACGCGAACCGTCTGCGCGCCTTTTACATTGAGATTGACGAAATCCTTGGCCGGGTTGTCACCGACATAAACAAGCTGCGGCCATGCCGCCTTTTCCGCCGCAAGAATGCGCTCAAAGCAATAGGTTGAAGGCTTCGCGCGCGCGACACCATGACGATGCGTGATGAATACCTTTCGGAAAAGCGGCTCTATGCCGAGCGCCGCCACCTTGCGCGCCTGCGTGATCTTGTGCCCGTCCGTCACGAGATAGAGCGGATAGCCGCCAAGGGCCGCGAGAAGCTTTTTCGCTGCAGGGTCGAGTTTCAGATCGGGCGTGTGGTGCCGGTAGCGTTTTACACATTCCTGCACGAGAGCACGGCTGAACCGGTCATGCGACGCAAGCCAGCGATCAAAGATCGCACCGCGCCCCTGCGTGTCGAGAACCTCCACCATGAAGCGAAAGGAAGCATCGGCATCCCAGCCGAATTGCTGCTCCCCGAAATCGGCCACGGCGCGAAGCCCGCTCTCCACATAGAGGCGTTCATCGTAAAGCGTGTCGTCGAGATCAAAGACCAGAATCATGGACATGAATGTCAGCCGGCAGGCGGACCTGCTTCACCTCGCCCGCCACTCTCTCGAAAGGATAGAGCGAGAGATCATCACCCGCCGCTTCAAGGAGGCTCCAGTAGAAGATGTCGAGCCCCGCAGCAATGGAGGCCGTGGAAGCGCCGCCAAAGCGCGTATTGCATTCGATGATGTGAACACCGCCTTCCGCATCAATCAGCGCCTGCAACACCGCAGGACCGCGCAGCCTGAGGGCCGAGAGAACATCGCGCATGACATTCTCGATCCCGGCATCGCGGAAAGTGGTCGTGACCTGTGACTCGCCATCAACCACGCGGTCGCGGCGCCGAAGAACAAGCCCCTTCACCTCATGCGCCTTGTCCATCCACGCATCGACGCTGATTTCATAGCCCTCGACAAGGGGCTGATAGATCGGCGCGCTGAGGCTCTCGCCATGCGCAAGCGCGACATCACGCGCAAGACCGAGGCCGATGGAGCGCGCACCTGCACCAAAACGCTCTTTCACTACATAGCGCGCCGCAGGAAGCTCATCGGGGTGAAGCGCCGCGGGAATGAAGGGAAGCCCTTTCGCCTCGCCAAAACGTGCAAAGGCGAGCTTGTCGAGGCAGGTCTCCACGCTTTCGAGCGGCGAGACAATGACCTCTATCCCGTTTTCGGCAAAGAACTGCCGATACTGTGCCCAGAAAGGGAGCTCTCCATCCCGTGTCGGAATGATGAGGCGGATGTTCCGCTCCCGACAGCCTGCGAGAAGCACATGAAGCGCCTCTTCCGTGGTGCGCGGCATTTGCCAGAACGCATCCGCCACATGGCGCGACAGGGCTTCTGCATCGAGATCGCCTGCAATCACGCGGGATGAGGGATCAAGCTTCTGCGCCGCCGCCTGCACCGCTCGGATAAGCGGCACTTTTTTCGAGGCGCTGCTGACGAGAATATTGCCGCCTGCGGGCGTTTCCACCGTCGCGCGCGCGGCCTTGTCCTTCTCATGCCGGATGATCTCGGGGATTGCGCGCTCAAGATCATACTCCGGCATCCAGCCGATCGCGGCCTTCCATGCCGTCATGTCGGCCTGCGACGCTTCAAAGGCAATGTCAGAAGGCGCTTCTTCCGCCTGCATGTCCGGGAAATGGATGCGGAGAATATCGACAATCTCCTGCACCCGCCGCGCGCGACCCGTGCCGAGATTGATAATGCCGGTGACATCCTGCTTCTCGGCAAGCCGGATCAGCCCTTCGGCTGTATCTGCTGCATAGATATAGTCGAAGAGACCTTCTGGCCGATAAACGGTGATCGGCTCGCCCGCAAGAAGCGCGCGCACCCAGCGCGAAATCACGTCGCGCGAATTACGTCCATAGCCGCGATAGATCCGCGCGCAGGCAGAAGTGAAGGCATCCGCGCGGAAACCCGCCAGAAAGCGCAGCTCGATCTCATGCCCAAGTTTCGCCATGCCCGTCAGATTGCGCGGCAGAACCGGGTCCGTCTCGCGCAGCGCCACGGCTGCGTCTTGCGGCGTGTCGAACTGGTAGCGCGTCTCGTCATAGATGAGATAGCTCGAGGCAAAGACGGCGCGCTCGAAGCCCGGCAAATCCTTCAGCACCGACATGAGGTGATGGCTGAGGCTCGTATTGTGCCGAAAGTTTTCTTCCCAGAAACCATAGGTTTCTGTCGAACGCTCGAAAGTCGCGGCGAGATGGATGAAGATATGCGGCGAGAAGGAAGCAATTTCTTCCCTCGTCAGCCCGTTCAGATCGCCCTGCCGGTAGCGCACACCGCGCGGAAAGCTCTGCGGACGCGGCTTGAGATCACCGACCATGACCTCCGCCCCGCGGGCAACAAGCCGCGGCACCATTTCAAGACCGATAACACCCGCGCCGCCACTGACAAAAACCCGCTTGCCCTTCATTCCGCCGCCCGCCCTTCGACAGATGCAAGACAGCCATGGATCAGTGAATCCACCGGCCTGCCCTCTATCATTACATGATGTTTCAACACGCCTTCAGGACGAAACCCGTTTGCTTCCAGCACCGAGATATGATGCGTCCGCAACGCATAGGTTTCGGTGAAGAGACGATGCAAGCCGAGATCGTCAAAGGCCAGTTCCCTGAGGAGATCGAGAAAGACGGAGAAATAGCGCGCATAAGTTCCCGGCGGGGTGGTGAGCGCCGGATCAAGCAGGAACGACACTTCTGCGCGGCGGTGCTCCCAGGCAATATGCACCAGCCCGCCATAGCCGATGGCGCGCGCTCCTTCGAGAAAGGTGAGCAGAATATTCTGCGGCCGATCAAGCGTCATCGAGGGCCAGATATGGGCCGCGTAATAGGCTGCCTGCTGCTCGGGCGAGATCGGCGCGCTCTGTCGCAGCACATCCATCTGCGCATTTCGCCATTGCCGGATCGCCTCAATATCTTCCGGCGCAACCGCACGGATGCCGAGCGCATCGCGGCGCAATGCGGGGCGTGGCATGCATTTGTAGCCGGTCGCCTGCGGGCTATTCGATGACAGCATAGGAAACCAGCGGATTGTTGGGGTCGCGCCTGATGGCACAACGCGACAGGCCGAGAACTTCGCGCACAGCCTGGGTTTCACCGGGAAATTCCGGACAGTTCAACTCGTCGAAAGCAAGCACGCTACCCTTGGTGAGATAGGGGAGGATTGCTTCGAGGCAGTCCCTTGTCGGCCTGTAGAGATCAAAATCGAAATAGGCGAGCGCGATCATTGTCTCAGGATGCGCGGCGAGATAAGCAGGAAGCGTTTTCGTTGCATCGCCCTGCACCAGTTCGAACTTCCTCTTGTGGGGAATGGGCGCGTTCTGTTCGTGAAAGGCGAGAATGCTTTCAAGCTCCTCTTTCCAGCCCGCGCTGACCGCATAGTCACCCTTGCTGACCGCCGCACCGTCTTCGACATCGACAGAGGGGAACCCCTCGAACGTGTCAAATCCGATGACGCGGCGATTATAGTTGAAGGGTTCATAGAGGCCGCGCAGCACGGAGAAGAGCGCCATGTTCTGTCCCCAGCGCACCCCGAACTCCATGACAACACCATGCACAGGCACGATCATCTCATAGAGCTTTTGCATAAAGAGGATGCGCGACAGCGTCTGCCGCGTGAGATAGAGGCCGAGATTGTCGAGCAACTCGCCATCGGGAATGGAAGTGCTGCGCAGCCGCGCCGCAAGCTGATGCTTGTTGTCCTTTTCCGCTGCCGTGGAGCCGCCAAGCGTATGGATCTTCGGTGCCGTCATGAGTCCCCCCGTGGCTCAGGCGTCATAAAGCAGGTGAGCGAGCGGCCAAGGCCGACCCGCGCCAATGCGGCGTAGAACTCGTTTGCGGCAGCATGGCCCTGCTTGCCGAGGAAGAGCTCCATCGCAATCCGCGCGCGATGCGCTGCCGGGCCTTTCGTGGAATCCTCCACATAGTTCGACCCTTCATGAAGAAGGAAAAAGTCGATCGGAAAATCGCTGACCATCTCGCGGCAGGCCCAACCGGTTTCCGCCGCCACGCGTTGCAGGCTTTCACCATCGAAATAGGCGAGATGATCCGGCAGCGCGATCCAGAAGCGGCGGGAAATGAACTTTTCTTCCAGCAACATCTCCTGATAGGTGCTGCCATCATTCGGCACAGTGACGATGAGGACGCCGTCCTGTTTCACCAGCCCGCGCAGTCGCGCAAACAGGCCGAGCGGATCGCGGACATGCTCAAGCACATGGGTAAGCCAGACAGCATCATAGTGCTGCCCTTCACTTACCTTTTCATCGAGCAGCGCGAAGAGGTCGCCGGTACGCATATGGGGCAAAAGGTCGGGATGCATGGCTTCGATCCCGGCCGAGCTATGGTCCAGCCCTTCAACCTGCCAGCCGTGCCGTTTGAACCAGGCGAGGGCGAAGCCTTCTCCGCAACCAACATCCAGAAATGATCCCGACCCTGCACCGCCGCGCAGCCGATCGAGCAGGAAGGCCTTTTGCGCGATCTTGAGATCGAAATAGTCGCGCTCTGCCTGCGGATAGGTCTTGCGATAATTGCCCTGCCCCGTCTGGTAGTAGCGCTCGGCATAATAGGCGCGCAGCTCATCCGCCGATGGCATCAATGCGGCTTGCAGAAAGCCGGTCTCGTGGCGCTTCAGTCGGCCATCGTCCATGCGAACGATCCTTCCTCCCGGGTGCAGGCGCTGGGCGCGTGATCTCCCCCCAAAACTCTCTTACTTCCTTACCGCCCAAATGGGAAAAACATGGTTAAGATTTTATGGCGCGGAGTTAGCAAGGGCGGCCCGGCATCGAATTGGTAAGGATTAGCAAACTATGATGCCCGAAATGCGCTGCCGGAACGGCTCCGGCAGTGGCGGCTTTTCAGGCGGGCTTTGAGGCCATGTTCATCGACAGGATAGAAGTGGGTGCGGGCCACCGGCCCTTTGTCATTGCGGAAATGTCCGGCAATCACAACCAGTCGCTCGACCGGGCGCTCGCCCTTGTGGATGCGGCGGCGGATGCAGGCGCCCATGCGCTGAAGCTGCAAACCTATACCGCCGACACGATGACGCTGGATCTTTCGACGGACGGTTTCTTCATCGACGACCCGGAAAGCCTTTGGCAGGGCCAGTCGCTTCATGCGCTTTATCAGAAAGCCTATACGCCCTGGGAGTGGCACGAGCCGATCTTCGAGCGCGCAAAGGCGCGGGGAATGGTCGCCTTCAGTTCGCCTTTCGATGAAACGGCGGTGGACTTCCTCGAAGGACTTGGCGCACCCTGCTACAAGATCGCCTCTTTCGAGGTGACAGACCTGCCGCTCATCCGCAAGGCCGCCGCGACGGGAAAGCCGCTCATCATTTCGACCGGCATGGCAACGGTGGTGGAAATCGGCGAGGCCGTGGAAGCCGCGCGCAGCGCAGGCTGCCGCGATCTCGTGCTGCTGAAATGCACCAGCACCTATCCCGCAACGCCCGAGAACACGAATATTCTGACCATCCCCCATATGCGGGATCTCTTCGGCTGCGAAATCGGTATCTCCGACCACACAATGGGGATCGGCGTCTCCGTGGCGGCCGTGGCGCTTGGCGCAAGCGTGATCGAAAAACACTTCACGCTGGCGCGGGCCGATGGCGGTGTGGACGCGACATTCTCGCTCGAGCCTCACGAACTTGCCGCTCTTGTGGTCGAATCCGAACGCGCCTTCCAGTCGCTCGGCGAGGTACGCTACGGCTCCATCGATGCGGAGCGCACATCGCTCTCCCATCGCCGCTCGCTCTATATCGGCGAGGATATGAAGGCGGGCGACATTCTCACGGAAAAGAACCTCCGCCGCATCCGTCCCGGCCTCGGGCTTGCACCGAAATTCTACGACGAACTGCTCGGCCGCCGCGTCAATCGCGACCTTGCGAAGGGAACGCCGGTGAGCTGGGACATTATCGGTTAATGCCTCCGTCCGGCGGCACTCTTTTTCGATAACTCTCCTTTAACCACAACGACATAGCCCGAAACGGGACGCTGCGAACTGGCGCGCAACTTGCGCTCTCACGAACTGACTGTCGCAATCGGATACAGCCAGGCGTGAATACAGTGAGCACGATCGAGAAACATCTGACGGCCTTCGGCGAAGCAACCCCCGTTGCTCTCCCCTCCCTCGAAGGCGTTGCAATTCCCCGCCGCCGCGAAAAGACGAAGGGCACCCGCCTGACGCCGCTCGCCGACCGCTTCATGTTGCTGGTTGGCGATTTCGCCGCATTGGCGCTGGCGCAGATCATCGCGGCCTCCATCGCTTTCGGCGTGAATGTGCGGATTTTCAACACGGAATTCGCCGCTTTCGCACCTGACGAGCTGATTGGCCGCCTCATCACGGTTGGCTTCCTCATTCTGCTCCCGATCCTCTGGTGGGGTGCAAAGGGCCATTACTCAAAGCGCACGCCCTTCTGGACGGAAGCCAAGGAAATCGTGAAGGCGGTTGCCCTTGTCGCGCTGGTTGATGGCTTTGTGCAGTATGTGACGAAAGATTATTTCTCCCGTCTCTGGATGATCCAGGCCTGGCTCTGGGCGCTTCTGCTGCTGCCAATGGCCCGTATCGGGATGAGACATGTCCTGAAGCGGTACGGCAGCTGGACCGCGCCCGTACTGCTGATCGGCGCAAAAGAACACACGGATGAAGCCGCTCAGGTTCTCGAGGATGAACCCTATCTCGGCTATGAAGTGGCCGGCGCGCTCGACCTTGCCGACCTCACCTCCGACGAAAATGCCTCGAATCCGGCGAGCCTGCTCTATCAGGCGGGCGGCCAGCTCTCCGCCGCCCTTCGCCTTGCCTGCGAGCGGTATGGCGCGCGCTTCGTGGTCCTTGCACCCTCGCCCGAAGAAATGGGCCACCTCGACAATATCCTGCGCGCCCTGCACCGCGCCCGCATCGCCTTCTCCATCGTACCGCCTGTGAAGGGCATTGGCGTGATGGCGCTTGAGACGGGTAACTTCTTCAGCCACGACCTCGTGATGCTGACGCTGGCCGACAATCTCAATCGGCCCATGTCGCGCATCGTGAAGCGCAGCTTCGACCTTGTGGTCGCAAGCCTTGCCCTGGTGATGCTCGCCCCCTTCTTCTGGGCCGTCTCCGCGCTTATCCGTCTCGATGGCGGCCCGGCCTTTTATGATCATCGCCGCGTGGGCGAAAAGGGCCGTGAGTTCATGTGCCGGAAGTTCCGCACTATGCATGTGGAAAGCGATGCGATCCTGAAGTCGCTTCTGGAGACCAACCCGCAGGCCGCCGCCGAATGGGCCCGCGACCAGAAGCTGCGCAACGATCCCCGCGTGACGCCGATTGGCGCCTTCCTCCGCAAGACGAGCCTTGATGAACTGCCGCAGCTCATCAATGTGATCCGTGGCGAAATGAGCCTTGTCGGCCCGCGCCCCGTGACCTATTCGGAAGTGCTGCGCTATGGCGAAGACGCAGAATATTACCTCTCTGCAAAGCCCGGCATCACCGGCCTCTGGCAGGTGAGCGGGCGCAATGAGACGACCTATATGCGCCGCGTGCAGCTTGATGCCTGGTATGTGAAGAACTGGTCGCTCTGGCAGGACATTGCGATCCTCTTCAAGACCGTCCCGGCCGTGCTGCTCCGTCGGGGTGCCTGCTAAAGCTCAGGCTTCCTCGCCCGATCCCTGCGATGCGCCGCGTGCCATAGCGCGGCGCATACGCTTTTTCTCCTCCCGGGCCTGCCAGCGGCGACCGATCCGCACGATCGTCACCCGCCGCCAGCGCCGCCCGCGCGGATTGTCCAGCGTCAGAATGGTAAGCCCCACCGGAATGGCGACCACGCCGCCCGGCGGCCCCGGAATGAGCCCGACAAGGATGAGCACGATGCCGGTGCTGATCCGGCCGACCCGGCTTTTCGGCACGGGAATCCGGTATTTGCCAACCTTGATTCTCATCGAAACCGGCCTGATCCCCCTTTTTTCTCGCCCGAGCGCGGCCATTCGCCATGGGAGAAACGCTGACAAACTTCTTTTCCGGCGGCTAAACTGTTTAAATCTGGCACAATCCGTTTGATGACAGCCGCGCATCGGAAGACCGTGCACGAGAAGAACCGGAAGGAGGGCCCATGTCCACCCCCCGCAGCGAAACGCCGAGCCTGAGCCGCAGCGAAATTCCCTTCGCCGCGCGCAACCGCCACTTCAAGGCCGGGCAGGAGAAATATTGGTACAATGGCGACCCTGCCGTCTCGGCCTATTTCAACGCGCTCTCCGCGCTTTTTCCGGCAGGCGAAACCTTCTTCTGCGATTCCGTGCGCGCGCTCCGGGACCGGGTCGATGATCCGAAGCTTCTGGCTGAAGTGAAAGAGTTTCTCGCACAGGAAGCCATCCATTCGCGCGAACATCACATCTACAACAAGCGCATCACCGAGCAGGGCTATCCGATGGACAAGCTCGAACGGCGGTCAGAGCAGATGCAGGCGATGGGTCGCCTCCTGCCGAAGAAGCTGCAGCTTGGCCTCACCATTGCGCTGGAGCATTACACGGCCATCATCTCCGATTGCCTGCTCGATGTGCGCGAGCATTTCGCCGCGCATGTCACGCCAACAGATTATGAATTCTGGATCTGGCATTGCGTCGAGGAGACAGAGCACAAATCAGTTGCCTACGATCTGTTGAGGGCCGTCACCTCGCCGCTCGGCTTCTATTTCATTCGCGTCTTTTCGCTTTTCGCGACCACACTGAGCTTCAACGCGATCCTGATGTGGCATATCTGGACCTTGCTTAAGGTGGACGGACTGCAATGGAATGCACGGGCCTGGGGCCGCATCCTCCATTATCAATGGGTCTTTCCCGGCGCATGGCGCGTTTGCTTCCCGGCTTGGCTTGCCTGGCTCAAGCCCGGCTTCCATCCGTGGCAGGACGATAATCGCGAGCATGTCGCGACATGGAAAGCCGAGAACGGCGAGACCGAAAACGCCAGCGCGGCCTGAGGCTAAAGTTCAAACACCCGACAGCGCGTCCCGTCAAAGGATCAGCGACGTGATCCCTATCGCGCCGAGGGCGAGGAACATGCCATAGGCGACGGGAACGAACTTGCGGAACCTCCGCCTGTTCCAGAACCGCTGCACCGTCTTGTGCGGAAGGATGGCGGCAAGAGCCGACAGACCTTCCTCTTCCCCGTCCTCATCATCGAGAATGCGCACCTGCGCCGCAATCATGGCACCGCGATGGGTGACGAGCCGAGCGCATTTGATTTCGCCCGATATCCGGCTCGACGAGCGCAGAATGACCTCGCCCGCGCATTCCAGCATGCCGTCGAATGTGCCCGCGATTTCCGCGCGCAACACGGAAGCCTGACCCTCGACCCGGCCCGTTGCGCCAATGGAAAGCTGCGTTGCCCGCAGATCGGCATTGACGGCTGCTCCATCCACAAACATCGCGCCCTGCGTCTCGAAGGAACCTTCGAGCACGCTGTTCTCACCGATGGTGATGTCCTCATTCCCGGCGCGCAGCAATCGCACCGGCATATCGCCGCGGCGCGGCTGAACATTGTCCTGCCTCACGCCCGGCTGATCGGCAGGAGCCGATGCCTTGACTGTTTCGCTGAGTGCCACGTTTCATCTCCTGTTCGCGTTTGTCCCGTACGCCGAGCCGGAATCATCCGACCAGCCACGCGACAAGACTGCGCCTATGTCGCTGTGAAATCCTTTCCAAAAACAGGAGATAAATCCGGTCCGGCGAGAACCGCGCGGTGAGCCGCACCAATATGGAGGGAACTGGGCCTTCAACCTACTCAGCCGCAACCTCGCGGCCATAGACATCTTCGAAACGGACAATGTCATCCTCGCCGAGATAACCGCCCGACTGCACTTCGATGATGCTAAGCGGTTTGGTGCCGGGATTGGCCAGACGATGCCTCACGCCCACCGGAATATAAACGGACTCGTTCTCTTCCAGGATTTTCGTTATCTCGCCAACGGTCACTTCCGCGCGCCCCTTGACGACAACCCAATGTTCCGCACGGTGATGATGCATCTGCAAGGAGAGCGCGGCGCCCGGATGCACCATGAGGTGCTTCACCTGATGCCGTTCGCCGCTATCAAGCCCTTCATAATATCCCCAGGGGCGATGCACACGCCGGTGAAGCTGATGCTCACTGCGGCCGCGTGCAGCAAGCGTCTCCACGATGGATTTCACATCCTGCACGCGGTCGCGTGACGCCACGAAAAGAACGTCGCCGGTTTCCACGATGACAAGGTTTTCGACGCCAACCGTGGCCACAAGACCATTTTCCGCGCGGATGTAGCAATTATCCGTATCCGCTGCGATGACGTCACCCGAGACGACATTGCCATGCCCGTCCTTCGCTCCGATCTCCCAGAGCGCGGACCAGGAGCCGATATCGCTCCACCCCATATCGACGGGCACGACCGCGACATTCGCCGCGTGCTCCATCACCGCATAGTCGATGGAGTTGGAGGGACATGCCGCAAAGGCCTCTGCATCAAGACGCAGGAAATCGAGATCGCGCGCGCCTTTGGCAACAGCCTCGCCAGCGCGAGCCGCGATCTCCGGGCAATGGTGATGCATCTCATCGAGAATGATGTCGGCGCGGAACATGAAGATGCCCGCATTCCAGTCATAACCGCCTTCGACGAGATAGGATTCCGCCTTTTCGCGGGACGGCTTCTCGACGAAGCGCTCAACGGCATAGGCGTCGTGGCCCTCGAGTGCCGCGCCGCGCTTGATATATCCATAGCCGGTCTCAGGCCCGGAAGGCAGCACGCCAAAGGTCACGAGATGCCCTTCGCTTGCAAGCGCCGCACCGCGCGTAATGGCCGCCTGAAACGCCTCAACATCCGCAATGTGATGATCGGCAGGCAGCAGCAGGAGAATACCCTGCGGATCATGCGTCTGAATGAAGGTGGCGGCGGCCGCCGCAGCCGGGGCCGTGTTGCGGCCCTGCGGTTCCAATATATGTGCGAGGGGCGTTATGCCTGCGTCACGCATCTGCTGCGCGATGATGAAGCGGTGCTCATCATTCGACACAATGAGCGGTGCGGCAAAGCGGGCAGGATCAACCACCCGCAAAGCCGTTTCGAGCATCATCGGGCGGTCGGAGACAAGCGGCAAAAGCTGCTTCGGATAGAGCGAGCGCGAGATGGGCCACAGGCGCGAGCCAACGCCGCCTGAAAGAATGACTGGATAGATCATGCCTGTTCCGCCCGTTGAAGAATATATGCCCGCCCGAAAAGAGCCGCCCTCACACTCTAGCGAAACGGGTGCCTTAATTCACCCGGCAAGGGCCTGTGTGGTTAACAAGGCAGGGAAACCCGCTGCGATGAGACGTTCAGGCCGTCGCGGCACTACCCGCAAGGCGCCGCAGGTCTGTTTCAACCATTTCCTGCACCAGTTCCTTGAAGGTCGTCTTGTGCGTCCAGCCCAACTCATCGCGTGCCTTGGCGGCATTGCCGACAAGCGAGTTCACTTCTGCCGGGCGGTAATATTTGGGGTCGATCTCGATCAGAACCTTGCCCGACTTCCGGTCGATACCCTTCTCTTCCAGAGCCGTGCCTTCCCATTCGATCGGGCGCCCGACCATTTCAAAGGCAAGTTCCACGAAATCGCGAACCGAATGTTCCTCGCCCGTAGCAAGCACATAGTCGCCCGGCGTGTCCTTCTGGAGCATGAGCCACATGCCCTCGACATAGTCGCGCGCGTGACCCCAGTCGCGGCGCGAATTGATATTGCCGAGATAGAGCCTGTCCTGAAGGCCATGATGGATCGCGGCAACGGCGCGCGTGATCTTGCGGCTCACGAAGTTCTCGCCACGGTTCGGCCCTTCATGGTTGAAGAGAATGCCGTTTGAGGCGTGAAAGCCATAGGCCTCGCGGTAGTTCACGACTGTCAGGAAAGCGAAATGCTTGGAGATGGCGTAGGGGCTGCGCGGGCGGAACGGCGTCGTCTCGCTCTGCGGCGTTTCCTGCACATTGCCGAAAAGCTCGGACGTGGACGCCTGATAGAAGCGCACGCTGTCGCCCATATCGAGCAAGCGGATTGCCTCCAGAAGCCGCAACACGCCGGTCGCATTCACATCGGCCGTATATTCCGGCTTGTCAAAGCTCACCTTCACATGGCTCTGGGCGGCAAGATTATAGACCTCATCGGGGCGCACATCCTTCAGCACCCGGAAAAGGCTTGCGCCATCCGTCATGTCGCCGAAATGCATCTTCACCTCGGAGGCCGCCTCGCGATCCTCGTGATAAAGATGGCCAATCCGGTCCGTATTGAGCGACGAAGAGCGGCGCATCAGGCCGTGGACTTCATACCCCTTTCGCACCAGCAGGTCGGCCAGA
>Ga0182792_1001035_pt1 | contig 24090 bp, 14 predicted proteins | sample Passage237B_FD_130497 | JGI IMG/M metagenome (GOLD analysis project Ga0182792, IMG submission 130497) | Cellulose adapted compost microbial communities from Newby Island Compost Facility, Milpitas, CA, USA - Passage2 37B (version 2) (version 2) ...
AGGCGGACAGCATCCGACGAAATGCACTTTATTGCGATGGTACAGAGCCTGCTGCCGGAAATCTCATCAGGGAATTGGACCGGAGATTTTTTTCGGCAGCCGGAGAAGTCATCAACAGCAGGCCGATCAACCCGTATCCATGAATAGTGCAATTATTATAAGGCCTAACCCTATAAAACCCTTTCAGTTACCGATGCAGGCGTCTTAATATTTCGGTGTCTTTCATAGGGATTATGAGATTTGACGTTCTTTACCTAATTTTACTGCCTTAGGGTTTAGAAGAGATTATTTTACAGTAATTAGATTCATACGAATGGCAGTAATAGCATTCAGAGATGCAGTCAGGGACGCAATGTCCGAGGAAATGCGTCGCGACGAGAACATCTTTTTAATGGGTGAAGAAGTAGCGGAGTACAATGGGGCATATAAGGCCAGCCAGGGAATGCTGGACGAATTTGGCCCTAAGCGTGTGATCGATACTCCCATTGCCGAGCTGGGTTTTGCGGGTATAGGAATCGGAGCAGCCATGAACGGTCTCCGACCCATTGTAGAGTTCATGACCTTCAACTTCTCCCTGGTGGCCATCGACCAGATCATCAACGGTGCAGCCAAGATGTTGTCGATGTCGGGCGGACAATATAACGTACCCATCGTATTCCGGGGTCCTACCGGAAATGCCGGTCAGCTGGGTGCACAACACTCTCAGAACTTTGAAAACTGGTATGCCAATACGCCGGGTCTGAAAGTGGTGGTTCCTTCCAACCCCTACGATGCGAAGGGTTTGCTGAAATCCTCCATTCGTGACGATAACCCTGTGATCTTCATGGAATCGGAGCTCATGTATGGGGACAAGATGGAGGTTCCTGAAGAGGAATACCTCATTCCGCTCGGAAAAGCGGACGTGAAAAAGGCCGGTTCGGATGTAACCATTGTATCCTTCGGAAAAATGATACCCCGTGTGGTAATGCCTGCTGCCGAACAACTGGCCAAAGAAGGGATCAATGCTGAAGTGATTGACCTGCGTACGGTAAGGCCTATCGATTATCAGGCAATTGTCGATTCCGTGAAAAAGACGAACCGCCTCGTAGTGGTGGAAGAAGCCTGGCCCCTGGCCGCCATCTCCTCCGAAATTGCGTACCATGTACAGCGTTATGCTTTCGATTATCTGGACGCTCCGGTGATGCGTGTCAACAGCCGCGACGTGCCGCTTCCCTATGCACCGACACTGATCGAAGAAATTCTCCCCAGTGTAAAGCGTACGGTTGCTGCTGCGAAGTCCGTTCTCTATAAAAATTAATCTTTGAAAGGTGGCCAGGCCGGTAATAAGGCCCGGTCATCTTTTTATAGCATATCCCGTCAGCAACCAGACCTTCCGGTTGCTTTTTTATTGAATTCTCTGAGCCTTATGTGTTTGTTAAGCCTGACAGATGTCTTTGTGCGAAAATACGACTATCCGGTTTTGCATCAGATCAACTGGGAGGTTAAAAAAGGGCAGCAGTGGGCAGTAATAGGCGGGAATGGTGCCGGCAAAACAATGCTGCTCGATACGCTGGCCGGGCGTTTAATGCCCAGAAGTGGTAAAATCAGGCGAAATGCGGCGATAGAGCTCGTCGCCGCCGACTATTCCTTTAACCGGATCGTCAGATCAGCAGCCCAGTATTACCAGCAGCGCTTTCAGTCTCAGGATGCGGAAATAGCCCCTACGGTCAGGGACGTGCTCACCAATCAGCTCCGTCCGGTCGGAACGGTCGATGAGACCTCCGTGGTACTTCCCCCCTTGGAAGTAACGGAAGAGGAACTGCAGCGGATAGCCGGTTTACTATCGCTTACGCATCTTCTTGACCACCCCTTCGTAACCTTGTCAAACGGGGAAACCAGGAGAATGCTGCTGGCGGTTTCTCTACTTAAAAAGGCCCAGATATTACTGTTCGACTATCCTTTTACAGGGTTGGATGTCTATTCGCGTCAGGTGCTGAATGAAGCCATGGCGGCGATGGTAGAGGAAGGCCGGACCATTATTCTGGCTACAGCCCCGAATGAGATGCCGTCGTTTATCACCCATGTACTGGAGCTGAAAGACGGCAGGGTGCAGGCGGCATTGCCCGCCGAAGCCTGGAAAAGTCTGGACAGAACGATTGAAACCCGTCTTGGAAAAGCTTCTGTAGATCGGGATCTTCTCGCACTGTTGGGAACCCCTGAACTTGGCGGTTATGATTATGCGTTCAAACTCCGTAATACACGGGTAATATATGACGGACGTCCGGTGCTGGATGGAGTCAGCTGGGAAGTGAGAAACGGGGAACTCTGGTCGTTATCCGGACCCAATGGTTCAGGCAAATCCACACTGCTGAGTCTGATTACGGCCGACCATCCCCAGCGATTTGCCAATGATTTCGAAATTTTCGACCGGCCGAAGCGGGGACGCGGCTTTTCGATGTGGGATATCAAGCAGCGGATCGGTCACGTATCGCCCGAGCTGCATCTGTATTTTCCGCCCGATACCACCGTATACAAAGCAATTGGATCGGGCTTTTTCGATGCCACCGGCATTTATTTCAAAAAGCTGGATGCTGCGCAGGATTCCCGTATTCATCTGGTCGCAAAACTGTTGAAAGTGGATGAGGTGCTTGAAAAGTCATTCCGTCATCTGTCCAAAGGGGAACAGCGACTCGTGTTACTGGCCCGGGCGCTGGTCAAGAATCCTCCCCTGCTTATTCTGGATGAACCCTGTCAGGGGCTGGATCTGCCAACGGTAGAGTATTTCAAGCAAATCGTCGATGCGATTTGCGCAACCGGAAATTACACCCTTATTTACGTATCCCATTACCCCAGTGAAATACCTTCCTGTGTGAACCGAAGGTTGATGCTTCGTGACGGAAAAGTCGAATTCCTGCAGTAAAGCGGGGCAACAATCGACCAAATAATCACGTATTTTAGTTCTAAAGTATTGTTAAACAAAAAGATTCGTTATATAGGTTAGACGCGTCTGGAAGGACAGGTAATCTCGCCAACCTCATAACCTCAAGCAGTGTACGGAGGCGTTTATAGTTAATTCGCTTGGTGATATATGAATTTCGACTATAGATCTCTGCCAATAGGAGCATTTTATTTCTGGCTGTTATGCTGCCTGACGTTTAGCCACGCATCGCAGGGGCAGACCATCATTTTTGACGACGGCAGCTATTTTCGGCGACTCTGCTGGCATCCGCAAACGGGCAATATCGAACAGACTATCAGTGTAAGGGTAGAGCCAGGCCGCTGCGGCAACGGGAACTATCGCGTGAACTGGGGAGACGGCGCAACTACCGTGATTGAACGTCCAGGTCTGGTTGAACATAAGTACAATCTGACAACGTTCAAGAACTCCAATCCGACGGGTGTACTTTCCTATAATATCATTATTGAGCCAACTGCAGAGGCCTGTTTGTACGACCCACCCCAGCTGATCAGGCTGGTTTTCCTGAAAATTCCAATTCCTGCCGTGGGGGTCACGGCTGCCTGTGAGGACGTCCGAAGTACGTTCAACAACCTGACCATCGGCAGATCCATCGGTACGGATCGCGACAGGACGCACAATTTATACTGGCAATGGGAGTTTAGCGACGGGACGACCTATCCCAACTCCGGTACCATCAACAAATCCTTTCCGAATCCGAATATCACCTACAGTGTACGATTGGGGGTCCGTTCAGACGTATGTCCTACTACGAGCGGGGATGAATTTGATTTTTCGGAGTGGGTATCCTTTGATCTGAAAAAACTTCCTACAACGGTAGCTCAGGTCGTCGGACCGGAGGATGGCTATGTCTGCTTCGAAGATGATGGCGACAGCACCATCGTGCTGGATGCCTCTGCGTCGAGGGACGCCAACCGGTTTCACTGGGATATTGCCGGCGGCAGTTATGAGGTGGTTAAACTGCTGAAGCCCGACTCTTCCCAGATGCAGATCAAACTCCTCGAATCGGCCACCTATCAGGTGTCGATAAGAGCTCAGAATGAATGCGGACTGGCCAGGGGGCAGAATGCTACCTTTACGACCCAGTTTGAAGCGCTGCCTCTACCCGAGATCAGCCTGATTCCACAGCCTGACGGCTGTGAAGAGTTGAGATACCTGCTGATAGACGCCAAGGAAGGAGCCGAATATTATCTCTACCGAGGGGGGGTCAGGGAGCCTCTGGTTCCCGACGAGGAAGTGGTGCTGCCCGTTAACGAGGAAGCCTACGAAGTGGAAGGTATTTTGAGGAACGCCTGCGGGGTAAGGTCAGACCGCATCAGTTTTTATGTACATCCGAAATCGCCTGTGGAGATTACCTCTATTCCGCTCGATACAACCGTCTGTTTTGCAACCGACCCCTTGCCGCTGGAAGCGTCGCGTTCGGGGGGAGAATGGATCTCAGATCTGGTGACCACCGTCGGCGGGCGTACCGTCTTTACGACACGAAGTGAAGGCGAATTCGAAGTGACCTATCAGGTCGGTACCGGACTATGCCTCACGGCCGATACGCGGCGAATCAGGGTAATCAATGAGCTACCCCAGGCGAGCATAGGGCTGGATGAAACGGATCTGCGCTGTTCCCCCTCCAAAATTCTATTTACCAACCGTTCCATCGGAGCGGATACGGGGTATTCGGTCTGGTATTTCGAAGAAGGAAACGAAGGGATTGTAACGGATTCCGATACCATATCCTGGATTTTTTCTGCGCAGGACCGGGAAGCCAACTATGTGGTTCGGATGACTGTCAGGAATGCCTGCGGGACGGCAGATGCCACGCGAAACATTAAGATTCTACCCCAGTCGATAAAACCATTCTTCAGTTTCCCGTCAGGCGTTTTTTGTCCCAATTCACCCATTCAGTTTGAAGATGCTACCGTTCCGGCTCCGACACACTGGTTCTGGACTTTCGGAGGAGAGGGAATGTCGAATATCCAAAACCCGCAGTACGCCTTTAGCAAGCCGGGTACCTATGAAGTAACCCTTGAGGCAGGAAACCAATGCGCCACGGGGTCGGTGACCCACCTCATAGAGGTTCAGGTTCCGCCCAAACCGGAGTTTACCGTGGCCAGTGAAATGACCTGCGAGGGAGAAGAGGTTGTTTTTGCCAATCATACCGACACCCGCTACTCGGTTTTCAGCTGGGATTTCGGCGACGGTAGTCCGACGGACGAACAGAATTACAATCCCAGTCATATCTTTTCTTCCGCGGGGACTTATGAGGTAAGGCTCACTATTTTTGACGGCAGCCGGGAATGCAGCTCAGAATCCATGTTACCGGTACGGGTAAATTCGGTTTTCCAGGCTAATTTTACGACCGAAGTGGCCGAAGCAGCCTGTGAGCCCGCACTGGTTAAATTTGTCAATCATACCGAAGGTGCGGACACCTGGCATTGGGAGTTTACCGATGGTACCACAACCCGAACCTCAAACGTGAAAGAACCTTTGATTCCCTTTACATCCGGGAACTATACGATTCATCTCGTCGCTTCCCGCGACGGGGCCTGTCCGGCAGAAGCAAGTGGAACGGCCTATTTCGATTTTGGGAAGTGTAACGTGGAGATCCCGGAAGCATTTACCCCCAACGGGGATCTATACGGGGACCGTTATACCCTCTTCGGTGAGGGAATTGACCGCATCATCTTCCTGAAAATCCGGAACCGATGGAGCGAGGTGGTTTATGAAATGGAAGATGTTCCCCCCGGAAGCCAGGCTCCCGGCGAATCCTGGGATGGCACCCGGGACGGGAAACCCATGCCGGCTGATATGTACGTCGTAGAAGCGAAAGTGAGGTACAGGGATCAGACGGATTCGGACGTAATCAGGGCTAATTTTTATCTGGTGCGCTAATATGAGGTTTAGACTGACCGTTTTTTTGTTTCTGTGTTGTTGTCAGCAGCTCATAGCACAAGCACCACATCAATCGCAGATCAATGCCATACAGGCTTATAACAATCCCGCCCTGGTGGGTGATGCCAAGGTGTCGCGCCTTTCCGTCAATTTTCGTAATCAGTGGGCGACCCTGGGCACAGCCTTCAATACCGGCATGGTGGGTTTTGATACTTACGATGACCGTAGGGATATAGGGTGGGGGGCCTATGCCATTCATGATCAGCGTGGCAATGTTTTGCAGAGCAATATGCTGGCCGCTCAGTTGTCAAAGCTTACCTATATCAGCAGCCGTGAGCTCCGGTTAATAGGCGGGATCCAGGCCGCCTGGGTATCCAACCGCTGGAACGGCGATAACCTGACCTACGTATCGGATCTCATGGGTTTGCCCGATCCAATGGCTCAGAAAGCAATTTCTGAAAACCGCCTCTCTTTTTCCCTCGGGTCTGTCCTCGAATACGCTCCACTCAACCATGAAGAAGCATCCTGGTGGCTTGGGGCTGCCTGGAATAACGTAGCCGTAGACACTGAAAAGTGGATGGGGCAGCGGTTTGCTGTACAGGGCGGACTTAAACTTCCTTTTGACTCTCCCGATATTTTCGGCAACCGGCTGGGGCACGACCTCGATCGGGAAACCTCCCTGAATCTGGGCGTACAGGTGCAGAAACAGGCCAATTTACACCAGCTGATACTGGGGGGGAATCTGGTGTATACGCCTTTGATTGTTGGACTTTGGTACCGAGGTCTGGGTTTCGGAAATCACCGGGACGCCATCATTCCTACCTTGGGCTTTATCAGCGCGAATGTTATGCTGCAGGTCAGCTATGATATCCCGGTGTCAAGTCTCGGTTTCAATGCAGGTGCCCTGGAACTCACGCTATGGTACGGTTTCGACAACCTGGTGGCGTTCAGGGGAAGTAGCCGGAACGTCAGAAACTTCCTCAAATTCTGACACTCCGGCAGGTATTATTTCGAAAGATGGTACAGGTCGTACCAGTCGTCGTAGTCAAGCGTAATACTCGTTGCACTTGCGGCATTGCGAATGCGGCTTTCCAGCAAGGACCCAATAATGGGCAAAGTGCCCAGCCGTATCAGCCACGCGACAGCTATCTGTTCGAGGTTAGCGCCGTACTTGTTTCCGATCTCAATAAGTTTTTCGCGAATTTTAACCGCCTTTGGATCGGTTCCCTCCTTAATCCGGCCACCGGCCAGCGGAGACCATGCCAGGGGCTTGCTGAAGCTCTGCTTAATGAAATCTACCCGTCCGTCACTAATGGCGGAGGTATTCATTAGATTCAGCTCAATATGGTTGGTCACGATAGGCTTTCGAAGGTAAGATGCCAGCAGCTGATGCTGGAAAACCGTGAAATTGGCTACACCGATATGCAGAGCCTTTCCCGAATTAACCAGTTCGGCCAATGCTCCCGCCGTCTCCTCCGGGTCCGCCAACAGGTCGCTGTGATGCAGCAGTACGATGTCGAGATAGTCCGTTTTTAAACGTTTAAGGGTAGCGTCTATACTCTGATGAATATGTTTCCTCGACGTGTCATACACCTGAAATTTACCGTCTGAGGACTTACGGATACCGCATTTACTGAACAATACCAGGTTTTCCCGTTTTATACCGATTTTATGGATGACATCGCCAAAACACTCCTCTATCCTGCCGTCTCCGTACATATCGGCATGGTCAAAGGTATTGATTCCCAGGTCAAGACATAACCTGACGGTAGCTTCGAGTTTCCGTAAAGTTTCGCTCCCTTCATCTTCCCATCGCCAGAACCCATAAATAGCTTCAGAAACTTTTGGGCCTGAATCACTTAAACTGACTTTCCTCATGTTGCAAACGGGGTGTTAATTTTCCGGGTGCAAAATACTCCATTTTCTCAATCGGAAACAAATGCTAAGGGAATATGACTTTTTCTGTGACAACCTTTTTCGGGCCGACGAAACGGGCAATATACATGCCGGATGGTATGTGACCCGTTTGAATTTCGTGTTTACCTGACTTGCCACGGAGATCAAAATGCCCAATACGCTGCCCAAATGCATTGATCAGCTCGATCTGCTCATACGAATCGGTCAGGTTCAATTTTAAAATACCTATTTCCGCCGGGTTGGTGCTCACAAGCCGGCTGGCTTCCGGGATTGAAGATTTTACCACCACCGAAACGATATGGGAGTATTGTTCGGTCTGGTCTTCATTGACAATCTTCAGACGGTAGTAGTAGGTGTATCCCGGTTCTATCTCATCATCTACATAAACATATTCCTGTGCTTCTCCCATTTTATCTTTTCGGGGAACCTTGTCCACGAGGGTGAATCCATAACCATCCTTACTTTTTTCAATGAGGTAAACCCGGAAGTTTTCGCTGTTGACCGTTCCCCAGCGCAGGGTCACGCTGTTGGCTTCCTCCTGGGCAGCGCCGAAATGGACGATCCTGACCGGTAAAGCACCAACCACTACAACCCGGTAAAGCGTATGCAATGACCTGCTGACCGCATATACCTCCCCATTTTCTGACTCCCCAAAATCGGCGATACCCAGCACCCCTACACTGGAACGGTTGGTCACATACTCTCCACCGACACGGCTGATAATCTGAATCTGGTTGTTGTAATAATCTCCCCCGATATAGTAGCCATATAGGGCAGGTTGTGCTGTGCCCCGGTAAACCACACCTCCAATGACCGATTCGCCGGCGTCTCCATTTACGTAGGTGCTGACCGGGAAGGTAAGGCCATCAGCCGGTGGGCAGTTAGAGAGATTGTATTCGTTCATTCCCTCATAACAACGCCAGCCGAAATTGGCCCCCTTAAGGCTGGTAAAAGGGATCGTACTCACTTCTTCATAATCGTTTTGACCCACATCACCTATCCAGACATCGTTGGTTACACGGTCGAAACTCCAGCGAAAAGGATTCCTAAGTCCTTTGGCATATACGTGGCTTCCCGGGTTCGGGTTGTCAGGAGCGGGGTTTCCATCCACGTCGAAGCGGAGAATCTTACCGAGGTTCTGATTATCATCCTGCGCATTGACCGAACGGCTGCCGCTCCCTCCGTCACCGGTTGAAAGATAGAGATAGCCGTCGGGCCCGAAATGAAGTTCTCCTCCGTTGTGGTTGATTGCTACGGGATGAGGAATAGTCAGAATGGTTGTCTCATTAGCCGGGTCATCGTCGTATCGGTTAGGATCATCAGGATGGACAAAATAACGTTTCACCACCAGATCTCCATTAGCATTGGTATGGTAGACAAAAAATCTGCCGTTGTTACGATAATCCGGATCAAAGGCAATGCTTAGGAGGCCCTGTTCCGAGCCGCTGGCCAGATCGGTTGTAGAAAAAAATGTCCCCGCAATCGTGTACTGATCATCATTGACCCGGTTCAGCACTCTGACGGCTCCCCCTTTCTGGAGGACAAAGAGTCGTCCGGTCCCGTCTCCTGCATTGACCACCTGTATCGGATGGGACAAACCCGTTGTCACCGGCTGCAGTTTCACAAGCGGAAAATTCTGGGCAATCAGGCCACCTGTTGTTAATGGCACAGAAAGCAGAATTGCGCTGATGGTATGGCTAAAGTTTTTCATGGTTAAGGTGTTTGTTGAGTAGAGAAATCCGGATTTCCGTTTTCTCCGCAGTGCGGGAAGGGAAATCGTACTAGCGTATAAAAATAATAACGTTTGATCCTTGGATAAATTTAAATAAATTACTTCTAAAATTATATCCACATACATCCAGCCCATACCTTAAAATTAGATATGTCCGAAATCAGAGACCTTCAGGGGTTATTTCACCGGCTTGAGGTGAAAAAGGAGGAAGTCCGGTTTGGTGGAGGGTTGAAAAAGCTCGCGGACCAGCACAAAAAAGGAAAACTCACCGCACGGGAACGCATTGATTATCTGCTCGACGAGGGCAGCCAGCTTTTGGAAATCGGGGAATTTGCAGGAGACGGAATGTATGAGCAAGAAGGAGGCTGTGCATCCGGGGGCGTGGTAGCGGGAGTAGGTTATGTTTCAGGACGCATGTGCATGATCCTGGCCAACGATGCTACCGTCAAAGGGGGCGCCTGGTTTCCGATTACCGCCAAAAAGCACCTCCGGGCGCAGGAGATCGCCATGGAAAACCACCTTCCCGTGATCTATCTGGTCGACAGTGCGGGAATTTACCTTCCGCTTCAGGACGAGTTATTCGCGGATAAGGAACATTTTGGAAGGGTTTTCAGAAACAATGCGAAAATGTCGTCCATGGGCATTTACCAACTGGCGGCCATCATGGGAAGCTGCGTGGCAGGCGGAGCCTATCTTCCCGCCATGTCCGATGAAATTCTCATGGTGGAAGGGACGGGCTCCCTGTTTCTCGCCGGGCCTTATCTGGTAAAATCCTCGATAGGAGAGGAAGTTGACGCCGAATCTCTGGGCGGTGCGGTCATGCATACCGATCTTTCAGGGATCGTGGATAACCGGTATCCGGATGATAAGGCCTGTCTCGATGCCATCAAAAAGCGTGTTGCTCATCTGGCCCGGCCTGTTTCGGCAGGGTTCGATCGTACATCGCCGGCACCCCCCGGTACCGACCCGGATAAGATCACGGAAATACTCCCCTTCGACCGACTGAAACCCTATGATTCCCGGGAACTGCTTGATTGTATTGTGGATGAAAATAGCTGGGATGAATACAAGCCGACCTACGGCCAGTCCCTGCTGTGTGCGTTCGCCCGAATCGACGGATGGGCCGTTGGTATTGTGGCCAATCAGCGGAAAATAGTGAAGTCGGGTGCGGGAGAAATCCAGATGGGCGGGGTGATTTATTCCGACAGCGCCGATAAAGCCGCCCGTTTCATCATGAATTGCAACCAGAAAAAAATCCCGCTCGTATTTTTTCAGGACGTCACCGGTTTTATGGTAGGCAGCCGGAGCGAAAAGGGTGGGATCATCAAGGACGGTGCCAAGATGGTAAACGCCATGGCCAACTCGGTCGTACCGAAGTTCACCATCATCGTGGGGAATTCCTACGGAGCCGGCAATTATGCCATGTGTGGAAGAGCCTATGACCCCCGGCTGATATATGCCTGGCCTACCGCCCAAATTGCCGTCATGAGCGGTGCAACCGCTGCCAAAACCCTTCTCCAGATACAAATGGCCGCCCGGAAAGGGGATCTGACGGCAGACGAACAGGAGCGAATCCTGCGCAGTATTACAGATCGGTATAATGAACAGTTGTCGCCCTACTATGCGGCAGCACGGCTGTGGGTCGATGGTATTATTCACCCCGGAGAGACCCGTCAGGTTCTTTCAAAAGGGATAGAAATGGCCAATCATGCACCCATATCGGCTCCTTTCCAGGTCGGGGTAATACAGGTTTGAAAAGGGAATGTTACTTGATTTATGCATTTTTGAAAACGAATCAGAACAACCATACATATACGAATACCTATGAGAATGATGTTACTGGTGGCGGCATTGGTCACCCTAACCCGTTTACCTCTTTTCGGTCAGGAAACAGAACCCTGGAAAGGATTTGAAAAGGTTAAGTTTGAATTCATGGGCCGGAGTGCCTGGTACATCAAACCCGCCATTCCACTTGACGGGAATCCCTGGGTTTGGCGGGCGCATTTTCCGGACTGGCACACCGACATGGACAGCATCCTCGTAGCACGGGGTTATCATATTGCCTATATCAACACCAACGGCCTGTTCGGGCATCCCTCAGCCCTGCTTATCTGGGATAAGTTCTATGAATATCTGACCCGGGAGCATGGATTCGCCTCCAAGGTCGCCCTGGAAGCTGTGAGTCGGGGAGGTCTCTATGCCTATGGGTGGGCGAAAAGAAATCCCGCCAGGGTTAGCTGCATCTATGCGGAAGCTCCGGTATGCGACCCCAGAAGCTGGCCAGGTGGTAAGTGGAAAGGACTGGGTTCGCCCGAAGACTGGAAGAAATGGCTTGAACTCTACGGATTAACAGAGGAGGAAGCGGCCGGGTTCAGCGATATTCCATTGAATGACCTGGAGGGGCTGGCCAGTTTTAAAGTGCCCATACTGCATGTGGTTGGACCCCATGACAAGGTTGTTCCCAATGATGAAAATACCTGGCCGCTTATTCAGAATTACATGAAGGCCGGTGGACCTGCTACCGTATATACCCTGTCGAGAGGTGAGCAGAAACTGAACGGCCATCACTTTACCATCGAGGATCCCCAACTATTTGCCGACTTTATCCACCGCCATTCCTACCCGGTCCGCAAAGTCCTTCTGCCGGAGAACTATATCGAGGTAAACGGGGGATTGAGCAGGTCGATGTCCCGGTTTGAAACCCGCAAAAAAGGTACGGTAGCATTTCTTGGAGGGTCCATTACCCATAATCCGGGGTGGCGTACCAAAACCATCCAATACCTCCGCGAAAAATATCCTGACACCGAGTTCAGTTTCATTTCGGCAGGCATACCCTCCCTTGGAAGTACACCGCATGCCTTCCGGTTCAGCACGGATGTGCTGTCACAGGGTATTCCTGATCTTTTGTTTGTGGAAAGTGCCGTAAACGATCGGACGAACGGCTTCAGCGAGCAGGCACAGATCCGCGCATTGGAAGGCATTTTCCGTCATGCCCTGACGGTCAATCCGGAAATGGACATCGTGCTCATGGCATTTGCTGATCCGGACAAAAACGATGACTGGGATAAAGGTGTAGAACCCGTGGAAGTTCAGGTCCATCAGAAAATTGCCTCCCATTACCGCATGCCTTTCATCAACCTGGCGCGGGAGATCTATGACAAAATGAAAATCGGTGAAATCAGCTGGGAGTATGATTTCAAAGACCTGCATCCGTCACCTTTCGGGCAGGAGCTCTATTTCGAAGCCATCAAAACTCTTTTCAACCAAAACCATTCCGAAGTCAATACCAGAAATTTACCCGCTCCGCTCGACGTACATTCCTACGTGAACGGACAATATCTCAGCCCGTCGAGCGCTTCAAAGCTAAACGGATTTACCTACATGGAAAACTGGAGGCCGACTGACGGAAAGGGTACACGTAAAGGTTTCACCGAAGTTCCCATGCTGGTCGCCGAAACCGACGGGGCTACTTTTGAGCTTGAATTTACCGGAAGGGCTATCGGAATTGCTGTGGTTTCAGGCCCGGACGCAGGCGTGATCAGCTATCAGATCGATGGCAAAAAACCGAGACAGCTGAATTTGTTTACCCAATGGAGCAATCAGCTGCATCTGCCCTGGTATCTGATGCTGGATGATGAACTAAAGTCGGGAAAACACCGTTTGAAGGTGACTTTGCTGCCCAAAGCTGGGGGTGGTACCCAGGGCAATGCCTGCAGAATCGTTCATTTCCTTCTAGGCAAATAATGGTCAGGCCTTCAGCAGAGCTTCAGCCACGATCAGGTCTTCGGGGGTCGTAATCTTAAGGTTCCGGTAATCTCCTTCCGTCAGATGTACCGTATGACCCGCATATTCGACCACGCTGGCACAGTCGGTAAACTGGGGCAGGTACTCGGTTTCAAAGGCCTTTTTCATCAGTTCGGCCCTGAAAACCTGCGGGGTCTGCACCAGACGGAATTCCTCGCGGATCATTTGCACCGAGGACCCGTCTGCTTCTGTTTTACGAATACTGTCTTTCAGAGCAACGGCAGTAATCGCGGTGCCATAGGTGGCGGCTTCCGTATAACAACGATTGATAATGTCGGGATGAATGAGTGGGCGCACGCCATCGTGTACCGCTATGAGGGAATCCGCTTCTTCCACGACAGAAAGTCCGTTTTTTACCGAATGAAAGCGGGTCGGGCCTCCGGCTACCACCCGGTGGGGTAGGGAAAAGGCCTCCTTTTCGACCAGTTCTTTCCAAAACGTGATTTGTGAATCGGGAAGTACCAAAATGATCGTCACATTTCCGGCTGCTCCGAAAGCCTCCATCGTGTGCAGGAGCACCGGCTTACCTGCCAGTGGCAAAAACTGCTTGGGAAGTTCGCTTTTCATCCGGGTGCCGCTGCCTCCTGCAACAATTATGGCGTATCTTTTCATATCAAAGCGATAAAAAAAGTCCGGGAATAACCCCGGACGATTCCAATTCACACTGCTGTATTCCCGATTAGAGGATCAGCATTACATCTCCGTAGGTGAAGAAGTGATATTTCTCTTTCAGAGCGATTTCGTAGGCCTTCATGATCAGATCATAGCCTCCGAACGCACACGCGTTCATCAGCAGAATTGACTCCGGCAGATGGAAGTTGGTCAGCAGGGAGGTGCCAATCTTGAAGTCATAGGGCGGGAAGATAAAACGGTCGGTCCAGCCTTCCACCGGTTTCACATGGCCGCTTGCCGAAACAGACGACTCTATGGCTTTCAGGGAAGTGGTTCCTACCGCACATACATTCTTACCCTCGTCCAGCGCTGTATTTATGATTTTCGCGCTTTTTTCCGATATGAAATAGTTTTCTGAATCAGTTTTGTGTTTGGTCAGGTCTTCCACATCCACGTTCCGGAATGTACCCAGACCTACGTGCAGGGTAATGGGCGCAAAGTCCACCCCTTTCAGTTCGAGTCTTTTGGAGATCGCTTTGGTAAAGTGAAGACCCGCCATGGGTGCTGCTACGGCCCCCAGTTTATCGGCGAAAATGGTCTGGAAATGATCCCGGTCCTCTGCGGTTACCGCCCTGCGGGAGATAATTTCCGGAGGCAGCGGAGTTTCGCCCAGTTCATTGATCAGGGTCATAAACTCCTCATGGTTGCCATCGTAGAGAAAACGGATGGTTCTACCACGGGAAGTGGTATTGTCGATTACTTCTGCTACCAGTTCGCTGTCGCCGAAATAGAGTTTATTGCCCACCCGGATTTTTCTGGCAGGGTCCACCAGTACATCCCACAGGCGCATCTCACGGTTGAGTTCTCTCAAAAGGAAAACTTCAATTTTGGCGCCGGTTTTTTCTTTTTGTCCATACAAACGAGCAGGGAAAACCTTGGTGTCATTGACCACCATTACATCCCCGTCATCGAAGTATTGAATAATTTCGTTGAATATTTTATGTTCAATTTCCCCTGTCTTACGGTGTACGACCATCATTCTCGCTTCACCCCTTTCTTTGGGATAGAGAGCAATCAAACTTTGAGGTAGATCGAATTTAAATTCTGACAGTTTCATAAATATCTGTGAAGCATGTATGGCCTCTGCGTTAACTGTAATCTATAACGAGAGAGGGCCAAACAGATTGTGCAAAAAAATAAGACCGCAAAAATAGTTTATTTTTTTCTCAAATGTTATGTTTTACGACTTTTTTTGCGCTTATCCTAATAAAGTCCTACAAAATCCTTTTCTCACCTTAACTGTCTAATTTTTTTTCAGTTAGGATATTTCCGAAAAGAGAGAGGCGATACCGTTGGAACGGATCGCCTCTCTGAAACCTGACAAACCTATTTCAGTGTTTGGCCCACCATAGAGGAGTCGTGTTATTGTCTTCTCCGCCCAGGTACTGTACCGCCTGTGTATATCCCTGAGGGTTGGCGGCCGGGAGGCTGGATGGATATTTGATTCGCTGCGGGAAGAACCGGACATCGCTGGTCATATAGTTGCTGGCGTTGAGCGCAGGCAGGTTGGTCAGCGGGTTTTCCACGGCTGGGTTGTCGAAGAAAGGAAGACCTAACCGGCGGTGATCACTCCATGTTTCCAGTGGCAGCCAGGGAGTCTGAGCAATGAATTTCTGCGTGATAATTTTGGTCAGATGATCGTTTTTCACCTCCCCGTTTTTGTACAGATCGTTTTTGGGATAACTTTTAGCGACTGTACCAGGGGTTTTGGTATAACCATCCACAAAAGTAGCCGTATAGGTAGCAGGTGGCTCAGCCGTATGATCCCAGGCTACGGATGTACCTACGCGGTTGTACTCGGTAGAGGCCTTGTAGGCCGTTGCAAAGTTAGAAACACCCCAGTAGGCAAAACTTGCATCGATACCAGCTTCGTAAGCGGCTTTGCCCGACATAGGGACGCTCCAGCCTCTGACGGCAGCTTCTGCGATGAGGAAGTAGGTTTCCCAGGGAGCGAAGAATATGCGTTCACTGTTACTGTCCCGGAATTGCTGACCATGACGAGGTATCGTTCCGTTGAATGAGTAAACGTTGTTTCGGGCACCTTTTCTTCCCCAGTCACCAAAACTAGGAGCATTCCAGGTGTATTTGGCATCCAGGGTCATAACGGTTTCGCTGTTGTCGTTCACGAGTGTCCGCTCGGTCGTAGTAGCCGTGTTGTCCCAGCTGGGGTAGCGGTTGAAATCGGGGTTGTTGACATCGCCCGGGATGATATACGCTTTGTAAGCACGGGGGTCAATCGAATAGGGAAGACCGTCGAGCCAGTAACCCGCCGATGGGTCATTGGTCATGGTAGTAAAATGATCCAGTAGTCTCAAACCGATGTAGTTCTGAGGTTTTATATAGCTCTGTTTATCGGCTTCTACCTGGTCGGCAGACTTGATACCACCCAGTCCAAGGTAGAGGTTGTTCATGGTAGAAGACAGCTGGAAATAATTCCACTCGCGGCTCATGACGCCGGTAAGCGCATCCCACCCCGGTCTTTCAGCGACTTTGAACGTCTCGCCGGGCTGGGTGATGAGGGGAGCAGCCACAGCGGCCTCAAACTCCTGACGGGCTTTTTCTGCGTCTACTTCCGAAAGACGCATCGCCAGCCTCAGTCTCATCGAGTTGGCATATTTCTGCCAGTTGACAAAATTGAATCCGTAAGCCTGGTCGAACTTGGAGATGCTCGAGGTAGTTACGTTCAGATCAAGTTTGGACGAGGCATCCTTCAGCTCATCCAGGAAAAAGTAATAGGCGGTTTTCAGGTCCACAAACTCGGGGTTGGTGCCCTGGAACCCGTTGATGGGGATAGGCCCGAAGGTATCGGCCAGTTCACTCATCAGATAAACACGCCAGATCCGTGCCACCTGCAGCAGGTTATTGGTATATTCCTTGATATTGCCCTCCTCGATCTGTTTTTCAGCGACCTGGATGGCGGCATTGATATTGTTCAGCCAGCCACCCATATAGGACATGCTGTAATAGTCGCTCGACCAGCCGTCATTGTGAGTGCCCGTAACGATACCACCGCCGTATTGCTGACGGCCGGCTGTTTTCCAGTACAGTACGAAGATACGTTCTGCGATGTGAGGGTCCATCTGGGCCCCGATGATGGAGTTGTTGATAAAATATTCTACCTGCACCTGGCTTTCCGTTGCCATGTACGGGTCGGCGTTGACTTCGTCGAAGTCAGCGCAGGAGCTGGCTGAGAACATCAGGACCGCTGCCGGAATAAGTCTTTTATATATAGCTTTCATATTGAAGATATGTCTTTAATTTCCAAATGGCGAACTTGATCAGAAGCCTAAAGTGAGTGAGAACAGGAATGAACGCATGGTTGGGTAAGCACCGCTTTCAAAGCCAAGGGCATTGGAACCGGTTGCGAAGACCGACTCAGGGTCGATTCCGTTCAGGTGGCTGGAGATCATCCAGACGTTGTTGCAGGATGCAGAAATCCTGGCCGACTGGAATGTCTTGCCCAGTACGTCTTTTGGAAGCGAGTAGCTCAGCGTAATATTTCTAAGACGTACGTTCGTAGCATCGTAGATATAAGCTTCGCCTACACCGAGGTTGTTCAGGGTAGCGACGGTTCTCCAGTATTGCTGCTGGCTAACAGTCTTGTCGTTCACCACCAGTTGCCGGTTTGCCTCGGTTCCTGTTTCATAAACGCCATCTACTATGAGATCAGGCCGTTCTCCACCGGGAGCCGTAATCTTTGCTGTACCAGCAGCCTGAAGACCAACGTTGGTAGCAGAGAAGATTTCACCCCCGAGCCGGGCATCGATCAGGAAGGATAGACCCACCCCCTTGTAGTGGAACTGGTTGGTGATGCCGAGTAGTCCTTTAGCCTGCTGGTTGCCGAGTTTAACGATTTCAGGATCGCGTTGAGGAAGTCCTGATCCGTTCAGCAAAAGCTTGCCGTAGTGGGGGCTGGACTCGTCTTTCACGCGCAGGAAGCGGGTGCCGTATATGTCCCCGTATAAACCACCGCTCGCCGCGCGGATGAAAAGGTCATCAAACGCCCCGAGGGTGTATTCATTTACACCCTTATCTTCCGCGATATCGATGATTTTGTTTTCGTTATGGGAGAAGTTTGCCGTCAGATCCCAGTTCAGGCCGGTCTGGCTCTGAAGGATACCGACGTTTGCCATGATTTCGAAGCCTTTGTTCTGAATATTGCCCGCGTTAATCTTGCGGCTGGAGTATCCACTCATGGGATCCATGGGGATATCGATCAGCTGGCGGGTAGCATTCGACTTGTACCAGGTGAGATCTAACCCCAAACGGTTGTCCAGGAAGCGGAGTTCCGCACCAAATTCGAGGTTTTTGATCAGCTCGCTCCGTACGTTCGGATCTTTCAGCAGAGACTGGCGGGAAGCGATGGTGTTGTTGAGCGGATCCTTGCCGATGCTATAGCCATTGTAAAGCTGGTAGGGAGCAAGGTCGTTACCCACGGTCGCAAAAGAACCTCGGAACTTGGCATAATTCCACCACGACGGCAGACTTCCGCCATTGCTGTTCAGCATGTCGGATAGTACATACGAAAGGCTGACACTGGGGTAGAAGTAGGAACGGTTGGCTTTAATAAGGGAGGATGACCAGTCGTTACGAGCGGTTACGTCGAGGAAGATCCATCCGTCGTAGTTGATACCGAGTGATCCGTAGAGTGAATTGATCTTTTTGTGGCGGTACTCAGGACTGATACCGGGCGCACCCGACCCGTTGGTAGGAGAGAAGAGGTTCGGAACTTCCAGGGCACCGGTGTTCACAGTTAGTCCCGTGAATTTCTGCTCCATCAGGTTTCCGCCCAGGGTGACCACGCCGCCAAATTTACCGATGACATTGTCTTTCTGAGCTTTGATCAGGGCCGAATAGTTTACTTCGCTGAACGACTGTTTGCCGGTCGAATAGGAGTTGGTCATCGGACTACCTGCGTAGGTCTTTCTTTCCAGGTTGGTGTTATAAAGGTCGCCGCCCGCCTTGATTTCCGCATCGAGCCAGTCGGTGAAGGCATATTTCAGCGACCCGTTCATGATGAAGCGGTTACGGGTGTCGTTGTTGAGGTTGTACTGATACAGCCAGTAGGGGTTGACCTGCCAGGAGGGAGCTCCCGGATACCAGAGCATGTTTCCGAACTGGTTGGTAGCGCTGCTGAAATCGGCGATGTCCATGCTCCGGGGCATCATATAGAGAACATATACACTGCTCTGGTCGCGGCCGTTGATCGGACGGTTGTGACCGGCCGTATTGTTGTATGACATTTTCACATCGCTGGTCCACCGGTTTTCCCGGCCGAAGTGTGTGGTGGCCTTGGTGGTGAAGTTGAGGCGGGTCAGCTTGTTGCCGGGTATGATGCTCCGGTCGTCGAGATAGCTCAGTGACGAATAGACGGCGGTGTTGCCGAACTGTTGCTGGAGCGACATGGAGTAGTTCTGATTGGTACCCTTGCGAAGGAAGGTGTTCATGTTGTCATAGGCAGCCAGGTTCGCCTGCGTACCATCCCATTTGGTAACCGATTGACCCGTAATTTTGGGTCCCCAGCTGTTGACACTGATGGCGTCAAAGATTCCTTCCATACCCTGACCGAAGGAGTTCTGCAGCTCGGGTTTGAGGAAGATGTCTTCTACTCCCACGGTGGCCGAAACCGTAATACCCAGGCCGGGCGTTTTACGGCCCGATTTGGTCGTGATGAGAATGACCCCGTTACCGGCACGGGAGCCATACAAGGCCGCGGCAGAAGGGCCTTTCAGCACGCTCATGCTTTCTATGTCTTCGGCGCTGATGTCACCCAGACCGCTACCCATATCCAGACCAGCTCCCCAGTAACCGTTTTCGGTAGTTCCCGTGAAGTTATCGATCGGAATACCGTCGACGACGATCAGGGGCTGGTTCGAGCCGGTAAGCGAGGTGTGACCCCGCAGAACGATTTTGGACGATCCGCCCGCCCCGTTACTCGATCTGACGACCTGAAGACCGGCTACCTTTCCGGTAAATGCGTTCGCCAGGTTGGTTTCACGGGCTTCCACCAGGGCTGTTCCCTTGACTTCCTGGATGGCGTAACCCAGCGATTTCTTCTCTCTTTCAATACCTAACGCTGTTACGACTACCTCACCCAGAACGGCAACGTCTTCGGCAAGGACAATGTCGATTACAGAACGATTATTAACCGGGATTTCCTGGGTTTTAAAGCCGATAAAGGAAAACACCAGTGTGGCGTTGGGGCCGGCATTGATGCTGTATTCCCCGTTAAAATCCGTACTCGTGCCCGTATTGGTCCCCTGTACGAGAATCGATACCCCCGGTAACGGCTGGCCATCGGTTTGTGACGTGACTTTCCCCCTGATAGCAGATTGGGAGAACGCGCTAAAATTCAGTGAAAGGAAAATTAACGCAAAAAGTGATAAAACTCTTAGCATAAGAAAATTTAGTTGACAGGTGTAAACTACATGAGAGCAAACTGTGACTTGGTATTTATTTGCTTGGTGAAAATGAAGTTTCTTGACAGCATCAAATTCGAGTCCGTGCGTCTAGTTTATCCGGCTGAATCTGGTTTTTTGTTGTTGAACGGTATGGCCTGCTAGTTGTTGATTTGTGCTTGAAATGTTAGCCCGTTGTTGGATTAATTGATTAACAAGTAACACAAATTTAACCTACAAAATAAAAAACCAAAATTAAATCTGCCAATATTTTTAAAAAATTTAAAATATGGCTATCGTGTACGTTACCGTTGTTGATTCTTTTTTTGAATGGGGGGAGAGAAAGGGGCAAAAAAAAGGGAACAACCTGATGGTCATTCCCTTTTCAACAGAATCTATGGTATAAGAATTACACGGCAAAACTCTCTCCGCAGCCGCAGGTACGGGTGGCATTAGGATTCACAAAGTGGAAGCCTTTGCCATTCAGACCGTCGCTGAAGTCGAGTGTGGTACCGGCAAGATAAAGGATACTTTTTTTGTCGACGACGATCTTGATGCCCTTGTCCTCAAAGATCATGTCATTGGGCCTGGTTTCGGTGTCGAATTCCAGGTTGTACATCAGTCCGGAACACCCTCCTCCCTGAACTCCAACACGGATATGATGCTCGCCGGTCCGCCCTTCGGCAGCCTGTAAAGCCAATATTTTGTCTTTAGCGGTTTCGGTTACAGTAACCATTTCTTCTATCGTTTATTACCCGCAAAAACGGGACGGGTATGATTTAATTTTCTGTGTATTATAACGAGGCCACCGCGGAGAAAGTTCAGTATTTTTCCAGAATCCTGGGGCCTTCGAAATTGATTCCCGAGACGTATATCGTACTGGAAATTCCGGCTTTGGCAAAGGTCTCTTTCATGGCTTCGCCAATTTTTCGGGCTTCTTCTTCGGTTTTGGAAAGCGCGAAGATCGATGGTCCGGCTCCGGAAATGCTGCAGCCCAACGCCCCGTTTTCCATAGCGGCCTGTTTAACTTCACTGAACTCCGGAATCAGAATGGACCTTACCGGCTCAATAATGACATCGACCAGCGACCGGCTGATCAGGTCGTAGTCACCCGTCATCAGCCCGCTTACAAGGCCGGCCACGTTTCCCATCTGCGTGATCGTATTTTTCAGCGACACTTCGTTGCGAAGGATCAGCCGGGCGTCCTTGGTATTTACTTCCACATCGGGATGCACCAGGGAGCAGAACAGGGGTGCTGCGACCGGAATATTGAACACGTCGAGGGGCGTATAGCTTCGGATCACGAGGAAGCCGCCCATCAGCGAAGGGCCTACATTATCGGCGTGGGCTGCCCCGGCGGCTATGAGTTCGCCCTGCATGGCGAAGGGAAGCAGTTCCCGACGGCTCAGTGGAGCGCCCAGCATTTCGTTGAGGGCTACCACGCCTGCGACGGAACTGGCAGCACTTGAACCCATTCCGCTGCCCAGAGCCATATGCTTGTGAAGCACGATGGTCGCGCCAAAGTCGGTAATGCCAAGGTGTTTCAGCAGATGTATCATCACTACCGTGACCGCATTTTTTTCCGGGTCACGTGGCAGGCGGCCGCCATCGCCATGGATGGCTTCGATGACGAGGCCGGGTTCGGGTTTTCGGCGTATTTCTACAATATCCCCGGGTTGATCGACGGCAAAGCCGAAAATGTCGAATCCGCATCCCACATTGGCAACGGTAGCCGGGGCAAAGACTTTAATATATTCCATTGGTTTCGCCTGAAGAAGCGACTCTTTTGATTATCCGAGATAAGTACTGATACTGATGATGTCGGCAAATACCCGGGTAGCGGTAACTTCCGCCCCCGCCCCCGGCCCTTTGATGACCAAAGGGGTATCGCGGTACCGTTCGGTTGTAAAGGAAATGATGTTATCGCTTCCGGCCAGATTATAGAACGGGTGGGTTTTGTCGACTACACGCAGTTGTACCTTCGCTTTGCCATCTTCCAGCGAAGCTATATAACGCAGACGTCCACCGGTTTTTTCGGCTTCGGCCAGCAGATTGGAAAAATGCGACTCTGACAGTTCGAGCTGGCGGAAAAATTCTTCGACGGTAGGGGCAGCCAGACAGTTATCCGGCAGCAGCTGCGCCACTTCTACATCTTCCGGTTCGAGCGGAATGCCCACTTCACGCGCCAGAATCAGGATCTTCCGGGCTACGTCCAGTCCGCTCAGGTCGTCCCTCGGGTCAGGTTCTGTAAAACCTTTTTCCTTGGCATCCCTTACGGCGGCCGCGAAAGGCAGGTCTGCTCCGAAATTGTTGAAGATATAGGAAAGCGTCCCCGAAAGGATAGCTTCAATCTTGATAAACTTGTCGCCGCTGGTAATCAGACCATCGATGGTACTGATGATAGGCAGGCCAGCTCCTACGTTGGTTTCGTAGAGGAACTTGACCCCATATTTCAGGGCCGATTCGCGCAGAAGCTGGTAGTCGGCATATCTTCCGGAATTGGCCACCTTATTGGGGGTGACAATCGAGATATGTGACTGCAGCAGGGTAGGGTAGTACTTCACGATTTCCTTGTCTGAAGTACAGTCTACAAATACGCTGTTCGGCAGGTTAAGCTCTTTGATCCGTTCTACAAATGCCTGTATGCTGGTACGTACGCCATGTGTTTCCAGCGTTTCGCGCCAGTTGACCGGCGAAATTCCCGTGGTTTCCAGCAGCATTTTGCGGCTGTTGGCCAGTCCGGTTACGTGGATTTCCAGCAGTCGTTCTTTCCGCAGATAGGCCGCCTGCTCCGAAAGCTGCCGCAGCAGTGTGCTTCCGATGAGTCCGGTACCGACGATAAAAATATTCAGGGACCTGGTTTCCGACTGGAAGAAAACGCCGTGGATGGCATTGAGCGACTTGGAAAGGTCGTTTTTCTCGATGACCACCGATATGTTCAGCTCAGAAGAACCCTGGGCGGTGGCTATGACGTTGATCCCGTTCTTGCCGAGTACCGAGAAGAGTTTTCCGGAGATACCTGTACTTTTCCGCATTCCTTCACCGACGATCGCGATGATGGACAGGTTTTTCTGGATATGAATGCCGTCGATCTGTCCCGATTCGATTTCTTTTTCGAAAACATTTTCCAGCACCGCCTGTGCCTTGGCCGCACTCTCGGGATTAATGGCAAAGCAGATCGAATGCTCGGAAGATGCCTGGGAAATCAGTATAACGGAAATACCATACTTGGATAGTGCAGTAAATAGGCGTGCCGAGATACCGGCTACCCCGATCATGCCGCTTCCCTGAATATTGACCAGTGCAATATCGTCTATCGAAGAAATCCCCGTGATATCGAACTCCCTGCGTACCGCCGTCCGGCTGATGAGTGTGCCGGGGAAGGAGGGATTGAAGGTGTTGAAGATCCGGATGGGAATGTCATTGGCAAAAGCCGGTTGCAGACTGGGCGGATAGATCACCTTGGCCCCGAAATGCGAAAGCTCCATGGCTTCCGCATAGGTGATGTTAGGGATGGTGAATGCGTTCGAAACTTTGCGTGGGTCGGCTGTCATCATGCCGTCCACGTCGGTCCAAATCTCTATTCCGGTTACGTTCAGCGCGCCCCCGATGATCGAAGCGGTATAGTCCGAACCGCCCCTTCCCAGGGTGGTAGTCAGTTTGTCGGTGCTCTGGCCGATGAACCCGGTGACACACTGGACGGCCGTTTTATGCTCGAAATGAGC
>Ga0182792_1001042_pt1 | contig 24033 bp, 23 predicted proteins | sample Passage237B_FD_130497 | JGI IMG/M metagenome (GOLD analysis project Ga0182792, IMG submission 130497) | Cellulose adapted compost microbial communities from Newby Island Compost Facility, Milpitas, CA, USA - Passage2 37B (version 2) (version 2) ...
ACCGCCAGCACCAGATATTCGTCGATCATCGCCGGCGCCCGCGCCGCCGGCACCTCGACGCCGCGCAGTTTTGAGGCGCGCACCCGCAGATCGGCCATGGGCTCGCCGGCATCGTCGCGGCGGCCGATCTCCTCGATCTCCGCCCCCATCTCGCGCAGCGTCGTGAACAGCCCGGTGCGCAGCGGGTTGGCCATGACGTCGGCCAGCGTCACCTCGGAGCCGGGCACGATCAGGCCGGCGACCATCGGGAAGGCGGCCGACGACGGGTCGGCCGGCACCGCGACCGCCGTGCCGCGCAATTCCGGCTGGCCGGTCAGCGCGATGCGGCGGCCATGGGCGCCCTCGGCGGTGGAGGCCACCTCGGCACCGAACTGCCGCAGCATCAGTTCGGTGTGGTCGCGGCTCGCCTCCGGCTCGATCACCGTGGTGACGCCCGGCGCCGACAGCCCCGCCAGCAGCACCGCCGACTTGATCTGGGCCGAGGCGACCGGGCTGCGGTAGACGATCGGCAGCGGCTCGCGCGCCCCGGCCAGCGTCAGCGGCAGCCGTCCGCCCTCGGCGGCGGCCGTGACGGTGGCGCCCATCTGCTCCAAGGGATCGAGGATGCGCCGCATCGGGCGGGTGCGCAGCGAGGCGTCGCCATCGAAGGTCGCTGTGATCGGACAGCCGGCGACGGCGCCCATCACCAGCCGGCAGCCGGTGCCGGAGTTGCCGAAATCGAGCGGCTCCGCCGGTTCCGCGAAGCCCGAGACGCCGACGCCGGCGACGCGCCAGGTTCCGTCGGCCTCGTGCGCGACGCGCGCACCGAGCGCCCGCATCGCTTGCGCGGTGTTGAGCACATCCTCGCTCTCCAAAAGCCCCGCGATCCGCGTCTCGCCGACCGCCAGCGCGCCGAGAATGAGCGCGCGATGCGAGATCGACTTGTCGCCGGGCACGCGCACGCGGCCTTTGAGCGCACGGCCGGCGCGCGCGGCAAGCGGGACCGGCCCGGCGGGAGAAGAAGCGGCAATCACGATCGGTGTCCGGGGTGAAACGGTTTCGTGGGGCCGGCTCCTAGCATGATGCGTCCGGCGCGTCATCCGCGCAGGCTGCTGCCGGCGGCACCAAGGCTATTGACAGCGCCGCGCCAACTAGCCAAGTGAAGCACCGCTCCAGCATCTCCAGGATCGCGAACGTGGCCAAGTCCGAGCTCGGAACCAAACGCATCTGCCCGACAACCGGCAAGAAATTTTACGACCTCAACAAGAACCCGGTGATCTCTCCCTATACGGGCGAGGTCGTGCCGATCGCCCCGCCTGCGGTGACACGCGGCCGCGCCGACACCCGCGGCACCGCGCCGGCGGCCGAGGAGGCCGATCTCGAGAAGGCCGAGGAGATGGTGTCGCTCGAAGAGGCCGATGCCGAGGAGACGTCCGGCAAGGTCAAGGCCGTGCTGCCGGAATCCGAGGACGACATCGAGGTCGAGGACAGTATCGACGACGATGACGACGATTCGACCTTCATTGCCGACGAGGAAGAGGAAGACGACGACGTCACCGACATCATTGGCGACGTTTCGAACGATGAGGAGACTTGAGATCGGCCCTGATTTGTGATCAAGGGTCTGTCCAGCACATCCGGTGCGTCGCACCGGCATCCCAGTGCGGGGCCATAGCTCAGATGGGAGAGCGCTTGAATGGCATTCAAGAGGTCGGCGGTTCGATTCCGCCTGGCTCCACCACCCGCCTCCGCCGGTGACATCCCGCCCCGGCCGTTTTGCAGGACGAACACCCGATGACGGACGACGCCCCCGCCGGCGCACTCGCGGGTCTGCGCGTCATCGACCTGTCGCGGGTGCTCGGCGGGCCGTATTGCACGCAGATTCTGGCCGACCACGGCGCCGACGTCATCAAGGTCGAGCCGCCGGCCGGCGATGAGACCCGCGACTGGGGTCCGCCGTTCCACGAGGACGACGCGGCCTATTTCATCGGCACCAACCGCAACAAGCGCGCCATCGGCCTCGACCTCGCCTCCGAGGGCGGCCGCGCCGTGTTGATGCGGCTGCTGGAGGCCGCCGACGTGCTGATGGAGAACTTCAAGCCCGGCACGCTCGACAAATGGGGCATCGGCCACACCGTGCTGCGCGAGAAATTCCCGCGCCTGATCCATTGCCGCATTTCCGGCTTCGGCGCCGACGGCCCGCATGGCGGCCATCCGGGCTACGACGCCATCATCCAGGCGATGACCGGGATGATGGCCGCGACCGGCTCGCCGCAAAGCGGCCCGACCCGCATCGGCGTGGCGCTGGTCGACATCGCCACCGGGCTCTACGCCGCCAACGGCATCCTGATGGCGCTGGCCGAGCGCGCGCGCTCCGGCCTCGGGCAGTTCGTCGAGACCACGCTGTTCGAGACCGGCCTTGCCATCATGCATCCGCACACGGCCAACTTCTTCTTCACCGGCAAGCCGCCGGCGCTGACCGGCAACGAGCACCCCAACCTCGTGCCGTATTCGGTGTTCAGGGCCCGCGACGGCGACATTTTCATGGGGGTGGGCAACGATGGCGCCTTCCGAAAGCTGTGCCGCGAGCTCGGCAAGCCGGAGCTTGGCAGCGATCCGCGCTTTGCCCGCAACCGCGACCGCGTCGCCAACCGCGAGGCGCTGCGCGCCGAACTCGAAAGCCTGTTGAAAGACCACGACAGCGAGCCGCTGTGCCGCCGCCTGCTCGCCGCCGGGCTGCCGGCCGGGCCGGTGCAGGGCATCGACAAAGCGCTCTCCAGCGATCACGCCCGGCATCGCGGCGATATCGTCGAGAAGGACTGGTACAAGGGCGTCGCCTCGCCGATACGTTTCGAGCGTACCAAGGCGAGCCTGCGCCTCCTGCCGCCGAAATTCGGCGAGCACACCGACGCGGTGCTCGGCGAGTTCGGCTACGGTCCCGACGAGATCGCGACGCTCAAGGCCTCGGGCGTGGTGTGCGGGACGAACCGCAAGCGCTAAAAACCAACCCTCGATTACCCCATTTCCAATCGGCGCCCCGCCCGCTACCATCCGTCACGCACGCGTCATGCCGCGCTGCTAACCCGCCGCGGTCGGAAAGCGGTGATCATAGCAGGAGGAACTGATGGGGATTCAACGATTGGGGTTGGCGGCCGCGGTCGCGGCAAGTTTCGCCTTCGCGGCAACCGCGCAGGCGGCCACCGAAATCCAGTGGTGGCACGCCATGACCGGTGGCAACAACGAGGTCGTGGTCAAGCTCGCCAACGAGTTCAACGCCGCGCAAAGCGACTACAAGGTGGTGCCGACCTACAAGGGCGGCTACGCCGACACCATGAACGCCGGCATCGCCGCCTTCCGTGCCGGCAACGCCCCGCACATTCTGCAGGTGTTCGAGGTCGGCACCGCGACCATGATGGCCGCCAAGGGTGCTGTGAAGCCGGTCTACCAGCTCATGAAGGACGCCGGCGAAAAGTTCGATCCGCAGGCCTACCTGCCGACCATCACCGGCTACTACTCGACCTCCAAGGGCGAGATGCTGTCTTTCCCGTTCAACTCCTCGTCCACGGTGATGTGGATCAACCTCGACGCGCTGAAGAAGGCCGGCATCAACGAGATTCCGAAAACCTGGCCGCAGGTGTTCGAGGATGCCAAGAAGCTGAAGGCCGCCGGCCACGCCACCTGCGGCTTCTCCAACGCCTGGGTCACCTGGGTCAACCTCGAGCAGTTCTCGGCCTGGCACAACCTGCCGCTTGCCAGCAAGGCCAACGGCCTCGACGGCTTCGACACCGTGCTCGAATTCAACGGCCCGTTGCAGGTCAAGCATCTGGAGACCCTGATCGAGCTGCAGAAGGACAAAACTTACGACTATTCCGGCCGCACCAACACCGGCGAAGGCCGCTTCACCTCCGGCGAATGCGCGATCTTCCTGACCTCGTCGGGCTTCTTCGGCAACGTCAAGAACCAGGCCAAGTTCAACTGGACCAACGCGCCGATGCCCTTCTACCCCGACGCCAAGGGTGCGCCGCAGAACTCGATCATCGGCGGCGCCTCGCTGTGGGTGATGGGCGGCAAGACGCCGGAAGAATACAAGGGCGTCGCGAAATTCCTCGCCTTCCTCTCGGACCCCGACCGCCAGGTCGCGATCCACAAGGCGTCGGGCTATCTGCCGATCACCAAGGCCGCCTACGCCAAGGCCAAGGACGAGGGCTTCTACAAGGAGCACCCCTATCTCGAAACCCCGCTCAAGGAACTGACCAACAAGGAGCCGACCGAGAACTCCCGCGGCTTGCGGCTCGGCAACATGGTGCAACTCCGTGAGGTGTGGGCCGAGGAGATCGAGCAGGCGCTGGCGGGCAAGAAGACCGCCAAGGAGGCGCTCGACGCCGCCGTCAGCCGCGGCAACCAGATGCTGCGCCAGTTCGAGCGCACGGTGGCGAAGTAGTTGACGGTGCTGAACATGTGTCCAGCGTGTCATTGCCGGACTTGATCCGGCAATCCATCTTGCGACAATGATGGATGCCCGGGTCAAGCCCGGGCATGACATCAAAAGAATTCATGCAGAAGCAAGCCGTCTTCCAGTCCCGCCTGTTGCCGCTGCTGCTGATCGCGCCGCAGGTCGCGATCGTGCTCGTGTTCTTCTACTGGCCGGCGGCGCAGGCGGTGTGGCAGTCGTTCCTGCTGCAGGACGCCTTCGGGCTGTCCACCACCTTCATCTGGTTCGAGAACTACCAGGACCTGCTGCGCGACCCGGATTACTTCAACTCCGTGGTGCGCACTTTCGTGTTCTCGGCGGCGATCGCGGTGTGCTCGCTGTCGCTGGCGCTGCTGTTCGCGGTGATGGCCGACAAGCCGCTGCGCGGCGCGACCGCCTACCGCACGCTGATGATCTGGCCCTACGCGGTGGCGCCGCCGGTGGTCGGCGTGCTGTGGGTGTTCATGCTCAACCCCTCGCTCGGCGTGCTGGCGCAGGGCCTGCGCAGTCTCGGCTTCGACTGGAATCCGCTGCTGGACGGCAATCAGGCGGCGGCGCTCGTCATCCTCGCCTCGGTGTGGAAGCAGATTTCCTACAACTTCCTGTTCTTCCTCGCCGGCCTTCAGGCGATCCCCTCGAGCGTGATCGAGGCCGCCGCGATCGATGGCGCCCGCCCGGTGCGCCGGTTCTGGACCATCGTGTTTCCGCTGTTGTCGCCGACGATCTTCTTCCTGATCGTCATCAACGTGGTCTACGCCTTCTTCGACACCTTCGGCATCATCGACACCATGACCCGCGGCGGCCCGGCCAAGGCCACCGAAACGCTGGTCTACAAGGTCTATCTCGACGGCCTGCTCGGCGGCAATCTCGGCGGCTCGGCGGCGCAGTCGGTGATCCTGATGGCCATCGTCATCGCGCTCACCGCGATCCAGTTCCGCTTCGTCGAACGCAAGGTGACGTACTGATGGTCGAGCGCGCCCTCCTCCAGCGTCATGGACGGGCTCGTCCCGGCCATCCACGTCTTCCCTGCCTTGCCTTTGCAGAGACGTGGATGCCCGGCACAAGGCCGGGCATGACGGACAGACCGCTCGGAGAGAACTCCTGATGGTCGAGCGCCGGCGCTTCGGAAACCTCATTCCCCACCTGATCCTGTGGGTCGGCATCGCCGTGGTGGCGTTTCCCGTCTACCTCGCCTTCGTCGCCTCGACCCAGGACAACGCGGCGATCGCCAACGGCCAGATGTCGCTGCTGCCGGGCAACCTCTTCCTCGAGACCTACACCAAGACGCTGTTCGTCGGCACCTCGGGCTCGACCCGCGAGCCGGTCGGCACCATGCTGTTCAACTCGTTCGTGATGGCGATGGCCATCGCGGTCGGCAAGATCGCGATCTCGATCCTGTCGGCCTACGCCATCGTCTATTTCCGCTTCCGCTTCCGCATGGCGGTGTTCTGGCTGATCTTCGTCACGTTGATGCTGCCGGTCGAGGTGCGCATCTATCCGACCTACAAGATCGCCGCCGACTTAAACCTGCTCGACAGCTATGCCGGGCTGACGCTGCCGCTGATCGCCTCGGCCACCGCGACGCTGTTGTTCCGGCAGTTCTTCATGACCGTGCCGGACGAACTCTTGGAAGCCTCGCGCATCGACGGCGCGGGTCCCGTGCGCTTCTTCAAGGATACGCTGCTGCCGTTGTCGCGCACCAACATCGCGGCGCTGTTCGTGATCCTGTTCATCTACGGCTGGAACCAGTATCTGTGGCCGCTCCTGATCACCACGCGCGACGACATGCAGACCATCCAGATCGGCATCCGCAAGATGATCACCACGAGCGACGCCTTGACCGAGTGGCCGGTGGTGATGGCGACGGCGGTGCTGGCGATGCTGCCGCCGGTCGCGGTCGTCGTCGTCATGCAGAAACTGTTCGTGCGCGGGCTGGTGGAGACCGAGAAATGACGTTTGGCGCTGGGGCGGGAGGGACGCACACCCATGGCTGACGTCACCTTACGCGACGTGCGCAAGACCTATGCCGGCGGCGTCGAGGCCATCAAGGGCGTCAGCCTCAAGGTCGCCGACGGCGCCTTCTGCGTGCTGGTCGGCCCCTCCGGCTGCGGCAAGTCCACGCTGCTGCGCATGATCGCCGGGCTCGAAACCGTGACCTCGGGCGAGGTCGATATCGGCGGCCGCGTCGTCAACGCCGTCGAGCCGGCCGCGCGCGACATCGCCATGGTGTTCCAGAACTACGCGCTCTATCCGCACATGAGCGTCTACAACAACATGGCTTACGGCCTGCGCAACCGCGGCCTCGCCAGGGCCGAGATCGAGGCGCGGGTGCGGGAGGCCGCGCAGATTCTCGAGATCGAGGCGCTGTTGGCGCGCAAGCCGAAGCAGTTGTCCGGCGGCCAGCGCCAGCGCGTCGCGATGGGCCGCGCCATCGTGCGCCATCCAAAAGTGTTTCTGTTCGACGAGCCGCTGTCCAATCTCGACGCCAAACTCCGCATCGCCATGCGCGTCGAGATCCGCAAACTGCAGCGCCGGCTCAAGACCACCGCGGTCTACGTCACCCATGACCAGTTGGAGGCGATGACGCTCGCCGACCTCCTGGTGGTGATGAACGGTGGCATGGTCGAGCAGATCGGCGCGCCGCTCGAGGTCTACCAGAAGCCGGCGACGACCTTCGTGGCGGCCTTCATCGGCGCGCCGCCGATGAATCTCATGCCGGCCGCCCATGCCGCGCCGAATGGCTGGGCCGCCGGCCTGCCGCCCGGCGCCGTGGTCGGGGTCAGGCCCGAGGACCTGATGCTGGGGCAGGACCCCCCCGCCGGCGGCCTGCGGCTGCCGCTCACCGTCGAGGCGGTCGAGCACATCGGCGCAGAATCCTTCGTCTACGGCAAGGCGGCCGCCGGCGACGACGTGATCGTGCGGGTCGCCGCCGACGCCACGCCCGCGCTCGGCACCACCGTCGCGGCCACCGCCTCGCGCGACAAGCTGCACCTGTTCGGGGCCGACGGCCGCCGCCTGACTGACGGATAGCGGCGCTTTATCCCGCCGCGCCATCCTTGAAATGGCTGCGCTCCCGACCATATTATTTCCCATCCGGGCGGCGGAGCGCCGGCCGGAAGGGGTGCCGCAAGGGCCCCAACCCACCAAAGTCGCTTTTCGAGAGGACTTTGACAATGAGTCGTGTTCCATCGCTGTCCAGCCCGTTTCTCCTTGGGTTCGACGAAATCGAGCGGGTGCTCGACCGCGTCGTCAAAGGGGCGGACGGCTATCCTCCCTACAACATCGAGCGCTGTTCCCGCACCGACGGCGAACCCGAACGGCTGCGCATCACGCTCGCGGTCGCCGGCTTCACCCGCGACCAGCTCGATGTGACCATCGAGGAGAACCAGCTCGTGATCCGCGGTCGCCAGAGCGACGACAAGACCCGCGACTACATCCACCGCGGCATCGCCGCGCGGCACTTCCAGCGCACCTTTGTGCTGGCCGAAGGGATGGAGGTCCACGGCGCGGACCTCAGGAACGGGCTGTTGTCGATCGAACTGGCCCGCCCCGAGCCGGAGCGGATCGTTAAGACGATCGCCATCAATGAACACGAATAATATCCCTATGGCGGACTCGACCGCTTCAACTGACAAGGAGTCGAGACCATGACCAACGCTGTCACCCCCAACACGCCGCGCGTGTCGCTGGAGTCTCTTGCAAGCCTCGGCGCAGGCCAGCTCGCCTACGTCAAGCAGATCCGCTCCGAGGACGTGCCGACCCTGTTCCCGCAGGCGCCGGAACTGGCCCCCGGGCTCAAACTGTTCGCCCTGCACGGCGCCGACGGCACGCCGATCATGCTGACCGATAGCCGCGAGGCGGCGCTCGCCAACGCCTGGAGCAACGAGCTCCAGACCGTCAGCCTGCATTAAGCCGCCCGCTCATCGCGCGGCGGCGCTTTCCGGCACAAGCCTGAGATCGCAATAGGCAAAGCCGTCGCGGACGACGCGCTCGCTGCGCGTCACCGCGACGCGCCGGGAGAACATCGGCCCGGCCACCACGCAGGTGTGGAACTCGCCGTTCTCGCCGCACGGATCGACCCCCGGCGGCAGGTCGGCGATGAGCGCCGCATCAAAGCGGCGTCCGCAAAACCGTTCCGGCAGCCGGCTCAGATCGACGCTGACCAGATATGCCTCGATGCCGGCCGCGACGATGTCGCGGGCGAGCGTTGCCGTCGGCAGTCCCCACAGCGGAAACAGCGGCGCGATGCCGGTGCCGGCAAGCCGCCGTTCACGATAGGCACGCACGTCGCCGAGGAACAGATCGCCGAAGATCACGTGGGTCACGCCGGCGCGCCGCGCCTCGGCAAGCGCCACGGCCATGCGCTCCTCATAAACCTCGTTCGGGCACGGATAGGGGATCGGCACGATCAGCGGCGCCAGCGCCGCAGCATCACACTGCGCCCGCAGTACCTCCTCGCGCACGCCGTGGATCGAGACGCGGCCGAACGTCTCGGTCACCGTGGTCAGCGCGCCCGTCACCGTCACGCCGTCGTTGCACCGCGCCCGGTGCAGCGCCAGCGCGCAATCCTTGCCGCTCGACCAGGCGACGAGGGCCTTCACCGCGGCGCCCGCCCCCGTTTCGCCGGACGCTTGGCCGGACGCTTGGCCGGGCGCTTCGCGGGCGGCGGCGGTTTTGCCGGCCCGATCGCCTTGAGGGCGGCGGCGGCGGCCTGCTCGCCGCTGATCCAGGCGCCGGCCACCGTGCCGCCCAGCGTCTCGTGGCAGGCTTCGCCGGCGAGAAACAGGTTCTGCATCGGCTCAGCCAGGATACCGCGCGCCGCAGCGCCCCCCGGCACGGCCGCCGCCATCGCGCCGCGGACGTACGGCGCCGCGCTCCAGCGCGTGGCCGCGCTGCGGCCGATTTTGGCCTTGATCTCGCTGCCGAACAGTCCGGCCAGCCATTCGCCGGCAAACGCCACCATCGCCGCCTCGCCCTCGGCCGCCAGTTCGCGGGCAAAACCGCCGCCGATATCGACCGTGGACAGCGCGGTCGCCGCGACGTTGGCAAGCAGCAGCCCGGTCGCGCGCGTGGTCGCGCGCTCGATCACGATGTCGTTCGCCGCAAGCCCGAGCGGATTGCCCGGCAGCTCAATCGCGATGCGCTCGAGATGGCCGAGGCTGAGCCGGGCCGCCGCATCGCGCTGCCGCTTGGGCAGGTCGGGCACGAAGCGGATGCCGTCGTCGGCGTTGAGCATCGCGGTCGACACGGTGACGATCACCGCCCGCGCGGTAACGCGCCCCTGCGGCGTCTCCACCTCCGCCATGCGCCGGCCGCCCCAACTGACCTCGCGCGCCGGCGTCGCCAGCACCACCGGCACCTGCTCGCCGAGCTTTTGCAACAGCGCGCCGACCCCTTCGCGGCACACCAGCGAGGCCATCCGTTGCGCCATGCGCTCGCGATCGACCGCCGAAACCTCATCGAGATCCTTCGAGGTACGCAGCACGCCCAGCACGAAGCGGGCGGTCGCCTCCCACACGCCGAGATCGCCGGGCAGCGCGGTCGCGGCCGCGACATCGGTCTTGCCGCGCGCGGCGGCATCGAGCGCGCGGTTGGCGCGCACCAGCGTCGCCAAAAATTCCTCCGCCTCGCCGGCGCGCGCGTTGCGCCGGCCGATACGGATTTTCTGGCCGCGCGGCGCCGGCGCCAGCGTCAGCCCGGCCTCGCGGGCATGGCGCACGATCGGGTTGCCGTCGGGATCGTAAAGCCAGCGCGCACCGCGATCGAACGGCAGGCCGAACGTCGCGGTGTCGGTGCGGCAGCGCCCGCCAAGCTCGGCCTCGGCCTCCAGCACCAGCACCGAGCGGCCGGCGGCCATGACATGACGCGCCGCCGCGATGCCCGCCGCGCCGGCGCCGATCACCGCAACATCGACCTCGCGCGGCGCCGGCGTCGCGGCCTGCGCCGGCGCCCTAAGCGGCCACGCCAGCGCCAGCGCGGCCGATCCCTGCATCAGGCTGCGGCGCGAAAATGTCATCTCATGGTTTCCGGATCGTCACGGATGGCTGCAACGGCAGCAAACTTGCCGCATCAAACGGGCGACGGCAACCGACATGGTCAACCGTCGGTGAACGGCGCGGCTTTCGCCGTGAACCAAATTGCAATCGCTGTTTGCGATGCTGGAGCATGATCCCGAAAAGCCTGCCCTCGGGCTTGACCCGAGGGTGGGGACCGGTTTTCGGACAGGATCATGCTCGAATGAAAGGACGACCGAGTCTGATTCACCGCGTTCGAATCAACCTCTGAGGCAAGCGACAAGGCGACAGCGGCAAAGCCGGCCGCGCCGGGAGAGCAGACGTGGGCTTGGTGCTCGATACCATCGGCAGGCTGATCACGCGCTACCTGCAAAAGGAGATGCGCAGCTACGAGCCGTTCACGCCGAACGACCCCGAACGCCTGCGCGGCATCATCGCGCCCGGCGACGTCTTGCTGGTCGAGGGCACCAGCCGTATCTCCGGCATTATCAAATACCTCACGCAGTCGATGTGGTCGCACGCCGCGCTCTATGTCGGCCCGATCGAAGGCGCGGCCGAGCCCGACGGCGAGCCGCACGTGCTGATCGAGGCGGAAATCGGCGAGGGCGTCTCGACCGCGCCGCTGTCGAAGTATTTTGCCTTCCACACCCGCATCTGCCGGCCGGTCGGACTGTCCTACGAGGACCGCATCACGGTATGCCGCTACGCCATCAACCGCGTCGGCTTTGGCTACGATACCAAGAACATCGTCGACCTCGCGCGCTATCTGGTGCCGCTGCCGGTGCCGCGGCGCTTTCGCCGCCGCATGATCGCGCTGGGCTCGGGCGATCCGACCAAGATGATCTGCTCGGCGCTGATCGCGCAAGCCTTCGGCGTGGTGCGCTACCCGATCCTGCCCCGCGTCACCCGCGTCGGCAGCCGGCAGGCGCGCAGCGACATCCTGCACATCCGCGATTCGTCGCTGTACATGCCGCGCGACTTCGACATCTCGCCCTATTTCGACATCGTCAAGCCGACCATCGCCCACGGCTTCGACTACACCGCGCTCGCCTGGGCCGACAAATCCAGACCGCCGGCGGAGGCGGCGGCGGACCCCTTTCCAGCCGCGCCCCCGCAACAGCCGCTCGGTCCTGAAGCGGGCGGCGCGGATGCGAATGCGGTTGCGCAAGCGGCTGCGGGAGGCCATCGCGCCGTCCAGGGCCGGCAAGGCGCCGAGCCCGAAGCGCTCGCCGCCGTCTGAGCCCGACGCCGGCTAGAGCATTTTTGCTTTTGATGGACTCATCAAGCGTCATGCCCGGACTTGATCCGGGCATCGCCCCCTCAGCCCGCTTCCGCCAAAAGCTGAACCCCTTTAGACGCGCTGACGCATTTTCCGATCATGTTGAAATAGTCGCTACATGCTCAGCCTGCCCCCTCTCCCATAGGGAGAGGGTTGGGGTGAGGGGTACGGACCTATCGATAGTAAAATCCCCTCACCCGGATCGCTTACGCAATCCGACCTCTCCCCACGGGAGAGGTGAACCGAGACCGTGGCGTCACGTTTCAATCTGAAAGAAAATAGGCTAGCCGAGCCGCCCTTGCGGGGCGGCGGCCACATCGCTACCTCAAGCCTCACGTCTGCCCGAGGTCTTTCCATGATCGATGCCGTCGTCAAGGCGCTTGCGCAAATCCTGTCGCCGCCGATGCGCGCCATCCTGTGGCGCTCGATCGCGCTGGCGCTGGTGCTGATCGTCGCGGTTGCGACCGCCCTGCAGCGGCTGTTGAGCTGGCTCGCCGCATCGGGCGGCGCATGGGCCGAGGGCACGCTCGGCGCCAGCTATCACCTGCCGATCGAGATCGCGAGCTGGGTCGTGTCGATCGCCGCCGGGCTCGGCATCGTGGTCGGCGCCATCTTCCTGATGCCGGCGATCACCGCGCTGGTCGCCGGCGTGTTCGTCGACGACGTGGCCGAAGTGGTCGAGCGCGCGCACTATCCGGCGGAGAAGCCCGGCACCGCGCTGCCGTTCTGGACGGGGCTCGTGCAGGGCGGCAAGACCGCGGCGCTGTCGCTGGTGGTCTACCTGATCGCGCTGCCGCTTCTGTTGTTCGGGGGCCTCGGCGTGCTGGTGTTCTTCTTCGCCAACGCCTGGCTGCTCGGCCGCGAGTATTTTCAGCTTGCCGCGATGCGCTTCCGCTCCATCGAGGACGCAAGGGAGATGCGGCGCCGCAACGCCGGCATCGTCTTCCTCGCCGGCCTTGCGATTGCCGCCTTCGTCTCGATCCCGATCATCAACCTCGCCACGCCCCTGTTCGGCACGGCCCTGATGGTCCACATGCACAAGCGGTTGTCGGGGCCGCGCGCGGAGTTGATCGCGCCCTCGCGAGCATGAGCGAACGTTGCCCTTTTATGCCGCGCGGCATCCGGGACACCGGCGCCAAGGGCATCTTTGCTGTTGCGGAGCGCAGGCTACAGCCCGAGCTTGCGCCTGCGCTGGCCGAGCGTGCGCAGCCGCAGCGCGTTGAGGCGGATGAAGCCGGCGGCGTCGCGGTGATCGTAGGCGACCGCGCCTTCCTCGAAAGTAACGAGGTCCTGGTCGTACAGCGAGTACTTGCTCTCGCGGCCGATCACGGTGGCGTTGCCCTTGTAGAGCTTGAGCCGCACCCGGCCGGTGACATAGGTCTGGCTGTGGTCGATGGCCGCCTGCAGCATCTCGCGCTCGGGCGCGAACCAGAAGCCGTTGTAGACCAGCTCGGCATATTTCGGCATCAGCTCGTCCTTGAGGTGCGCCGCCCCGCGGTCCAGCGTGATCTGCTCGATGCCGCGATGCGCGGCAAGCAGAATGGTGCCGCCCGGCGTCTCGTACATGCCGCGCGACTTCATGCCGACGAAACGGTTCTCCACGAGATCGAGCCGGCCGATGCCGTTGATGCGGCCCAATTCGTTGAGCTTCGTCAGCAGCGCCGCCGGCGACAGCTTTTCGCCGTCGATGGCGACCGCGTCGCCGCCCTCGAAATCGACCGTGATGATCGTCGGCTTGTCGGGCGCGGCCTCCGGGCCGTCCGTGCGCGAATAGACGTAATCTGGCACCTCGTGCGCCGGATCCTCCAGCACCTTGCCCTCGGAGGAGGTGTGCAGCAGGTTGGCGTCGGTCGAGAACGGCGCCTCACCGCGCTTGTCCTTCGGAATCGGAATCTGGTGCTGCTCGGCGAAGGCGATCAACTGCTCGCGCGAGCGCAGGTCCCACTCGCGCCACGGCGCGATGATGGTGATGTCGGGATTGAGCGCATAGTAGCCGAGCTCGAAGCGCACCTGGTCGTTGCCCTTGCCGGTGGCGCCGTGCGACACCGCGTCGGCGCCGACCTGTCTGGCAATCTCGATCTGGCGCTTGGCGATCAGCGGCCGCGCGATCGAGGTGCCGAGCAGGTATTGCCCCTCGTAGACCGCGTTGGCCCGGAACATCGGAAACACGTAATCGCGGACGAATTCCTCGCGCAGGTCCTCGATGAAAATGTTCTCCGGCTTGATGCCGAGCAGCAGCGCCTTCTCGCGCGCCGGCTCCAGCTCGCCGCCCTGGCCGAGGTCGGCGGTGAACGTCACCACCTCGCAGTCGTAGGTGGTCTTCAGCCACTTCAGGATGATCGACGTGTCCAGTCCGCCGGAATAGGCGAGAACCACCTTCTTGACTTGCTTGCTCATGGGGATCCTGTGGGATTGGGGGCGGACGGCCTCGAACGGGGGGCGTCTTAGCATATCGCGCCCCGGGCGAAAGGGTGCGGGGTCAGCCGGACGCGCGCTTCGGCGCAACCTGCGGGTCGGGGCCGACGTCGCGGCCGGCGAGCCGCTGCATCAGCCGGTAGCCCGGCCAGGCCAGGCGGGGCAGCGCGGCGTCGACGCCGGCATCGCTCCAGCGCGTTTTCGGCCAGCGGTAGATCAGGCCGTGCATCAGCCAGATGGTGATGAAGGTGACGCCGCCGGCGATGATCACGTCGGTGAAGAAATGGCCGCCGAACGCCATCCGCAGCACGCCCGTGGCCAGCCCGAACACCGTCGCCCCGACATAGGCGAGCGGCCGCCACGCAGGCGGCGCCAGCGCCGCCGGCGCATAGGTCCAGAACGCGGTCGCGGCCTCGCCGGAGAAGAACGAGCAGTTCTTCGGGCATTCGCCGGTCGGATTCCACCACGGCTTGAACTGCCACGACCCGTTGAACTCGGCCGTCGCCACCGGGCGCGGCCGCCCCCAGTGGCTCTTGAAGGTCAGGTTGGTGAGGATGCCGGCGGCGAGCAGCATGGTGATCAAAAGGAACGCCATGGCCCGGCCGGAGATCAGAAGCGGCCGCGTCGGCCGCACCATCTTGACGATCAGCGCCACGAAAGCGGGCGCGGTGAACGCCCACGCCACCCACATCGCAGCGTCGCGCGCGAAGCTGGCAAGCCCGTTGTCCTTCAGCGGAAAGGTGCGGCTCGCGGCATCGTAGAACAGCCCGGCGAGCCGCAGGTCGAGGTCGGGATAAACCGCGAACAGCGCCGCGCAGGCGACCGTCAGGCTCACAGCGATGATCAGTCCCGTGCGGTTCATGACGGTCCGGGGCGCAGGCGCCGTTGCGTGGCAGGACAAAGCGAAGGTCGGCGGATTGCCGCGGGTTTTATCCGAGGCGGCGCCGAATGGAAAGCTCAGCCCCGGCTGCGGCCGATGGCGCAGGTCATCGCACCGTCTCGCCCGCGGGCGGGGCCGGTGGAGGCGGCGGCGCCGGCGGCGCTTCGCGCCAGCGCCCGGCATTGCGGCCGGCGACCAGCCAGTACACCACGCCGGCGACGATCCCGGCGCCGGTCATGATTTCGAGGTCGCGGCGGATGATGCCGACGAACGACAGCGTATCGGTATCGAACGGCACCAGTCCGAGATAGCAGGCCACACCCGACAGCGCGCCGCCGACGGCATAGGCCAGCGCGTTGCGGATGCCGAACGCCTCGGTGACCAGCACGACGATCAGCGCCGGCACCAGCGCGACGCCGCTGACGAAAATCAGCCCGAACGCCAGCACCAGCCCGACCCCGGTCTCGTCGAGCGGGCCGAGCGCCAGTTCGCTCCATTCGGGGAACAGCACCGCCAGCACCACCACGGCACCGGCGGCCAGCGCGGCAAGGCACATGCCGAGCAGGATGACGACGATGCGGCCGAGCAGGATCATGAATGCAGCCTGTTCACGGAAGGAAAAATTTCATCCGTCGTCATGCCCGCGCTTGTCGCGGGCATCCACGCCTTTTTCGTCTTTCGGCCCTCAAGACATGGATGGCCGGGACGAGCCCGGCCATGACGGAATATGGCGTGCCTGGTGGACATCCAACCTCAGTCCGTCATCGCCATGGCGCGCAGCGCCTGCCGCTCGCGCGCGGAGAGCCGTTCCGTCTCCGACTTGAGCTGGCCGCAGGCGGCGAGAATGTCGCGGCCGCGCGGCGTGCGCACCGGCGAGGAATAGCCGGCGTTGAACACATACTCGGAGAATTTTTCGATCTGCGCCCAGTCCGAGCACTCGTAGGCCGTGCCCGGCCACGGGTTGAACGGGATCAGGTTGATCTTTGCCGGAATGCCCTTGAGCAGTTTGACCAACTGCCTGGCATCGTCGAGCGAATCGTTGACGCCCTTGAGCATCACATACTCGAACGTGATGCGGCGCGCGTTGGAGACGCCGGGATAGTTGCGGCACGCCTCCAGCAGTTCGGCGATCGGATATTTGCGGTTGATCGGCACCAGCACGTCGCGCAACTCGTCGCGCACCGCGTGCAGCGAGATCGCCAGCGACACGCCGATCTCGGCGCCGGTGCGGGCGATGTTCGGCACCACGCCGGAGGTCGACAGCGTGATGCGGCGTTTCGAGATGCCGATGCCTTCGTTGTCGGCGACGATCAGCAGCGCATCGCGCACCGCCTCGAAATTGTACAACGGCTCGCCCATACCCATCATCACGATGTTGGTGACGAGACGGCTGCCGCTCGGCGTGTCACGGTCGTTCCAGTCGCCCAGCCGGTCGCGCGCGATCATCACCTGGCCGACGATCTCGCCGGGGGTGAGGTTGCGCACCAGCCGCTGCGTGCCGGTGTGGCAGAACGCGCAGGTCAGCGTGCAGCCGACCTGCGAGGAGACGCACAACGTGCCGCGATCGGTCTCGGGAATATAGACACACTCGACCTCGTGCGGCCGCTCGCCCGGATGTTCGCCCGGCAGCCGCAGCAGCCACTTGCGCGTGCCGTCGCTGGACACCTGCTCGACCACCACCTCCGGCCGCGCCAGCGTGTAGCGTTCAGCGAGACGCGCGCGCAGTTCCTTCGAGACGTTCGACATCGCATCGAACGACTGCGCGCCGCGCACATAGATCCAGTGCCAGAGCTGCTGCACCCGCATCCTGCGCTGCGCCGGCGGCACGCCGACCGCGCCGAGGCAATCGGCGAGCTCGGCGCGCGACAGCCCGACCAGCGACGGCTGGGCCGGCGGCACATAGGTTTCAAGCGGTGTCTTCTCCAGCGGCGCGGCGGCGGCCGGCAGCGTCTGTTTCGTCGTCTCGACCGCGATGTCCGTCATGACTTGGTCCGTTACGAGCCGCTGGAGTCTCAATCTGTTTGAGCATGATCTTATCCAAAAACCGGTTCCCACCCTCGGGTCAAGCCCGAGGGCAGGCTTTTCGGGATCATGCTCTAACCACGGCACTCCTGCGCCACCTTGTCGAGCGCCTGCGTCACGCCCTTGAGCGAGAACACGTCGGTGGTCTCGGTGCCACGCGTCGAGACGCCCCTGACCACCGCTTCGGCGCCGGCGCGCAGCGCCTCGACCAGCCGCGCCTCCTCGGCGGCGTTCCTGATCCACAGCCCGTCGCCTTCGGCATACATGTCGTAGCGGGCGCTGCCCACTTCAATGCTGTTATGCGCGTCGACCTTGAGCGGATAGCCGACGATCACCGATACCTCGTCCTTCACCTTGTCGCCGGGCCGCGTCGAGATGAAGGCGAATATCGGATCGCGCGGACGATTGGGCGGGTTGGTCTTCGACGACGCCGGCTTGGCCAGCGCGAAGCAGGTCTTCTTGCCGCCGGGGGCGGCGACATAGGCGCCCCACACGCCGAACTGGCCGACCAGCGTCGGCTCGGTGCTCGCCGCTGCCGGTCTCGCCTGGGAGTTTGCGACCGTCGCACCCGGCAGGTTCCATACCAGTGCCGTGGCCACAGCAATCATTCCCATCTGTCCGACCGACATCATTGCGCTTCACCTCCGTTGCGAGCCGTGCTCCGCGGAAAAACTCCCCCGTCAACCCCGCCCCTGCAATAAACGGCGCTCATGCGTTTGGAAAGGCGGCAGCCGGCTTTCGCGGATCACAATCGGGCGCGGAGTTGTCGCATCCCGCAAATTCCGGCATGAATGACCAGGCCGTTAACACGATCGAAAGCCACGCACGCCCAGCGGAGACGTCATGAAAGCCATTCTGTGCTCCCGTTATTGCGGCCCCGACGACCTCGAGCTCGCCGAGATCGCCGATCCGGTCGCCGCGGCGAACGAGGTGGTGATCGCCATCAGGGCCGCCTCGCTGAATTTCTTCGACCTCCTGATGATCCAGGGCAAGTACCAGATCAAGCCGCCGTTTCCGTTCTCGCCGTCGGCCGAGGTGGCCGGCGTGATCGAGAGCGTCGGCGAAGGCGTCACCGGCCTGCGGCCCGGCGAGCGCGTGATCGCCTCGTGCGGCCACAACGGCGCGCGCGAGAAGATTGCGGTGCCGGCCGCAGCCGTCGTCAAGATTCCCGATACGCTCGATTTCGACCGCGCCGCCGGCATCATCATCACCTACGGCACGGCGCTGCACGCGCTGGAAGACCGCGCCAGGGCGAAGCCGGGCGAGACGCTGGCGGTGCTCGGCGCCGCCGGCGGCACCGGGCTTGCGGCGTGCGAACTCGGCCGCGTGCTCGGGCTCAAGGTGATCGCCTGCGCCTCCTCCGACGAAAAACTGAGCTTCGCCCGCGAGCATGGCGCCGAGCTTGCGCTCAACTACGCTCACGAGGATCTCAAGGACGGCCTGAAAAAGCTCACTGGCGGCAAGGGCGTCGATATCGTGTTCGATCCGGTCGGCGGCACGTTCGCGGAGGCTGCGCTGCGGGCGATCGCCTGGGAGGGCCGCTTTCTGGTGATCGGCTTTGCCGCCGGCGAGATTCCGAAGATGCCGCTCAACCTCGCGCTGTTGAAGGGCTGCGACATCCGCGGCGTGTTCTGGGGTGCGTGGACCAAGATCAATCCGGCCAAGAACCGCGCCAACCTCGAAAAGCTGGTGGCATGGGCGGCGGACGGAAAAATCTCATCGCACGTCGATCGCACGTTTCCGCTGGCCGAAACCGCCGCCGCACTCAAGGTGCTGGCCGGCCGCCAGGCGATGGGCAAGGTGATTTTGCATCCGTGACGGGAAGAGCGCGGAGCGACGACTAAAGTCTTCAGGTTAACACGGCATTGCCATCGACTGTGGCCACCTCTCCCATGGGAGAGGTCGGATCGCGTAAGCGATCCGGGTGAGGGGTTTTGGCCTACCGATAGTTCTTTCCCCCTCACCCAAATTCTTTCCCCCTCACCCCAACCCTCTCCCCGCAGGGGAGAGGGAGCTTTCCTGCATTCGCAGCTTTCAACGTGATTACGACGTTCGCTAAGCGTCCGTCTCAGCCGCGGCACCCCGTGCCAGCACCTCGCGCGCCGCCTCGCGATGCTCGGGCCGGATGTGGCTCGACAGCGCGCGGATCGCCGCCGCCCGCACCGCCGCATCGTCGGTGAAGCCCAACAGCGGCAGCATGTCGGGGGCGAAATCGAACGGCAGAATGAAATAGGCGAGCGCGCCAAGCAGCGCCGCCTGCACATGGCGCGGCGTCGCGCGGTCGAAGGCGCAGTAATAGGCTGCCAGCAGGTCCTCGGCGAACGGCAGCTTTGCGGCAACGCGCTTGAACGCGGCCCAGAAGCGCTTGCGCACCTCGTTCGGCCGCTTCGCCAGCCGTTCGGCCGGCCCGAACCTAACAGTGAAGTCCACGGCCATCGCCTTCGTCATCCTCCGTCAGCGCCACCCGCCAAAATGTGGGGGCCGGCGGCGCCCGCCGCAACCGGTCAGGTTCCGGCGATACGGTCCATGGCGCGGGCCAGCGCGACGTCGCGCTCGGTCACGCCGCCGGCGTCGTGGGTGGACAGCACCACCTCGACGGTACGGTAGACGTTGCGCCACTCCGGGTGATGGTCGGCCTTCTCGGCGACCAGCGCGACGCGGGCCATGAAGCCGAACGCCTCGTTGAAATCCTTGAACGTGAAGGTTCTGGCGATGGCGTCGCGGCCTTCGACCTCGTGCCAGCCGGAAAGTTCGGCCAGGGCCTCGGCCCGCGCCGCACCGCTCAATCGCTCCACCATCGTCGCCTCCCGATCCGCCAGCCGCCCTTTCAGATTAGGCCACCCGCCGCCCCTTGCGCAAAGGCGGCGGCGCCAGCATCGCGCTGGAGCAGTTCCCATCACGCCGTGGCCTGCGGGCCAGAAAAGCGTTGTCTTTCGCGCGCCGGCCACTTATATGCAGCGCAGCGTGGAGAGCGGCGCAAGCGCCGCCGAGACAGGCCGCAACGATGCGGCGGCGCCGCGCACCAGCAGGACCGCCGAGACGATGACCTGGCCAAGCCCGACCGGATTCTGATCCCGTTCCCGACGGCGCGAGCGCGCTTTGCGCAACCTTGCCACCGCCGTCGCCAAGCCAGTCCAAGCCATTTTCGCGACACCCTACGCCCGGCGCCGTTCCGCGCCACCGGCGCCCATCGCAATCCGAGAAGCAGCGTCATGAACCTCCGCAACATCGCCATCATCGCCCACGTCGACCACGGCAAGACCACGCTGGTCGATAAACTTCTGCAGCAGTCGGGCACCTTCCGCGACAACCAGAAAGTCGCCGAGCGCGCCATGGATTCCGGCGACATCGAGCGCGAGCGCGGCATCACCATCCTCGCCAAATGCACCTCGGTGCAGTGGGGCGACACCCGCATCAACATCGTCGATACCCCCGGCCACGCCGACTTCGGCGGCGAGGTCGAGCGTATCCTGTCGATGGTGGACGGCGTCATCGTGCTGGTGGACGCGGCCGAAGGGCCGATGCCGCAGACAAAATTCGTGGTCGGCAAGGCGCTCAAGCTGGGGCTGAAGCCGATTGTCGCCATCAACAAGGTCGATCGCCCCGACGCCCGCGCGAGCGAGGTGATCAACGAGGTGTTCGACCTGTTCGCGGCGCTCGATGCCACCGACGAGCAGCTCGATTTCCCGATCCTTTACGGCTCCGGCAAGAACGGCTGGATGGCCGAGAGCCTCGACGCGCCACACGACGACGGGCTGAAGCCGCTGTTCGAGCTGGTGCTGCGCCACGTCGCGCCGCCCCGGGTCGAGGCCGGCCCGTTCCGGCTGCTCGGCACCATTCTCGAAGCCAACCCCTATCTCGGCCGCATCATCACCGGCCGCATCGCCTCGGGCACGGTGAAACCGAACCAGGCGGTCAAGGTGCTGTCGCGCGACGGCAAGCTGATCGAGCAGGGCCGCATCACGAAGGTGCTGGCGTTCCGCGGCCTTGAGCGGCAGCCGGTCGAGATGGCGGAAGCCGGCGACATCGTCGCCATCGCCGGCCTGACCAAGGGCACCGTCGCCGACACCTTCTGCGACCCCGCGGTGGAGGCGCCGCTCGCCGCCCAGCCGATCGATCCGCCGACGGTATCGATGACCTTCATGGTCAACAACTCGCCGCTCGCCGGCACCGAGGGCGACAAGGTGACGAGCCGCATGATCCGCGACCGCCTGCTGCGCGAGGCCGAGGGCAACGTCGCGCTGCGCGTCACCGAGGCCGCCGACAAGGATTCCATGGAAGTGTCGGGCCGCGGCGAGTTGCAGCTTGCGATTTTGATCGAGACCATGCGGCGCGAGGGCTATGAGCTTTCCGTCTCGCGCCCGCGCGTGGTGCTGCACAAGGACGACGCCGGCAACTGGCAGGAGCCGATCGAGGAAGTGGTGATCGACGTCGACGAGGAGCACTCCGGCGTCGTCGTGCAGAAGATGAGCGAGCGCAAGGCCGAGATGGTCGAGATGCGCCCGTCCGGCGGCAACCGGCTGCGGCTGGTGTTCTACGCGCCGACGCGCGGGCTGATCGGCTATCAGGGCGAACTTTTGACCGACACCCGCGGCACCGCCATCATGAACCGCCTGTTCCACGGCTACGGCCCCTACAAGGGCGACATCTCCGGCCGCCGCACCGGCGTTCTGATCTCCAACGACCAGGGCGAGGCGGTGGCTTACGCGATGTGGAAGCTGGAGGACCGCGGGCCGATGATGATCGAGCCGGGCTGGAAGGTCTATCGCGGCATGATCGTCGGCGAGCACACCCGCGACAACGACCTCGAGATCAACGTGCTCAAGGGCAAGCAGCTCACCAACATCCGCACCACGTCGAAGGACGAGGCGGTGCGGCTGACGCCGCCGATGAGGATGACGCTGGAAAAGGCGCTGGCCTATATCGAGGACGACGAGCTGGTCGAGGTCACGCCGAAATCGATCCGCCTGCGCAAGCGCCACCTCGATCCCAACGAGAGGAAGCGCGCCGAAAAGATCCGCGACCAGGTGGCGTAATCCCGTGTCCCGGACGCGGTGCAGCGGAACGTTGCACCGCAGGGCCGGGACCGTTCGAGGGCGACCTCTATCGCGATCCCGGATCAGCGATGCAGCACTTTCGTGCTGCGTCGCGTCCGGGATACCGGCATGGTCCGGATCACCCGTCTGTCCGATTTCGGCACACTCCCACGCCCGACTGGTGCCGAAAATCCACACGTTAACCGTTAATTAACGATACGTCTTGAAGACGGCGCGCCGACTTGCTTTGATCAGCGCCATGAGCACGACGCTGATCGAGGTCCGGCAGGCCAGAACCACCGACGCAGCCGCTATCGCGGAGGCGCACGACGAGGCATGGCGCGCGGCCTATCAGGGCATCATCCCCGGCGCCGAACTCCAGAAGCTGATCAACCGCCGCGGCCCGTCGTGGTGGGACAGCGCCATCCGCAAGGGCAGCCGCATCAGCGTGCTGGTCTTCGGCGACATCGTCGCCGGCTACGCCAACTACGGCCGCAACCGCGCCCGCAGCCTGCACTTCGACGGCGAGATCTACGAGCTTTACCTGCGCCCGGAATTCCAGGGCCTCGGCTTCGGCCGCCGGCTGTTCGTCGCCGCGCGGCGCGACCTGATGCACAGCGGCCTGCGCAGCATGGTGATCTGGGCGCTGTCCGACAACGAGCCGGCGACCGGGTTCTACCGCACCCTCGGTGGCCGCATGGTGGCGCGCTCCTCCGAGCAGTTCGGGCCGCGCTCGCTCGACAAGGTGGCCTTCGCCTGGAGCAACTAGCGCATTTTTGCTTTTGATAGACTTATCAAACGTCATGCCCGGACTTGATCCGGGCATCTATCTTATTGAAAGAAAGGATGGTGTCCCGGACGCGGGTAGCGGCGAAAAGCACTGCACCGCAGAGCCGGGACCGCTCCAGCGGGGTTTCTCCTTTTGCGGCGATCCCGGATCGGCGACGCAGCACTTTCGTGCTGCATCGCGTCCGGGATACGGATCATGCTCAAAGGCGGGGCTTGCGGGCGGCGCGGCCGGAGCCGGCTATGGCCCGGCAAAGGCCGGTTTCCACTTCGCTTGAAAACGCTCTATCGTCGCGGAAATTCCGTCGCCGCCGCAAAGCAGGACAACACCATGCGCATCGAAGCGATTCCGATCGGCGCCAATCCGCCGCACGAAGTCAACGTCGTCATCGAGGTGCCGGTCGGCGGCGAGCCGATCAAGTACGAACTCGACAAGGACGCGGGCACGCTGGTGGTCGACCGCTTTCTCTACACGGCGATGCGCTACCCCGGAAACTACGGCTTCATTCCGCACACGCTGTCCAATGACGGCGACCCCTGCGACGTGCTGATCGCCAACACCCGCGCCATCGTGCCCGGCGCGGTGATGAGCGTACGCCCGGTCGGCGTCCTGTTCATGGAGGACGAGGCCGGCGGCGACGAGAAGATCATCGCGGTGCCGGCGCCGAAACTGACGCAGCGCTACGACCACATCAAAACCGTCAGCGACCTGCCGGACATCACGCTGCAGCAGATCCGCCACTTCTTCCAGCACTACAAGGACCTCGAGCCGGCCAAGTGGGTCAAGGTGCTGCGCTGGGGCGACGTCGGCGAGGCGCACGCGCTGATCACCGCCGCCATGGCCCGCGTCCGGATGTGATAAGACAACGATCTCTACGGGAGGTCGTGCGATGCGCCGTCTGCTGCGCCTGATTCGCCGGATCGTGCTGGTCGTCGTCGTCGCCGCCGTGGCGCTGGCCGGCGTGCTGTTCGCCAACGTGCTCAGCCACGGCTCGCGCCAGATCGCGGTCGAGGCCGTGGCCAAGGCGCCGGTGGACGAGACGGCGGCGGCCGAGCGGCTCCCCGCCGCGGTCCCCTTCCCCACCCGTTTCGGGGGCGACGAGTCCCGGGGCCAAGCCGCCCCCTTTCCCGCGCTGCCTTACCACCTCGCC
>Ga0182792_1001043_pt1 | contig 24033 bp, 35 predicted proteins | sample Passage237B_FD_130497 | JGI IMG/M metagenome (GOLD analysis project Ga0182792, IMG submission 130497) | Cellulose adapted compost microbial communities from Newby Island Compost Facility, Milpitas, CA, USA - Passage2 37B (version 2) (version 2) ...
AAGAAGAAGGGCTGGCGGCCCCGGAGGGGATAGCCCACAGGTTCGAGCGGAACTGGACGCAGTGCAGCACGCTGCACGAAGTCCAGTGACGACCACGACCCGAGCATCGCGAGGGGGCGGCGAAGCCGCAGTGAACGGAACTGGACGGAGTGCAGTGACGACCACAACCCGAGCTCATCGAGGGGGCGGCAACGCCGCAATCGGCAGTAAGCTCTCCATCATGACCGCGTACCTCTGCAAAACAGCCGCAGAACTACTTCAGGAGGCCCATCGTATCGAGAGCACCCAATTCGGCTCATGGATGTTTCGCGGTCAAGGTGATTCTCGGTGGGGGCTTGTTCCTGGCCTGCTCCGAGCAAACCCAGGCTGTGAAGAGCCGGTGATTCCGCACCCGAAATACTTCGAGGACACCCTCGTGAAGAACATTCGCCTCAAACTGAAGGAAATGACCGCCGTTCCGGACCGATTTCTCGTCGAAGACGAGGTAACCCGAGACGGGTACATTCTCCCTTTGGCCCAACACTACGGGGCACCAACATCGCTGTTGGACTGGACCAGATCGCCCCTCGTGGCGTGCTACTTCGCCGCGTCGGATGCCCTGCGGCAGAACGCGGAGCGCTTCTCAGTGTTCGCGGTATCTGAAGTGACAGTCGATGAGCCAAGACTAAAGGGATGTAAGGTGATCGTGGCGAGCACGACCATGAACGAAAACCTCTTTGCTCAGCGGGGCATTTTCATCAAGCATCCGTTGAACGTGAAGGACTACTGGTGTCCGGAGTACGACGAGGTCAGCACCGAGCCGCCATCGCCGAACCGTCCGCTATCGACACGGTTCATCCGTCTTGATCTCTCAACGATGATGGCGCCCGACTTGCTGCGAGAACTCCACAAGCACGGCCTGAATGGTGCAACAGTCTTCCCAGGAATGCACGGCTACATTGGCTGGTCCATGAACGACGCATGGGAAGACGTTCGCAAGCGTCAGCGGAGCCAATGAGACCACTTGTCGGTGACTGCGAGGTGAGAGATTTGCCGCTTCCGACGCCTTTCCTTACGTTTCGCGTCTCACCCATCGGGTCTCTGCTTCCTCCAATCTAGCTCACGGTGGGGCCTCAGATAGTGGAATGATTTTTCCCCGAGCGCTTCCTCCTCGCAACTGTTGGCTTCCTCGGACGATTGGACTGGGTGAGTTCCTACTCGGACGATGGTCGAAGAGACGGTGGTCGTTCGGATCGCGATCCGCAGTGAGGGCAGAACAAATCCTCCTCGCTCGCAAGCTGAACCGACAGTTGGACAGTGAACTTGCAGCCACAAGAGCAGTCGTGCCGACCATCAATGTAGTCGTGGTGCCGAAGCGAGGGATCGTATCGGACGACTCGGTTGCGACCGAGCCGCTTGGCGTTCGCCACTGCGTCCTCCAGGCATGTGCGAACGTGACGCTCATTGACAACATCGTCGTCGTCAACGTCAGTAGAACACATCCAACCTACGCTCGCCGTGCCCTTGAGGAACCCCTTGCCGGTGTCGAACTGAATCGCTTCGATGCTACTTCGGGCCTTCTCGAAAAGGTCGCTCAGCCTCCTTCCCTCGTCTTCTGGCGTCCTTCCTGCGAGGTAGAACTCATCGCCGTGGGCTCGGAAGGCGACACATTCAAGAGCAGTGTTTTCTTTGGCAGAAGAACGAAGTTCGTCTGCCAGTAGCTTGAGGAACTCGTCAGCGTTTTGATACCCGAACTTGTCATTGACGGCCTTGAACCGATCCACTTCAAGAAAGCCAATGAAGAAGGGCGTTCCATCTTCAATCTGCTCTTCCAACCACTCCTTCAGGGCGACGTCGCTGCCGAGACTCGTGAGGCCATCCCGAAGATGTTCGGCCTCTACTCGTTTGCCAATGGCCCTCCGCAGCGCCGAAAGGGCTCGCTCCACAGCGCGGTCGGATTGATCGATGCCGCGAATCGTCACGCGAACGCGGCCACGATGCTCGAAACCGCTTGATCACCGTAGGGACTCGCCGACTTCGGCAGGAGGATTCTTTGGTCTTCGATGCCCTCAGGACCTCGAACGCTTACAAGCCAGATCGGGGCGTTCTGCTTGTCGCGACCTACTGTCGCCGACAGCAGCTCCAAACCGCGGCTTAGCAGATCATCGCGAACCTTCTGACGAAAGGAGTCACGCTGCTTCTCGCGGTCTTGCTTGGCCGCGGAAGCGGCAAGCAGGACCCCGCCAGCAATCAATCCTACGGCGAGGGCCGCGCCATAGCCTTCCGTCTTTGTGGCCACGACGGAAGGATAGCTCCCCTCGCCAAGACACGCCACAGCGCAATTCCGCCGCAGGTAACCTAGCTCGTCCCTGGTCCGGCCTTGGTCCGGATGTTCCGCGAGCACTCGCCCAACCTCGCGCGCCCAAAGCCCCGTGCCCTCGCCGTCCTCCGCGCTCCGAAACCGAGCGCGAGCGCGATCAGCCACAGGCCCCCGCCGAACTGCGGCGCCGCGCGACTCGCCGCCCCAAAACTGCATCCGCCCAAGCTCCCCTCCGGCGACTCCGGTTCGCTCGGGAGCGCAGGCCGGAGCGCGCGAAGATCGGCTGTGAACTTGCGCCACGCACCCGCGTCAGCCCCGGAGTCGAGTAAGTCCGGACCGGCGCATATGTTCTCCTCAAAGACAGGTCGAAGAAGATGGTCGTAAACCGTCACAGACACGCACTCGGGAACGTCGCCCGGTCGCGTGAGGGGCACGTCCGTCCAGACCTGTGTCACGTCCCCTACCCACCTTTTCCCAAGAGTCTGAAAGACCTCTCCGCCCGGGAGAGTCACTCGCGCTGCCAGGTAGAACTCCGGGGGTGCATTCAGATCCCCATAAGCCTGCCCCACCTGAACCCTGGCGCTGCCCCGACTGTCATAAGGAATAAGCGCCGCCGCCGCACAAATAGAATCGGCGAACGGCCGCGGCCACCAACCGTCCCAATAGACACTGACCTGAAGCTGAGTTTCGAAAGTCGGTCGAGGCTCGACTACCTTCATCCAATACGCATAACGGTAGTCCGCTGGATCATAGTCAGGATCGGCATAGATCTTAGCCCACTCCCTTTCAGAAATCTGATCGACCCAGCTCTGGCGCGCGACGTCCACTACACTCAGGGTGCTCCCCACAGCAGGCGTTTCCTCAGGTTGATACGCATAGAGAGAGCCTCCGCAGAAGTCATCGTCCCGAACCTCCGATCGAACAACAGAAAGCTCACCGCCATCGCCCGCGGAAAGCACGTGGTGACTCGGGTCATCATCCCAGACAAGAATCGGAGAGCCGCGATCGTGAGTGTCCCCCGGTCCCCAAGACGCGATCGCCGTGGAAACCCCGCATGAGCAGGCCTCAGCCGAGCGAGACCACAGACCTACCATCACGAAAAGTGCCGCGACGAGTCCGAGCTCCCTCCCCAGGCGCCCCCATTTCCGCTCTGCAAGTCGCTCAAGGAGAGAGTGCATGGGCGCGCCACTGCAGAACTGGTGCCAACCCAATGCGTCGTTCACGTTTGCATGAAACGCGCTCGTTTCCACTTGTTCTCAGGGCACCTTGCCTCGAACGCTCGCAGGCGAACCGACAACAGAGTTGCCAAACGCCGGAAACGTTGTGTGCAACATCGTACGACTCCTGCGACGACGGACTGCGTCATCGAAACTGCGGAAGAGTCTGCACGCCTTAGGCGAGCGAGGCATCGACCCTGGACGTTTGCGCGCTGAGGGCCTGGGCTCGGACCGTCCCGTCGCGTCGAACGACGAAGAGGACCAGCGGGCCCAAAACCGCCGCGTCGAGCTCCATATCGAGGAGACACATATCGAGCAGAGAGCCGAGCCCTGACGGCCGTCCTCCGAGCACGGGCTCATTCGGCACCGAAACACAGCCAGGCGGCTACAGAGTCGCCCTGCGCCCCAAGCCGCGCTTGGCTCGAGCGGCGGCGGAGCGCTTCGAGCGGGTCGCCCCTCGCGGTCGCTCGCCAATCGCCTCGGCGATCACCTTTCGAAACTCGCGGCAGAGACCGTCCTTCTCCGTCCGCTCATGCCAAAGCAGACCGACGGGGATACTGAATCCTCGTATGGGCATTTCGAGCAATGTGATCGGGAGATGGAGAGCGAGTGCGCGCGCGACCCCGCGAGGGAGCGTGGCGGCAAGTCGGGTCTGTGAAACCGTCATGGCCGCTGCCGTGAAGGAAGGCACGGCCACGGTGACTCGTCGCTCGAGCCCTGCACGAGCGAAGGCGCTCTCCGCTGCTTGGTGGCCGCGTCCGGCCTCCCCGAGCGCGATCAGCGTGTCGACATGCTCGAGGGCATTGAACGCTTTGCGTGTCACTCGTCCACCAGCGCACGGATGATCTCGACGAACAACGAGCACTGCATCCTCCGAATAGAGCGGCTCAAACCGCAAATCCTTCTCCGACGCGGTGGGCGGCGGTGCGAGCGCCCCGTCCGCGACGGCTGCCGCCAGCCCGCCTCGCGCAAGAAGGGTATCGATGCTGATCACGGTGAGCTTCGCTTGGGGCATGCGCTGCTTCAGCAGCTGGACGATGCGCGGGACATCTCGGATCTGCTGCCCGTCAGGACAAGCGAGACAGAAAGTTCGCTCGCTGCGCGCCGGGTCGACAGGCGCCTGCTGGAGCGCCGCTTCGAGACGTTCGAACGCAACGCCGAGCAAGGGCGCTAGCTCTTGAGCCCGCGGGGTCGGCACCAACCCGCGACCGCTCCGCACGAGCAGTGGATCGTCAAACAGCTCGCGGAGTCGCGCGAGAGAGTTCGAGACCGCCGATTGTGTCACATGGAGTCTTCGAGCTGCCCGCGTGGCGCTTCGCTCCTCCAGCGCGATCTGCAGCACCACCAGCAGATTCAAATCGAGCGCCGCGAGATTCATCGTAGTGATGGTTTCTATCACGAATCATCACTACCGCTCCTACCATCGTCGCTCCATGCTGGGGCGCACATGAGAATCTTCAGCGTTTCTGGAGCGAAAACGCTCCTTCTTTGGCTCCTCACGCTCGTCCTCGCGATCTCCCTGGGCGCGGGTCTGTACGAGTCCCGCGTCGTCTTACCAACCTGGTCCTCTCTTCCGCCGCAGACCTGGCCGAATCCGAGCCTCAGCTTCTGGGCCTTTGTCACCACCGGGCCCCTCACCCTGCTCCTGCTCGCAGGGGGCCTCGCCGCCGTGAGAGACCATGCGCCGCGACGAACCTTCTGGTTGAGGGCCCTCGGGTTCGTCCTCGTCGAACGTCTCGCCACCTTCGGCTACTTCATCCCCACGATGCTCACCATGATGGCGGGAGAGCTGCCCCCGCTCGTGCTCGAGTCGACCTTCAGCACCTGGCAAAGCCTCAACTACGGGCGCCATCTCCTCACGTTCTTCGCCTGGCTCTGCGCCCAGAAGGCCCTGGCCTCCACGCCTCGCTGAGTCTCCGCCTCCACGCCTCGCTGAGCCTCCGCCTCCACGCCTCGCCGAACCTCCGGCTTCGCTCCTCGCCGCTGAGCCTCCGCCTCCACGCCTCGCTGAGCCTCCGCCTCCACGCCTCGCCGAACCTCCGGCTTCGCTCCTCGCCGCTGAGCCTCCGGCTTCGCCGGGCCACACTCTCCAGGCCCGCGCCTCTTCGGTCCCTCCCCGCGACGTGAAGCCGCCCCCGAACAAGACGCGGGCTTCGACTGCTACCGCGCACCCTTTCGAAGCGACGCGCGAGCGCTCACGATCGCATGATGTAACCCTTCGGGGTCATCCGTCCCGATCCGGAAGACCCTGCCGCTCTGCAGTTTCAGCTCGACCGCCGACAGGCCCGACACGTTCCAAAGCGATCCCCCGGGGATCCATCGAATTCCCCAGCCAAAGAACCAATGGTTCCGGACGATCGAGCTCGTTACGACCTCCTCCAGCGAAATGGTGCGGCGGATGAGACCGAAGCCGAAGTAACAACGCACGCGTCCTTCCTGAACCTCGGTGGTGAGACTTGGGAACAGGACGATGCAGACGGCGAGGATTCCGAGACCTACCAGAATCCCGGGGGGTGCGCTCGACGCGACCGCTGAGATGGCCAGCGCTAAGAGCGCGAGCCCAAAAAGGCCGATGGTGAGATAGCCAACTTGCGTATGCCGATAGTCCGTAACCATGAGAGCACCCAGCCCAAAGAGCGCGCGCTTCCTGGGGGACCGCGCGCCCTGCTCCACGCCTATCACGACCCCTTCCCGGCGGGAATCTCGTGCGGCCCTACGTGCCCCATCCGAGCCTGAGCGACGCCAGCTCGGCTCGGTTGCCACGTGTCCCAGCTGCGCCGCTGGAACAGCTCACTCGTTCCAGTTCTTCCAGTTGTCCCAGTTCTTGAACTGAGTCCTCCAGATCCCGGTGTTGTTGAACTTCCCGCCGCTTCCCAGGAAAGCCTCTTTGCGCGCGTTGTCGCCCCCGATATGCCAGCGCATCCAAGCTACGTTCGCGCCCGCGCCATCCCAAGGCCCCGAGCCGTGACCGCCGCCGGCCATCATCGAGATCCAACAGGGCCCCGTCGCGTTTTTATAGTCGCCTTCTGAGTTCGGTCGCTCCTGCCCATTCTCACCGTAGATGATGCCGACCGGCATCGAGACGTTCACGAGCGCGTCGTGCGCGAAGGAGCCGCTATTGTTCAAGAGCGCGGTCGCGACCCGGTCGTCGGCAAGCGCGGTCGCCTCCGACGAAAGTCCGCCCATCGAGTGCCCGAAGACCCCCACGCGATCGACGATCAGGCGGTCGTACATGGGGCTGCTGGGATCTTCGTTCTGATCTTCGAGCCAATCGATCGCCGCGGACATGAGTACACTGTCCCCGGTCGACACCCGGATCCCGATGACCACAAACCCATGAGACGCCATGCGCGTCATCAGTCCCAAGTAGTCCTTCGGCGGCGTACCGCCGCCCGGACCCCAGATGACCACGGGATGTTTCGCGTTCGGCTCGGTCGTGATGTTCGTCGGGCGCACGAGGATGTGTCCGCCGCCGCTGAACCCTAAGTTCTCCTCGACAGTCGTCGCGAGGGGCCCGTTCATGTCGACGTTGTCGCCCGCGAGAACGACCGTGACCTTCGGACCACCCGCCCCGTCACTCCCGCCGGTCCCCGGCTCCGTCTCAGCGCCTCCCGAACCCGGCTGCGCATCGCTCCCGCCGCTCGGCACGCCTGCGCCACCCGCAGCTGTTTCGCTCCCGCCCGCGCCGGGCCCCGTCTGGCTTCCACCAGCGCCCGTGGCGCCTCCTGAGCTCGGCCCCGTCTGCTGACCACCTGCGCCCGGCATCGCCTGCGCTCCACCCGCGCCTGGGCCCGGAGCGGCCCCGCCTGCGCTCGTCCCCCCGGAGCCCTCCCCGGGCAGATCCGAGATCCCGCTCGAACAAGCGCAGAGGAAGGCGAGAACCAAAGATCCGCGGACAACTCGCATGGCTCGCGCGCTCCGCGCTTTCGGGGTTTGCATGGCCCTCACCCTAGCTACCGGCTCCCAGACGACACGAGGTGAAATTCCGACTCCCGCCACTGGATAAATGAAGCTCAAAAGGACGCCCCGCCTCCGAGCTGCCCAGCTCCTCCGCCCCTCACAAAAACCCCCGCGCAGCCTCCTCACGACGCGCCCCTTCAGCACGCTCGCGGCCTCACCCTCTCAGCTCCCGCTCCTCGACACGCTCCCCAACCACTCATCCCGGCTCCCCAACCACTCATCCCTGCCCCCACGCCGCCACGCACTTCCATCAACACACTCCCCCGACCACCCTCCCAGCTCCCGCGCCTCGACGCGCCATCCTCGCGCCAACCCTCCGCGCGTCGAAATCGCCACGAGCCACATCCCCGAAGAGCCCATCCTCACACTCAATCTCCCGCCCCGTCCTTTTTGGCCCCGGTCCATCACTTTCCCCCTGAGCCCAACAGAGCCCTCACCTTCACTCGCCTCCTCCCCGCGCCCAAATCTCCGCGCACCGCGGCCCGACGGAAGAAATCACTGACCGGGTGTCGTTCGTTCTTGCTCTTTTGCACGTTCCGTCTATCGCCCCGCACATGAAAGCTTACGCCTTCGTGGCGATGGCGGGGGTGACGTTAGGTGCTTGCACCGAAAGCACCCGCTCCGGGCAAGCCGCGCCTCCCCGCAACCCGACCTGCGACTTCGACATCTTCACAGCTGTTCCCGAGGGGTACACGGAAGTCGGAACAGTGGATGTTACTCCTGGCCCTTACGGCATCAGTACGTTCCGAAACCTCAATAGCTTCAAGCACCATATCCGAGCGAACGTTTGCGAACTCGGCGGGGACGCAGCGATCGCTTGGGCGAACGGCCGCGGCGTCTACATCAAGGCCACCGTCATTCGCCGACTGCCTCGCAGCTCGAACTCGCCCGGACCTTCGGTTCCTCCGTCGAGCAATCCTCCCCCGCCGCCCAGCGAGTCGAATTCGTCCGTCGCCCGCAAGCCGTTCCCCAAGACAGCGCTCGGGTTTGAGTTCGGTACCTCTCCTGAAGCGTCGCAGAGCCTTTGCACCTCTCAGGGACACGAATGGCGCGCCGAAGAAGAAGAACACGAGTGCATGGGGGCGGGAGTGGACGTGGGGGCCCCCATTCGAACGACCCTCTCCTATTGCGACGATCACCTCTGCGATCTCCGCGCCTACATCACTCTCAGCGCCGACAGCGTGGGTCAACGACAGTTCATCAAGCTCAGGAGAGCTCTGGTGCTCCAATATGGTCGTCCCACCAAGGAGAAATCGACATTGCCCAGCGACTGCCGCACCCAAATGATGGCTTGTATCGCCGAGGGGAAAGGACAATGGGAGGCTCAATGGACGTGGCCTGATGGATCGAACATTCGAGCCAGAACGGGGACGGATGGGGAATCTCCGGTGGTCGGGATTCGCTATCATCTCAACGTTTCGCCCGACGCCCCGGACGAGCCACCTGACGACGTCGACACCTTCGACGTGAGCGGCTTCTAACAACCAGCCCGTCCGCACCCCTCACACACTCCTCCACGATTCCCGCGCGGAGTCCTCCGCGCGTTCTCCTCCCCGTGTCAGAACAAAAATCGACACGTGGCCATCAGTCTCAAGTTCTTCGTCGTGTTGATCGACGGTGTGTGAAGAACGCGCATGTCCATGAGGAACACGTCGCCCATGCGCCCCGACATTTCGAGGAGACTCACGCCGAGCTCCTCGAGCTCTCTCTGTCGGCTCTCACCTCCGCGCAGTGCTGAGCGAAGCGCCGACGACTCTCTCGAACCGCTCGGGATACGATGTGACCCGGCAAGCGCGAGTGTGGCGCCGCCGCGCGGCGCCACGTCATCCAGCAAAAAGAAGGCTTGAACTCCCGGAGTACGCTCGTGACTCCCCTTGCCGAGATCCACATGCCAATTCAGCCCGTCGAGCGACCACTCGCCTTGTTGCGGTGGCGAGAGCAAGAGCTGGAAGGTCGGGAGCTTCCGAATGGTCCTCCCCACATGGCTCGCCAAAAGAGTCGTCGCCTCCTCGAGGATCTTCTTCCGAAGCCCCGCCCAGCGAGCCTTCGGAACGAACCCCGGAAGCCGCAGATACCCTTCTGCTCGGAAGAATTCGGTGTTCGTCCGCTTCACGCAAATCCCTGTTTTCCGACGACTGCGCCCTGCCAGCCGACACAGAATGGCACACCCGTGACACAACTTCGCCCCTCACAGTTCGGATCTCAGGGCCTTTCGTGGTTCACGCTCAGGGCATACTTCTTGCTGAATGCCGCATCATGTCTACGGGTCCTGAGCTCTCGTTCCTCACTCCTCCCCCACGGCGCATCCTCCGGACCTTTGCCCTCATCGGCGCACTGTTCACCCTAGGGTCCGCGAGTGGTTGCGGGACCACCGCCGGCGCTCCTTCGGACGAAAGCGCCGGGGGCCACCCTCCGGGCTCCAGCTCGGGCGGTTCGAAGAACGACCCGAACCCGAGCTCAGGCGGTTCGAAGAACGACCCTGACCCCAGTTCAGGCGGCTCCCAAACCATCGATCCCGACAATGGGCCGCTCGATTTGACCTGCAAGAATCCCGTCCCGCTCCGTCCTGGGGTCGACACCGGCTTCGTCCGCTGCGACGACCGCACGTGGCGACGCACGGAGGTCAAGGCGTGCCCCTCCTCGGTTCCAAGGCCTGATGAACTCGAGCCACTCCGACCTCGACCCAACAATGCCATGGGAGGCGAGGGTGGGCTCGACCCCGATCACCCTTACGACTCCTGTTCCAGCGACTCTGACTGCACCGAGGAGAATTGGTATTGCGGTGTGCGCAACGATAGCCAACTGCCCTTCGGCAGATACCGCGAGTGTATGCGCGGCTGCATCGTCGACGAGGACTGCGGGCCCAACGCGATCTGCCTCTGCGACGATCCTATCGGCCGGTGTATCCCGGCGGGCTGCAAGACGTCAGAGGACTGCCCTGACTCCGCATGCGTAGGCGCGTCGTACACGAGCTCCGGCTGCCCTTCTCAACCGCAGTTCCAGTGCGTACGGGAGGCCGATCAATGCCTCAAAGACTCCGATTGTCCCTCTTACGGTATCTGCGAATGGGGAAGGGACGGAGAACGCGTGTGCGAATCGAGGCATTGCTGACGCGGGCGCGCCCCAGCCTCGCTCAGATCAATCGGGACAGTCCGTGCGGCAGACGGAAACGCCATCTCCGCACTCCGTCGCTTTGCATCCCTCCATGACGCACTCCGCGTCCTCGGCGCACGTGAGCCGCACGTCCGCGGCACCAGAAACCTCGACCTTGCAATCTCCCACGCAAGTCACGTCGCAGGACGCTGTGCCAGGACACCGAACGATCGATCCCGCCCCAGTCGTCACTTCGCAGGAGCTCGTCCCCGGGCAGCGGATCAGGCAATCCGCCCCACACTCCATGTCGCAGCTCGCGTTTCCATCACAGGAAAACTCGATTCCGTCTCCTTGGATGGAGCACGTCGATCCCCCGTGACACGAGCAGGACGTCTCCCGCTCCTTGCCCGGTTCACAAGAACAGGCCCCCGCCGGGTCGCATTCTTCAATCGCAGCCTGCCCTCCACACCCGAGCACCAAAGGCCCGACGGCAACTGCTAATCCCCACGACATACCGGATCGTCCTCGCCAACATGAGATCTCAATATACCGGTCGTCAGAGCCGGCAAAGGAAATCCACCTTCCTCGCTCGTACCCATGCATGCACGAAGTCCCCGCGTTCTCATGTCTCCTCGCCGCTCCTCGAGCCATCCTCGGCGCTCAAGAGCAGACCTGCACCTCCCATGGCGCCATCACTATCACATCATCCCATCATGTGTTCCCTTGGCCGAGCGGGGCAGCATGGTATGTGCGCAATTCACGAGCCCAGGCGTCCCAGGTCTCGTTCGGACACCAGAGAGAACGTCGGAGAAGATCGGCTCGGTCCCGCGTCCAACCGAGGCGGCGTTCAGCGAACAGCGCAACGAAAGAACTCGCCCTCCAGTTGAGCGCGCAGTGTGCGAGAGCGCGCTGCCCTCGACGAGCCAAGAGCGCGCCTTCGAAACGAAGAAAGTGCTCGAGGGTCGGAGCGGAAAAAGGGACCGCGATATGCAGGAACTCCATCCCGAGCCCCTCCACGACGGCTCGCTCATCGGGCAGGGCGAAGTCACTGTCCTGCATCGCGAGATTGATGACGAGCCTCACCCCGCTCTGCTGAACGAGCCCGAGCTCCGCTTCCGTAGGCTGCCCTGAGCAAAAAAGGTCCTCCTCGACCTGAATGAACCCGCGAATGTTCTCCACGTCACTCCCCCCGACTCTGGTACCATCACCTCCCTCCAAGGCGCTACCTCCCGCCTGCGATGTCGACCAATGCGCCGGTCGTGAACGAGGCATCCTCCGACAAGAGCCAGAGGATGGCCCGCGCGACTTCCTCGGGGCGTCCGCCTCTTTGCATCGGAATCTTCGACTTGAGTCGCTCGACGCGTTCGGGCTCACCACCGGCGGCGTGAATCTCCGTGTCGATGATGCCCGGGCGCACCGCGTTCACCCGGATCCCTTCATCGGCGACCTCCTGCGCCAGACCCACCGTGAAAGTGTCGATCGCTCCCTTCGACGCGGCGTAGTCGACGTACTCGCCAGGCGAGCCCCAACGGGAAGCCGCCGACGATACGTTCACGATCGCTCCCCCTTGTCCGCCGCGCTTCGTCGACATGCGCCGCACAGCCTCCCGCGCACAAAGAAACGACCCGATCACGTTGGTCCGAAGAATCCTCTCGAGGCGCGCCGCGTCCACCGACTCCACGCGCATCTGCTTCTCGAGAATGCCCGCGTTGTTGACGAGCCCGACAATCGTTCCAAACGATTCCGCTGCGCGAAAGAGCTCTGCGACCTCTCCCTCTTCCGCCACGTCCGCCTGCACGGCGATCGCCCTCCGACCGAGAGCTTCGATCGTGCGCACCACCTTCTCCGCGGCTTCCTTGTTCTTCCGATAATTGACGCACACGCCGTAGCCGCGCTCCGCGGCAAGTACCGCTGTCGCTGCTCCAATACCCCGGCTTCCGCCCGTCACGATCACAACTCGACTCATCTGCGCCGATTCTGCGCTTCGCTCTCACGCGCGTCCACGCGTCTCTTGCTCGGCCGCGCGATTCACCGCCTTGCAGGCGACACTTCGTCACCGTATCTCCCGCACAACGCGCGCGCGCGCTCGCCTAAGCCGTGGCGACGTGGCGACGTGGCGACGTGGCGACGTGGCGACGTGGCGACGTGCCGACGTGGCACGGTCCGCTCCCCTTTCGAGAAGCCTAGCGGAGCTGAGTTCAGGCGAAGGCTCGTTTCATCCGCCGCGGAATCTTCCCTCTCCCGCAGGGCGACAAATGATCGCCCGAGATCCGATTCTCTGTAATGTCGCTGCCGCTCGACACCTGACTCTTCATGGGGCCTCGCGCAAAGCCCACCTGGCTCCCGCTCCCCTTCGAAGAATCAGACATGTTACGTTTCAACACTCTCCTCCGTCAGGCTGCCCGCGCGGAGCGCGCCGGCTTCACCATGCTGCGCCTCGGACTCGTCATTGTCCTCGTTTGGATCGGCGCCCTCAAAGCCGCGCCTTATGAGGCCGACGGAATTGTTCCCTTCGTCGCCAACAGCCCCGTGATGAGCTTTTTTTACGTCGAAGACGCACCTGCCTATCGCTCGTACATGAACCCGGAGGGCGTGCTCAACCCCGAAAACCGCGCCTGGCAGGAGGCGAACGGGACCTACACGTTCTCCTACCTCCTGGGCGCGGTGATCGTGACTCTCGGGCTGCTCGTGGCGGCGCACTTTGTCTGGCCCGTCGTCGGCGCCGTGGGGAGCTTTTTGGTGGTGGGCATGTCGCTCGTCACTCTCTCATTTCTCATCACGACTCCCGAGGTCTGGGTGCCCCCGCTCGGCGACGCGCATCACGGCTTCCCCTATCTCAGCGGACGCGGTCGTCTGGTCGTGAAGGATGTCATCATGTTGGGCGCCGCACTCCTGACCATGGCCGATTCCGCGCGCCTCGCCCTCACTCGAAGCGATCAGGCGCGCATCGCTCGCGGCTCTCAGCTTTCCATGCACTCGCGCAGCGCCCGCTTCGCTCGATGTAAGAGCACCGCCACATGACCAGGACTCATTCCCAAGAGATCGGCCACGTGTTCGCCCGCGTGGTCTTCGACCAAGCGGAGTTCGACCACCCGTCGCTGCAGCTCACCGAGGCGGTCGATACACCCGAGGGCCTGCACGTGCTCTTCAGCGAGGGCGACGAGCTCGTCCGCTCCACATTCTTCGCTCTCCAGCTCGTCCAATAGCTCGGCGTCGCTCAGGTGAGGTCGAGCCCGATCGTGCCTGCGTCGCCGATTGCGAGCTTCGTTCCGCACCAAGACCGTCAGAAGCCTCCGGCTGTCTTCGAGTTCGCGAGAAAGCGCTCGTGAGTGGGGAAGCACGAGGAAAGTCGTAAAAGCTTCCTGGACTACATCGAGTGCATCCTCCGCCAAGAGGCCCTCATAGCGAGCGACGGCCACGAGCGCCCCCCTCTGCTCTCGCACCAGGCGTGTCACCCACGACAGAAACCCAGCCTCGACAGCCTCGCTCATACCGCGACCATAACACCTGACGCCGGGGTCGCTACGCGTCCCCTGAGGTCCAGGGATAGTCCATCTGCCGCGCCGTCATCTTCGCCAGCTCTTCTCCCGCGAGACGCCCGACGCCGCCCCGCGCGACGACGGGCGCCGTCTTTGCGATCGTGAGAACCCGAAATGCTCTCGGATTCTCCGCCCGCTCGTTCAAACGCGACGCGGTCGAGAACACGCTTCCCCACCTGCTTGAGCTGCTTCGAGCGCCCACCCGACTACGAAAACGTACCGTGGGACCACTCTAGCTCATCGTTCAGTGTCGTAGGAGGAGTCATCGATCGGAACAGCCAATGACCCGACGAGACGAAATCCCCATTTGTCGCGAGACGCGTGGCGAAGGAGCCGTCACCCTCCCCAGGGGGGCCAGCTTGGAGCGCGCCGGGCCGCAAGAACGGACGCGCGAGAGCCTGACCCAAGCGTCGGGCTAAACCGACAATCTCTCTTTCCGCTCACGGAATTTCGAGAACTCGTCACGGAATGCCTCCTGTGGAAGCGATAACAGCCAAGAGGCGCACTCCATCTCGCCCTTTCGAGCCACTTTCCGCTCGGCGCGCTTGCGCGCGCTTTGGTCGCGCGGCATGGAGAACCTCGAGACCGTCATGAAGCGCCTTCCTTTCCTCTCCTCGGCCCTCTTCCTTCTCCTCGGTTTCGGCCCCCTCGCTTGTGGATCCGAGGGCGGACCTTCGGACCAGGCGGGCTCGGGCGGGGACGCAAGCCCTGGAGTCGGCGGAGACGTTGCGACGGGAGGTGTGAGCGAAAACACAGGAGGCGCTCCGGCGGGCAGCGGTGGCCTAACCTCGAGCGGCGGAAGCGCGGCGGGAGGAGCTTCGAGCGGCGACGGCGGAACCTCGACGGGCGGCGCTCTCACTCCATCAGGGGGCGCGCCGGGCACGGGCGGCGGCGACACAGCCGCGGGCGGTGGCGACACAGCCGCGGGCGGTGGCGACACAGCCGCGGGCGGCGACGGCCCCGTCGACACCTGTGATCCGAACCTTCGTAAGGCGAACCGCGACGCGACACGGAGCGCGATCACCGGCCTCTTCATCGACAAGAACCCCGCCGCGATCGACCAATATTGGGCAGACCCCTACCTGCAGCACAACCCCATCGCTCAGAGCGGCGTCGCGACGTTCAAGAGCCTGATGAGCTCCCTCGTCACCTCACAATCCTTCTCCTACACGCTCCACAGGACTCTCGCGGATTGTGAGCTGAGCGTTGTTCTCGGCACCTACTCACAAACGGGCGTCATCTTCGACATGTTCCGCGTCGAAGACGGAAAGCTCATCGAGCACTGGGACTCGGACTCGGGCCAAGCCTCCGGCGTGATGCCCATGCCGAGCGGAGACGTTCCTCATGATGAGACGGCGAACTCCGCCGAGAGCGAGCTCGTCGTCCGCGGCTTCATTGAAACCGTTCTCATCGGCGGCGACCGCGATGCCGCGGCTGACTACCTCGGCTCCGGGTACTTCGACCACCGCTCCGGCGCCGCCGTCGGCCCCGACTCCATCTTCCCGCACCTCGAAAGCATCACCTACGAGAAGATTCACCACCTGATCGCCGACGGGAACTACGTCTTCGTCCTCTCCGAAGGGAAACGCTCCGGCGCCGGTTATGGCTTCTACGACCTGTTCCGGATCGAAGATGGAAAGATCGTCGAACGCTGGGACTCGCGCCGTCAGGTTCCGAACTCCACGACGAGCGGGTTGCCCATCTTCTGATTTTGGCCCCGGTCCATCACATCCGCCGGGCCGGGGCCGAGCCTTCGTCTGAGCTCACCGCCTCCCGCTCGCTGCGCTCGCTCCCAAAGCAGAGACGCGCCCCGCGCGCGCCTCCCGCTCGCTTCGCTCGCTCCCAAAGCAGAGACGCGCCCCGCGCGCGCCTCCCGCTCACCTCGAGCCAATGGCCCCTCAGCTCACCGACAGAGATCCGAGGAGCTCATCCAGCTGCGAGAAGGTCTCGCTCATCGCATCCTCCGCGCCGTGCTCCGCTTCGAGAGCTTCCTTCGAAGGATAGAGCTCGTGGACGACGACCAGCGTCTTGCCATCGCGCTCCTCGAAGGTCACCGTCGTGACCTGCGCATTTTCACTCTCCTCATTCGTCCAAACGAGCCGCGAAGGCGGAGTCACCTCGAGATAACGGCCGAAGAAGGCCGGGCCGTCCTTCTCCCCGAACACCAAGCGATATCCGCCACCGGCCCGCACATCGAGCTCACAGGAGTAGAGCTTCATGCCGAAAGACTTCGGCACCCACCACTTCTCGAAGAGCTCTGCCTTCGTCCACGCCTCGAAGACGAGCCGGGCCGGCGCATCAAAGGTCCGCCGCACCACGAACTCTCGCTCGCTCGTCCGCTCGATCGTCGTCTCGTTCCTTTTTTACATCGCTCGCTCTCCTTCAGTTATCGTTCCCTCTCCCTCCGCTTCATCTCTCCGATCACACAATCAAGCTCGTCGAAGCGCGCCGCCCAGAGCCGGCGATACCTCTCGATCCACTCCACCTCGTCCTCGAGCCGCCCCGGGCCGAGCCGACAGGTCCGCACCCGCCCGACCTTCTCCGTCGTCACGAGCCCAGCCCGCTCGAGGACCCCGACGTGCTTTTTCATGCCCGTCAGGGTCATCTGAAACCTCTCTGCGAGGTCCGTGATCGAGGCGTCCCCGCGGCCCAGCTGCTCCAAAACCCCGCGCCGGGTCGCGTCGGACAGCGCCGAAAACGAGACATCGAGCCGCTCTGCATCCTGAACCATTCGGTTCAGTGTTTATCCCAGTCTCGGACGGCGCGCAAGCGGCGCCTCCCAAGGTGCGCTTCTTCCCCTTATGCCGAGCGCTTCCAGCGCATTTCCTCCGCGCCCCGCGCGATGACGTCGTCGAGCGGCCGCCGGAGCGAGTGAGCCACCGCGGGACCGTAGCCGATGCGCACGACGAGGTCAGGACGACGACTCCCGAGACCCATCTCCGCAGCGAACTTCTTGCGGAGCAGAGGGACCTCGACCGGCTGGTTGATGAACGCTGTTGAAAGCCCGAGGCTCGTGGCGCGGAGCGCGAACCTCTCATAACAACGTCCCACCTCTACCTGAAAGCTGCGGCCTTCTCGAGCGCTCGAGAACACAATGATCCCGGCTGAGCTTCGGATCTGCTCCGCGTCTCGCTGGTTCTGACGCTCCGCGGTCGCCACCACGGGCATCATCGCTCGCCCGAGCCAGGCCGGAATGCTCGGGATTCCGAAGAGGCGACCGTAGAGACCATCACCCGTCCGAAGCGCGTCCCGATCGTTGAACCGGAGCCAATGACGCATCTCCCGCGCCCAAGGTGTGCTCGAGAACTGGGCTTCGTTCCCTGCGGCGACGAACTCGACGATCCTCTCGATCTCTTGGCGCGCGGTGAGGACATGGATGTCCACGCCGAAGCCCCGCGCCACACGCTCGAGCTCGACCCATTGCCCGGGCGTGAGCCCTTGTTTCGCGAAGCGCGCCCGCGTGCAGCGGCGCTCCGGGATCGCGAGAAAGAGATCCGAGGCCGCCGCCGAGACTCGCTCGAGGTCAACGCGGATGGACTCGGTCCTACTGTCGTAGTGCGCGTGGGCCTGAAGTCCCGCGGCGCGCGCCGCTTGTGCCAAGTTCTCCACCGCGCAGCCGAGACTCACGAAGAGATGATGGTCATCGGGATCCACCTCCTGACAGCGCCGCGCGAAATCGGGCCGGACTTTGATCTCTCGAGTGCCGAGCTCGAAGATCCAAGGTTGTGTGTTGTGGCTCGAAGCCGCCAGCGTCGCGTAGTGAACCAAAGGCGCGAAATCCGAGCGCGCTCCTTCTAGGTCGCGATGCCTCCAGATGTCGCGAACCGCCGTTGAATAGCTCATTGTCGTTCCCTCCCCTTCTCAGGAATGCCACTTTCAAGCGGAGCAACAAGCGTGCCCTGCACCCGCGTCACAAACCCCCGAATATCCTTCGATATGCGTCCGCCCGCAGCGAACCCTCCGCGCAGCGGCTGCGGCACCACTCTCCGAACACCGCAGAAGGTGCATTTCACGTCCTGTCAGGGATCAGAGTTGTTGCTCATTTGGCTCGGCGACCAAACGTCAAGTGTATCGACGGAGCACGGAAGCGACCACTTCCCCGCACCCGCACCTCATCCGCAACTGACAACATCCGCATCCCAAACCACGACATCCACTCGCGACGCGAAATGGAGGAGAGGGGGAACGCTCGGAAGTTGGATGTCGAAGGGCGCGAGCATCGAGTTCTCTTTGAGCTCAGCCGTCGCCGGTTGAAGAGGCCAGGGGACGTGGTGCACCTCGTTGCGAAGAAGTTTCCCGCTCGGACTCAGCGCATAGAGGCAGTACCTCTCGGTGAGCCAATGCTCGAGCGTTCCGAGCTTCGCCTCGTACTTGTCGCCGGTCGGACGATAAATGGCCTTGAAGGTGGAAGAGCCCTGAGCGCGGCGCGATTGATAGCGAAACTCGGGACCGACCCGCCGCAGCGAAATGTTCGCTTGGTGGTACGGCAGGTGAAAATAGCGGCGCGCGGCCCAGACCGCGACCGGATTACTCGCGTCCAAGCTCAAGAACCAGACCCCCGCTTTGCCTTCCGCCTCTACGTAGATTCTCACGTTCAGCTCCGGGAACGCCGAGAGCCACGGCATGTCCACGAAGGGTCGGCGCATCACTCCCTCCATCCGAAAGGGAACGACTCCGATCCAAGAGGTCCCGTCGAACTCCTGCACCTTGAGCCCCGGCGGAACCATCGGCTGCAGCAGCTCCACCGGCACCGGCCAATGCATGAAGAGCAAATCACACCAAGACTGCCGCCAGGACCACGCCCGATCAGGCAGCGCCCAGGGACGATGATCGATGCGCGACAAGGCAGGATGCACTCTAGGAAGCTAGCGGCGCCTCATGCCCGGGGAAACTCAGTCGAGATCCTTGGTGCGTGGCGGGATCGCCTCCGACCTCGGAGCACCTCCACGCCGCGCCTGCCACAAACTTCGATCTACGGCCGCTTCGCGGTCGTTCTTCCCTCTAGCCACGCCGAATGATTCCGATAGTTTGCAGGCGATGAAATTCGCCGCTCTCTCCTCGACTCTTCTCCTTCTCTTTGGCGCAACCATCAGCGCCACGTCCCTCGTGGGCTGCGAAAGCGGCGATGACGGCGACAGCGGCCTCGGTGGCCTCGGCGGTAAGGGAGCGAGCCTCGGTGGCGATGGCAGCGGCGGCAAAGGGGACCCCAAGAACACGGGAGGCCTCGGCGGCGCGGGCTCCGGTTCCGGGGGCAAATCGGGCTCCGGATCCGGTGGCAAAGCGAGCTCTTCGGGCGGCCAAAGTGCCTCGGGCGGCGGCTCCACGGATGAGACCGAAGAGTGCAACCTCCGCTACAACGGCTGCGAAGTGCCCGCGAAGGTGCGCGAACTTGCCGGAACCTATTCGCTCACCGCCGACGTCGTCAACTCCTGCGGGGAGCTCGGCATCATCGTTCCTTCGGGGACCCTGACTGTCACCGGAACACTCACGATCGACGAAACCCCGATCGTACGTCTCGAGCTCGATGACCTCGATGGAACTCTCGCCATCTCTCCCGACGACGAGGGCTTCTTGCCCCGAGACTTCTCGGGCCCGAGCGCCAGCGGACGCTGGTACGCTTACGCCCGAGAAGGGGTAGAAAACGGGCTCGGCTACGCGGAAGGATTCAATCTCCAGCTCAACGACGACCTCGAGTTCACAAACGTCGAGGACGGATCGTCTTCATACGCCGTCCGCGTCTATACGAAGCGCGGCTGCTCGATCGATTTTGCGCTCGTCGAGTGATCTCTCCCGAGAGCGGCGGGGCGACAGGGCTCCGCCGCCTCGCGAACTCTCATTCAGATTCGTTCTCGCGCCTCAAAACCTCAATTTGAGTCCGAATTTCCACTGTTCGCTATGGGCGAGGCCTTTCTCCGGATCCGCGCCATTCGAGTAGTCGAAGCCGAGCCCGGCCTCCTCGTCCTCGGTCTTGAGGAGATAATAGTTCGCGCTGAGCCTCACGAGCGGGTGAAGCTCCTCGGAGGGATCGCGTTCGTCGTACAGGTCGCCGCGAACCGCCAAGTCGCCGATCAGCTCGAAGCGATGTCCGAAGAACCGAGCCGCGGGATACAGCACCGCCTGCACCCGAGCGACACCTCGCACTGTCGCACCCGTCGGCCCAGAGTCCTCCGCCGTAAGCACTTGCTCATATTCAGCTCCGATCCAGGGAAGGTACTGGAAGTCAGCAAACCAGAGATCGGTGAGACGATCCGGCTTCCAGACGGCCACGATATTCTTCCCAGGAGAGCCGCGAAAGATCGGCATCAAGTTCAGAGAAGCCACGAGCCCATTGCCTCCCCTGACCCAATCTCGCTTGTACTGAGCCTTCCCAGCGACAACGAGACCCACGTAGGTTCTCTCGAGCGGAAATGGCAGCCATTCGAGCGCGAGACCCGCCTCGAGGACGCTCCGCTTCGCCGCGTCCGAGGTGTTCAGGTGGTATTCGACGGACGGCCCGAGGGCCATGCGATCCTGGAGGTCGAGTAACCCCGCCAAATCAATCATCAGCGCGGCATCGATGTGTCCGACGAGCGGCTCTCCTGACGTCTGTGAGAGTGAAGCGAAGGCGGGTTGAGGTGTGCGCCGGGTGTCCATCGAGTCCCTGAAGGTGAGCGCGTCGAAGAACGCCCTCAGAGAACTCTCGCGTCCTGCGTCGCTCTCCGCGGGCTCTGAGTCGCGCTCCGCGGCCTCCGGCTCGCTCGCTTCACTCGCCGTTTCGCTCCGAGGCTCCTTGGGCACCGTCGCCTCACTGTCCGACCCGCTCCCGTCCCGCTTCGCTGAGCTCTCCTCAGGCTCCTCGAGGCTTAATCGGCCTGGAGGCGTGCCCTCAAGATCTGCTGCGCTCCGTTCGCCACTCGACGTCTCCGAGGGCTCTGAGTCGCGCGCCTCACGCGCTCTCTCGCTCGGCGGCTCCGAAATCGCTTCCGCTTGCGCCCTCCCAGACACCGCCAGAAAGGCCGCGATCGCTCCGAGACGACACCTCCAGGTCACTTTATCCCCGCCGCCTTTTTCACCAAGAAAACCGCATCGCCGACCTTCTTGAGCCGCTTGCATTCCCTCACGGAGATCTTCGCGTGCGGGTCATACTCCCGCGCGATCTTCTGTAGCCCGCGGGCGAGCGCCGCTTTCATGTAATCACCAAAGCCGAGCTCCTCTTTGAAGAGCTGGCTGTCGCGCACGCTCTCCTTCGGTAGGCCCCCAAGCGCCGCGATATGAGCGCGCACGTCATTCGCCAGCTGCTCTAGGTCTCTCCCACTCGCGACTTCCCCTCGTCGCCCTGCCGAACGCTCCCGAACCATCTCCCCTCCATTGTGCCTTCGGGATTCGCGCGCGATGGTCGGCTACGCGACGCATGCAACGCTCGTCCACTCATACCCAAATCGACTCCGACCACGAGACTACTCGAAAGATGATGCTAAGGTGCACCCCCAAGAGGGTCATGAGAGGCAAGCTGATCGCGCTCGGGGCCGTTTTCATCTGGAGTTTCGTTGCGCCCGCCTGCGGCGGCAATGAGCCCTATTCGTCCGACAAGCCAGACCCCAAGACAGAGAGCGGAGGTACCTCCCCGCGGGGCCCCTGCCCCTCGCCTCTACCGGCCGAGCAATGCAGGTACCGATGGGAATGCCGATCAGGTGCCTCCTGGGCGATGAAGAACCCCTTCGGCGAGAACTGTTATTGCAGGATGGAGCTGGTCGAAGAGTGCACATTCGGATGCAATGAGGAGACAGGTCGATGCCTCGCGGGGGGCGCCGGAGGCGAGGCCGGCTCGACCGGCGTTGACGAAGGCCCCGGCGGAGAAGGCGGAGCGCGGTAGGTTCATGATCTCACGTCCCTCCGAACGTCTTCTTGTACTCGCTCGGGACGTCGAAGGGCGCGAATGCGCCTGCCATAGAGAGCGTGATGAGCAAAGCGAAGAGCGCACCTACCCCAAGCATCACGCTCAGCGCAGCTCGCGCGCCAAGGGGTTTCGAGCTCTCCAGCTGCCAATACAGCGCGCAGCCGAGGTGCGCGAAGAGAGAGACGACAGCCAGGAAGTAGTAAGGCGCGAAGAACCACTGGAACGGCGCAACGTGAAAGCCCGCCGCGGCGAAGTAGAAGTTCGTGTCGAGGCCGAAGACAGCGCGCCCGAATAAGACCGCGCTCACGTGCACGACGAGAAAGAACGCTAGGTAGAGGCCCGAGGCCGCCTGCAGCCAGGCCACGCGACCCACGCGCTCCGACCAGCCGCGCACCGTGAGCCAGACGCCCGAGGTCGCCTGCAATGTGACGCAGGCGAGGAGCAGAGCTTCCACGACAGGCTGCCGATAGACGCGCCGCAGCGTGCTCATGACCACCATGTGCAGAGGCACGCCCCCGAGCGACGCGAGATGATTCGCGATGTGAAGGAGAGCGTAAACGGTGAGGACCAGAGCGGAAGCTCTGTGAAGCGCGCGGAGCTGCATGAGAACTCGTTTCGAAGGCGCCTATCTCATCCAGGCAAACCGCCCAAACGTGGCGCGGAAGCGGCCACCGCGGTCCGCTTTCACCGCAAGCGCCCCGCGGCGAGCGCGGGGCACTCGATTCCATTCCACAATTCGCCTCAGCGACAGCCCGTCTGCTGACAGCTCGGGGCGTTGAGCTCGGAGTTGATCGCTGTCCGCCGCGAGACCGTGAACTGAGAGCAGGTCACCGAGCGCAGATCGTCGAGGATATCGACTTGCTCCACGCCGCACGACTCAGCCAGCTCAACAGTCGTGTCACAGGTCGAATAGGCATACATCAGCGTGGCCGAGAGAGGATTGTCGCCATTGCACCCAGAGCGCATGGATTCCTTCTTGAGCCGATATTGCTGGTCTTTCGCCGCCAGGCACGCGGCCTCCGCGGAGGCACAGGTCGACTGCACCTCTGCGTCCGTGAGGCCGCCACCTGGTTCCGTGGTCTTGTTCTGAGCTTGCCAACGGCACCACTTCTCAGGCGTGTCGACGACGGAGAAGAAGTAGTCGACGAAGGCGTTGCACATCGCCTTCTTCTCACCGTGTCCGAGAGCAAGCGTGGATTTGCTCTGATCGACATTGGAGTGGCCGGTGGGGCCCTCGGATCCGCAGCCCAGAAAGGCGAGGGACAAGGTCACTTGAGCAGCAAAACGGCGCGAAAAACTCTTCATCTCAGCTTCTCTTTCTCTCAATTTTTTACCAGTTCCGCCGCTCGCCCTTGCTCAAAGGCGTCGCGGCGGGGGCATCCAAGACTCTCGGAAAGGCAACGAGCCTTCGGCAAAAGATTTGTTCCTACTTCTCCACCGTGAGCCCAGTCAGACACATGGTTCCCGTTTGAGCGGCACCGGACGCAATGATGTAGATGCCGACGTGATCGATCGTCGCCGCGGGGGGCAAGGCCTCCCCCAAGTCCCCCCAGCAGTCCGTTCTGAATGCTTCGTAGGACAGCGCTTGACCCGAGGTCACCTCTCTCACGCAGTAGTCCGTGGATCCCGTCGATACGTAGGCGCGCATTTCACCGCCGAGTCCCGACGTAGTGAAGGTCGGCGTGATGGACTTGAAGCCGCCTGAATATCCGGTCTTCGTTCCATTCACTCTTTGCGCCACGTTAAAAGCAATGCCCGTCACTGGCTGAACGCCATTGTGAGGCTGCGTCGCGGGCATGGAGACGTCCATGCACAGCGATTCTTCAAAGCAGGGCCCGACTCCCTCGCCTATGCACGCAGGATCCACAGTGGCGTCGAAGTATCGATTCCAGCCGTAGCCACAGAACATCCCGTTATCGACGTAGCCTGGACCTGATCCGATTTTCCGGACAGGTTGTTAAGCACTATGCCGCAAGGCGCGGCTTCTCACAAGTTTCAAATGCCACTGGGCTCAGGTAGCCGAGCGCAGAGTGCGCTCGTTTTCGATTG
>Ga0182792_1001044_pt1 | contig 24014 bp, 22 predicted proteins | sample Passage237B_FD_130497 | JGI IMG/M metagenome (GOLD analysis project Ga0182792, IMG submission 130497) | Cellulose adapted compost microbial communities from Newby Island Compost Facility, Milpitas, CA, USA - Passage2 37B (version 2) (version 2) ...
CGGGCAGCCGCGTGCATCCCTTCGCGGGTTCCGCCTACGCGACGTCCAAGGCGGCGCTGGCCGCGCTGACGCGCGAGATGGCGCACGACTTCGGTCCGCGCGGCATCCGCGTCAACGCCATCGCGCCAGGCGAGATCGACACCTCGATCCTGTCGCCGGGCACCGAGAAGATCGTCGAAAACCAGATTCCGATGCGCCGCCTGGGCACGCCCGACGAAGTGGCGGACGTCATCCACTTTCTGTGCGAGAAGGGCGCCAGCTACGTCAGCGGCGCCGAGATCCAGATCAACGGCGGCCAGCACGTCTAGGAGTTTGCGATGGACACCATCACCAGCATCAAGGGCGAGACGGGTCGCGAAGCGCGCCGCCGCATCCGTGCCGGGGCGTTCCGCCTGCCCACCTCCGGCATGGCGCCGGGCTACGTGCAGGGCAACCTCGCGATCCTGCCCAGGGAGCTCGCGGCCGACTTCGCGCGCTTCTGCCAGCTCAACCCCAAGCCCTGCCCTCTCCTCGGGCAGTCGGAGCCTGGCGACTGGCGCCTGCCGATGCTGGGCGAGGACCTCGACATCCGCACCGACATCCCGCGCTACCGCGTCTGGAAGAAGGGCGAGCTGATCGAGGAGGTCGACGACCTCGAGAAGGTGTGGCGCGACGATCTCGTCTCCTTCGTGCTGGGCTGCTCCTTCTCGTTCGAGGAGGCGCTGATCGACAACGGTCTCGAGATCCGGCACCAGACCTGCAACGTGAACGTGCCGATGTACCGCACCAACATCGAATGCCGGCCGGCCGGACCGTTCCACGGTCCGATGGTGGTGTCGATGCGGCCCTTCCGGCCGGCCGACGCGATCCGCGCCGTGCAGGTGACGACGCGCTTCCCCTCGGTGCACGGCGCCCCGGTGCATCTCGGCAAGCCCGAGCTGATCGGCATCAAGGACATCGCCAAGCCGGACTACGGCGATGCCGTGCCGGTGCGCGACGACGAGCTGCCCGTGTTCTGGGCCTGCGGGGTGACGCCGCAGTCGGTGGTCGCCACGGTGAAGCCGGACTTCTGCATCACCCACGCGCCGGGCTACATGCTGGTGACCGACCTGCTGAATTCGCAGCTCGCCATCCTGTAATGGCGCGTCTGGAGCTCGAAGGCCGCAGCATCGACATCGATGACCTGGTGATCGCCGGGTGGACCGGCCGCGATGTCGACGCGCTCCATCGTCATATCGAGGAACTCAAGGCGATCGGCGTGCAGCCGCCATCCAAGGTTCCTCTCTACTACCGGGTCGGGGCTGCGCTGCTGACGCAGGCCGACCGCATCCAGGTGGTGGGGGACGACACGTCGGGCGAGGCCGAACCCGTGCTGGTCGGCACCCCCGACCGGCTCTGGGTGGCGGTGGGCGCCGACCATACCGATCGCAAGCTCGAAGCCTACGGCGTGGCGCATTCCAAGCAGGTCTGCCCCAAGGTGCTGGGCCGGTCGGCCTGGCGCTTCGAGGAAGTCGAACCGCACTGGGACGAGCTCATCCTGCGCAGCTTCATCGAGGAGGACGGCCGGAAGGTGCCCTACCAGGAGGGCCTGCTCGCCGGCATGCGCCCGCCACGCGACCTCATCGCCGGCTGGCGCGGCGACAAGCGCCTGCCGTCGGGCGTGGTGATGTTCTGCGGCACATTGCCGGCGATCGGCGGCATCCGCTCCTCCACGCGTTTCGACATGGAGATCGAGGATCCGGTGCTGCACCGCACCCTGTCCCATGCCTATACGATCGAGGCGCTGCCCGTCGTCTCCTGAGCGACGAAGTCGGTGACCGCCCGGACGACGGTCGCGTCGGCCAGCAGGCGGTCGTGCACTGGTTGGCGACCGGCAAGTCGAGCACGGCGGTGGCCGCACGTTCCTGCGCGGCGTCCGAAGACACTGACTTTTCTTCATGTCTTCATGCGCCGGCCCGCGTGCATGGCTTCCCTGCGTCGCGGACCTTGCATGCCGACCGCGGCTGAACGTACGTTCAGCGCAGTCGGAGGAACGATCGGCGATGATCAAGGGCGCATACGACGGCATCAACGTTCTCGATTTCACGCAGGGCGTGGCCGGGCCGCACGCCACCATGCTGCTGGCGCTGCATGGCGCCGACGTGATCAAGATCGAGCCGCCGGAGGGCGACTGGGGCCGCGTGCTCGGCGAGCTGAAGGGCGATCACTGCGCGCATTCCGTCGCCTTCAACCGCGGCAAGCGGTCGATCGCGCTCGACCTCAAGTCGGCCGACGGCCGCGCCGTCGTGACGAAGCTGATGGCCAGGGCCGACGTCGTGATCGAGAGCTTCCGCCCGGGCGTCATCTCGCGGCTGGGCTTCGGCTACGAGGACGCGAAGAAGCTCAATCCCAAGGTCATCTACTGCTCGGTGTCGGGCTTCGGGCAGACGGGGCCCTACAGCAAGCGCCCGACGGTCGACGGCCTGATCCAGGCCTTCAGCGGCATGATGGTGATGAACCGCCTGCCCGACGGCACGCCATGGCGCCAGGGCATGATCGCCGTCGACGTGACGACTGGCCTCTACACCTTCCAGGCGCTGGCGCCGGCCCTGATGCGCCAGCTGCGCTACGGCGAGGGCAGCTACATCGATTCCAGCCTGATGCGGGCCGCCGCGGCCTACCAGGGCGCCAAGCTGATGGAATGGGTGTTCTCCAACGGTGCGCCGCCGCCGCTCTACATGCCGGCCGGCAGCTACAGGACCGCCAACGGCTACATCATGCTGAGCGCCATGCGGCCGCACCATTTCAGGGCACTGTTCGAGCTGATCGGCCGCGAGGACATCGCCAACGATCCGGAGCTGCAGGGCCACGAGGCACGCATCCGCAACGCACCGCGCATCATCAAGGCGCTCAACGAGGAGATGCCGAAGAAGACCACCGAGGAGTGGATCGCCATCCTCCAGCCCAAGGAGGTCTTCTGCGAGCGCGTCAACAACTACGGCGACTATCTCGAGCACCCGCACGTCAAGGAGACGGGCGCCGTCGACTGGATCGACCAGGACGGCTTCGGCCGCATGCCGGTCGCCAACATCCCCGGCCTGCCGCGCGCGTCGGAGCACGAGGCCCAGCAGCATGCGCCGCATGTCGGCGAGAACGGCCCCGAGATCCTGGCCGAGCTGGGCTTCAGCGACGCGGAGATCGAAGCCATGCTCTCCCGCGGCGGCGTGCGAGCCCCAGTGGCATTGGCGAAAGCGGCGGATTGACCGTTCGGCGCCGCACTCAGGGCTTCTGTCCCGCGGCGGCCATGACCGCGTCGGTGTCGGTCAGCCACACCAGCGGCTGCTTCTTCAGGGCCTCCAGGACGCGGCGGAACGAGGCGGCGCCTGCCGGCGTGCCGACGACGAACGGGTGGATGCCGATCGCCACCACCGTCGCCGGCGCGTCGGGGTTGGCGGCGGCCTCCCGCGCCAGCTCGCCGACATGGTCGATCCACAGACGCTCCAGGTCGGACGGCTCCTTCAGGCGTGACAGGTACTGCCCCATGTCCACCGTCTGCGGCGGATAGGGGATCATGACCAGGGGCCCGTCCGGCGTCAGGAGACGCGACAGCACGTCGGAGTCCATGCCGTCCAGCGTGTAGCTGATGCCTTCGGCCGCCGTCGCGGCGAAAGTGTCCACGTTAGGAAACACGCTGGGACTCGACCAGCCAAGCGGCCGCACGCCCGTGGTCTTCTCGATCATGTCGAGCGTACGCCTGACATAGGCCTTCTGTGCTGCCATTCCCTTGTCGAGCGGCAGCATCTCGGTCGAGTTGTTGAGGCCGTGTGCCACGATCGCCGCCTTGGGGGCCGAGGCGCGGAAGCGGCGCCAGGTCCCCGGATGCTGTTCGGGGAACTGGGCGTTGAGCGCCACGCTCAAGGGGACCCCCTGCTCCCTGAACAGCCGCCCGACACGCGGCACGCCCCATTCGATGGCATATTGCCGGAAGGCCTCATCGACGACGTCGGGATTGCGATCGGCCATGTCGTTGCGGAAGTTGGGCCCGTGGCCTTTCCCCCACACCTCCACGTACAGCACGAAGCAGACCGCGACCTTCCTGCCGCCCGGCCACGCCTTGACGGGCATGGCCTCGCGCGGCGCGCCGGTGATCCAGTCCGTCGTGGTCTGACCAAAGGCGGAGCCGGTCCCGAAGCACAGTCCCAGCAGAACGAGGATCAGGCCACAATTGCGCATGGCGCAACCCTAGCACGTACCAGCCCGTCGGCTTCACCACCTTCTCGCCGGGACCGTTCGGGCGTTCAGCTCACCTGGAAACCGTGCGCGAAGGGGTCGCGCTCGTCGACGAAGATCGTGTTGATGCCATGCTGCCGCGCCCAGCCGGCGATCGACGGCACGATAGCGTCGTGGTTGCCTACGCGCGCCGCCCCTTCGATACGGCCGTCGAACAGCGAGCCGATGATGCTCTCGTGCACGAAATCATCGCCTACCGCGAGCCGGCCGCGCGCTGCGAGCTGGGCCATGCGGGCCGAGGTGCCGGTGCCGCAGGGAGAGCGGTCGATCGCCTTGTCACCGTAGAACACGGCATTGCGCGCATCGGCGCGCGGCTGGCGCGGCTTGCCGGTCCACATGACATGGCTCACGCCGCGGATCGTCGGATTCTCCGGATGTACCGGGCTTATCTTCTCGTTGATCAGCCGGCGCACGACGGGTGACAGCCGCAGCACGTCGCCGGCCGATATGGCTTCCAGCCCGGCGAAATTCTTCTGCGGCTCGATGATGGCGTAGTAGTTGCCGCCATAGGCGATATCGAACATCAGTTCGCCCAGGCCGGGCACGTCGACGGTGACGTCGCTTGCCGCGAGATACGAGGCGACGTTGGTGATGCGCACGCTTTCGACGAAGCGGCCCTGCTGCTCGTAACGTGCCACGACGCGGCCGGCCGGCGTATCGAGGGCCAGCATGCCGGGCGTCGCCGGCGCCACCAGCCCGTTCTCAACCGCCATCGTGACGGTGCCGATCGTACCGTGGCCGCACATGGGCAGGCAGCCGCTGACCTCGATGAACAGGATGCCGACGTCGCAGTCGTCGCGGGTCGGCGGATAGAGCATCGAGCCCGACATGACGTCGTGGCCGCGCGGCTCGAACATCAGCGCCTTGCGGATCCAGTCGTAGCGCTCGAGGAAGTCGAGCCGCCGCTCGCTCATGGTGCCGCCCCTGAGAAGCGGCGCGCCGCCCGAGACCAGTCGCACCGGGTTGCCGCAAGTGTGGCCATCCAGGCAGGAAAAGGTGTGCATCGACATTCCTACGTCACCGCCCCTACACGGCCTCCACGAAGCGCTCGATCTCGCGCTTGTTCTGCAGCCGCACGATACGCTTGTGTCCGGCCAGGTGCCCGCACTCCAGGGCAAACTTCTCGCGATTGCGCCGGTGCGTCCTGAGCGCCCAGAGCAGGATGGATTGTCGGCTGAGGAAGGCGTTGCGGAAAGTCTCCCGATTGCCGGTGCCCCACAGCTCCTCCCTGGTCACGGCGCGCTGCACGGTGCGCCGCACGAGGCGCCACATCACCAGCGGCAGGGGCAGGTCGAGCCAGATCAGCGTATCGGCGGCCGGCCAGACGAGATCGCGCACCTGGCCGTAATTGCCGACGACGATCCAGCCGTCGTCCCGCGTCTCGCATTCCACGCGGTACCGGAACAGGTCGAGCGGCGTCGGCTGCCAGTCGCGCCCCCAGAACAGGGCATCGAGCTCGACGATGCGCAAGCCGGTCTGTCCCGCCAGCCGCTCGGCCAGCGTGCTCTTGCCCGACCCGGTCGTGCCGAAGACGACGACGCGCCGCATCCGGCTACGCGTCCGTGCGTCTCGACCGCCGTGCAGGCAGCACAACAAATACACGCCACCAGTCGATCCGTGCCATCGAAGCCCTCCCGACGTCGCGCGACTGTCGTCAAACTGTAGCGCGAAACAATCAGCCATCGTAGGCTGCAGCGGCGTTTCCGGGGGAGTGTTGATGCCGCAGTTCCTTTTCAAGAACATGAACCTGCTCGATCCACGCTGGAACGAGGCGCGTAGCGGCTACGAGGTGCTGGTCGAGGGCGACACGATCAAGGAGGTATCGTCCAGGCCGATCAAGGCGCCAGACGCCCGCGTCATCGACTGCGGCAAGCGCACCCTGATGCCGGGCCTGATCGACTGCCACGTCCATGTCTTCCTGGTCGAGGTCAACATCCGCAACCTCGAGAACGTGCCCCTGACGCTGCTCACGGCACGGGCAGCCGACCTCATGAAGGGCATGATCGACCGTGGCTTTACCACCGTGCGCGATACCGGCGGCGCCGACTGGGGCATCAAGACCGCCGTCGATGCCGGCCTGATCGCCGGGCCCAGGCTCTTCATCTCCGGTCGCGCCATCGGACCGACCGGCGGCCACAGCGATTCCCGCCGCCGCACCGACCAGGGGGCGCCCTGCGGTTGCTGCAACGCCATGGTCTACTGCATGGCCATCGCCGACGGCGTGGACGAGGTGCGCAAGCTGGTGCGCGAGCAGATGCGCCAGGGCGCAGACCAGGTGAAGATCATGTGTTCGGGCGGCGTGGCATCACCCTACGATCCGCTGGATTCGCTGCAATTCTCGGAAGCGGAGATCGCCGCGGCCACCGACGAGGCGAAGAATTTCGGCCGCTACGTGCTGGCCCACGCCTATACGCCGGAGGCGATCACCCGCGCCGTCACCAACGGGGTGCGGACCATCGAGCACGGCAATCTGATCGATGCCAGGTCGGCCCGGCTGCTGAAGTCCAAGGGCGGCTACATGATCGCCAATCTCGTGACCTACTTCATCATGAAGGAGCGCGCCGCCCAGTTCGGCATGACGGCCGACATGCTGGCGAAGAACGACATCGTGCTCGAAGGCGCCCTGCGCTCGCTCGAAATTTGCAAGGCAGCCGGCGTGAAGGTGGGTTACGGCAGCGATCTGCTGGGTCAGCTCCAGGTGGAGCAGAGCCGCGAGTTCATGTTCCGTGCCGAGGTGCTGAAGCCGATCGAGATCATCCGGCAGGCCACCACGGTCGGGGCCGAGATCCTGCGCCAGGAGGGCAAGCTCGGCGTGGTCGCGCCCGACGCCTACGCCGACCTGATCGTGGTCGACGGCGATCCGCTGAAGAAGCTCGAACTCTTCCTCGACCAGGGCGCACACCTGCCCGTCATCATGAAGGCGGGCAAGTTCCACAAGAACACGCTCGACTAGGGTTCCGATGTCCTTTCTCTTCAAGAACCTCCGCCTGCTCGATCCGCGCTGGAAGGAAGCCCGTCCCGGCTACGAAGTGCTGGTGGAGGGCGACGTCATCAAGGAAGTGTCGTCGAAGCCGATCAAGGCGTCGAAGGCCAGCATCGTCGACTGCGGCCGGCGCACCCTGATGCCGGGCCTGATCGACTGCCACGTGCATACGCACCACAGCGAGGTCTACATCAACCGCCTGGAAGCGATACCGCTGACCCTGATGATGGCCCGCTCGGCCGGGCGCCTGAAGCGCATGCTCGATCGCGGCTTCACCACGGTGCGCGACGCGGGCGGTGCGGACTGGGGCACCAAGACGGCGGTCGACTCCGGATTGATCCCGGGGCCGCGCCTCTTCATCTCCTGCCGCTCGATCGGCCCGACCGGCGGCCACAACGACCGGAACAGGCGGACGGACATCGGGCCGCCCTGCCTGTGCTGCAACGGCATGGTGTTCATCCGCTGCATCGCGGACGGGCCCGACGAGGTGCGCAAGGCCGCGCGTGAACAGATGCGCCAGGGCGCCGACCAGGTGAAGCTGATGGTCTCGGGCGGCGTCGCGTCGCCCTACGACCCGCTCGAATCGCTGCAGTTCACCGAGGAGGAGATCACCGCCGCCGTCGAGGAGGCACGCGCCTTCGGCCGCTATGTCCTGACCCACGCCTACACGCCGGAAGCCATCCAGCGCGCCGTGAAGTGCGGCGTGCGCACGATCGAGCACGGCAACCTCGTGGATGCGCCGACCGCACGGCTGATGGCGAAGAACGGCGTCTACATGATCCCGAACCTCGTGACCTACGACGCCATGAAGCGTCGCGCGAAGGAGCTCGGCATGCCCAACGAGATGCTCGAGAAGAACGACGAGGTGCTGAAATACGGCTTCGCCGAGCTGGAGCACTGCCGCAAGGCGGGCGTGAAGATGGCCTACGGCTCCGACCTTCTGGGTGCGCTGGAAGACGAGCAGACCGGCGAGTTCCAGATCCGCGGCGAGGTCATGCCGGCGATCGACGTGATCCGCTCCGCCACCCTCATCGGCGCCGAGGTCGTGCGCCAGGAAGGCAAGCTCGGCGTGATCGCGCCGGGCGCCTACGCCGATCTCCTCGTGGTCGACGGCAATCCGCTGAAGGATCTCGGCCTGTTCAAGGACGGCGGCCCCCACCTGTCGGCCATCATGAAGGCCGGCCGCTTCCACAAGAACGCGCTGTGATTTCAGCGGTTCAGCTCGCCTCGCTCCGTCGCCCCGAGCGTAGCCGAGGGGCCTTGCTTCGACGATCCGGCGGCTTGTCGTGGACGGAAGGTCTCTCCGCTCCGCTTCGCTTCGGTCGAGACGACAGGAAAACGCCATGAGTCTCGCCGTCATCCGCCGCCGGGGGCGCCGCTGGGCGCTGAACGGCGCCGCGGCGGTGGCGCTGGCGTACATCCTGCTGCCGCTGATCTTCGTGACCTGGCTCGCCTTCTTCAGCCAGGAAATCCCTTCCTTCCCACCCGAGGGCTACAGCCTGCGGTGGTTCGCGGCCATCCTCGACCAGCGCAAGTTCGTCGACGGCTTCTCCATGAGCTTCCAGGTCGCCGTGATCGCCATGGCGTTCGGCCTGCTGCTCGGCGTGCCGGCGGCGCTCTGCCTGGCGCGGCGCCGGTTCAGGTTGCGCCTGCCGATCGCCAACCTGCTGCTCATGCCCGTCATCGTGCCCGGCGTGGTGCTGGGCACCGCCATGTACGTCTTCGAGGTCGAGGTGGAGAACGGGCTCGACACCGACGTCATCGGCACTTTCTATGCCCTGGTCGCCGGCCATGTCGTGATCGTCATTCCCTGGGTCGTGCGCCTGGTCACGGCGAGCCTGGCCGGCGTCGACCGCACCACAGAGGAGGCAGCGCAGAACCTGGGTGCCAATCCGCTGGTCACCTTCTGGCGCATCACCCTGCCCGCCATCCGGCCGGGCATCGTCGCCGGCGCGCTGTTCGGCTTCGTGACGTCGTTCGGCAACCTGGAAATGAGCCTGTTCCTGGTCGGGCCGGGCCGCACGACGCTTCCCATCGTCATCCTCCAGTATCTGGAATGGAAGATCGACCCCACCATCGCGGCCGTCTCGGTGGTACAGATCGTGCTGATCGCGATCGCGATGCTGATCACCGACCGTTACGTGAAGCTGGCCCGGGTGGTTTGACATGGCGGAACTGGCCCTGAGCAGCCTCAGCAAGCATTACGGCGACTTCCACGCCGTCCGCGACGTCTCGCTGCAGATCGCCGACGGCGAATTCCTGGTCCTGCTCGGCCCCTCCGGCTGCGGCAAGACCACGACCCTGCGCATGGTGGCTGGATTCATCGAGCCGTCGGGCGGACACGTCCGGCTGGCCGGCCAGGACGTCACCCTGCTGCCGCCGTGGAAGCGCAATGCCGGCATGGTGTTCCAGAGCTACGCTCTCTTCCCGCACATGACGGTGGCGCAGAACGTCGCCTTCGGGCTGGAGATGCGCAAGCTGCCGCGGACCGACATTGGCCGCCGCGTCGAAGAAGCTCTCGCCCTGGTCCGGCTGGCCGGCTACGGCCAGCGCCTGCCGCGCCAGCTCTCGGGCGGACAGCAGCAGCGCGTGGCGCTGGCGCGCGCCCTGGCGATCCGGCCCGACGTCCTGCTGCTGGACGAGCCGCTCAGCAACCTGGACGCCAAGCTGCGCCAGGAGGTGCGGGTCGAGATCCGCGAGCTGCAGCGCCAGCTCGGCCTTACCACGGTGATGGTCACCCACGACCAGGAAGAGGCGCTGACCATGGCCGACCGGCTGGTCGTCATGAACGAGGGGGCGGTCCGGCAGGTCGGAAGCCAGCGCGATCTCTACGAGCGTCCTGCCGATCGCTTCGTGGCGGGCTTCGTCGGCCGCAGCACCTTCCTGTCCGGAACGATCGAAGCCCCCGGACGCTTCCGCAGCGGTGGCGGTCTCGCGGTCGCCTGCAGCGGCGGCACGCCCGGCAAGGCCGTGCTGGCCCTGCGGCCCGAGCAGGTCGCGCTCGCCGCGCCGCCGGCGCCAGGCCAGGCATCGGGACTCGACAACGACCTGCCGGGCACGGTGGAATTCGTCTCGTATCTCGGCGCACAGATCGACATCCATGTCCGCCTGTCGCCGCAGGACCGGCTGGTCGTCCAGATCGCCAACCGCGAAGGCGGCTTCGCGCCGGACGTCGGCCAGCCCGTCCATGTCGCGTGGCCGGCGTCGGTCGGTCGCGTATTCAATGAATAGTCAAAAGCAGAACAGGAGGCCGTCATGTCCAGAAGCTTCATGATCAATCGGCGTAGCGTTCTCGGCGGTGCCACCGCGTTCGCGACAGGCGCGGCCGTGCCGGCCTGGGCGCAGGACAACAAGCGCATCGTCGTCGGCACCTGGGGCGGCGACTATTCGCGCCTGCTGGCCAAGAACATCGAGACGCCGCTGCTCGCGCCCAAGGGCTGGGACGTGGTCAAGGACGAGGCCAATGCGCCGCCGCGGCGCGCCAAGATGATGGCCGAGAAGGCGCTGCGCCGCGGCACGTCGGACATCCAGGGCCTGTCGGCCAACGACATGTACGAGGTCGATCAGCAGGGGCTGGCGGAGAAGCTCGACTATTCCAAGCTCAGCAACGCCCCGAACATCATCCCCGCGATGAAGTACCCTTACGGCATCGGCCACATCTATTCCGGCAAGGTCGTGCTGTTCAATCCGAAGCTGATGAAGGCGCCGGAGGGCTTCGCCGACACGCTCGATCCCAAGCACGGCGACAAGCTCGGCATCATCGACATCCAGTATCAGTACACCATGCTGGCCGCCGGCCTCGCATCGGGTGGCTCGATCAGCAACTTCGATCCCGGCAAGGAGCGGCTGATGGCCTGCAAGAAGGCCGGGGCTCGCATCTATCCGTCGAACGAGGCCTTCGCTCAGGCGCTGAAGAACGAGGAGATCGCCTGCGGCATCATGTGGAAGGCCCGCGCCGTCCAGTGGCAGAATGCCGGGATCAACGTCGAGACGGTGGCGCCGAAGGAAGGCGTGCCGATGTACGTCTCGGGCTTCATGATGCCCCGGAACGCGCCCAACAAGGCCGGCGCCTACGCCTATCTGGACGCCATGTTGGCGCCGTCGGCACAGGAGGGCTTCGCCGTCGACATGGGATACAACCCGACCGTCACCAATGCCAACGTGCCGGCAGACGTGAAGAAACGCATCGGCTTCACCCCGGAGGAGGAGAAGCGCCTCGTCGATCTCGACTACGCCTACATGGGCAAGAACGATACCGCTTTCCAGGAGTGGTGGAACAAGTCGTTCAAGGGCTGACCTCGCGCGCATGACGGACGCGGTCCTGTCCCATGGCTCCCCCGCCGAGCGGCGGCGGGGCGAAGGCCTGACGGCGGCGGCGCTGATCACGCCGGCGACGATCTTCGTCGCCTTCTGCCTGCTCGCGCCGCTCGCCATCCTCTTTCGCTATAGCCTGAACGAGTTCGTTCCGGCGCAGAAGATGATGGTCGAGGCGGTGACGGTGGCCAACTATGTCCGCTTCTTCACCGACGCCTACTATACCTCCATCCTCGCGACGACCATTCGCGTCGCCGTCGTCGTCACCGCCGTCTGCCTCGTGCTCGGCTTCCCGCTCGCCTACGTGGTGGCGCGCACGCAGAGCCGCTTCAAGCACCTGCTGATCATCTCCATCATCCTGCCGCTGTTCGTCGGCAACGCCGTGCGCGCCGCCGGCTGGATGACGATCTTCGGCAGCAAGGGCGCGGTGAACGCCACGCTGCTCTGGCTGGGCCTCATCGACAAGCCGCTCGAGATCATGTTCACGGAGAAGGCGGTCATCATCGGCATCATCGCCGTCAACCTGCCCTTCATGGTGCTCAGCCTGCAGAGCGTGATCGAGGGCATCGACCGCTCGGTCGAGGAAGCGGCGTTCAGCCTGGGCGCACCGCCCGGCACCATGTTCCGCCGCGTCCTGTGGCCGCTTGCCCTGCCGGGCATCCTGGCCGGCACCATCCTGACCTTCATCCTCGCGATGAACGCCTACGCCACGCCCTTCCTGCTGGGCGGACCGCTGTTCAAGATGATGGCGCCGCTGGTCTACAACCAGTTCACCCAGCAGGCGAACTGGCCGTTCGGCGCCGCCATCGCCTTCATTCTCATGACCGTCACCCTGCTGCTGACGGTGGCCGCCAACCTGCTGTTCCAGAGACGCGCCGCACGATAAGGTCGCTCATGGCAGACGACATGCGCCCACGCCGCTTCGCGGTGCTGATCGACGCGGACAACACCTCGCCGCGCATCGCCGCGGGACTGTTCGAGGAGATCGCCAAGTTCGGCGAGGCCAGCGTGCGACGCATCTATGGCGACTTCTCCAGCCCGCGCCTGAAGGGCTGGGCGGACATCCTGCAGAAGTTCGCCATCGATCCCTACCAGCAATTCGCCTACACGACGGGCAAGAACGCGTCCGACATCGCGCTGGTGATCGACGCGATGGACCTGCTCCATAGCGGCCGCTTCGACGGCTTCTGCCTCGTCTCCTCGGACAGCGATTTCACGCGGCTGGCCTCGCGCCTGCGCGAGGAAGGTGCAGACGTCTACGGCTTCGGCGCCCAGAAGACGCCTGAATCCTTCCGCCAGGCCTGCCGCCGCTTCATCTACACCGAGAACCTGCTGCCCGAGGCGGAGCCGGAGGAGCCCGGCCAGACGCGCCTGCGCAAGGCACTCGAGCCGGTGAATGCGGCGGTGCCCCTGCTGATGAAGGCGGTGTCGCAGATGGATTCGGAGGATGGCTGGGTGCCGCTCGGCGTCGTCGGCCAGCAGCTCGGCAATGTCGCGTCGGACTTCGATCCGCGCACCTACGGCTGCCGCAAGCTCAGCGATCTTGTCCGGCAGACCGGCGCCTTCGACATCGACCAGGCGGAGGGCGGCCGCACCGTGCGCATCCGCGCCCGGCCGTCGCCCCGCCCGCCGGCCGGCAAGCGCACCTCACGGTAGATGGATACATGCACATCGGATTGATCGGCGGCATCGGGCCTGCCGCCACGGATTTCTACCATCGCGGACTGATCGAACGGCATGCCGCGGCCGGGCTCCCGCTCGACCTCACCATCGCCTATGCCGATGCGCGCGAGATGACGCGCAATCTCGCCAGCCGCGATCCCCGCAGGCAGGCCGAGATCTTCGTCCGCCTCGTGCACCGCTTGAAGGCCGCCGGCGCCGATGCGGCCGCCATCACCTCGATGGGCGGCCATTTCTGCGTCCGCGAACTGGAGGCGATCTCGCCTCTGCCGATCCTCAACGCCCTGCCGGCCCTCGATGCCGAGCTCGCGCGGCGCAGGCTCTCGCGGATCGGGATCATCGGCACGCGCAACGTCATGGAGAGCGGCCTGTACGGCAGCATCGCGGCGGCGGAAGTGATCGCGCCGGAAGGCGAGGAACGCGACCGCGTCCACCAGGCCTATGTCGACATGGCGGTGATCGGACGCGTCACGGGCGAGCAGCGCGCGGTCTTCTTCGAGGCCGGCCGGCGGCTCTGCGATGGCCGCGGCGCCGAGGCCGTCCTGCTGGGCGGGACCGACCTCTTCATCGCCTTCGACGGCCATGACGCCGGCTTTCCGGTCATCGACGGCGCCGCCGTGCACGTGCAGGCGATCTTCGACGCCGCCACACCCGCCGCCTGACCATCAGGTACATTTCTGCAGAAGATTGGAGGCGGCGACGTCGCCCGGCACCTTCCCGAGGCTTTGCTCGAAGAAGCGCCGCGCGGCCGCCATGTCGCGGCGGGCCAGGGCATCGACGCCCGACTGCAGCAGCGCGCGCGTCCGGTTCTTGATTTCGCGCAGGTCGGCGGGATCGCGCTCGAACACCTCGTATACCGTCACCGGCCGCGTCCTGCCCTTGACCACCACGACATCGATGGGCCGGATATCATGGGCGCGCGGATCGGAGAGCTGGTCGACCGTATCCTGTGAAACCAGCAGCCTGACGCCGTAGATCTTGGTCAGCCCCTCAACCCGCGATGCAAGATTGACGGCATCGGCGATGACCGTGCCGTCCATGCGGTGCTTCTCGCCGATCGTGCCCATCATCAGCATGCCGCTGTTGATGCCGATGCCGATGCCGATCGGCGGGAGCCCGGCCGCCTGCCGCTCGGCATTGAAGCCGTCGAGCGCCGCCAGCATGCCGAGTCCGGCCCTCAGCGCGTCGTCCGCCGATTCGAACAGCGCCATGATCGCGTCGCCGATGTACTTGTCGATGAAGCCGTTGTGATCGCGGATGACCGGCCCCACATGGGCCAGGTAGGCGTTGATGAAGGCGAAGTTCTCGTCCGGCGTCATGCCCTCCGACAGGGTCGTGAAGTTCCGGATATCGGAGAACAGCACGGTCATGTTCCTGCGCTTGTTGTCGCCGAGCTGGACGTCGACGATCGAAGGCTTGCCCACGATCGCCAGGAAAGCGTGCGGCACGAAGCGCTCTATGGAAAGGTTGGTCTGCCGCAGGTCCGTGATGGTGCGACGCACGGCGTCGCGCATGGATGCGAAGCTGGCGGCGAGCTGGCCAATTTCATCCTTGCGGTCGATGTTCGCGATGGCTTGTTCCAGGTCGCCCTTCGCGATGGCGCCAGCCTCGCCCTGCAGGTTGAACAGGGGATCGAGCAGTTGCCGCTGCAGGAGGCGCGCGGCGATCCAGAAGACGATCGGCAGCATCACGGCCAGGACCAGCAGCGAGCTCAGGAAGACCTGCAGGACCGCCTCGCGCGCCAGTCCGATGTCGTAGGTGATCTCGCGGATCGCGAACTTGGAGGAGACGGGATGGCCGGGATCCGTGGCCGATTTCGTCTCGCTGCCGCTGTAGACGGTGAGGAACCGCCCGTCGTCGCCGCCGATCTCGACGCGGCGCGTCTTCAGGACGTTCTCGACGAGCGCGGCGTCCAGCCTCTCCCCGACATGGAGCAGCGACCACGTTCCCGCCGGCGTGACCAGATAGAGATCGACGTCCTTGACGTACGGATTCGACCGCACCGCATCCGAGAAGAGATCCCGGAAGAAGAAGTCGCTCATCCAGCCGAAGCTGCCTTCGGCCAGGGAAGCGCGGATCTCCGTGGAGGTCTCGACGATGTAGTCCTTTCCCTTCGGACCGAAGTAGCTGTAGGTCCGCAGCGTGCCGGTCAGGCTCGACAGGTCGATGCCGTCGTTCATGACCTCGCCCTTGCCGAGCACCGAATCGAGGAAGCGCGTGAAATCGCTCTCGGGGAAGACGAGGTTCATGTCGCCGGGCAGGTTCGTCTGGAACACCTTGTGCGCACGATCGATGAAGTAGATGTGCTGGACGCCATACTTCCCGGTGAGCTGGTCAAGCTCGGCCGCGGACAGGTCGCGCGGCGAGCGTCCGAGGCGCTCGAGCTCTTCCGCGATCTGTGGCAGCACCTTTACCATGTGGGCCACGATGCGTTCGTGCTGGGAACGCAGCATCGTCTCGAAGATGGCGAAGCGGTCGGTAAGGCTATCGTCCAGGCGCCTGATCTCGTTGTCCTGCTTCTCGGAGACCAGCCGGTACATCGCGAGGGAAGCCACGACCATCGCGGCCAGGCTCACCGCCGCCATCACGGCGAACAGGAACAGGCCGACCTTGCGCTTGATCCCCACCGCCAACCTCTCGCCTTCTTGGTCTTTGGACTAGGGTACACCTCCCTTCCGCTTCAGTCGCGCGCAGCGCCGCACCGGCAGGGCTAGCCGTTCGACCAGAGACGCGTCGTGTAGGCGCTCTCGACATTGGCGTCGATCTGGGCCGCCACCTCGGCATCGGCGCCGACCCGCGGGGCGATGATCCTGCCGAACGAGATGCGGCCGGGCGCCGGCCACGACTTGGGATCCCACAGCTTGGCCCGGACGATCGAGCGGGCACAGTGGAAGTAGCAGTGCTTGATGTGGACGCGCGTGGCGAGCAGCGCGGGCTTGCCCAGCGAGCCGAGCGACGACACCAGCTCCTCGTCGTCGACGATCTCGGCCGTTCCCGAAATGCGCAGCGTCTCGCCGGTCGCCGGCACCAGGGCGATCATGCCGATCCTGCCGGTCGCCAGGATGTTGCTCAGGCCGAAGGCCAGGTTGTTGCCGACGCGCTCGGGGATCAGCAGCGTCCGCGGGTTCTCCACGCGGATGAAGCCCGGCTCGTCGCCCTTGGGCGAAACCTCGACCGTGCCGTCGGCCGCGGTCGTGCCGACGAGCGCGAAGGGGCAGCGCTTGAGGAAGTCGATCGACTGCTCGTCGAGCTCGTCCAGGATCTTGCTGCGCGTCGCCGGGCGCGGCTCGGGGATGACATGACGCAGCTCGTCGATGGAGGTGACACGGGCCATGATTACTCCTGCGAATCGTTCGCGACACCTTCGGCGATCCTGCGCCGCCTTTCAACCAGGGCTTGAGGCGGCTGCGGCCCGAGCCGGTCCATGTTGCCATAGAGCCGGCGCAGGGCCGCCCGCAGCGTCTCGGCCTCCACCGGGCTGAATCCGGCGAGCGCAATTCTCTCGTAGCGCGTGGCGATCGGCAGCAGCCGCCGCGTCAGCGCCCGGCCTGCCGGCATCACGTGCAGGGTGAGCACCCGGGCATCCGCCTTGTCGCGCCGCCGCGCCACCAGCCGCTTCTTCTCCATGCCGTCGACCAGGCGGCTCAGCGTCGAGACCTCGATGGAGGTGGTATCCGACAGCTCCCCCATGCGCAGGCCGTCGCGCTCGCGCAGCGCCGCCAGCACGCGCCACATCTGCAAGGTGGCGCCGAGCGGCCGCACCTCCTCGCCGAAGGCGGCGGCGATGCGCGCGCCAGCGCGGTTCAGGAGATAGGGAAGATAGCGGTCGAGCGGCCCCATGCTCATCCCGCGAAGTGCGGCGCGATCTCGCGCATGAACCGCTCCATCTGCTCCTTGACCTGGGCGTGCGGCTTGCGACCGTAGTTGAAGTACAGGATGACCTCGGCGATGCCGGCCTGCTCCACCTGCTTCAGCGTGTCGACGATGTGCTGCGGGCTGCCGCACAGGATCGACTTGTCGGTGAGCTTCTCGGGCCGCATGTCGCGCAGGATGTTCACGATCTCGACGAAGTATTTGTAGGTCGGCGGCACCTTCTCGCCCGACGACGACGGGAAGGCCGCGACCAGCGCGTCCTGGAAGTAGCGCACCAGCGCCTCCTTGCCGTAGCGTTCCTCCTCCGGCGTCGAGGCGATGTGCACGAAGTAGGAGCACATGGCGCGCCGCATCGGCCGCTTGAACCCGCTCTCGCAGGTCTCGCGGTAGACGCGCACCGCGTCGCCCAGGGAGCCGTAGACCATGGCCGCCGCGAACGGCGCGTAGATCACGTTCCAGTCGTTGCGCGCGGCGAGCTCCATCGACGGACGCGAGAAGCAGGCGACGTAGGGGCGCAGCGGGTTCTGCGCCGGCCTGGGCCGGACCTCGATGTCCTTGAACTCATAGAACTTCCCCTTGTGCGACCACCGGCCGGGCTCGGTCCAGGCGCGCCACACGATCTCCAGCCCCTCGGCGAACAGCTCGGCCGAGTCCTCGAACGGCGCCTGGAAGGGCTCGTACTCCTTGCGGTCGTAGCCGCGGCCGGCGGCGAAGTCGACGCGGCCGCCCGACAGCAGGTCGAGCGTCGCCCATTCCTCAGCCACGTGCAGCGGATGGTGCACCGGCAAGAGCGTCACGGCCGGCGCGAGCCGCAGCTTCGTCGTGGCACCCGCGATCTGAGCCAGGATCGCCAGCGGCGAGGCGTTCACGCCCAGGAGGTTGAAGTGATGCTCGCCGATCCAGGCGGAGTTCAACCCGACCTTCTCGGCCCACAGCGCCTCGGCATGGATGTCCCGGATGAAGTCCTCGGCGCTGCGCGGATTGTCCGGGTAGCGGTTGTCGCTCAGCGTGAAGTACCCGAATTGCATGACGTTCCTCCCGTTTCCCCGGAGGATCGGCCGGCGCCAGATATTTGTAAATGCAAATATCAACTACCGGCCGCGGCGCCGACCGCCGGCGGCGATTCGGCAAGCGTGATGATCCAGTCGCGGAAGGCCTTGATCTTGCGCCGCCGGATCGCCTCCGGCGGATAGACGAGGTAGTAGGCGAGCTCGCTCGGCATCTTGAACTCGAAGGGCACGACCAGCCGGCCCGCCTTGAGGTCGGGCTCGACCAGGATGCGCCGGCCCAGCGCCACGCCCAGCCCGTCCATCGCCGCCTGGTAGGCCGCCAGCGAGAAGTCGAAGGAGACGCCGCGCGAGGCGTCGATGCCCTTCACGCCTGCGGCGGTCAGCCAGACCTGCCAGTCATCGGGGAAGTTGCTGATGTGCAGCAGGGTGAAGCGCTTGAGATCGGCGGGCTTCCTGAGCGGATTCGGGCCCTTGACCAGCGCCGGCGCGCAGACCGGCATGACGTCCTCGCTGACCAGCCGCTCGGCGGTGAGCGAGGGCCACTGGCCGCGGCCGTAGCGGATGCCGATGTCGACGTCCTCGCGGCTGAAGTCGATGAGCCCGGTGCCGGTGCTGACCCGCACGTCGATCTCGGGATTGGCGCGCTGGAAGCCGCCCAGCCGCGGCACCAGCCATTTCACGGCGAAGGACGAGGTGGTGGTCACGGTGAGATGGCCGCCGCGATCCTTCTGCAGCAGCTTCTCGGTCGCCTCGTTGAGCTGGTCGAAGGCCGAGCGCACCGCCGGCAGATAGGCCTGGCCGGCTTCCGACAGCAGCAGCGAGCGATTGCGCCGCACGAACAATTTTAATCCGAGGCGAAGCTCGAGGCCGCGTACCTGATGGCTGATCGCCGCCTGGGTGACGTTCAGCTCCTCGGCGGCGTCCGTGAAGCTCATATGACGCGCAGCGGCTTCGAAGGCGCGCAATCCGTTGAGCGGCGGCAGGGTTCTCTTCATGGCAGTCCCGTCACATGAGCTATTCTTATCAAAACAGGACAAAGGGTCATTTGTAAAGGCACCCCCTGCCGGCCACATCCTGTCCATCGAAGCACACCTTGTTCGGGGAGAGTCCCGATGACCTACCTGTCCCTCCATGTTCCGTTCCGGGCGCCGGCCGCCGGCACCGCTGCCGCTTTCGGCGGCCTCCTGGGCACCTGGCGTCGCCGGGCCCGCGAGCGTCGCGAGCTTGCCTCTCTCGACCACCGCACCATCCGCGATGTCGGCCTCAGCCCGTCCGAGGTCCAGTTCGAGGCCAGCAAGCCGTTCTGGCGCGCCTGACGCCCGATATACCTCTGCGCCTCCGGAGCCGGCCCGTTTTCCTACCCTGCGCGGGCCGACCCACTCCGGACACTGGCCGGCGGTCGACTTCCCTGCCTCCCTTGTCGACCGCCGGCTTTTTCTTTGCCGGCGAGCCGGCCTCTCTGCTAGAGGCCGCGCGTGGCGCTTTCCGACCTCCAGATCCAGGCCCTCGCGAGCGATGCCATGCAGCGCGCCGCAGCGGGTGATTTCGCCGGCGCCGAGCCGCTGCTCGCGCGCATCGCCGACGCACGGCCCAACTCCGGCCAGGCGCTGCATCTGCTCGGCCAGGCGCGGCTGAAGCTCGGCCGCTTCGCCGAGGCGCGCGAGCCGCTGGAGCGCGGCGCCAGGTTCCTGCCGCGGGATGCCGCCGCACAGGTCAACCTCGCCGGCTGCCTGTCGGTATTGGGCGAGCACGAAGCCGCGCTGGCCGCGCTCGACCGGGCCGCGCGGCTGAAGCCGGGCGACGCCGCCATCGCCCACAATCGCGGCCGCTCGCTCGAGGCGCTGGGCCGCCTGGAGGAAGCCGAGCGCGCCTACGATGACGCGCTGATGACCGACCATCGCCTGCTGCCCAGCCTGTCGGCGCGGGCGCGCCTGCTGGCCGCACGCGGCGACTGGATGGGCGCGCTGGCCGATCTCGACATGGCGCTGACCAGCCGGCCCGACGACGCCAGCCTGCTGCTGCGACGGGGCGAGCTGCTGCTGGGCCAGGGCGACTGGCTGCGCGGCCTGCCCGACCACGAAGAGCGCCTGCGCCTTCCCGGCGACCGGTATGAGCCGCCGCTGCCGCGCTGGCGGGGCGAGCCGCTCGACGGCCGCCTGCTGGTCTATCCCGAGCAGGCCGACATCGAGAGCGATGCCGCCCTGCGCGATACGCTGATGCTGGCGCGCGGCGTCGATGCCGTCGTGCAGTGCCCGGGCGCCCTGGCCGGCCGGCTCGCCGAACCGACGATCGCACGCGGCGCGCCGCTCGACGGCTTCGCCGCCGCCGTGCCGTTGCGCAGCCTGCCCTACCTGCTGGGCTGGACGCTGGAGACGGTGCCGCCGCGAGCCGCGCTGCAGCCTTCCACGGCGCCGGCGACGACCGGCCCCGTCGGCTGGTTCGTCGGGCTCGACCCGCCCCCCGGGCTCGCCATCGAGCGCGATCCCGAGCGCGTCGCAGGGTGCCGCCTCGTCGTTGGCGAGGATGTCGGGGCCACGCACCTCGCCGCCGCATCCGGCATCCCGACGCTCCTGGTGCTGGCGCCCGACGCCGATTGGCTGTGGGGACCACGCAGCGGGCCGTCGCCCTGGTATCCGGCGCTCGAGGTGCTGCCGGCCGGCGAGCGCGACCGGCTGCCCGACCGGCTGACGGAGCGCCTGCGAGCCGTCGACCGTATCTGACCCGGTCGTCACGACGAGGCCGTCGCGACCTTGCAGAAGCGCAGCAGGCCCAGGCCGAGGAACAGCGCCCCCATGGCGGCGACCGCGAGGTACTGCGGCCACACGACGTCGAAGCCCGCGCCGCGATAGAGGATGGCCTGGGCGAAGGACACGAAGTGGGTCGACGGCGAAGCCTGCATGATCGTGCGCAGGAAGGCCGGCATGCTTTCGAGCGGCGTGTTGGCGCCGGACAGCATGTTCAGCGGGATGGCGACCAGCATGTAGAGCAGGCCGAGCTGCGGCATGGTGCGCGCGATCGTCGCCAGGAACACGCCGACCGAGGTCGCGAAGAAGAGATAGAGCGCCACGCCGCCCAGGAACAGCGGCACCGACCCCGCGATCGGCACGGCGAGCAGCTGGCGCACGACGAAATAGAGCGACAGGCCGACCGCGACCGTGATGACCAGCCCGTTGGCGAGGATCTTCGACATGGCGATCTCGAAGGGGCTGACTGGCATGACCAGGAGATGGTCCATCGTGCCGTGCTCGCGCTCGCGCACAACGGCGGCGCCGGCCAGGATGATCGCCAGCATGGTCACGCTGTTGATGATGCCCATGACGCTGGTGAACCAGGCGGTCGTGACGTTGGGGTTGAAGGCGAAGCGGACCTGCAGATCGACCGGTGTCCGCTGCGACGCGCCGACCCGCGTCGCGAATTGCGCGATCTCGGCCTGCAGGATCTGCTGGGCGTAGCCCGAGCCGATGCCGGCCTGCATCATCGCCGTGGCGTCGACGGCGACCTGCAGGGCCGGCCGCCGGCCGGCCAGCACGTCGCGCTCGAAGTGCGGCGGGATGTCGACGACGAAGGTGAACTTCCCGGTGTCCATCAGGTGGTTCACGTCGCGCGCCTCGACCGGAACCGGGGACTTGAAGTAGGGCGGCAGGAAGGCGCGCGCGATGCGCCGCGACAGCTCCGACCGATCCTGGTCGACGATGCCGATCGAGGCGTTGTGCAGTTCCTGGGAGCTGCTCTGCGCCTGCGCCATGATGGCCAGCGAGAAGGAGTAGACGACCAGCGCCAGCAGCACCCAGTCGCGGAAGAAGCTGCGCAGCTCCTTGGCCGCCAGCCAGAGGACGTTGGACAGGGCGCGCATGCCGGTCACTTCTCCTGTGCGCGCAGCAGGACCAGGCTGAGCAGCGTCAGCGCCGGCACGAAGACGAACAGCGCCAGAAGCTCGCCCGACAGGTCCGCGAAGCCCAGCCCCTTGCTGAAGGTGCCGACGCTCAGCGGCATGAAGTAGGTCATCGGGAACAGCCGTCCCATCACGGCGCCCAGGCCCGTGAGCGACGAGACCGGCACCAGCATGCCCGCGAACATGGTGGCCGGCAGCACCGTGAGGATGGCCGTGCCGAACAGCGCGGCGATCTGCGTGCTGGTGAAGGTCGAGATCACGCGGCCGTAGGCGGTCGTGGTCGTGACATAGACCAGCGCCCCCACCGCCAGCATCGCAAAGCTGCCCTTGAGCGGTACGTCGAAGAGGATGACGGCCATCAGGAACATGACCAGGAAGTTGACCATGGCGACGGCGATGTAGGGCACCTGCTTGCCCAGCAGGAATTCCAGCCGCGTGACGGGCGTCACGTAGAGATTGACGATCGAGCCCAGCTCCTTCTCGCGCACGATCGCGAGCGCCATCAGGATGGCGGGGATGAGGGCGAGCTGCAGCGCGAGCTGCGCCGGCACCATGGCGTAGATGCTGTCGAAGTTCTGGTTGTAGCGGAACCGGACCTCGATGTCGGCGCCGCCCACGGCAGAGGCCGCCGTGGCGTTGCCGTGGCCGCGGATGGACCGGTCGGCGAGGTACTGCTGGTGGACCCCCTGCAGGTAGCCGCGGATCGTCTCGGCGCGGAACGGCATGGCACCGTCGATCCAGACGCCGACCTCGGTCGGCCGGCCGCGGCGCAGGTCGCGGCCGAAGCCGGGCGGGATCTCGACGGTGGCCGTCACGTCGCCCCGCTTGAGCCGGTCCTGCAGGTCGGCGGGATCCTTCAGGGCCGGCCGTTCGACGAAGTAGGACGAGCCGCGCAGCTGCTCGAGGTAGGCGCGGCTTTCGAAGGTGTCGTCGCGGTCGAGGACGGCGAAGGTGAGCGCGTTGACGTCGGTCGTGATGCCGAAGCCGAAGACCAGCATGAGGAAGGCCGTGCCGCCCAGCGCGAAGGCGAGCCGGATGGGATCGCGCATCAGCTCCAGGGATTCGCGGATCGCATAGGCCAGCATGCGGCGCAGGCTGAAGAACGGCGAGGCCGGCGGTGTCGACGGCGCCGCCGTTGCGGCGGCCGGTGGCGCTTCTTCGGGCGCCCGCGCGGCGGCACCGAGCGGATTGCGCGCCCGCGCCGCCTCCTCAAGGTAGTCGACGAAGGCGTCCTCCAGGGTCGCCGCGCCGCGCGAGCGCATCAGGGAATCGGGCGTGCCGGTGGCCAGCACGCGGCCGGCATCCATCAGCGAGATGCGGTCGCAGCGCGCCGCCTCGTTCATGAAGTGGGTCGAGACGAAGATCGTGACGCCCTCGTTGCGCGACAGGTCGATCAGCACCTCCCAGAACGCGTCGCGCGCGATCGGATCGACGCCGGAGGTCGGCTCGTCCAGGATCAGCAGATTGGGCCGGTGCACGATCGCGACCGCAAGCGACAGGCGCTGCCGGATTCCCAGCGGCAGGGTCGAGGCCAGCTGGTCGACATGCCCGGCCAGGCCGAAGCGGCGGATGAGCTCCTGGATGCGGCTGCGCGCCTGATCCGTCGGAACGTGGAAAAGGCGCGCATGCAGGTCGAGATTCTGTCGGACCGTCAGCTCGCCGTAGAGCGAGAAGGATTGCGACATGTAGCCGACGCGCGAGCGCGCCGCCGTGTCCGAGCCGTCGACCTGACGGCCAAAGAGCGTGGCCGTGCCCTCGCTGGCCGGCAGCAGGCCGGTCAGCATCTTCATCGTCGTCGTCTTGCCGCAGCCGTTCGAGCCCAGGAAGCCGAAGATCTCGCCACGTTCGATGTCGAAATCGACATGGTCGACGGCGGTGAAGTCGCCGAAGCGGCGGGGGAGGCCGCGGGCGACGATCACCCGCTCGTGGTCGAAGCGGGGGGGCGGCGGGGTCTCGAGGCGGCGGTGGGCGGCCTTCCCCTCCTCCGGCAGGCGGGGGGGGGAGGGCCCCTCCA
>Ga0182792_1001045_pt1 | contig 24000 bp, 24 predicted proteins | sample Passage237B_FD_130497 | JGI IMG/M metagenome (GOLD analysis project Ga0182792, IMG submission 130497) | Cellulose adapted compost microbial communities from Newby Island Compost Facility, Milpitas, CA, USA - Passage2 37B (version 2) (version 2) ...
GCGCGCCCGCGGGGGGCGGCCCGACGTCGCCCCCATCTACATGGGGGCGCTGGGGGTGGTGGGCGAGCGGGGCGGCGGCCCCCTCACCATGTTCTGCATGCCGCGCGGCGAGCCGTTCTGGGGCGGCACCTACTTTCCCTATCCCGCACGCTACGGCCGGCCGAGCTTCGTCGACGTGCTGCGCGGCGTGGCGCAGGCCTTCCGCGAAAAGCCGGACGAGGTCGAGACCAACCGCGCCGCGCTGCTGCAGGCCCTGCAGCAGAAGGCGGTGAACAAGGCGGTCGCATTCAGGGGCGACGGTCCGCCCGTCCCCCTGGAGCTGCTCGACCGCATTGCGCAGCGGATCGCCCAGGAATGCGATCCGGTGTGGGGCGGCGTCGGGCAGGCGCCCAAGTTCCCCTCGCCCTACGTCTTCGAGAACCTGTGGCGCGCCTGGCTGCGCAACCGCTCCGACACGCAACTGCGCGATGCCGTCACGGTGACGCTCGACCGCATGAGCCAGGGCGGCATCTACGACCATCTCGGCGGCGGCTTCGCGCGCTACGCGACAGACGCCGAATGGCTGATCCCGCACTTCGAGAAGATGCTGTACGACAATGCGCAGCTCGTCGACCTGCTGTGCCTGGTCTGGCAGGAGACGAAGAGCCCGCTCTACGCCGCCCGCATCGCCGAGACCTGCGACTGGGTGCTGCGGGAGATGACCGCCGACGGCGGCTTCGCCGCCTCCTACGACGCCGACAGCGAAGGCGTCGAGGGCAAGTTCTATGTCTGGGACGCCGCCGAGATCGACGCCGCGCTGGGACCGGACGCCGCCTTCTTCAAGCAGGCCTACGACGTCACGGCCGAGGGCAACTGGGAACACCACACCATCCTGCATCGCAATCGCGCGCCGGCTCTGTTGAGCCAAGCCGAAGAGCAGCGCCTGGCGGCCTTGCGGGCTAGGCTGAAATCCGTGCGCGACAAGCGCGTCTGGCCAGGGTGGGACGACAAGGTGCTGGCCGACTGGAACGGGCTGATGATCGCGGCGCTCGCCAATGCGGGCGCGGTGTTCCGGCGCGACGACTGGCTGGCGGCCGCCATGCGCGCCTGGCGCTTCGTCATGGACGGGATGCGCGACGCGGAGGAGCGGCTGTTCCATTCCTGGCGCGCCGGCAAGCGCCTGCACCGCGGCACGCTGGACGACTATGCCAACATGGCGCGCGCCGGCATCGCGCTGTTCGAGGCGACCGGCGAGATGCGTCCGCTCGATGAGGCCAAGGCCCTGGTCGCGGTGCTCGATCAACATTTCGCCGATGCGCAGCGCGGCGGCTATTTCGCCACCGCCGACGACGCGGCCGACCTGATCCTGCGCGGCAAGCACTGCCACGACAACGCCGTGCCGGCCGGCAACGCGACGCTGCTTGGCGTCTTCGCGCGTCTGTGGATGCTGGACGGCGACGAGGCTTGGCGCGAGAAGGCCGACCGCCAGTTCGTGGCCTTCGCCGGCGAGTTAGAAGGCAACTTCTTCCCGCTGATGACGCTCCTCAACAACTACGAGCTGCTGCAGCGGCCGATGGAGATGGTGATCGTCGGCGATCCCGCGTCGTCCGCCACCGAGGCGCTGCGCCGCGCCGTCTACGACCGCAGCCTGCCCAACAAGATCGTGCGGCGCCTGCCGCCCGGCATCGCGCTGCCGGCCGGCCATCCGGCGGCGGGCAAGGGCCTGGTGGACGGAAAGCCCGCGCTCTACGTGTGCGAGGGCATGGCGTGCCGCGCGCCGATCGTCGACCCGGCCGCGCTGTCGATCTGAGCTACGCCGTGATGCTGGCCAGCACGACCTCGCGCATCACGCGTGTCGGCGGCACCCACTGGTCGGGCGTGTCGTAGTTGCCGGCCAGCACCGCGACGACCAGGTCGAGGCCGGGCACCACCCACAGCCGCTGTCCGCCATTGCCGTAGGCACCCCAGAACCGTTCGAGACGGTTGCGGTTCCAGCGCGGCGCAGCGGGCACGATGAAGCCCATGTCGCCCATGTACCAGTGGTAGCCGTAGCGCCGGACCTCGTCGCAGCTCACGGCGGGCGTGAGGCTGCGCATCAGCCAATCGGCCGGCACGAGCTGGCGGCCGTCCACCGACCCGCCCTGCAGCATCAGCTGGCCGAGGCGCGCCAGGTCGCGCGGCCGCAGGCGCAGGCCCGACGCCGCGAGCGGCTCGCCGCGTCCGTCGGCCAGCCACTCGGTGGCATGCAGGCCCAGCGGCTCGAAAAGGTTGCGGCGCGCGAAGTCGTGCAGCCCTTGCCCGCTGCCCTCGGCGATCATGTGGCCGAGCAGGGCGGTGGCGCCGCCGCAATAGGTCCATCGGCTGCCCGGCGGCAGCACCACCGGCCGCTCGAGGACGAAGCGATAGCGATCCGGTGCGGCGTCCATCGCGATCTCGCTGTTGGTCGGGTCGGTGTAGGGAACGCCGAGCTCGTCCCAGTCGGTGCCCATCGTCATGGTCAGGACATGCCCGACCCGCCACGCCGCCCGGGCCGGATCGGCGGCGAGGTCGGCGTATTGCGGGAACGACGCCATCAGCGGCGCCTCGGGCGGCGGCACCTTCCCGGCCTGCAGCGCGATGCCGTAGAGCAGGCCCACGATGCTCTTCGACACCGAGCGCAGGTCGTGTAGCGTGTCGGGGCCGAAGTCGACCACGCCAAGCGCCCGGCCGCGTGCGCGATCCGCGCCGGCGAAATAGCGCTCCAGCACCAGCCGCCCGCCGCGCGCCACCACGACGGCATGGACGTTCCAGATGCGCCTGTCGGCGATCGCCTTGTCGAGCCGGTCGCCGAGATCTGGCGCAAAGCCGGCATCGCCGGGTGCGATGCGCTCCCAGTCGGCCGGCGCGGACTGCGCGCTGGGTGAGCGAGGTGCCATGAGCAGGGCTCCCATCGAGGTCAGGAAAAGGCGGCGGTCGACGTCCGAAGGTTTCATCGGCCCTCCTGCCGGCGGCAATCGTGGCGACGCGCCATAGCATGGCGCGGCACGGCCCGCGACCACTGGGCGATGGACGAAAGGCGACACTCGCCAACCGGCCCATGAAGGTCCAGATTGAGCCGGCATGCCGGTGCCGATGGAATACAAGCGTGCTTCCGAACAGTTCGAGAAGTTCCTGGTCGATGCCCGCAACAACGCGATGCTGCAGACCACGCACCAGTCCTACACGATGGTGCAGGGCGTGCTGCAGGTCTTCAGGCGCCGCCTCGACGTGAAGGAAGCGCTGCTTTTCGCCGACATCCTGCCGCCCTTGCTGCGTGCCCTGTTCGTCGCCGACTGGAATCTCGACGAGCCGCGCCGGCCGTTCGGGGATCGTATCGCGATGACGCAGGAGGTCCAGAGCCTGCGTCCCGACCACAACGTGTCGCCGGACTCCGCGATCCGCGATGTCGCGCGGGCGCTGCGGCAGGCCGTGGACTCCGAGGCGCTCGATCGGGTGCTCGGCCGGCTACCGGACGGTGCAGTGGCGTTCTGGCGGCTGGACTGATCGGCATTGGCGACGCATCCTCCCGCAAACCCGTAGGAGTTCCGCTTCCGTGCAGCTTCAACTCAAGACTTGGCAGTTCGTCGAGGACTATCTCAAGAGCAAGACCGGCATCATCATCCCGATCGGCTCGACCGAGCAGCACGGTCCGACCGGCCTCATCGGCACCGATGCGCTGACCGCCGAGATGATCGCGCGCGGCGCCGGCGAGAAGGCCGGCGCGCTGGTGGCGCCGACGATCTCGGTCGGCATGGCGCAGCATCACCTGGCCTTCGCGGGCTCGGTCACGCTGCGGCCGACGACGCTGATCGCCGTCGTGCGCGACACGGTGGTGTCGCTGGCACGGCATGGCTTCACCCGCTTCTTCTTCGTCAACGGCCATGGCGGCAACATCGCCACCGTGACGGCGGCATTCTCCGAGATCTATGCCGAGCGCTCGATGGAGCGCATGTCCAACCAGCCTTCGATCAAGTGCGCGCTGCGCAACTGGTGGGATGGGCCCGGCATCAAGCGGCTCAGCCAGGAACTCTATCCAGTCGGCGAGGGCAGCCACGCCACCGCCTCGGAAGTGGCGCTGACCTGGTACAAGTATCCCGAGACGATGCAGCAGAAGGAGATGGAGCCGCGCATCGCGCCCAACGGCAGCTTTGCCGACGCCGAGGACTATCGCCGCAACTTCCCCGACGGGCGAATCGGCTCCGACCCCAACCAGGCGACGCCCGAGCATGGCAAGCGCTTCTACGACACCGCCGTCGAGGAGGTCGCGCGCGACTACGCAGCCTGGGTCGCCCGCTGACCGACGGTCAGCGGCGCACGCGCTCGCGGTGGAGGATGTACAGCCCCGCCGCGACGATGACGGCGATGCCGGCGAGCGCCAGCGCATCCGGCACCTCGCCCCACACGACATAGCCGATCGCGAGCGCCCACAGGATCGAGCTGTAGCGGAAGGCGCCGATGACGGAGAGCTCGCCGCCCGAGCGCAGCGCCACCACCAGGAACTGGTAGCCCGTCGCCAGCAGCAGCGAGGAGGCGAGGATGAAGCCCAAGGCTTCCTTGGTCATCGGCTGCCAACCTTCCACGAGGGCCCAGCCGCAGCCGACCACGGCCACGATCAGGGCGGTCGTGAAGGACACGACCAGGGTCGGCACGCCTTGCGGCAGGTAGCGCGCAATGACGTCGCGGAACGCCCCGATCGTCGTGCCGGCCAGGGCGACCCAGGTCCAGAGGTTGAGGTCGCCCGGGCGCGGCTGGATCACCATCAGCACGCCGACGAAGCCGACGATCATCGCGCTCCAGCGCCGCCAGCGCACGTCCTCCTTGAGGATCAGCACGGCCAGGAGCGTCAGGATCAGCGGCGTCGACATGTTGACGGCGGTGGCGACGGCGAAGGGAATGTGGAACAGGGCGATCAGGTAGACGATGGCCGCCGCCGCCTCAAGCAGGCCGCGCAGCACGATGCGCGGATGGCCGGCGGCCGCGATCCGCCGCCAGGCGCCGGTCGCCAGCAGTGCCAGCATGCACCACAAGGTGGCGAAGACCCCGCGCACGCCGATCGACTGGATTGCCGGCACACTCTCCGCCGCGAGCTTGATCAGAGCGTCGTTGAAGATGAAGACCACGACCGACGCCGACATCGCGAGGATGCCGCGGGTGTTGTCGATCACTTGCCGGCGGCCATCCTCAGCAGGAGCTTGGCGAGATCGTCACTGACCGGCGATACCGATAGGCGCGACTGGCGCACCAGCGGCAGTTCCTTGAATTTCGGGTCGGCCTTGATCGCGGCCAGGGTCACCGGCGTCTTCACCGGCTCCACCGCCTTCACGTCGACGGTGACGGACTTGCCGGTCTTGTCCGTCGGATCGGGATAGGCGGTCTTCACCACCTCGGCGATGCCGACGATCTCCTTGCCCTCGTTGGAATGGTAGAAGAAGCAGCGATCGCCGCGCTTCATCGCCTTGAGGTTGGCCGCCGCCTGGGCGTTGCGCACGCCCGTCCACGAGGTGTGCTTGTCCTTGACCAGCTGTTCCCATGAATAGGCCGATGGCTCGGATTTGATGATCCAGTACGCCATGTCATGCCCTCCGCTCATCATCCTGCGCCGTGCCGCGATCCGCTTGGCCGCGATCCGCTTGGCCGCGATCCGCCGGGCCGCGTTCCCTCGTGCTTGAGGGGACGCGCCAGCAGCGCCCGGATCGTATCATCGAGATCGGCGCCGCGGTGCAGGATAGCATCGACGGACGCGCAGATCGGCATCTCGATCGCCAGCCGCTCGGCACGCGCCAGCACGGCAGGCGCCGTCGCCTCGCCTTCGACGACCTGGCGGCGGCCGGTCATGTATTGGGCGAGCGACACCCCCTTGCCGAGCGCCAGCCCCAGCGAACGGTTGCGCGACAAGGGTCCGTGGCAGGTCAGGACCAGATCGCCCATGCCGCTGAGGCCCGTCAGCGTCTCGAGCTCCACGCCCAGCGCCCGCCCCAGCCGCGCCATCTCGGCGAAACCGCGCGTCACGAGCGCCGCGGCGGCGTTGTAGCCCAGCCCGCGTCCCTCGACGATGCCGGCGGCGATGGCGAGCACGTTCTTGACCGCGCCGCCCAGCGCCACGCCCATGACGTCGTGCGTCCAGTAGGGCCGGAAGGTGCCGGCCGCCAGGGCGGCGGCGAGCGCCTCGCCCGCCGCGGCCTCCCGCGTCGCGATGCTGACGGCGGTCGGCAGGCCGCGCACCACCTCTTCGGCGAAGCTCGGGCCCGAAAGCACGGCGAGAGGCCGCCCGGGCAGGAGTTCTCCCAGCAGTTCCGGCATCAGCAGCCCGCTCGACGCCTCGATGCCCTTGGCGCAGATCACGACGGGCGACCGTCCGGGCAGGCGCGGCGCGAGGTCGCGCACCGCCTGCGCCGGGCACACCAGCAGCAGGATGTCACAGGCGTCCAGCTCCTCGAGCGCGCGCACCGATTCGATGCCGTCGTCCAGCGGCAGGCCGGGCAGGTACACAGGATTGGCGCGGTCGCGTGCGACCGCCGAGGCGACGCTGGCATCGCGCGACCACAGGCTGACCCGCCGGCCGGCGCGCCGGCCGAGGCAGGCCAGCGCCGTGCCCCAGGCCCCGCCCCCGACAACGCCGATATGCTGGAGCGCGCTCACAGGCTGAGATTGAGGGCGATGGAGATGCGTTCCGTCGTGCCGCGATAGGGGCGCACCTGATGCAGCATCCAGGACGGGAACATCACCAGCCGTCCCGCCTGCGGACGCACGACCTCGTTGGCGCCGACCGACAGGCCGCCGGGCATGGCGAAGGCGAGCTGCGGCGCATACATCGCAGGCCCCGGGCCGCGCGGATCCATGAACTCGAGCTCGCCGCCCAGGGACGGATCGGCGGCGATGCCGCCGTCGTCGACGTAGTAGACGCCGGACCAGAAGCTGCCGGGATGGGAATGGAACTCGTTGCCGTGGCCGGTGCGGTTGACGTTCGCCCAGATGTTGGCCCGCCAGTTGATCGAGACCGGCTTGCCCTCGCGGTCGGTCGTCGTGCGGTTCGCCACACCGCGGGTGATCGCCAGCAGCTTGATCGTCGGGGCACCGCCCCAGCGATCCATGTCCCAGGTCGACTGCCAGCCGCCCAGGTTCGAATGCTGCGTGCCGGGATGGCTCTTCTCCCGCTGGCCGATCACGCGCCGGAACTCCGCATTGAGCGCCGCGCCATCGGGCAGGTCTGTGATGACGATCGGCGTCGCGAACAGCGGGATCACTTCCGAGTTCATGCCGCCACCTTGCCGTCGAGAGGCCAGCGCGGCCGCGGCTTGAAATCGAGCCCGTCGGTCCAGCCCAGCCGCAGCCGCTCGATACCGGCCCAGGCGATCATGGCGCCGTTGTCGGTGCAGAGCCTGACCGGCGGCGCCACCAGCCGCGCGCCGTGCCGGTGCGCCACCTCCTCAAGCCGGCTGCGCAGGTAGAGGTTCGCGGCCACGCCACCGGCGACGACCAGGGTCGGCGACGGCGCTATCCCGAGCGCGTTCGTGCAACGGTCGGCCAGCACGTCGCCCACGGTGCGCTGGAAGGAGGCGCAGAGATCCGCGCGGGCGCGGTCGTCCTCCGGCACGAGCTTGTCGACGGCCAGGCGCACGGCGGTCTTGAGGCCCGAGAAGGAGAAGTCGCAGCCGGGCTTGCGCCACATCGGGCGCGGCAAGGCGAAGCGCCGCGGATCGCCGTCGCGCGCCAGCCGTTCGACGGCCGGCCCCCCGGGGAAGCCCAGGCCGAGCAGCTTGGCGGTCTTGTCGAAGCACTCCCCGACGGCATCGTCGATCGTGGTGCCGAGCCGCGTGAAGTCGCCCGGCCCGCGCACCGTCAGGAGCTGGCAGTGACCGCCGGACACCAGCAGCAGGAGATAGGGGAAGTCCACCGCCTCGGTGAGCCGCACGGTGAGCGCATGCCCCTCGAGATGGTTGACGGCGAGGAAGGGCTTGTCGCGCGCGAAGGCCAGTCCCTTGGCCGCCATGACGCCGACCATCACGCCGCCGATCAGGCCGGGACCGGCGGTGGCGGCGAAGGCGTCGATGTCGTCGAGACCGAGCCCGGCCGTTGCCAGCGCCTCCTCGACCAGCCCGTCGATGCGCTCGAGATGGGCCCGCGCGGCGATCTCGGGCACGACGCCGCCGAAGCGGCGATGCTCGGTCTGCTGGCTGTAGACCACGTTGGCGAGGATCCCGCCCACCGGCGCACGTCCGGGCGGCCCCTCGACGACGGCGACCGCCGTTTCGTCGCAGCTCGTTTCGATTCCCAGGACACGCATGGCTGACTTCTAGCCTCCGCCGGCCACCTACGCTAGAGCAGCGGGCATGACGACGGCCCCCCTGCGACTAGGCACCCGCGGCAGCAAGCTCGCCCTCACCCAGGCCGGGCTGGTGCGCGATGCGTTGGCCCGGGCGATCCCCACGCTTGCGGCTCCCGACGCCATCGAGATCGTCGTCATCAGGACGACGGGGGATGCGATCCAGGACCGCCCGCTGTCCGAGGCGGGCGGCAAGGGCCTGTTCGTCAAGGAGATCGAGGAGGCCCTGCTGGCCGGCCGCATCGACGCCGCCGTGCACAGCATGAAGGACATGCCGACGGCGCAGCCGACCGGCCTGCTGATCGCCGCCTTCCTGCCGCGCGAGGATGCGCGCGACGTGCTGATCGCCGGCGATGCGAGGCGCATCGCCGATCTGCCGCAGGGCGCCGTGGTCGGCACCTCGGCGCTGCGGCGCCGCGCGCAGCTCCTGCACCGCCGGCCGGACCTGCGCGTGGTCACGTTGCGCGGCAATGTCGACACACGGCTGGCCAAGCGGGCGGCCGGCGAGGTCGAGGCGACCTTGCTGGCGCTGGCCGGCCTGAGGCGCCTCGGCATGGCGCATGTCGGCACGCCCGTGCCCGAGGACGAGATGCTGCCGGCGGTCGGCCAGGGCGCCGTGTGCATCGAATGCCGCGCGCAGGACACGCGGACGCGCAACTGGCTCGCCGCCATCGATCACGCGCCGACCGCGACCTGCGTCGCCGCCGAGCATGCGATGCTCGCCCGGCTCGACGGCTCCTGCCGCACGCCGATCGCCGGTCACGCGGTTCTCACGGGCGACGCGCTCCACCTGCGCGGCCTGATCGCCAAGCCCGACGGCTCACAGCTCATCGCCGTCGAGCGCCGCGGTGCTGCCGGCGATGGACCCGCCATGGGGCGCGACGCGGCGGACGAGTTGCTGAGTCGCGGCGGCGAGGGCTTCCTCTCGACCTGACGGCATCGCCTCCCTAGATTGGGGGCATGCGACTCCTCCTGGCCATATGCGCTGCGGCGCTGCTGCTGGCCGCCTGCGAATCGGCCCCGGTGACGGGCCGATCGCAGATGATGCTGGTGAGTGCGAACGAAGAGCGCCAGATGGGGCTGCAGGCCTATCGTGAGGTCCTGACGAAGGAGCCGCTGTCGAAGAGCGGGCAGACCGTCGCGCTGGTGGAGAAGGTCGGCCGGCGCATCGCCGCGGCGGCGGAGCGGCCGCCCGGCGAACTGTGGCGGGCGCCGAACTACCGCTGGGAATTCAAGGTCGTCGACAAGAACGAACCCAACGCCTTCTGCCTGCCCGGCGGCAAGGTGGTGGTCTACACCGGCTTGCTGCCGATCACGCGCGACGAAACCGGTCTGGCCGTCGTGATCGGCCACGAGGTGGCGCACGCCCTGGCGCGCCATGGCGCCGAACGCATGAGCGACCAGATGGTCGCCCAGGTGGGCACGACCGCCGCGGCGATCGCCCTGTCGACCACGGTCTCGGGGCGCAATCGCACCTACATGCCGGCCATGATGGCGGCGCTGGGTGCGGGTGCGACCGTGGGCTACCTGCTGCCGATGTCGCGCGCCCAGGAATCGGAAGCCGACCGCATCGGCCTGATCCTGATGGCGATGGCCGGGTACGACCCGCGCCAGGCGATCGCGCTATGGGAGCGCATGCGTGCCGCGAATACCGGCCGGCAACAGGCGGAATGGCTGAGCACGCATCCGGCCGACGAGACCCGCCTGGCGGATATTCGGCGCTGGCTGCCCGAAGCCATGCGCTACTATCGCCCGCGATGACCGAGACCCTGGAATACGACGCCAGCGGACTGCTCTGTCCGCTGCCCGTGCTGCGCGCCAACCGCAAGCTGCGCGAGCTGCCGGCCGGTGGCCTGCTTACGGTGCGCGCCACCGATCCCGCGGCGGAGCAGGATTTTCCCGCCTTCTGCCGGCAGACCGGCCATGAGCTGGTGTCGAGTCGGAAGGATGGGGAAACCCTGATATTCGTCATCCGCAAACGCTGACAGGCCCCAAACGGCAGAGAGATACATGCCCAAGACGACATTCAACACGATCGATTCCCTCGAGATGTCCGGCAAGCGCGTGCTGGTCCGCGTCGACCTCAACGTGCCGATGAAGAACGGCAAGGTGACGGACGCCACCCGCATCGAGCGGGCCGTGCCGACGCTGTCGGAGCTCGCGGCCAAGGGCGCCAAGGTGATCGTGCTCAGCCATTTCGGACGGCCCGACGGCAAGCGCGTGCCGGAGATGTCGCTCAAGCCGCTGGTCGAGCCGCTGTCGAAGGCGCTGGGCAAGCCCGTGGCGTTCGCCGAGGACTGCGTCGGCCCGCAGGCCGAGGAAGCCGTCCGGCTGCTCAAGGCCGGCGAGGTGCTGCTGCTGGAGAACCTGCGCTTCCACAAGGAGGAGGAGAAGAACGATCCGGCCTTCGTCGACCAGCTCTCGGTGCTGGGCGACGTCTACGTCAACGACGCCTTCTCCGCCGCCCATCGCGCGCATGCCTCGACCGCAGGCCTGGCGGATCGCCTGCCCGCCGCGGCGGGCAGGCTGATGCAGGCCGAGCTCGAGGCCTTGGACAAGGCGCTGGGCACGCCGCGGCGGCCGGTCTGCGCCGTCGTGGGCGGCGCCAAGGTCTCGACCAAGCTCGACCTGCTCGGCAACCTCGTGGGCAGGGTCGACGTGCTGATCATCGGCGGCGGCATGGCCAACACCTTCCTGCAGGCGCAGGGGATCAATGTCGGCAAGTCGCTGTCGGAGAAGGACCTCGGCAAGACCGCGCTCGAGATCCTCGACAAGGCCAAGGCTGCAGGATGCAAGGTCCTGCTGCCGATCGACGTCGTCGTGGCCGGCGAGTTCAAGGCCGACGCACCACACAAGGTCGTCGACGCGACGGCCTGTCCCGACGACCAGATGATCCTCGACGTCGGGCCGAAATCGAGCGCGCTCTACCGCGACGAGGTCGGCAAGTGCGCCACCCTGGTGTGGAACGGACCGCTCGGCGCCTTCGAGCTCAAGCCGTTCGACGCCGGCACGGTGGCGCTGGCGCGCAGCGTCGCGGAGCTGACGGCAGCGAACAAGCTGCTCTCGGTCGCTGGCGGCGGCGACACCGTAGCGGCGCTGGCGGCCGCCGGCGTGGAGGAGAAGTTCTCCTACGTGTCGACCGCCGGCGGCGCCTTCCTGGAATGGATGGAAGGCAAGTCCCTGCCCGGCGTCGCCGCCCTGATCCGGGCGGCATAGGACGCGCGGCATGAGCACGCCCGAGCGTCCGCGACTGCCCTGGGATCCGCCGGACCATTTCGAGAAGCGCGTCCCCGACGGCGACAATCGCGAGCGGCTGGTGTGCGCGCGCTGCGAGTTCATCCACTACCAGAACCCCAAGATCGTGGCCGGCGCGGTATGCACATGGGGCGACCGCATCCTGCTGGCCAAACGCGCCATCGAACCGCGCAAGGGCTTCTGGACGTTGCCCGCGGGGTACATGGAGCTGGGCGAGACGACCGAGCAGGCTGCCCAGCGCGAGGCCCGCGAGGAGGCCTGCGCCACGATCGAGATCGACCGCCTGCTGGCGATGTACAGCATCGCGCGCATCGGCCAGGTGCAGATCATGTATCGCGCCCGCCTGATGGACGCCGAGGTGGCGGCCGGACCGGAGAGCGAGGCGGTGGCGCTGGTCGACTGGGCCGACATCCCGTGGGACCAGCTCGCCTTCCCCACGGTGGTCTGGGCGCTGGCCCATTTCCACGACTCGCGGGAGAGGTCCGACTTCGCCACCTACTCCAATCCGACCGGCGAGCTCGCCCGCCTGTGGCCGCCGCGCAAGCCGGCTGGCGTCTGAGGCTCACTTCCGAGGGTTGCAAATTGCCCTTGCCCCTCCCGTGCGGTCCGCCGATCATCGGCCGACAAGGCGGGGGAGCAAGACATGCCCAGCAGCACCTGGAACATCGACGCCGTACGATCGCGTGAGGCGATGGGGCGGGTTCTGGCGGAAGTCGGACCGACCAACGACTGGCGCGGCATCGTGGTGGCCCATCTCGACACCGGCTTCACCAACCACATCGTGTTCAACCTGGCGAGCACCCGCCCTGCCCTGCAGGTGGCGGACGGGCTGAACTTCATGGATCCCGGCGTCATGGAGCCACGCGATCCGCTGAACTATTCGGGCGGGCTGGGCATCAATCCGGGGCACGGCACGCGCACCCTGGGCGCGCTGTGCGGCAACCTGCCGGGAGTCTACACCGGCGTCTGCCCGACCGTTCCGGTGGTGCCCTACCGCATCACCAATGGCGTGGTGCTGAGCGGCAAGACGATCGTCAATGCGGCGCTCGCCATCATGGACGCCGTCGACCGCAACCTTGCCGATGTCATCTCCATCAGCCTGGGCGTCCAGTCGGTGTTCGGCAACGTGAAGGAAATGCATGCGCTGGGCCGCGCCGTCGACCATGCCTACGAGCGCGGCACGATCGTGGTCTGCGCCGCCGGCCAGACGCAGGACGCGCCGCAGCTCGTCGGCTTCACCGTCTATCCCGGCCGCTACTCGCGCACGATCCTGGTGGGCGGCATCAACGCCGACCGCAAGGTCTGCTTCGACTACGAGGACGGCCGCAAGTACGTGGACATATGGGCACCGGCCGACGATGTCTGCCGGCCCAATGCCGTGTTCGGCCTGCCGGAGCCGTACACCGACGTCGCGGGCAACGGCGACGGCACGTCCTATGCGACCGTGCATGCGGCCGGCGCGGCGGCGATGTGGCTGCGCATGCGCGGCGAGGAGCTGGAAGCCGGCGGCTACACGGGCTGGCAGCGTGTCGAGGCGTTCCGCGCCATGCTGCGCGCCAACAAGCAGGCGCTGATCGGCAACGACGTGCCGACGCGGAAGGGGCCCACCGATACCGGCATCCTCGACTGCGTCGCCCTGCTCGATGCGCCGCTGCCGAAGCTCTCGACCCTCAAGAAGGCGGCGCTGGCGGAGCCGGAGGTGAATTGATGGGCTCGAAACCTCAGTTTCCGCTCGCGAAGGGATTGTCGTCGCCGTCCCAGTAGCGCCGCAGCAGCGGCACCTGCAGGAAGGCGAAGACCAGCGTCAGCGGGAAGCTGAGCAGCATCTTGCTGGCGATCCAGGTATCGGTCGAGAAGAAGCGCCACATCACCTCGTTGACCGCCGCCAGCACGAAGAAGAACAGGGTCCAGCGCAGGGTGAGCTTGCGCCAGCCCTCGTCGGTGAGGCGGAAGGCGGCGCCGAAGATCGGCTTGAGCAGCGGCTTGTCGAACAGCAGCAGCCCGCCGCCCAGGATGACGCCGAACAGGCAGTTCACGATGGTCGGCTTCAGCTTGATGAAGGTGTCGTCCTGCAGCCAGATCGTCAGCCCGCCGAACACCAGCACGAAGAAGCCACCGACCAGCGGCATGATCGGCCAGCGCCGCTCCAGCCAGCGGTAGCAGGGCAGCGCGATGGCCGTCGCGACGATGAACACGGCGGTGCCGACGAAGATGCCCCAGCGGCCATTGGCGGCGAAGAAGAGCACCAGCGGACCGAGTTCCAGCGCCGTGGCGTAGAGGCGGCGCATACCGCCTTCGTCCCGGGTCCCCTCGCTCATGACAGCCCCATCAGACTGCGGGCGAAGGCGCGCGCCTCGAACGGCCGCAGGTCATCGATGCCCTCGCCCACGCCGATCGCCACGACGGGCAGCTTGAACTTCTCGGCGAGCGCCACCAGGACCCCGCCCTTGGCGCTGCCGTCGAGCTTGGTCAGCACCAGGGCGTCGACGGGCGACATGGTCCTGAAGGTTTCGACCTGGGCATGGGCGTTCTGGCCGGTCGTGGCGTCGAGCACCAGCAGGCAGGAATGCGGCGCCTCGGGATCGAGCTTGCGAACGACGCGCACGATCTTCGCCAGCTCGTCCATCAGGTTGGCCTTGTTGTGCAGGCGGCCCGCCGTGTCGATCAGCAGCACGTCGCACTGTTCGGCGCGGGCCTTTTCCAGCGCCTCATAGGCGAGTCCGGCGGCATCCGCGCCGGTGTTCTTCGAGACCACCGGTACACCGGCGCGATCGCCCCACACCTTGAGCTGCTCGACGGCGGCGGCGCGGAAGGTATCTCCTGCCGCCAGCATGACCTTGCGGCCCTCGCCTTTGTACAGGTTGGCGAGCTTGGCGATGGTCGTGGTCTTGCCGCTGCCGTTCACGCCAACCACCAGCACGACATGCGGCTGGCGCGCTGGGTCGATCGTCAGAGGCATCGCGACCGGCTGCAGGATCTCGGCGATGTCCTCGGCGAAGTCGGCGCGCACCTCCTCGTTGGTGACTTCCTTGCCGAAACGCTCCTTGCCCAGCTTCTCGACGAGGCGCGCGGCGACGGCGACGCCGAGATCGGCCTGGATCAGGGCATCCTCGAGTTCGTCCAGCGTCTGCTGGTCGAGCTTCTTCTTGGTGAAGAGGCCGGTGATGCTTTCGGTGACCCGCCGGGTCGACTTCGACAGGCCCTCGCGCAGGCGCGACAGCCAGCCCTTCTTCTCAGGTTCCTTTTCGAGGTCGCTCTGGAGTTCAGGCGCATCCGGTTCGGGTCCGGCTGCGGCCTCTTCGGGTTTCGCTTCGCTCTCTTCGAGCTCGGGCGTCCCGCCCGCGGACTCGGCTTCAGGCGTCCCGCCGGGCGAGTCGGCCTTGGAGCGCCAGCGCGACAGCCACCCCTTCTTCTCGGCGTCGCTTTCCGCTTCGGGTCCGGATTGGGCTACCGCCTGATCGGCCTGGGCTGCAGCCTGTTCGGGCCCGGCTTCGGCTTCTTCGGCTCTGGGCGCCTCGCTCGTCTCCTCGGGGGCGGGAGCTGCGCTTGGCGAGTCGGCCTTGGAGCGCCACCGCGACAGCCAGCCCCTCTTGGGGGTTTCCTTTTCGGCTTTGCCCTCCTCGGGCTTAGGTGTCTCGCTCACCGGATCCCCTCACGAAAGCAGCGAGCGGTCGAGCTCGCCCTTGAAGGCGACGGCGATGCCGCCTGTCATCAGCACATGTCCGTCGCGCAGCCATTCGATAGCGAGCGTGCCTCCATCCAACACGACATCGGCCTTGCGCTGCACGAGGCCCCTCCGGCTGGCGGCGACGACAGCCGCGCAGGCGCCCGAGCCGCAGGCGAGCGTGATGCCCGCGCCACGCTCCCAGACGCGCAGGCGCAGGCGGCCCTCGCCCATCAGCCGGGCGACACCGACATTGACACACTCGGGAAAGAACGGGTCGTGCTCGATCCTGGGGCCGAGCTCGCCGAGCGGGATCGCGTCGATATTGTCGACGAAGAAGGTCGCGTGCGGATTGCCCATGCCGGTGCCGACGGGATCCTGCAACGGCCCCAGCCCGACCGGCAGGTGGTTCGTGTCGCACGGCTCGCGCACCGGAATGTCGCGCCAGTCGAGCCGGGCCGGGCCCATGTCGACCGAGATCACCGGCAGGCCGTTACCGCCGGCGCCGGCCTTCTGGGAGTCGAGCAGCCCGGTGATCGTCTGCACCGTGACATGGTCCGTCTCGCGCTCGTCCATGACGACCGACGCGACGCAGCGCGTGGCGTTGCCGCAGGCGCCGGCCTCGCCGCCATCGGGGTTGTAGATGCGCATGAAGACGTCGGCTTCGCGCTCGGTCGGCGGCTCGAGCACGATGAGCTGGTCGCATCCCACGCCCAGGCGCCGGTCGGCGATCAGCCGCCGGCGCTCCGGCGTCAGGTCGAACGATCGATGACGCGCGTCGAGCACGACGAAATCGTTGCCCAGCCCGTGCATCTTGAGGAATGGCGTACCGGCCATGTCGGCTATATGGCCGCTGGGTGCAATCGAGTCCACTGGACAGGGCGGCGCCCGTCGGTCCTACCTATCTGCCCACATCACGCGAATTGTTCGATCTCGACGTCGGTCGGCATCATGCCGGTGCCGTTGATCGGCACCATGTCCTGGGGACAGGCCGACAGCACGATGATGCAGTCGCGCAGAGCGCGCAGCACGACTCGATCGCCGGGCTTCGAACGTGGCGCCTCGAACGTCAGTTTGTACGCGGGATCGACCGGGATGTTCATGAAGAGGTTGAGCGGCGCGGGAACGCAGGGCGCGCGCAGGCCAAGCCCGCCCAGCGCCTCCTGCAGGTTGTCGCAGCAGTTGCGGTGATAGCCGACGTGACCGAGCAGCTCGTAGCGGCGCTGGTCGCAGGCAGGGATCAGCGTGTCGTGTATTCCCGGCGACGTGTCGTCCTCGAGCTGCAGGATCGGCTCGCGGCGGTTGGTATAGAGCGTCGAGCCGACCGCCGGCATGAGGCGGGTCGTCAGCGCCCGCGTATGCTGCATCGACATGTGATGTCCGATGTCCTCGGCGCAGAATGCCCAGGTGTCGACCACCTGGGTGCCGTGCGTGTTGATCACCGCGACCGCGCCGTCCTTGGCGATGCGTAGCGCGAGACCATGCCGCGCCGGCAGCGTGGTCCGGGTCACGGGCTCACTCGGCGGCATGGAGACGTTCCGTCGGGTCGAGCGCATCGCCCAGCGCCTCCTCGTAGACGTCGATCCACGGCCGATCTGCCGCCGCCAGAAGATCGCCGGCCCGTGCGCCGCGCACGTGCCCCGGATCGTCAACCAGGGGCGGCACCGTCCCGTCCTCGGCCAAGGCGCGCGCGGCCATGAGCAGCCGCCGCCGCGTGACCGTGATCATGCGATCGGACGGCGCGAGATGCTCCAGCGTGCGGTCGACGATCGCTCCCATGCTCTCGGTGACCGCCATGTCCTGCTGCCCGACGCCGTCGATCCCGGTGAAGCTTTCGCGGCGCTGCACGTCACGATCGATCAGATAGTCGTTGTCGGCATTGGCCGCCAACCGCCAGCGGCCGAACCAGTCCGTCGTGTTGGGCAGGAGACGGGGCGTACGTCCAAGGCCGGCGATCGCCCTGCCGTCCTTCATCAACGCCAGCGGCGGACGACGTTTCTTCCAGGTGATGTTGAACATCATGGTGTGCGTGTCGTCCATCGGCACCCAGACGTCGGCGACGATGTTGTCGCCGAGCGGCCCGTTCGGATAGAGCGTCCAGAACGGCATGGCGAAGTGCGCAAAGCGATAATAGAGGCGGCCTGCATCCGCCGGGCGGTACGATGCGGCGACCGTACCCCATTCCGATTCGCGGACGTGGAAGGCCGGCGCCCGGTCGAGGATCTGAAAGCGGTCGGGATTGTCGGGGGCGATGTCGGCAGGATCGACGCTGCCGCCATGGAGAAAGCCGAAGTGCGAGGTGTCGAGGTCGCCTTCCAACGCCTGCAGCCAGTTGCAGGCCCGCAACCGGCAACTGATGGCCGTCTCCTCTTCCGGACAGAGCACGACCTCGATCTCTGGCAGCGGCGGCGGCACCTTGCGTTCGCCCATGTAGACATAGACGAGGCCGCCGCGTTCGCGCGCCGGATAGACACGCGCCTTGACCTTCCCGCGGAAATCCTGGGCCGGCGGCACGTTCGGCATCTCGAGGCAGTTGCCGTCCACGTCGAACTTCCAGCCGTGATAGACGCACCGCAGACCGCCTTCCTCGTTGCGGCCGAAGAACAGCGATGCGCAGCGATGCGGGCAACGATGGTCGAGCACGCCCACGCGGCCCGCGCTGTCACGAAACGCGATCAGCTTCTCGCCGAGCAGCATCAGCCGCAGCGGCGCACCGTCGGCTTCGACCTCCGAGGAAAGAAAGGCCGGCAGCCAGTACTGGCGCATCAGATTGCCCATCAGCGTGCCGGGCCCCACGGCAGTGAGATGTTCGTTGTCGATCCTCGTCGTCATATCGGCTCCCTGCGCGGCCGCATCGCATGACGCCGCGAGGCAGAAAGCATGCCAGCCTCCGACGCATAGCGATGCTCTAAAATTTCGCGACGGGCGCCCGAAAAACTGATCTTTACCCTCGCGCGTCCCGCAAGCTTAGCTCGCTGCGGCCTCGATCGGACCGGCGCAGTCATGCCTCCGGTCGAGACGGCGGATCGGTTCGACGCGGCATGCATCTTGCTGCACGGGACGCAGCGTCCGGCTGATGCGACGACATGTTTTCGGTCTCTTCAGTCGAGAGGAGCAGGCGATGATCGGGAAGTTCGGATCGTGGGCGGCCACGCTGGCCCTGGTGGCGGGGATCGCCGCGTCGCCCTTCGCCGCCGACGGCGCCGAAGCCAAGGACAAGGCATCGATCCGACTCGACTGGATTCCGACGGCGGCCCATGCCTTCGTCTACCTCGCGAAGGAAAAGGGCTTCTACGACGCCGAGAACATCGACCTGGACATCATTCCGGGCGATGGCGGAGCGACGGTCATCAAGCTGCTCGGCAACGGCGACATCGACTTCGGCTTCGTCGACGGCGGCGGGCTGGTGCGCGCCTGGGAGGTCGGCGTGCCGATCACCGCGATCCACCTGCAGTTCCCCGAGACGCCGACCACGATCTTCGTCTCCAAGGCGTCGGGCATCACGAAGATCCAGGACGTCTGCGGCCGCAAGTTCGGCGTCTACATGCAGAGCGCGACCTACGGCCAGACCAAGGCCATGCTGAAGGCCGCCGGCGTGACCTGCCCGATGCAGGAGATCCCCGTCACCATCCCCGGCACGCGCGAGTTCATGAGCGGCGCCGTCGACATGATCCACACCTACAACTTCAACGATCCGGTCTTCAAGCTGCGCGGCTTCGAGGTGACCCGCTTCGACGTGAAGGACTACTTCCACCTCTACAGCCAGGTCATCGTGGCCGGCGAGAAGGCGATGAAGCGGGGCGATCTCGTGGAACGATTTGTGCGCGCCTCGCTGAAGGGACTTGAGCTCAACATCAAGGACCCCGCCGCCGCGATCGCCGCGCTGGGCCACGCCAACAAGAACATCAACCTCGACTACGAAGCCGCCAAGATGCCCATGCTGATCGACCTGATGACGGTGCCGGGCGAAGGCGGCCGCAAGATCCCGGTGCAGACCGAAGCGGGCTGGAACGAAACCATCGACAACATGATGAAGTTCGGCACGATCAAGAAGAAGGTCGATCCCAAGGGCCGCTTCGTCAACATCACGCAGTGACCGGCACGAGATGACCAGGCAACTCGGCGAGCAGATCCGCAATGCCCTGCCCTTCGTCCTGCTGCTGGTCATCTGGGAAGCAGCCTCGCGCCTGACCGGCGTGGCGGCCTATATCCTGCCGCCGCCCTCGCAGGTCGCCGAACGGTTCGTCGATTCCGGCGACCTGCTGCTGACCAATGGCTGGTACACGCTGTCGTCGATCCTGGTCGGGTACGCCGCCGCCGTGGTCAGCGGCTTCCTCCTCGCCATCCTCATCGCCTATTCGCGCTGGCTGCAGCGGCTGCTGGAGCCGCTGATCGTCGTGCTGCAGGTCCTGCCCAAGGTCGCGCTCGCGCCGCTCTTCCTCATCTGGTTCGGCCACGGCCTCGCGCCGAAGATCATCATCGTGGGCACGATCGCCTTCTTCCCCATCCTCGTGAACGTCATCGTCGGCCTGAAGTCGGCCGAGGCCGACATGATCGAGCTCATGGAATCGGTGGCCGCGAGCAAGGCCCAGATCTTCTGGAAGATCCGCCTGCCGACGACCCTGCCCTTCTTCTTTCCCGCGCTGAAGATGGCGGCCCTGCTCAGTGTGGTGGGGGCCATGGTGGCCGAGTTCGTCGCTTCGGATCGGGGACTGGGATATCTGATGATCCGCGCCAACATCAATCTGGAGACCGACCTCCTGTTCGCCGCCCTGGCGGTGATCACCCTGATCGGCCTGGCGCTCTATGGAAGCGTGGTCTGGCTCGAATACATGGTGCTGTCGCGTTTCGGCGACGGCGGCAGCCGCCAACTGGTGCCCTTGTGATGGATAGTCTTCAGGTCGAGCCGGCCAAGACCGGGACCCGCACGCTCCTGCGTCTCGAGGACGTGGGCATCACGTTCGACAGCAGGGTCGGGAAGGTCGTCGCCGTCGAGCGCTTCAACACGGAGGTCCGCACGGGCGAGTTCGTCTCCATCGTCGGGCCTTCGGGCTGCGGCAAGTCGACGATCCTGCGGCTGATCGCAGGCCTCATCCCGGCAAGCTGCGGGTCGATCGACATAGACGGCGAGACACCCGACGAGGCACGGCTGGCGCGCCGCTTCGGCTTCGTGTTCCAGCAGAGCGTGATGCTGCCGTGGCGCACCGCCATCGACAACGTGATGCTGCCGTCGGAGGTGATGGCCGAGGCCACCGCGCCGCGCCGCGCGGAGGCGATGCATCTCCTGGAGCGCGTCGGCCTCAAGGGCTACGAGAACCTCTATCCGCGCCAGCTCTCGGGCGGCATGCGCCAGCGCGTGTCGATCGCCCGGGCGCTGTCGTTCAAGCCGCCGATCATGCTGATGGACGAACCGTTCGGTGCGCTCGACGCGCTGACGCGGCAGAAGCTGCACCATCTGCTGCTCGAGCTCTGGGACGCCAATCGCAAGACCGTGCTCTTCGTCACTCACGACGTGGCCGAAGCCGTCTTCCTGAGCGATCGCGTGCTGGTCATGACGCCCCGTCCCGGGCGGGTCGACAGCGAGATACCGATCGAGTTGCCGCGGCCGCGCACCGACGCCGTGCGCTCGATGCCGCGCTATCTCGCACTGGTCGATGAAATCCTGGGCAAGCTCGTCCACTGACGATCAGGACGGCGGAAGAGCCTCTCCGGCCGCCGCGGGCGCGGCATCGGCGATCTGCTCCCAAAGGCGCGACGGCGAAAGCGGCAGGTCGTGGATCTCGACGCCGAGCGGCCGCAGCGCCGCAGAGACGGCGTTGGCGACCACGCCGGCGACCGGGATGATGCCGCCCTCGCCGGCGCCCTTGGCACCGAGCGGATTGATCGGCGATGGCCATCCTTCGGTCGCCGTGGCGCGAACGGCGGGAAAGTCGAGCGCGGTGGGCAGCAGATAGTCCGCCAGCGTTCCGGTCAGAAGCTGGCCCTGCGAATCGTAGCGAAGCTCCTCGAGGAACACGCCGCCCAGCCCCTGCACGATGGCGCCCGTCATCTGCCCGCGCATCGTGACGGGATTGATGATTCGGCCGACATCCTGGGTCGCGACATAGTCGACCAGCTCGACATGACCCGTGCGCGGATCGACCGCGACATGGGCCGCATGGGCGCCGTAGGAGTAGGTATGGCGGTGGTTGAGGAAGGCACCGTCGACGGTCAGGCCACTGTCGCCGCGCAGCTCGTGCCAGCGCACCGCCGCCAGGCTGCCGGCCCGATGGCCGCCGATCTGGGCGGCATCGTCGGACAGCACGACCTCCGCCGGCGCACAGCCGAACCGTGCGGCAGCACGAGCGCGGACTTCGTCCAGCAGCTTGGCGGCGGCATCGAGGATCGCCGATCCGCCCATGACGACCGAGCGCGAATGAAAGGCGCCGAAGCCCTCGTCGAGCAGCGTCGTCGAGCCGTGACGCACGCGCAGCCGTTCGATCGACACGCCGAGCGCGTCCGCGGCGATCTGCGCGCAGACGGTTTCCAGTCCCTGGCCGATGGCGGCCGAGCCGACATGCAGCGCGATCGTCCCGTCGGCCTCGACGATCAGCCGCGCCGTCTCCTTCGGCCCGATGCCGCCTCCCTCGACGAAGCAGCCGACCGCGATGCCGTGTCGCCGGCCGTCGACGACCTGGCCCTGCAGGGCGGCCTTGGCCTCCCAACCGAAGTCGGCCAGGCAACGCGCCAGCGCCTCGCCATAGTCGCCGCTGTCATACTCGTCGTGCTTCTCCGGCGGAGAGACCGTGGCGATGCGATAGGGCATCTCGGCCGGCGTCACGAGGTTGCGCCGCCGGAAGACGACCGGATCCAGCCCGAGATCGGCGGCCGCCAGGTCGAACAGGCGCTCGCGAAAGAAGTCGGCCTCGATGCGGCCCGGACCGCGATAGACCCCCATCGGCGCCTTGTTGGTCACCACCACCTCGGTCTCGACGTCGAGGTGCGGCACGCGGTAGGGACCCGCCAGGAACTGCGACACGTTGCGCGGACCGACCGGCGCCGAGCCGCGGACATAGGCGCCGCTGTCGACCAGGATGCGCGCCTGCAGGCTGACGATCGATCCATCCGGCCGGCAGGCGATCTCCAGCGTGGCCCTCATGTCGCGGGCATGGTTGGCGACGAGCAGGTGCTCGCGCCTGTCCTCGATCCAGCGCACGGTGGCGGCCAGCCGACGCGCCGCGAAGGGTATGAGGAAGTCCTCGGGATAGAACTCGCCGCGGATCCCGAAGCCGCCGCCGACGTCCATCTCGATCATGTCTATCGCCTGCGCGTCCATGCCCAGCATGGCCGCCAGGGTGCGGCGGTTGGTGAAGGGCATCTTCGCGGCCCCGCTCACCCGCAGACGGCCCCGCTCGCCATCCCATTCCGCGAGCAGGCCGCGCGGCTCCATCGGCACGCCGGTATGGCGATGGATGAAGAAGCCTTCGCGCCGCCGATAGAGGCCGTCGTCCGCCGACGGCGCGCCGAGCCGTGCCGCATAGACGATGGCGCGGTTGCTCAGCCCGTCGAACAGTGGCACGGCGCGGGCGGCATCCGGCGCTTCGACCACGGGATCGAGCGCGTCGAACGTGACATGAATCCGCTCGAGCGCATCTTCGGCTTCGCCGGCGCTGGTCGCGACGATGACGGCGATCGGCTCGCCGACATACCGCACCCGGTCACGCGCGATCACCGGCTGGGCGTAAGGCGCGATCTCCGGCACGGCGAGCGCGCGCGTATCGATCCTGGGGACCGCACCCTCGATATCGTGCGCGGTCAGGACGGCGCGCACGCCCGGGCTGCGCAAGGCGTCGGCGGCATCGACGGCCAGAATGCGGGCGTGAGCGACCGGACTGCGCAGGATCGCCGCGTGCAACGCGCCATGAACGGCGAGATCGCCGACATACTGGCCCTCGCCGCGCAGCAGGCGCCAGTCCTCGATCCGCTCCACGGGGCTGCCCACATAATTGTTGCGCCCGCTCATGTCGCGGCGTCCCTGCGGTAGGCGTCGCGGGCCTCGAGCAGCGCCTCGACGATGCCGACATAGCCGGTGCACCGGCAGATATTGCCCGAAAGAACCTCCCGGATCCGGTCCTCGCCGGCATCGGGCTCCGAGGTGAACAGCGCATGGAAGGTCATCAGGATTCCCGGCGTGCAGAAGCCGCACTGAAGACCATGGTGGCGCCGGAACGCCGCCTGCAGCGGCGTCAGCCCGCCGCCGGGGCCGAGCCCCTCCACGGTCGTCACGCAGCTGGCATCAGCCTGCACCGCGAGCATCAGGCAGGCGCGCACGGCCTTGCCGTCGACCATGACGGTGCAGGCTCCGCACACGCCGTGCTCGCATCCGACATGGGTGCCGGTGAGACGCAGCGTGCCGCGCAGGAAGTCGGCAAGGGTCTGGCGCGGCGAGACCTCCCGGGCGACGGTCTCACCGTTGACGTCGAGACTGATCAGCATGCTCCCCCGCGCGTCATGGCATCGTGCAAGGCCCGCCCGACCAGCGTCCCGGCCAGCGCCCGGCGATAGCGTGCACTGGCATGCAGGTCGTCGGGCGGATCGACGGCTTGGCGGGGCGCCGGGGGGGCGGGGCCGGGCGTGTGGGCGGCCGGGGGCCCCCCCGCCCCGGGCGCGCCCCCCCCCCCCCCGGGGGTGGGGGGGGGGGGTGTCCTCCCCCCTCCGCCGGGCGGCGGCCGCTCGCGCCCCGCCCCCGCCCCCCCCGCGGCAGCCCCCCCCGCCCCCCCCC
>Ga0182792_1001050_pt1 | contig 23917 bp, 23 predicted proteins | sample Passage237B_FD_130497 | JGI IMG/M metagenome (GOLD analysis project Ga0182792, IMG submission 130497) | Cellulose adapted compost microbial communities from Newby Island Compost Facility, Milpitas, CA, USA - Passage2 37B (version 2) (version 2) ...
GCGGTGGCGGGCGGGGGTGCGGTCGTGCCTGCAGTTCTTTTGGGGTGGAGAGGTGGGGGGATATGTCCTGCAACCCGGCGATCGGGGGGCTCGGCAAGGGCCATCTGGTTCGCGAGATCGACGCCCTGGACGGAGTCATGGGACGGGCGATCGATCGGGCCGGGATTCAGTTTCGTGTTCTCAATCTCTCGAAGGGACCCGCGGTGCGCGGACCGCGGGCCCAGGCCGACAGGAAACTTTACCGGAGAGCCATGCAGGCACTGCTGCAGGAACAGGAGAATCTGGAGGTTCGCGCCGCGGCGGTCGGCGATATTCTGCTGGACGAAATAGGAGCCTGTTGCGGAGTCTTGACTGAGGAAGGTGAGCGGATTGGCGGAGGTCGCGTCATTCTGACGACAGGAACTTTCCTGAAGGGGCTGATTCACTGCGGAGAAACCAGAACCCCCGCCGGGCGCGCGCGGGGAGATGGCGTCGAAATGCCGTCAGTCGCCCTGGCGAATACACTAGAGCGTCTGGGCTTTGCCCTGGGCCGGCTCAAGACGGGGACGCCGGCGCGGCTCGATGGGCGGACGATCGATTATTCCATGCTGGACCGGCAGGACGGTGACGACCCGCCGCGGCCCTTCTCGTTCCTGACCGAGGTGATCTCGACGCCTCAAGTGGCCTGCCATGTGACGTCAACGACAACCGCGACTCACGAGATCATCCGGGCCAACCTGCATCGGGCGCCCATGTATTCGGGGGCTATCGCAAGTGTCGGGCCACGCTACTGCCCGTCCATTGAGGACAAGGTGGTCCGGTTTGGCCAGCGCGACCGTCATCAGATCTTCCTGGAGCCGGAAGGACTCGATGACGACACGGTCTATCCTAACGGTATCTCGACATCATTGCCGCGCGAGGTGCAGTTGGAGATGCTTCGGACCATTCCAGGTCTTGAGCGGGCCACCATGCTGCGGCCGGGCTATGCCATCGAGTACGACCACATCGATCCCCGGGAACTAAAGCCCACCTTGGAGACGCACCGCGTTCCCCGCCTCTATATGGCTGGCCAGATCAACGGCACGACAGGGTACGAGGAAGCGGCCGCCCAAGGGCTGATCGCGGGATTGAATGCCGCGCTGGACAGGCCGTTCACGGTGGATCGGGCCGAGGGGTATCTCGGCGTTCTGATCGACGACCTGGTGACGCTGGGCGTGACCGAGCCCTATCGGATGTTCACGTCGCGCGCCGAGTATCGTCTTAGGCTGCGGGCGGACAACGCCGACCGGCGGTTGACGCCACGAGGCCAGGAAATCGGGTGCGTCGGTGCCACGAGGGCACGGATGTTTCACGTGAAACAACAGGAGCTGGAGCGGGGACGCGAGCTCGCGGGATCCCTGAAGCTCAGCCCTTCTGCCTTGGCGCGGCTTGGCATTGTCATCAACCAGGACGGCGTCCCGCGGTCGGCATTGGAGTTGCTGGCCTATCCCGAGGTGACGTGGGAACATCTGGCCCGGGTGTGGCCGGACCTGGGGGGTATCCGGGCGGATGTCGCGGAGCAGCTCGCCATTGATTCACGCTATGACGGCTACCTGGCACGGCAGGCCCACGACATCGCGGCGTATCGGCGGGACGAGAACCTGGAACTGCCGCCGGACCTCGATTACGCCCAGGTAGGCGGGCTTTCGAACGAGGTTCGGCAGAAGCTGGCCAGCCATCGGCCGGCGACGCTTGGCCAAGCCGCCCGAATCTCCGGCGTCACACCAGCTGCTCTTGTCTGGCTCTTGAAATACGTCCGCCGTCGTGCCGCCGATCGAGCCGCCTGACATGGATACCAGAGGGCGGGCTCGCTTTCTTCGGGAAATGGACAGGTTGGGCGCTCCTGTTTCACGTGAAACATTGGCCCGCCTCGACGTTCTCGTTGAAAACCTGATGCGCTGGCAGAAGGCCATCAACCTGGTCGGCCGTACCACGCTACAGGATGTATGGGAGCGCCATATCCTCGATTCGGCACAGCTCAAGCCCTTGATGCCGACCCAGGCGAAGACCGTGGCAGATCTTGGTTCCGGTGGTGGCTTCCCAGGCCTTGTCGTGGCGGCGCTGTGCCCCGAGATTGCCGTCACCTTGATCGAGGCCGATGCGCGCAAGGCCGCCTTTCTCGGGGACACCGCGCGCCGCATGGACCTGCTCAAGAACCCCAAGCTCCATGTTGGCCGCCTCGAAACCGTGGCACCAGTGGGCGCGGACATCGTCACGGCACGAGCCCTGGCGCCGCTCGGCCAATTGCTCACCTGGGGCGCACGTCACGGAAAGAATGGCGCTATTTACCTTTTCCACAAAGGCAAAGGCTGGCAGGGTGAGTTGACCGAAGCCACCAAGGCTTGGGACATTACCTACCAGCCTACCACAAGTGTGACCGACCGTGACGCCGTCATCCTCCGAATCGGCTCCTCTCTCCCCGCATCAGATCTTCGCCATCGCGAACCAGAAGGGTGGCGTCGGGAAGACGACGACGGCCATTAACCTGGCCACGGCGTTGGCTGCCGTAGGCGAGACGGTGCTTCTCATCGATCTCGATCCCCAAGGCAATGCATCGACAGGTCTAGGTGTAGCGAGGAGTGAGCGGTCACCCGGATCCTACGAGTTCCTGCTGGGGCTGAAGTCTCTCGATGAGTGCATCCGGACGACCAAGATTCCCGGCCTGTCCGTGATGCCGGCGTCGGTGCAGCTCGCCGGTGCGGAGATCGAGCTGATCGATCTCGAACGGCGCGAGCATCGGCTCGCGGACGTCCTCAACGCCACGGGCTCCGTCGCCCGCCAGCGCTGGTCGACCATCCTCATCGACTGCCCTCCCTCCCTCGGTCTCGTCACCCTGAATGCCCTGGTTGCGGTCGATGCCGTCCTGGTGCCGCTGCAGGCAGAGTTTCTCGCTCTGGAAGGGATCGGCGCCCTGTCCAATACCGTGACCAGGATCAAGCGCAGCCTCAACCCAAAGTTGCATATCGCCGGCGTCGTCCTGACCATGGTCGACCGGCGCATGACGCTCAGCCAGCAAGTGGAGGCGGACGTGCGGGACCACTTCGGCGACCTCGTCTTCGGCACCACCATTCCGCGCAACGTGCGCATTGCCGAGGCGCCTTCGCACGGCCTGCCGGTGCTCATCTACGACAACGCCTGCGCGGGATCGCAGGCCTACATCCTGCTGGCGAGCGAGTTCATTCGTCGCCGTCGTACCGGTTCGGCGGAAGCGCCAGCCCTTGAATCGATGCCACAAGAACCAACACCACAAGAGCCTGCGCCATGAGTCAGCCTCCCAAGCCGCGCGGTCTCGGCCGCGGACTATCGGCCCTCCTGGGCGACGATGATGTCGCCGCCGCGATTGCCCCGACGGCTCCTGAGCCCGAACCGCCGCCTCCGGCATCGCCGGCTTCGCCGCCGTCGCCACCGTCAGCCCGGCCGCTGCCGCCGCGCGTTCCACAGACCTTGCCAATCGGTCAGCTCAAGCCTGGCCGCATGCAGCCGCGGACGACCTTCGAGGACATGACACCGCTGGTCGATTCCGTAAAGGAATTCGGCCTCCTGCAACCTATACTTGTGCGCCCGATCGCCGGTCGGGAGGACAGCTATGAGATCGTCGCCGGCGAAAGACGCTGGCGGGCCGCCCAGAAGGCCCAGCTCCACGAAGTCCCGGTGGTGGTCCGCAACATGGGGGACCAGGACGCCCTGCAGCTCGGTCTCATCGAGAACCTGCAACGTGCCGACCTCACCGCGATCGACGAGGCGCTGGGCTATCGGCGCCTGGCGGAGGAGTTCGCGCAGACCCAGGAGGACATCGCCCGAACCGTCGGCCGCTCCCGTCCGCACGTCGCCAATACGCTGCGTCTGCTCGAGCTGCCGCCGGCCGTCCAGGACCTGATCAAGCAGGGCGATCTCTCGGCCGGCCAGGCGCGTGCCCTGATCGGCACGCCCGATCCGGTGGGGCTGGCCCAACGGGCCGTTCAGGAGAAGCTCTCGGCCCGTGAACTCGAGCGACTGGGCGGCGAACTGCGGCCACGCGGCAAAGGCGGGAAGGGAAAGGAGCGGTCGGGCGGTGCTGGCGACGTCAAGAGCGCCGATACGCGGGCCCTCGAGAAGCGCATCGAGGAGGCGCTCGGCCTCAAGGCCGACCTCAAGTTGCGCGGCCTTGGTGAGCAGTCCCTGTTGACCCTGGAGATTCGCGACTTCGATCAGCTCGATACCGTGGTCGAACGGCTGACCCGCCGCTGACCAGAATAGGAACTTCGGACGATTCGCGCCGTTTACCGGCCCGGTCGGCCGGACTAGTGTTCGCCCGCATCATGCCCGCATATCGGAGGTGAACGCATGTCGAGCGAGACCCTACACGAAGAAGCCAGCACGCTCGGGCCGGAGGTCGTCGATCAGCACCGCGCCATCGTCTCGCTCATGGAGGAGCTCGAGGCGGTCGACTGGTACAATCAGCGGGCCAAGGCGACTCGCAATCCGGAGTTGCGCGCTATCCTCGAGCACAATCGTGACGAGGAGAAGGAGCATGCAGCCATGGCGCTCGAGTGGCTGCGCCGCAGCGACCCGGTGATGTCGCAACACCTCAAGACATTTCTGTTCAAGGAAGGCCCGGTGACCGCCATCGAAGAGACGATGATGGCCGGGAAGGACGGCGAGGACAACAATCACCTTGCGAGCGGCGATGGCAGCTTGGGCATCGGCAGCCTGCGCAAGGCGAAGACGGAGAACGGCCAATGAAGAACCATCTTTTCCGCGACCGCGCACCGATCACCGAAGCCGGCTGGGAGGAGATCGAGAAGGAGGCCAAGCGCACGCTGCGTGCAATCCTCGCGGCGCGGCGCGTCGTCGATTTCCGAGGGCCGCTGGGCTGGGGGGCGTCGGATGTCGAACTCGGCCGGGCCGATCCGATCGGCTCGCCGACGGAAGGTCCCCACGTGCAGGCGCGGCTGCGCCGCATCCAGCCCCTGGTGGAGCTGCGCATCCCCTTCGAGGTGTCGCGCGCCGAGCTCGACGCCATCGATCGCGGCGCCCGCGATCCCGATCTCGATTCGGTGATCGCCGCGGCGCGCGAGATCGCCATTGCCGAGGATCGTGCGATCTTCCACGGATACCCGGCGGCGCAGATCACCGGCATCTGCCAGGCGGCCTCGGCCACGGCGGTGCCGCTGGGCACCAGCCATGCCGACTACCCAGGTGCGGTGTCGGCGGCGCTCACCAAGCTGCGCGACGAAGGCGTCGAGGGGCCGTTCGCCGTGGTCCTGAACGAGCAGCTCTACAAGGATCTCGCCGCGCGAACGGATGAAGGCTATCCGATCCTGAACCACGTGCAGCGTCTGGTCGATGGCGACATCATCTGGGCGGCCGGCCTGGAAGGCGGCGTGGTGCTGTCCACGCGCGGTGGCGATTTCGAGCTCACGGTCGGACAGGATTTCTCGATCGGCTACCTCGAGCACGACCTCGAACGTGTCCGGCTCTACATCGAGGAGAGCTTCACCTTCCTGGTGCTGACCGATCAGGCGGCCATTCCGCTGACCGCGGGCGGCAAGAAAGGCTGAAGCCGATTGGCTTCAGCGCCGAGTCCTCGCGCCTCTGGCCGAGGAAGCAAGCGCGAGGCAGAGTCGGCGGGCGATCGCCTGGTCGGGCAGACCCGTCGATTTGCACTCAAGCTCCGCCTTGAGGATCGCCTGCAGGGCATCGCCGAGCCGCTTCAACGGCCAGGTTCGCAGATGCCGTTCGAAGCGTTGCCGTACCGGACCGCCGCGCGGCAGCCCGCGCGCCTTGAACATTGCCGATTCGAAGTTTCCGCCGCTGGCATGCGCCGACACCAGGTGGAGCTGGTCGGCATGGCGCTGCAACGCCCGCACGAGCTGCACGGCATTGCCGCCCTCGGCGAAGACACGGTCGAGCGCTCGGTCGAGCGCAACCAGCTCGCCATCGAAAGTCGCCGCGACGACGTCGTCGATGCCGATGGCGGCCGTGTCGCCCAGCACCGCCAGCGCGTCGGCCAGCGTGACGGTCCTGTCCTCGTCCCCCGTCTTGTAGAGCAGCAGCTTGTCGATCTCGCTGCGGCTTTGTCCGCGGTCGCCGCCCAGCCGCTCGACGATCCAGTCGAGCGCGTCCGGCTCGACCGACAGTCCCTGGGCGCGTGCGGCACCTTCGACCAGGCCCTGCAGGGCCGCCTCGCTGTCCATGTAGCAGGGCAGCGCCGCCAGCGCCGGCTCGGTCTCGGCGAGGGCGCGCAGTCCGGAACGCGGCGACAGGTTGCCGCCTTCGACAACGACGAGCGCATCGCCGGCCGGCGCCGCCACGAGGTTCTCCAGCGCCGTCGTCGTCTCCTCGCCTGCCGGCCGCACACGGATGACGCGCCGGCCGCCCATCAGCGACATCGCGCCGAACTCGTCGGCCAGCCGCGCCGGATCGTTCTTCAGCACGTCACCCGTGATGTCGACGACGCGGAAGGGATCCTTCAGGTCGTCGCAGACCGTCTTGGCCAGCGCCAGCGCGCGCTCGGCGACAAGGCCTTCGTCGTTGCCATAGACGACGATGCCGCGGATCTTGGAATCCGGCTTCTTCAGGAAGGTTTCGACCTGGCGCGGCTCGATCTTCACGCCGACGTCATACCACAACGTTGACCAGGCGATTGGGCACGACGATCACCCGCTTCTGCGGCTTGCCGCCCATCGCCTTCTGCACGTCGCCGTTGGCGAGGGCCGCGGCGGTACTGGCTTCCTGCGACGAGTCCTTCGGCATCTGGATCGTGCCGCGCAGCTTGCCGTTGACCTGCAGTGCGATCGTCACGGTGTCGTCGACCAGCAGGGCCTCCTCGGCCAGCGGCCAAGGCGAATCCGCCAGCAGCGAGCGGTGGCCGAGCGCCTGCCAAAGCTCCTCGGCCAGGTGCGGCGTCATCGGTCCGATCAGCCGCACGAAGATCTCGAGCGCCTCGCGCAACGCCCATCGGGCATCGTCGCCCTGCGGCTCGAAGGAATCGATGGTGCTGGCAAGCTCGTAGAGGCGCGCGACGGCCTTGTTGAAATGGAACGCCTCGACATCGGTGGACACACCGGCGATCGCCTTGTGCGCGGCGCGGCGCAGGGCGATCGCGGCGTCTGAGAAGGCGGCTGGCTTGGGCGTGCCGGCCGCCGGCATCGATGCCAGCGCTTCGGTGGCAATGCGGTAGAGCCGCTGCTGGAAGCGCCAGGCGCCGGTGACGCCGGCTTCCGTCCATTCCAGGTCGCGCTCGGGCGGACTGTCGGACAGCATGAACCAGCGCGCCGTATCGGCGCCGTAGTCGTGGATGATCTGGTCCGGGTCGACGACGTTCTTCTTCGACTTGGACATCTTCTCCGAGCGGCCCACCTCGACCGGGCTCTTGTCGGAGAGACGCACCACCGTGCCCCCGGCCGTGCGCTCGATCTCCTCGGGGGTCAGCCAGGCGCCATCGCCGGCCCGGTAGGTCTCGTGGCAGACCATGCCCTGGGTGAACAGCCCGTCGAACGGCTCGTCGCGATCGGTCATCCCGACGTCGCGCATCGCCCGGGTCCAGAAGCGCGAGTAGAGCAGGTGCAGGATCGCATGCTCGACGCCGCCGATATACTGGTCGACCGGCATCCAGTAGCGATTCTCCTCGCGATCGAACGGTGCGGTCTCGAGGCGCGGCGAGGTGAAGCGGTCGAAATACCAGCTCGAATCGATGAACGTGTCGAAGGTGTCGGTTTCCCGTCGCGCCGGGCCGCCGCATGACGGGCAGGCGACGTGTTTCCAGGTGGGATGGCGGTCCAGCGGGTTGCCGGGCCGGTCGAAGTCGACGTCCTCCGGCAGCTCGACCGGCAGGTCCTTCTCCGGCACCGGCACGACGCCGCAGGCATCGCAATGGATGGCCGGGATGGGGCAGCCCCAGTAGCGCTGGCGCGACACCAGCCAATCGCGCAGCCGGTACTGCGTCGTGCCCTTGCCGACGCCCATCTCCTCAAGGCGTGCGATGACCTCGGCCTTGGCCTCCTCCACCGTGAGCCCGTCGAGGAAATCCGAATTGATGATCACGCCATCCTCGACGAACGGCGCCTCCTGCACGCTGAAGGCCCGGGGATCGGCATCCTTCGGCATCACGACCGGCAGGATCGGCAGTCCGTACTTGGTCGCGAACTCGTGGTCGCGCTCGTCATGGCCCGGGCAGCCGAAGATCGCGCCCGTGCCGTATTCCATCAGCACGAAGTTGGCGGCATAGACGGGCATGGTCCTGCCCGGCACCAGCGGATGCTGGGCGAGCAGCGGCAGCCTGTAGCCGGTCTTCTCGGCCGTCTCCAACTCGGCTGCCGCGGTGCCGGTCTTGCGGCATTCGGCGACGAAGCGCTGCAGGCCGGGATCCTGCTCGGCCAGCTCGGTGACCAGCGGGTGCTCGGGCGACAGCGCGGCGAAAGAGGCGCCGTAAAGCGTGTCGGGCCGCGTGGTGAAGATCTCGAGCTTGCCGCGGTCGGCGCCGGACGTGTCCGTGAGCTGCCAGAAGACGCGCGCCCCGCGGCTCTTGCCGATCCAGTTGGCCTGCATCAGGCGCACCTTCTCCGGCCAGCGGTGCAGCGTATCCAGCCGCTCCAGCAGTTCGTCGGCGAAGTGCGTGATCTTGAGGTTCCACTGCGTCAGCTTGCGGCGCTCGACCGGGGCGCCGGTACGCCAGCCCCTGCCCTCGATCACCTGTTCGTTTGCCAGGACGGTGTTGTCGACGGGGTCCCAGTTGACCCAGGCCTCCTTGCGGTAGGCCAGCCCCGCCTGCCAGAAGTCGAGGAACATCTTCTGCTGGTGACGATAGTAGCTGGGATCGCAGGTCGCGAGCTCGCGGCTCCAGTCGAGCGACAGGCCCATCGACTTCAACTGGGCCTTCATGGTGGCGATGTTCTCGTAGGTCCACTTCTTGGGATGGACCTTCTTCTCCATTGCCGCGTTCTCGGCCGGCAGGCCGAAGGCATCCCATCCCATCGGATGCAGCACGTTGAAGCCGCGCGCGCGCTTGTACCGGGCGATGACGTCGCCCTGGGTGTAGTTGCGCACGTGGCCCATGTGGATGCGCCCCGACGGGTAGGGGAACATCTCGAGCACATAGTACTTGGGCCGCGCGCGATCCATCGTGGCCCGGAAGGTCTGGCGCTCGTCCCAAGCCTTCTGCCACTTGGCCTCGGTTTCACGGAAATTGTAGCGCACGGGCGTCGAGGACACAGGCAGGATCCCAAAATGGATGAGGCCGCAGCGGATGCCCCGTGCGGCCCCGATCGTCAAGCGTCACAAGGGAATATGGCGCGCAGCTCGTCAGGAGCCGCCGGCAATGCGCAACTGGCGTGCCCGGGTGAGAATGGCATTCTCGATATCGATGTTGGTGCGCGGATCGACCTGGGCGTCGACCCAGGTGCCGCCCCGCGGCGCCATGGTCTGCTTGAACACCGAAACCCGCACGCCGTCGGCGCGCAACTCGCGGTCGAGGATCGTGACCTGCACCTTCATGCGTTCGTTGGGCGTCTCGGCCGGCGTGTACCAATCCGTGATGATGACACCGCCGAAGGGATCGGCCGAGACCAGCGGAATGAAGTTGATGGTGTCGAGCGACGCGCGCCAGAGGTAGGCATTGACCGCCACCCCGACGCCGCCATCCTCCTTCTGCGTGGGTTTCGATCCGAACAGGCCGCCCGGGCCGAACAGGCTGCCTTCCTCGCGGTTCGCACCACCGATACCCTGGATCATGTCGCGGGAATTCCGGTCGCCGGAAGCGCCGCTGCGCCGCTCCTGGACAGCGTTCGGGTCGCCTCCGCACGCCGCGAGCGTCAGGCTCAACAAGCCTGCCGACAGCGCGAGCGAGACGACGGATTTTGCCAGGACGGGCATTCTGGGGTTCCTAATTCTTGTTGGTGGCAGAATAACACGAGGCTGCGGCCGACCTAAAGGGTGCGAGCGCCGAACTCAAGCGGCGGCTTGGCGCAGATATCACTCTCTTTTTAGGACTTTACACAATAATAGTTCATATAGAAAACGCACAAGCCCCTTGCGCCGAGCATCGACCTTGGAAGCGAGGGCAGAACGTCGCCAAAATGCCATGTGAATTGTGACAAAGACGCCACAGGTTCGGGGAGAATCGTACGCCGCCGCGTCGATTTCTTGACCCCCGTTTGAGCGGAGTGTTCTATTAGCGCGGCCGTATTGGCGGGGTTCGTGTGTCGCTCACTCCAGGTGTCCACTTTCCGCCGGTCGGACAGGCCTTTTGGTACGTACCGGTCTCTGATCAATGAGAGAGGGAGAATGATGAAAAAGCTTCTACTCGGCTCGACCGCCTTGGTCGTCGGCGGCGCGCTGGCCGCCCCGGCCATGGCAGCCGATCCGATCAAGATTGGCGTGGGTGGTTATTACACCTTCTACGCCCTGGCGGGTAACATCGACTCGACCTACGCCTTCAACGGCTCGTTCACCAACTACAAGGGTTTGGCCTTCACGCAGGAAGGTGAAATCCACTTCATCGGTCAGACGAAGCTGGACAACGGCACCTCGGTCGGCCTGAACGTCGAGCTGGAAGCCTGGAACCCGAGTTCCGCCGGCGCCAATGCGCAGATCGACGAAGCCTTCCTGTTCGCCTTCGGCGACTGGGGCCGCGTCGAGATGGGTTCGCGCGATGCCGCCTCCTACCGTATGTACTACGGCACGCCGTCGGCGCTGATCGGGTGGGGTGCCATCCAGCACAACCACAACTGGGCGAACGCGTCCGTCATGGCCAACAACAAGGCCTACGGCCGTACGATGGCGACGACGAACACGCCGCAGTGGCAGGACGTCAACCGCATCAACTACTTCACGCCCCGCTTCCAGGGCCTGCAGATCGGTGTCGGCTACGCGCCGAAGCTGAACGCTGCAGCGGGTGCCTTCGGCACGTCCGGCCCGGGCAACCCGGCCGGCGCCTGCGGCTACAACAACGCCACGAACATCAACAACTGCCCGAGCGCCGACTACGCCTGGCAGGACCTGTTCGATATCGGCGCCAACTACCTGAACAAGTTCGGCGGCTTCACCGTCGCGCTGTACGGTGCGTTCGCCTACGCCTCGTTCGTGCCGGGCTACTCGCCGTACGCTCCGGCGGCCAACATGGCGACGGGCGCCAATCTCGCCTCCTGGAAGCAGTGGGTGGTCGGTGCTCAGTTCGGCTATGCCGGCTTCACCGTCGGTGGCGCGGTCGGCTACGACAACAACGGCGCAGGTGCGAACTACTACACCGGCGTCGACAACGACACCCGCTTCTACACCGCCGGCATCATGTACGAGACCGGTCCGTGGCAGATGTCGTTCATGTGGGCCGGCTTCTACAACACCAACGGCAACGGCAACTCGAACGTCGCGTCGATCGCGACGGGGACCCAGTCCCAGACCCTCACGTCGTGCTCCGGCGTGCCGGGTTCCAACAGCACCTGCTTCAACGGCAATCCTGCGACGGCGCTGGCGTTCGGCATGAACACCGTCAACAAGTGGGAAGTCGGTGCCAACTACGCGCTCGGACCGGGCGTGAAGATCACCGGCGGTGCGATGATGTACACCGCGTCGGGCCCGACGAACTCCGTCAGCGGCAACTCCTGGGCGTTCCTGCTCGGCATGGACCTGCGCTTCTAGTCGCGGGCCGCAAGGCAAAGGAAAGAGCGGGCCGATGGCCCGCTCTTTTCATTTCAGGTGGCGGCGCCGGCGAACGCTCTTGCCGGAGGCGGCGGCTCCGTCGGGCGGACCGTCCTCCAGACACCCCACGAGGTTGACGAAGAGCGTCGGCAAGTACGTCCGTGAAACCGGCAGTCGTTCGGTTGCCTGGCGGGCCAGAACCGCCCGGTTGTCCTCGTGGTCCAGCACGAGCTGGAACAGGCCTTGCTCCACGGCGCCGGCCGCCGGCCCGAGTTCCGGCTCGTCATCGCGCACAACGCGATAGGCCACGTCCAGGCCGACATCGCCGCCACTGTAGAAGGACGATACGAAGCGCAGACGACCGAACAACCGCATCAGGCCCCGGACGGAGAACCGCCAGTAGTCGTCCGGTGACGCATGGAACGCCTGCGACCACGCTGTCGAGACGAAGGCCACGCCGCCGGATCTGAGCAGGCTCTCGATGTTGCGCGCCGCGCGCCACGGATCGTACGCATGTTCAAGGACATGGCAGCAGATCGCCAAGTCGAAGCCGCCCGTGCCCAGCACCGACCGGAGCGTCCGCGACGTCCCGCATATGTCTGCGACCTGGTCGACATTGCTCCCGGCCTCGAGATCGAGTCCCACGAACTGCGCGTGCCCGCCGAAGCGCTTCTCCACGCGACTTCGCCAGTTCAGTACGTTGCGGTCGGAGACTTGGCTGCGCGACCCGACCTGAAGCACGCGCGGTGCCCGCCGCGCGCAAAGCCCGGCGACGCGATCGAAGACGGCGTCGACTTCATGCCCGACTCTCGTGCCGACGACCCGCAGTTCGGACCGCGCCCGCGCGCCCGATGAGCCGTCGGCGGACTTCATTCACGCACCACCAGTATGTGCATGCGCCGCGGGCCATGCGCACCCAGCTCGATCGCCTGCTCGATGTCGCCGGTGCGCGACGGGCCGGTGATCGTATTGACGGTCCGCGGCATGTGGTCCTTGCCGTAGCGCTCGCGCAGCCTCTGCCAAACCGCCTCGTAGCCTGCGACGATGTCGGGCTCCCGGAGGATCACGATATGCGTATCGGGAAGGAGATTCAGGCTGACGGGATGGTCGGGTCCCGACGCCATCACCAGCGTGCCGGTCTCCGCGATGCCGGCGAAGGCGCCGGTGATGGCGACGGCGTCTTGCGCCTCTGCGCGGCCACGGCGCAGAGACAGCATCGGCTGGCTGGCCCAGTCGAAACGGTCGAGCACCGCCGACGGCGCCATCACCGCGGTCGGCGCCAGGTTGTTGCGGGCGAGGTAGGCCGCAACTTCCGACGGCACGTCATCGCTTCCGACGCGCGCGATCGTCGCATTGTTGAAAGACGCCCATTCGCAGAACAGCGCGACCCGCTGCTCCTGCGGCAGTTCCGCCCGGGCGACGGCGGGCCCACGTGGCGGATGGGCGAGGCGCATTTCCGCCGCATCGCGGGCGGCACCCGTCAGCTCGCCGCGCCGAAGTGAGCGCCGGATGCCATCCAGGATCGTGGAGCGGGCGTCGCTCATCGCCGGCGCCGCCTCCATTGGGCGTGGAACGTGCCGCCGCCTGGCGGCGCCGGAAAGTCACGGAAGCGTGTCCATCCGCTGGCCAGCGGCAGCGCGCGGTAGCGTCCCTCCACCCTGCCGAACAGCGCCAGAAAGCGGTTGGCCATCGATGTCACGCGTCGGTAGAGCGCCGGCCGCCGCACGAGATAGCCCCACAGCGCCAGGCCCTGCCGCACGGCCCTCGGCGTGAGATGACGCTCGAACTCGCGCTCCCGCCAATGCCGCATCAGTCCCGGCAACGGGATGCGCACCGGGCACACGCTCTCGCAGCGGCCGCAGAACGTCGAGGCGTTCGGCAGGTCGCCCGCCTCCTCGACGCCGACGAGCTGCGGTGTCAGTACCGCGCCGATGGGGCCGGGATAGACCCAGCCATAGGCATGCCCTCCGATCGCGCCATAGACGGGACAATGATTCATGCAGGCGCCGCAGCGGATGCAGCGCAGCATGTCCTGCATCGCGGTGCCCAGCACCGCAGACCGCCCGTTGTCGAGAATGACGACGTGATACTGCTCCGGTCCGTCGAGATCGCCGGGCCGCTTCGGCCCCGTGTTGAGCGTCGTGTAGGCCGATGATTCCTGGCCGGTCGCCGAGCGCGCCAGCACCCGCAGGAGGACCGCGGCGTCCTCCAGCGTCGGGATGACCTTCTCGATGCTGGCCAGCACGATGTGCATCCGGGGCAGGGTGTTCGACAGGTCGGCATTGCCCTCGTTGGTCACCAGCATGGACGATCCGGTTTCGGCCACCAGGAAATTGGCGCCGGTCAGCCCGACGTCGGCGTCCAGAAACTTCTGGCGCAACACGTGTCGCGCTTCCGCGACGAGATCGTTGCGTTCGGTCAGGCGCCTGGTGAAGCCTAGCTTCGAATGATGCTCGAAGAACGTGTCGGCCACCTGGTCCTTGGTGAGATGGACGGCCGGTGCGATGATATGGCTGGGCGGTTCGTGCCGGAGCTGGATGATGTATTCGCCAAGATCCGTCTCGATCGGCGCGATGCCCAGTGCTTCGAGATGGTCGTTGAGCGCGATCTCTTCGGCGACCATCGACTTCGACTTGGCGACGGTCCGTGCGCCAACGCTGCGGCAGAGGTCGCCGATGATGCGGCGTGCATCCTCCGCCGTCGGCGCCCAGTGGACATGCCCGCCCAGCGCGATGACCTTGCGTTCGAACGCCTCCAGGTAGAAGTCGAGATTCTCCAGCGCGTGATTCTTGATGTCGCGCGCGCGGTCACGGAGCGCTTCGAACTCGGGCAGCCGCTCGGCGGCCTGGCGGCGGCGTTCCGAGAAGCCGACCTTGAGCTTGGCGAGCGAATCCTGAAGGTTGGGATCGGCCAGGGCGGCGCCGACATTCTCCTTGAAGGCGTGGGCGGTGGATTGCATCAGCGTTCCTCGTCCGGCTCCCCGATCGGCGCGATGCGGCCCATATCGGCCAGCACCTCGGCGACATGGCGGACCTGCACCTGTCGGCCTTCGCGCTGCAGCTTGCCCGCCATGTTCATGAGGCAACCGAGATCGCCCGCCAGCACCGTGTCGGCACCCGTCCCGGTGATGTCGTCGGCCTTGTCGCCGACCATGGCGTTGGAGATTTCCGGATATTTCACGCAGAAGGTCCCGCCAAAGCCGCAGCACACTTCCGGCGCCGTCATCTCGCGCAGATGCAATCCTTCGACGGAGCCGAGCAGCCGACGCGGCTGTGCCTTCACGTCGAGTTCGCGCAATCCCGAACACGAATCGTGATAGGTGACGATTCCGGGGTAATGCGCCGTGACCTTCTCGACGCCCAGCACGTCGACCAGGAACGCTGTCAGCTCGTAGCTGCGGGCTGCGAGATTCTCGGCGCGGGCGCGCAATGCCGGATCGTCCTCGAACAGGCCCGGATAGTGGTGCGCCAGCATGCCGCCGCAGGATCCCGAGGGCGCCACCACGGCGTCGAAGCCCTCGAACGCGTCGATCACCTGCGTGGCAATGGCCCGGGTCGTGGCGCGGTCTCCCGAATTGTAGGCGGGCTGGCCGCAGCAGACCTGCAGCGCCGGCACCTCCACGGTGCAGCCGGCATCCTCGAGGAGCTTGACGGCGGCAAAGCCAACCGACGGCCGAAAGAGATCGACCAGGCAGGTGACGAACAATCCGATCCGACGCGGCCGATCTGTTGGCTGAGAGGCGAGTAGCTTGGACACGTTGACCACATTGGCAGCCGTGCATTTGACGCGCAACGGGGCCGTGTCCGGAATATCCCGAGACGCGGACCACTGCTTGGATCGCGCCCCGACATGCGCGCGCAGAAAGGCCTTCAGCTCCTGTTCGGCACCAGCACGATGGCGCGGCCGTTGCTGTTCATGCGGCCGGCCCAGTCCGCCGCCTGGGGGCCGGTGCCGAAGAAGACGTCGCCGCGCGCGGGGCCGCGAATGGCGGCACCGGTGTCCTGGGCGATGGTCAGCCGGCGGTAGCGCTCCGTGGCGCCGGGCCGGCGCGCGACCGGTCGGACCGTGTCGATCCAGATCGGCGTGCCGTAGGGCGTGATCTCGATGTCGACGGCCATGCTGCGCTGCGGGGTCAGGTTGACCCCCTCAGATCCGACCGCTCCCCGGCTGCGCGTGTCGCGGAAGAAGATATAGCGCTCATTCTTGCGCATCACGTCGCGTGCCTGCTGTGGATGGCGTTTGAGCCAGTCGCGGATGGCCGGCCACGTGGCCTGTTCCTTGGTCATCTCGCCCATCTCGACCAGCACTGCGCCGATCGCCGTGTACGGGCGGTTGTTCGATCCGTCGAAGCCGAGATTCATCGTCCCGCCCTCGGCCAGATTGATGCGACCGCTGCCCTGGACCTGCACCTCGAACAGCGCCACGGGATCCTGCACCCAGGCGATCTCGAGTCCCTTGCCCTTGAGCGCGCCCTGCTCGATCTCGGCCCTCGTGAGATAAGGCTGGTTGCCCAGATCCGGCGGCCGGCGATAGACCGGCACGGTGAACAGCCGCGACGGCGCCTTGCTGCCGCGCATGTTGGGTTCGAAGTAGCCGGTGAACTTGCCGGGCGCCTGTACGATCAGGGGCCGGAAATTATCTTCGAAGAAGGCGCGCGCGGCGCGATTGTCGCCCGCCTTGACCGCGGCGGCGGCGGCGCAGATGCGCTGCCACTCTGCCGCGGTGATGGTCTTCGCCCCGCCGTCGGTCGCGACCTTGGTATCCGATCCCGTGGTCAGCTTGGGACACGACCGGCGAAAAGCCGCGAGAGGTTCGCTATGGCGCTCCTCCGCCCAGCCGGGAATCTCGTTGTAGGAAGTCGGCGCCATCGAAACGTGCGGCTCGGCAGGTTTGCCTGCATTCTCGGCGCAGCCGGCGACGAAGCCAGCAAGCGCAAGCCAAGCCGCGCCGCCGCTCAGGACGGTCCAGCGCATCGTTCGAAGAGCCTCCCTCAACCTTCGCTTTCGGTCTTGATCAGCAGCCAGTTCGGATCACTCGACTTGGTGTCGCGACGGAAAGTCCAGAGATCGACGACTTTCTGGACCTCATTGGGATTGCCGTCGATGATCTGGCTCTCCACGTTGCGCAGCACGTTGATCTGCTCGCTCACGAACCGAACCGTCACCGAGGCGAAGGTGCCATCGAGCGCGGCAGCCGAGACATCGGATGCCTCGAAGCCGATGAGGGTCGTCTCCGCCTTCTCCTTGCGCTCCATGCGGCCGCGAATCGCGGCATCGAAGCTCGCGAAAGTCGGTCCGTCGAGCAGCGGCCGCAGCGTGCCTGTATCGCCCTTGGCGAAGGCCTCGACGATCGTCGTGAAGGCGGCGCGCGCGCCGGCGGTGAAGCTCAGCGGATCGAAGCTTGGATCGGCGCCTCGGATCGCATTCACACCGCTGATCGCCGTGGGCAACACCGTCGCGCGGATGCCGCCAGGACCGGTGCTGGCGAGCGACGGACGCGCAGCCGTGTTGTTGGGCGACGGCAGGGCGACGACATTGTCATTGCCCGATGGGCTCGTGCCGGATTGGCCGGCCGCAGGCTGGTCGCCGACGCGCGGCGGCGGTGGCGCAAACGGGTCGCGTGCCGGCGGACGCTCGTTGCCGGTACGTTTGCCCAGAACGGACCGCAGCCGCAGGATCAGGAATACCGCGACCAGCCCGATCAGGATGATGTCGTAGTTGTTGCCCACGATGGCGCTCCGAACAGCCCTTGTCCGATTATGAAATTACATAGGCCCCGAATGGGGAAAGGGCAAGGCAACCGCCGCCCGGTTCGCCGGCCGGTTCCGGGACGCCTGTCAGGCGAGGACCACGATATCCACCGGATGGGCCACGCCGGCGACGGTGCGCCCGGGACGGCGCTCGCGCTCCCTCGGCGCGACATAGCCCTGCTGCTCGGCCAGCGCATAGGTCGCCGCATCCGCGACGGCACGGGTTTTCTCTTCCTTGTTGTGCTTTTCGAGCTTCGCCGCGAAATTCACCGCGTCGCCGATCACCGTGAATTCCAGGCGCTCGCCGTCGCCCACCGCGCCGAACACGACGCGGCCCGATGCGACGGCCAGCCCTACGACCAGGGGAGACAGGCCGGCAGCCCGTCGCTCCTCGGCCCATCGGTCGGCAGCCCCGATCACCGCGTCGGCCGCCCGCAGCGCGTCCGCGGCGGCCGTCGACGACGGCGTCACGGCGCCAAACGAGGTCAGGATGCCATCACCCAGGAACTTGTCGATGCTGCCGCCATTCGCCGTGACGAGGGGACAGATCCTTCCCTGATAGTCCTGCAGATGCCTCATGACGTCGTCGGGAGACAGCTCGACCGATAGCCGCGTGAAGCCCCTGAGGTCGATGGTGAGGATCGCGACGTTGCGCAATTCGCCCTCGCCCGGCTTGATCGACATCGCAGCGGTCCGAATTCGGCTGGCGACGCCGGGGTCGAAGAAGCGAGACAGGTCCCGTGCCGCCGCACCTTCCGTGACCGAACGGACGAGCAGGCTGCGCGCGCGCGAGATCGCGACCGCGAGGATGGCCGTCGTCAGAAGGATGGCAATGATCTTGTCCGCCTCGGCCTGGATCAGGAAGGCATTCGAGGTCATGTACTCCACGAAGTCCGTCGTCGGACTGGCGGGTCCGCCGCGGCCGCCCAACGCATAGATGATCAGCGCGATCCAGCCGACCGCCGCCGTCACGCCGGCGAAGACGACGAAACGTGCCTCGAAACGCAGGGCGCGCAGGGCGATGAACAGGAAGACATAGAAGAGCGTCGGCGCTTTGAGATAGAAGACGGCAGGCTGGGCATACTTGTAGTGGAACGAGTAGATCAGCCCCATCAGCAGTGCCATGTCGGCGACCACCGAGACATACAGGAGCCATTCGGGCAGCGCACGGCGATAGGCCAGGGCCAGCCGGGCCACCGAGAACAGCGCATAGATGACGAAGACCTCGGTCTCGAAGGAATAGTCCTCCTGGATCACCCCGGTCGCCATGCTGGTCGTCTCGTAGGCGACGGCCAGCAGGCCCACCAGGATCAGTTCCGCCCATCCGATGAGGATTTCGCTGCGTTCCTGCTGGAGCCGAATGGTGCTGCGTACACGTTCCGGCAGCCTGGCGGTCCCACCGCCTTCGAAGAGCCAGTCCCGTATGCGGGAAAGCATCAGACCTTCTCGAGCCACAGGCTCGCGGCGAGGGCATCCGCCGGACGCGGCAGGCGGGCGATGACCGAATGTGCGAGCCGCTCGGCCAGGCGCCGTTCGGCCCAGACGCTGGCGAACAGCGGCCTGTAGGCGCGCGTGGCAAGCAGGGAAATCACCCCCTGCTGCTCGTTGTAGGCGCGCCAGCCCCATTGCGGCGGGTAATCGAAGGGCAGGAAGATGTCATGGATATGTACCAGCACGCCGGAGGGCGCCGCCGGCAGCACGCGATTCAGGAGGATATCGACATCGCTGCCCGGCATCAGGATATGGCTCGAATCGATGAAGAGGGCGTCGCCCGGCTTCAATCCGTCGAACGCCTCCGGCGGGGCGGCCTGCAGCGTGGACGAGATCAGCCGGACACCTGGGAGGTCGATGATGTCGGCGCGCGGCGCAGGATCGATGGCGACGATCTCGCCGACGCCTCCGAGTGCCCGCGACAATACCCGTGTCGAATGGCCGGATCCGACTTCCACGATGTGCTGCGGCTTGCGTTCGCGCACCAGCGCATAGGCGACGGCGGCGTCCAGGGTCGGAAACCAGGACTGCTGGAACAGGCTTTTCATGCCTTCGAGGGCGGCCGCATGGGAATCAACGGCGTCGAGCACCGTGCCGAAGGCGTCGGTGGCTTCCTCGAACAGGCGTTCGATGACGGGATAGGGCGGCTGCGCACCAGGTGGTGGCAGCGACGGCGCGTAGCGATGCGGAATGAACCATCCGCGCGGAGTCATCCCGAGAACGGTGGGCAGTCCGAGCGCCAGCCGCCGCCAGCGGCCGCGCAAGCCCGAGGTCGCATTCATCGCCTTGCGCTCATCGTGCTGCGCTCATGTCGTCTCATCCGTTGCCGGCGTCATGGGCCGAGGGTCAGGCCTTCATGTGCCACCAGTGCACGCGGAAGGCCGCTTGCCGCCGTGCCGGGCCGGGTCGCCGCGGCCTCTCGTGCCACGCCGTCCATGAAGGCATCGTCGTGGCTGGGATCATGGTGGAAGATCACAAGCGTGCCGACATCCGCAGCGTCGGCCACGCGCACACCCTCCTGCCAAGTCGAGTGGCCCCATCCCTTGTATCGAGGATATTCCGCATCACTATAACTTGAATCATAGATCATTATGTCGGCGCCCCGGCACAACCCCACGATTCCAGGATCGGGACCATCACCACTGTGTTCGGTATCGGTGATATAGCAGATCGACTTGCCGCCGTAGTCGACGCGGTATCCGGTTGCGCCGTTGGGATGGCGGAGGGGCACGGTGCGCATGCTGATGTCACCACATGACAACGTCTCGCCACTGTGGAATTCCTTGAACGCGACCCGTGCCTGAAAAACGTCCAGCGAGACAGGATACAGGGGCGCCTGCATGAGATTGCTCACCACCCGCTTGAGCGTGTCGGGAGGCTTGAGATGGCCGGCCCATAGCCGCACCGAATTGCGCTCGTCGAACAGCGGCGCGAAGAAGGTCAGGCCCGTGATGTGGTCGAGATGGGTGTGCGTGAAGTAGATATCGAGATCAACCGGCGCCTGGCGTGCGAGTTCCAGGCCGAGCGGCCGGATTCCGGTGCCCGCATCGAAAATAAGCCGCCGGCCTCCGGCGGTGACCTCCAGGCACGACGTGTTGCCGCCATAGCGTGCATATGCCGCTCCGGAGCATGAAATGGAGCCCCGAACGCCCCAGAACCGCACTTTCAGGCCATTTGACAAGGTCACCACCCTCTCGGGAGCGCAGAGTCCATAGCTGCAGCGCCCGCGTCAACCAAGGCCACTGCCGCGGCTGGGCGCATTGTGCCTGCAGGCTCGCGCGCGGTCTGTGGTCGAATTGGTGGATCCGTTGCCTCACGGTCGGTTCGGAGTAATACTTTCGCCATGAATATCGAAAACCAAGCTGCCCGGTCCGCGATCGTCCAGCCACCCATGCGCAAGGCGAAGTTCGCCATTGGCCAGGTGGTGAAGCATCGCACCTATCCGTTTCGCGGCGTCATCTTCGATGTCGATCCCGTATTCGCCAACACGGAGGAGTGGCTCGCCTCCATTCCCGAGGAAGTCCGGCCGCGCCGCGATCAGCCTTTCTATCATCTGCTGGCGGAGAATTCGCAGACCACCTACGTCGCGTATGTCTCCGAGCAGAACCTGCTGCCCGACGATACAGGCAAGCCGGTGTCACATCCTCAGGTACCGCAGTTCTTCAAGGAGCTGAAGCGCGGCCAGTACGTGTCGCGGGACCGCGCGCTGCACTGATCACCGGTCACGTGCGCATCGTGGGGAAGGCGATCAGTTCACCGGGAACGGGAAGTACTTGTCGCTGATCTTCTTGTAGGTACCGTCGGACATCATCTCGCCGAACGCCTTGTTCAGCGCATCGCGCAGCTTGCTGTCCTCCCTGCGCAGGCCGGCAGCGACTCCGATACCCAGCGTCTGGTTGTCCTTGATGTCCTGGCCGATGACTTCGCAGCATTGGCCTTCGGGCTTGCGGCTCCACAGCCAGAGCTGGACCTTGTCGCCGAACACGGCATCCACCTCGCCCGCCGTGAGCGCCGCCAGCGCTTCGGCGACGGTGGCGTAGCGCTTGAGCTGCGCCGAACGCCGGAAACTCTTGTCGGCCCAGTCTCCGTGCATCGAATCACGCTGGATGCCGATGCGCTTGTTGCGCAGCAGGGACGGCGGTCCGTCGAAGGGGGCGCCCTTGGCCGCGATGAAGGCACCGGGCGACAGGTAGTAGCGCCGGGTCAGCCCCATCCGCTTGCGCCGTTCGCTGGTCACCTCCATCGAGGCCATGATGACGTCGAACTTCTTGTCGAGCAGGCCCGGGACCAGCTCGTCCCATTTGAAGGCGGCGAACTCGCACTCCGCCTTGATGCGCTGGCAGGCTTCCTGCGCCAGCTCCATCTCGAAGCCCGCCGGCAATCCCTTGCTGTCGAGGTAGTTGAACGGCGGAAAGGCGCCTTCGGTCGCGACTGTGATCTTGAAGGCCGGCGGCGGGAACCGGGATGCCGGCTTGGCTGGCGTGGCGGCAGCCTTGCCGGCCGGTGGCGCCTTGCCCGTCGGCTGCTTGTGAGGCGGCTGTTGCGCCAGCGCCGGGCCGGCGGCCAGCAGCACCGCCAGGAGAACGATCACGCCCTTCATGCGACTCATGCGACGAGACGACCTAGCACGGCATTCAATCGCTGCCGGCCCGCCGCCGTGGCGGTCAGCCGCGCGGCATCGACCTCGAGGTAGCCGGCGGCCACAAGAGGGGCCAGTCGGCGTTCTCCCACGGCCGTCACGGGATCGACACCTGTCGCCGCGGCGAAAGCGCTCCGCTCGATGCCTTCGGCCAGCCGCAGACCCACCATCAGCGCTTCCTCCACCAGATTGCGGCCGGTGACGACCGACTCCTCCGCCGTGCCATGGCCACGGCGCTCGACCGCGTCCAGCCAGGCCTCCGGCCCGCTGGTGCGGCGGGTCGCGCGCTTGCCGTCCGCCGCGGCGAATCGGCCATGGGCGCCAGGCCCGACACCGACGTAATCCTGATACCGCCAATAGATCAAATTATGGCGGCAAGCTGAACCCGGCCGGGCATGGTTGGAGATCTCGTAAGCCGGCAGGCCGGCCGCTGCGAGACGTGCCTGGGTCAGCTCGAACAGGGCGGCCGCCTGCTCCTCGTCGGGCAGGGTGAAGCGGCCGCGGGCGTGCTCCGTGAAGAACCGCGTGCCGCGTTCGATGGTCAGTTGATAGACCGACAGGTGATCGCCGGCGAGCGCCAGCGCCTGCTCCAGTTCCGCCGCCCACGCTTCCTCGGTCTGGCCGGGCAGGGCGTAGATCAGGTCGAACGAGTGACGTGCGAAGTGCCGGCGCGCGACCGCGATCGCCTCTCTCGCTTCGGCGACCGAATGCTGCCGGCCGAGGAACTGCAGCGAAGCGGGGTCGAGTGCCTGGATGCCCAACGACACCCGGTTGACGCCGGCGCTCGCCAGGTCGGCGAAGCGGCCGGATTCGACCGAGGTCGGGTTGGCCTCGAGGGTGATCTCGATCTCGTCCGCGTGATCCCAGAGGCTCCTGACCCGCTCGATGACGGCTCCGGCCGTCGCAGGCGCCATCAGCGAGGGCGTGCCGCCGCCGAAGAAGATCGTCTCGACCCGTCCGCCCGGCGCTTCGCGCGCGGCGTGTTCCAGCTCGCCAATCAGCGCCCGCTGCCAGCGCGCCTGGTCGATCCCATCGCGCACATGGCTGTTGAAGTCGCAGTAAGGGCACTTCGACTTGCAGAAGGGCCAGTGGATATAGACGCCCAGGGGAGCGGGCGTCCGGCTCATCGAAAGCAGGCCTCGACCAGCTTCCGGAAGGCGCGGCCACGATGGCTGATGGCGTTCTTCTCGGCGTCGCTCATCTCGGCGGTCGTGCGCGTATCGCCCGCCGGCTGGAAGCAGGGATCATAGCCGTGCCCACCGCTGCCGCGCGGCGGCCAGACGATGCGGCCGTCGAGGGTGCCCTGGACGGTCTCGACATGGCCGTCCGGCCAGGCCAGCGCCAGCACGCAGTGGAAGGTCGCCGCGCGCGCGGCATCGGTGTCCGGCGTGCTGCGGGTGGCCAGCTCGTCCTGAATGCGGCGCATGCCGACCATGGCGTCGCGCCGAGGTCCTTCCCAGTCGGCGGTATATACCCCCGGCTGCCCATCGAGAGCGTGGATGCTCAGCCCGGAATCGTCGGCCAGGGCTGGCAGTCCGCTGGCGCTGGCGGCGGCCTGCGCCTTCAGCGTCGCGTTCTCCTCGAAGGTCGTTCCGGTCTCTTCCGGGGCGGGCAGGCCGAGATCCCCGGCCGAGACGATCTCGATGCCGAACGGCGCGAGCAGCGTGTGGATCTCGCCGGCCTTGCCGCGATTGTGCGTGGCCACCACCAGCTTGGGACCGGTGAAGCGGCGTGCCATCAGGCTGGCCTGTTCGCGACAGGTCCGCCCGTGGCGGGGCTGGTCGCCAGGCGCTGCAGGACGGTGAGTTCGCCGATGCCCTTCTTGGCCAAGGCCAGCAGCGCCAGGAATTCGTTCTCCGCGAAGGGCTTGTCCTCGGCAGTGCCCTGCACCTCGACGATCCCCA
>Ga0182792_1001051_pt1 | contig 23905 bp, 18 predicted proteins | sample Passage237B_FD_130497 | JGI IMG/M metagenome (GOLD analysis project Ga0182792, IMG submission 130497) | Cellulose adapted compost microbial communities from Newby Island Compost Facility, Milpitas, CA, USA - Passage2 37B (version 2) (version 2) ...
CCACCGCGGAGGCTGCCGCGATCGGCTCGTACCCCAGCCGATAGAGCAGCGGCCCCATCGCCGCGACCAGCACCACGGCGACCAGCGCATAGGCGATTGCCGGCAGCGCTATGAGGCTTGCGCCGTAGGCCTGCGCCGCGGCGGCGAGCGGCAGCAGGCTGGCGCGCAGCGCCGCGGCGAGACGGGTCCGCAGGCCGCCGCGCAGCAGGCCGCGGCCGGTTTCGACCGCGATGGTGAGCACGATCAGCAGCAGCAGGATCAGGATGGTGCCCGGCGTCTTGCGCTCGACCAGCAGCGCATAGGTCAGCGCCGCATAGGACACGAATTCGCCCTGCGGGATCAGAACCACGCGGGTCAGCGCGAACACCAGCACGATGGCCAGCGCCAGCAGGGTGTAGAGCGCGCCGCTGGCCAGCCCGTCCTGGACCAGATAGCCGGCGACGAAGGCGGTCACGCCCGGCCCCGGCCGTGACGGCGCAGCATTGCCGCCCGCTCGTTGCTGCCCACCCGCATGCGGTCTCTCCGCCCCCCTTGACTCAGCCGCCGTGGTCCGGCGGGCATAAAGCGCAACCTGTCGCGCAGCGTAAAGCAAAAAATCGGCGCAGGGGCGGCTGACCGGCCAAATCCTTTATGTCTATAATAAATGAGCAAACAGGGCCGGCATGCGCTATGGCGTGCGATGGATCGAACGAGCCGGCAACGAGAGGGGAAAAGTCCATGAGCAGAGTTCTGGCATTTGCCGCGGCGGCGGCTTTCGCGGTTGCGGGCCTGGCGCCGACCGCGGCGGACGCGCAGATGAAGGTCGGGCTGATCCCGTCCTCGACCGGCCCGATCTCGGTGGTCGGCATCCCGCAGAAAAATACCGCCGCGCTGCTGCCGCAGAAGATCGGCGACATCAGCGTCGAATACACCGTGCTCGACGACGCCTCCGACCCGACGCAGACCGCGCAGGCCGTCAAGAAGCTGTTGACCGACAACGTCGATGCCATCATCGGCCCGTCGGGCTCGCCGAACGCCATGGGCATCATCGGGTTCATCGCCGAGGCCGGCACGCCGCTCTTGGCGCCGGTCGGCACCGCGGCCGCGGTGCTGCCGATGGACGACAAGAAGAAGTGGGTGTTCAAGACCACGCAGAACGACGACATCATCGCCAAGGCGCTGGTCGATCACATGACCAAAACCGGGGTGAAAACCGTCGGCATCATCGCGGTCAACGATCCGTTCGGCGAGAACTGGGTCAAGACTTTTACCGCCATCGCCGAGAAGGCCGGCATCAAGATTTCCTCCACCGAGCGCTATCAGCGCGTCGATACCTCGGTGATGGCGCAGACGCTCAAGCTGGTCGGCCAGAACCCGGACGCGGTGCTGGTCGCGGCCGCCGGCGGCTCGACTATTTTGCCGCACACCACGCTGGTCGATCAGGGCTACAAGGGCAAGATCTACCAGACCCATGGCGCGGCGGCGCCGGCCTTCCTCAAGCTCGGCGGCAAGAAGGTGGAGGGCACCATCCTCGCCGCCAGCCTGATGCTGGTGATCGACGAGATTCCCGACAGCAACCCGTCCAAGAAGGTCGCGACCGCCTATATCGACGCCTACAAGAAGCTGTACGGCGAAATCCCGGCGACCTTCGGCGCCAACGTCTACGACGCCGGTCTGCTGTTGCAGGCCGCGGTACCGGAGGCGGCCAAGGCGGGCAAGCCGGGCACCAAGGAATTCCGCGCCGCCTTGCGCGATGCGCTGGAGAAGACCAAGGAGCTGGTCGGCACCCAGGGCGTCTACAACATGACGCCGGAGGACCACTCCGGCTTCGACGAGCGCGGCCGCGTCATGATCACCGTCAAGGACGGCAAGTGGAAGCTGTTGCAGTGATCCGCGGATAAAAAAGAGCCGCGCCGGTGATGATCGGCGCGGCATTCCAATCGTCGTCAGGCCGGGCTTTGCCCGGCCTTCGTCTGTCGGGCTTATTCGGCCGCGAGCTTGACCTCGGGCGCCGCCGCCTTGACGTCGGCATCGACGTGATCCTCGAACTTGGCAAAGTTCTTCTGGAACATGCCGACGAGGGCGCGCGCGGTCTTGTCGAACTCGGCCTTGTCGGCCCAGGTCTCGACCGGATCGAGAATCGTCGAATCGATGCCTGGCACCGCGGTCGGCACGGCGAAGCCGAAATACCTGTCGGTGCGGAAGGCGACGTTGCGCAGCGAGCCGTCGAGCGCCGAGGTCAGCAGCGCGCGCGTCACCTTGATCGGCATGCGGTTGCCGACGCCGAACTTGCCGCCGGTCCAGCCGGTGTTGACCAGCCAGCAATCGACGTTGTGGCGGGCGATCAGTTCGCGCAGCAGGTTGCCGTAGTCGGACGGATGGCGCGGCAGGAACGGCGCGCCGAAGCAGGCGGAAAACTCCGGCTGCGGCTCGGTGACGCCGCGCTCGGTGCCGGCCACCTTGGCGGTGTAGCCGGACAGGAAATGGTACATCGCCTGCGCCGGGGTCAGCTTGGCGATCGGCGGCAGCACGCCGAAGGCGTCGGCGGCCAGCATCACCAGGTTCTTCGGCTGCGGCGCGCGCCCGGTGCGCGAGGCGTTGGGGATGAAATCGAGCGGGTAGGCGGAGCGGGTGTTCTCGGTCTTGGAGCCGTCGTCGAAGTCCGGCGCGCGGGTGTGGCCGTCGAGCACGACGTTCTCCAGCACGGTGCCGAAGCGCTTGCTGGCCGCGTAGATCGCGGGCTCCGCCTCGCCGGACAGCCGGATGCACTTGGCGTAGCAGCCGCCCTCGAAATTGAAGATGCCGTCGTCGCTCCAGCCGTGCTCGTCGTCGCCGATCAGGGTGCGGTGCGGGTCGGCCGACAGCGTGGTCTTGCCGGTGCCCGACAGGCCGAAGAAGATGGCGCTGTCATTATCGCTGCCGACATTGGCCGAGCAGTGCATCGGCATCACGCCCTTGCCGGGCAGGTAGAAGTTGAGCGTGGTGAACACCGACTTCTTCATCTCGCCGGCGTAGCGCGTGCCGCCGATCAGCACGATCTTGCGGGTGAAGTCAATGGCGACGACGGTTTCGGAGCGGACGCCGTGGCGCTGGGGATCGGCCCTGAAGCTCGGCAGATCGATGACGGTCAGCTCGGGGACGAAATCAGCAAGCTCGGCGAGGTCGGGACGGATCAGCAGGGTGCGGATGAACAGGGAGTGCCAGGCGAATTCGGTGAAGACCCGCGTTTTTATCCGGTGTTTGGGATCGGCGCCGCCGTACAGGTCCTGCGCGAACAGGGTCTTGCCTTCGGCGTGCTTGAGAAAATCGTCGAGAAGAACCTTGAACTGGTCGGAGGTGATCGACTGGTTGGCTTTCCACCATACGGTGTCTTCGGTGGTGGCATCGCGGACGGTGAACTTGTCTTTCGGCGAGCGCCCGGTGAACTCGCCGGTTTCGGCGCACAGCGCGCCGTCGGCGGTCAGTTCGGCCTCGCCCGCCGACAGCGCATGCTCGTAAAGCTGGGGTGCGCTAAAATTCCAGTTGATCGCCTTGAGATTTTTGAGGCCAAATTTGTCGGCGCCGAAAGCGCCGTTGCGCACACCCGTCTCTTGCACGAAAAGTCCTCCTCGAACCCGCGACGCACCCGCCGCCCGAAGGCCGCCGGTCGCGGTCTGTCACGGCCTGCCCCGCGATGCCGACCCATTGCCAGCCGGCCAATGGGCGATGTCATAATCGCGTCATCGGACCTTGCCAAGCCGATGCGGAATTTTTCAGGCGCGGCTGCGGCGGATCGTCTCGCTCCGGTCGTCGTCAGGTCGCGCGGGCCTGATCGGCCAGCTTCTTGAGCATCTGCCGCAGTGCAGCGGGAGTTTTGACGCGGCGCGGAAAATCGAGTCGCAGCGTGGTCGTCCCGCTTTGCAGGTCAAGGCCGTCGGGGTCGCAGCCGCTGCACCGCCACCGCCCCGTCTTGGTACTCTTGGTCCCGAGGAGGCGCGTGGCATAGAGCGCCATGGTCTCGCGGTGGTCCTCGTTCATATGCGCGCAGATCTCGGCCTCGGCCGCGACCAGCGCCTCGGCGCCGGTCAGGTCGGTCAACACCGCCTCCGGCGCGAGATCGATGATGCGGCCGAAGCCGGCGACCAGATGGACCCGGCGGATGGCGATCGCGAACACGGAAAAATCCTTGAACTTCAAGAACCCCTCGGCCATGGGGTGGGCCGCGACGTAGCGCCGTTGCAGGAGCGCGGCGCGCTCGACGTCGACGGCCTCCGTGGCGGTGCCGGCAACCATGATGCGGGCGCCCTGCAGCGGGTCCTTCGGGCCGCGCTCGTCCAGCATCAGCGACACCCGGGGGTCGGCCAGGATGTTTTGCGTGTGCAGGGCGAGGCGGGAGATCAACAGGATCGGCGCGCCGTCGGGTTGCGAGGCGAGGTTGACCAGCGAGCAATAGGGGTCGCCGCTGTCGGCCATCAGGGTCGCGAGCGCGCCTTCGCGGCGGCGTCGCAGCAGCGAGCGGGCGAGCTTTGCGGCGTCGAAATTCTCGACCGGCTTCATGGTAAACCCCGGGTCGGTCTGCGCTATTTCGGTTCTGGCAGGCTGGTCGCAAAACGCAAGGGCCGCTTTTTGGCAAAGATTGCGGCCGCGAGGGGGTTTTGCGGCGGTTTTTGGCCTCTATATAGGCAAAAAGCGGAACCGGGCGCCGCCCGGCACGTTTCAGGAACTCAAGGCCACACTTGCGCCCAGCTTGCGTTGCTGGTGCCCCGTGCAATGTGCGGCGCTTCGGCGCATCGGCCGGATGCCGCGCCACACCGTGCGTCCTTTGACGTCATTTCGGAAAGCAGGCTCATGCCCACAATCGCTTTGGTTGACGACGATCGTAACATCCTCACCTCGGTTTCGATCGCGCTGGAGGCCGAAGGCTACCGCATCATGACCTACACCGACGGTGCCTCGGCGCTCGACGGCTTCCGCACCTCCCCGCCTGACCTTGCCATCCTCGACATCAAGATGCCGCGCATGGACGGCATGGAGACGCTGCGCCGGCTGCGCCAGAAATCCGATCTGCCGGTGATCTTCCTGACCTCCAAGGACGAGGAGATCGACGAACTGTTCGGCCTCAAGATGGGCGCCGATGATTTCATCCGAAAACCGTTCTCGCAGCGGCTTCTGGTGGAGCGGGTCAAGGCGGTGCTGCGCCGCGCCGCGCCCAAGGATCCGGCCGCCGCGCCCAAGGAGACCGACGCCAAGGCGCTCGACCGCGGCCAGCTCCGCATGGACCCGGAGCGCCATACCTGCACCTGGAAGGGCGAGCCGGTGACGCTGACGGTGACCGAGTTTCTCATCCTGCAGGCGCTGGCGACACGGCCCGGCGTGGTCAAGAGCCGCAATGCGCTGATGGATGCCGCCTACGACGATCAGGTTTACGTCGACGACCGCACCATCGACAGCCACATCAAGCGGCTGCGCAAGAAGTTCAAGGTGGTCGACGACGAGTTCGACATGATCGAGACGCTGTACGGCGTCGGCTATCGCTTCAAGGAAGTGTGACGCGGCCCCGCCGGCGTCGCGAGCCGGGCGAGGCCGGGCGGCCATGCCCCGGGTTCGCCGGGGGCCGCCGATGGGGTACAATGACGCGGGCGGCGTGCGCGGGGCGCCAGGGTTCGGCGTGCCGCCCTGTTGCAACCGGGGCGCATCGGAAACCAGGCAGTAGCGATCGTTGCTGGATCGAAGCAAGCTTGATCACGAAGGAGCCGGCGCGCCTGCCGCGGCGCTGACGGAGCGCGACGGCTCCCACGGCGACGCGGCCGAGGCGGCGCGGCCGGCCTGGGCGCGCCCGCTCGGCTGGCTCAGGCGGGCCTGGCAATATTTCTTCACGCTGAGCTTCTCCAGCCTGACGCGGCGCATCGTCTCGCTCAACCTCGCCGGCCTGATCGCGCTGGTCGCCAGCATCCTCTATCTGTCGCAGTTCCGCGCCGGCCTGATCGACGCCCGCGCCCAGAGCCTTCTGGTGCAGGCCGAGATCATCGCCGGCGCCATCGCCGCCTCGGCGACGGTCGAGACCAACGCCATCACCATCGATCCCGACCGCCTGCTCGACCTGAAGCCCGGCGAATCCTACGGCGTGCCCGACGATCTCTCGATCCTCGATTTTCCCATCAACCCCGAACGCGTCGCCCCGGTGCTGCGGCGGCTGATCTCGCCGACCAACACCCGCGCCCGCATCTACGACCGCGACGGCGTATTGATCCTCGACAGCCGCAGCCTGTATGGCCGCGGCGACATCATGCGCTTCGAGCTGGCGCCGCCGGAAGCCGAGAAGCCGGGGCTGGCCGAGCGCGCCATGATCGCGGTGCGCACCTGGCTCAACCGCGGCGACCTGCCGCTCTACCGCGAGCTCGGGCCCGAGAACGGCAGCGGCTACAACGAGGTCGCCGCCGCCATGGCCGGGCAGAAGGCGAGCATGGTGCGCATCAACGACCGCGGCGAGGTGATCGTCTCGGTGGCGGTGCCGGTGCAGCGTTTCCGCGCCGTGCACGGCGCGTTGATGCTCTCGACGCAAGGCGGCGACATCGACGAGATGGTGACGGCCGAACGGCTCGCCATCCTGAAAGTGTTCGCGCTTGCCGCGCTGGTGATGATCGTGTTGTCGCTGCTGCTCGCCAGCACCATCGCCGGACCGGTGCGGCGGCTCGCCGCCAGCGCCGAGGGCGTGCGCCGGCGCATCAAGACCCGCGTCGAAATCCCCGACTTCACCGCGCGCGGCGACGAGATCGGCCATCTGTCCGGCGCGCTGCGCGACATGACGGACGCGCTGTACAACCGCATGGAGGCGATCGAGCGGTTTGCCGCCGACGTCGCGCACGAACTGAAAAACCCGCTGACCTCGCTGCGCTCGGCGGTCGAGACGCTGCCGCTGGCGAAATCCGACGACAGCCGCGCCCGTCTGCTCGCGGTGATCGAGCACGACGTACGCCGGCTCGACCGGCTGATTTCCGACATTTCCGATGCGAGCCGTCTCGATGCCGAATTGCAGCGTCAGGACGTGGCGCGGGTCGACATGCGGCGGCTGTTGTCCACCACCGCGACCATCGCCAACGAAACCCGTCACGGCAACGACGTCGTGGCCGAGGTCCGCTTCGAGGGCGCGCCGGGCGACACGTTCGCGGTCGCCGGCCACGACCTACGCATCGGTCAGGTGATCGCCAACCTGTTGAGCAACGCGCAGTCGTTCTCCGAGCCCGGCGGCAAGGTGCGCATGGTGTGCCGCCGCCGCAAGGCGGAGATCGAGGTGGTGATCGACGACGACGGCCCCGGCATCCGCGAGGATGCACTGGAAAAAATCTTCGAGCGCTTCTACACCGACCGGCCGCATCAGGGTTTTGGCCAGAACTCCGGTCTTGGCCTGTCGATCTCCAAGCAGATCATCGAGGCGCATGGCGGACGCATCTGGGCCGAGAACCGCATCCGAAAGACCAGCGACGACGACGAGCCGGAGGTGCTGGGCGCGCGCTTCGTGGTGCGGCTGCCGGCAACGACATGAGGGGCACAAGCGTCCACGCCTCCGCGGTGAAAGTCGGCGCGCGCGCGGTGCTGATCCGCGGCGCCTCGGGAAGCGGCAAGTCGCATCTCGCGTTCGACCTGATCATGGCCGGCCGCGCCGGCATCGTTCCCGCGGCCGAGTTGATCGGCGACGACCGCGTGATGCTTGAGGCCGCGCAGGATCGCCTGACGGTGCGGCCGGTGCCGGAGCTGGCCGGGCTGATCGAGGTGAGGGGGCTTGGCGTCCGCCGCTGCGCCTTCGCCGCCGAGGCGGAGGTCGGCATGGTGGTCGATCTCGCGGCCTCCGACGCGGTGCGGCTGCCGCCGCCCGAGGCCGCGCGCGCGGTGATCGATGGCGTGACGGTGCCGCGCATCGCGGTGGCGCCGGGCTGGGACGCGCTGCCGCTGATCGTGGCGTTCCTGACCACGGCGGATGCGACCGAAACGTCGATGTCGCCCCTCATGCCCGGATTGGATCCGAACGTCGGTTGAAGCCTTTCAGGCGTAGACGACGAGCAGGTCTTTTGCGTCGATCTGATCGCTGGCGCGCACCAGCACCTCGGCAACGGTGCCGTCGCGATCGGCATGCAGCACCGTCTCCATCTTCATGGCCTCGATGGACAACAGCACATCGCCGGCCTTGACCGGTTGGCCGGCCGCGACCGCGACCGTCGAGACGACGCCGGGCATCGGCGCGCCGACATGGGCGTCGTTGCCGGGCTCCGCCTTGCGGCGCAGCTGTGCTGCGGCGCTGCCGCGGGCGCGATCCGGCGCCCGGGCGCGCCGCGGCTGGCCGTTGAGCTCGAAAAACACCGTCACCATGCCGGTGTCGTCGGCCTCGCCGATCGAGGTGCAGCGCACCACCAGCGTCTTGCCGCGCTCGATATCGACCAGGATCTCGTCCTCGACCTGCATGCCGTAGAAGTAAACCGGCGTCGGCAGGCGGCTGACGGGGCCGTACTCCGCCTGGGCGGCGGCGTAGTCGATGAACACTTTTGGATACATCAGCCAGGATGCGAACTCGAATTCGGTGAGGTCGCGGCCGACCTTCTCCTCGGCTTCCTTGCGAAGGAGGACGAGATCGACGTCCTTCAATAGCGCACCGGGCCGCACGGTGATCGGTGCTTCGCCTTTCAGCGCCTTGCGTTGCAGGGCTTGCGGCCAGCCGCCGGGCGATTGGCCGAGATCGCCGCGCAGCATCGCGACGACGGAGTCCGGGAAGGCGATGTCCTTGGCCGGATTTTCCACGTCCGCCACGGTCAGGTCCTGGCTCACCATCATCAGCGCCATGTCGCCCACCACCTTGGACGATGGCGTCACCTTGACGATATCGCCGAACATCAGGTTGGCGTCGTGGTAGGCTTGCGCTACCTCGTGCCAGCGCGTCTCCAGCCCGAGCGAGCGCGCCTGTTCCTTGAGGTTGGTGAACTGGCCGCCCGGCATTTCGTGCAGATAGACTTCCGAGGCCGGCCCCTTCAGATCGTTCTCGAAGGCCGCGTACTGATTGCGCACCGCCTCCCAATAGAACGACAGGCGGCGAATCCATTCCGGGCTGAGACCCGGATCGCGCGCGTCGCCCTTCAACGCCGCGACGATCGAGCCGAGACAGGGCTGCGAGGTGTTGCCGGACAGTGCGTCCATCGCCGCATCGACGGCATCGACGCCGGCGTCCACCGCGGCCAGCACGGTGGCGGCGGATATCCCGGACGTATCGTGGGTGTGGAAGTGCAGCGGCAGGTCGGTCGCCTCGCGCAGCGCCTTGAACAACACTTTTGCGGCCGCGGGCTTCAGCAGCCCGCCCATGTCCTTGACCGCGATGATGTGGGCGCCGGCCGCCTCAAGCTCCTCCGCCAGCGCGACGTAGTAATTGAGGTCGTACTTCGCCCGCGCCGGATCGAGGATGTCGCCGGTATAGCAGATCGCCGCTTCGCAGAGCTTGCCTTCGGCGGCGACCGCGTCCATCGCAACGCGCATGTTCTCGACCCAGTTGAGGCAGTCGAACACGCGGAACAGGTCGATGCCGCCGGCGGCCGCCTGCTTGACGAAGTGGCGCACAACGTTGTCGGGATAGTTGGTATAGCCGACGCCGTTGGCGCCGCGCAGCAGCATCTGCAACAACAGGTTGGGCGCCGCCTCGCGGATCATGGTGAGCCGTTCCCACGGGTCTTCGGTCAGGAAGCGCATCGCGACGTCGAAGGTTGCCCCGCCCCAGCATTCGAGCGACAACAGCTGCGGCAGCGCGCGCGCATAGGTGCCGGCGATGCGGGCGATATCGTGGGTGCGCACGCGGGTGGCGAGCAGCGACTGGTGCGCGTCGCGCATGGTGGTGTCGGTGACCAGCACGCGCTGCTCAGTGCGCATCCAGGCGGCGAATCCCTTCGGCCCGAGCGCGTCGAGCTTCTGCTTCGTACCGTCCGGGATCGGCGCGTCGACGGGCGGCACGTGGGGCGGTGCGGCGTCCGCTTTCGGCCGCGGCCGCCCGCGCGCTTCCGGGTGGCCGTTGACGGTGACGTCGGCGAGATAGTTCAAGAGTTTCGTGGCGCGGTCCTGGCGCCGGACGTGGCTGAACAGCTCCGGCGTCGTATCGATGAAGCGCGTGGTGTAGGAGTTGTCGCGAAATTTGTCGTGGCCGATGATGGCTTCGAGAAAGGTCAGGTTGGTCGCCACGCCGCGAATGCGGAATTCGCGCAGCGCCCGGCCCATGCGCGCGATCGCCTCATCGGCCGTCGGCGCCCAGGCCGTCACCTTCTCCAGCAGCGGATCGTAGAAGCGCGTGATCACCGCGCCGGAATAGGCGGTGCCGCCGTCGAGCCGGATGCCGAAGCCGGTCGCGCCGCGATAGGCGGTGATGCGGCCGTAGTCGGGAATAAAGTTCTGTTCCGGGTCTTCGGTGGTGATCCGGCATTGCAGGGCGTGGCCGTTGAGGCGGATATCGCCTTGCGCCGGCACGCCCGAGGCCGGCGTGCCGATCGCCTGTCCCTCGATGATGCGGATCTGCGCCTTGACGATGTCGATCCCGGTCACCTGCTCGGTGACGGTGTGCTCGACCTGGATGCGCGGGTTGACCTCGATGAAGTAGAATTTCCCGGTGTCGGCATCCTGCAGGAATTCAACGGTGCCGGCGCCGATATAGCCGGTCGCTTCCGCGATTTTTCGCGCGTGGCCGCAGAGTTCGTCGCGCAAGTTCTGCGACAGGTACGGCGCGGGCGCGCGCTCCACCACTTTCTGGTTGCGCCGCTGGATCGAGCAATCGCGCTCGAACAGGTGCACGACGTTGCCATGCGTGTCGCCGAGCACCTGCACCTCGACGTGACGCGCCCGCTCGATCAGCTTTTCCAGATAGACCTCGTCCTTGCCGAACGCCGCGCGCGCCTCGCGCTTGCCCTCCATCACCTCGCGGACGAGATCGGTCTCGGCGCGGATGACGCGCATGCCGCGTCCGCCGCCGCCCCAGGAGGCCTTCAGCATCAACGGATAGCCGATGTCGGCGGCCAGCCGCCTGACGGCCGCCATGTCGTCCGGCAGCGGCTCGGTCGCCGGGACCACCGGCACGCCGACCTCGATCGCGAGGTTGCGCGCGGCCACCTTGTTGCCGAGCCGGCGCATCGTCTCGGGTTTCGGGCCGATGAAGGTGATGCCGGCGGCGGTGCAGGCGTCGGCAAACTCCGGGCTTTCCGACAGCAGGCCATAGCCGGGGTGGATCGCGTCGGCGCCGGACAGTTTTGCGACCCGGATCACCTCGTCGATCGCGAGGTAGCTCTCGATCGGCCCCAGCTCGCGGTCGAGATGCGGGCCGCGGCCGACCTGATAGCTCTCGTCCGCCTTGAAGCGGTGCAGGGAATACTTGTCTTCCTCCGCCCAGATCGCGACCGTGCGGATTCCCAGTTCATTAGCCGCGCGGAAAACGCGGATGGCGATCTCCGAGCGGTTGGCAACGAGAAGCTTTGTGATGGTCACGGTCGGCCCCGCAGATGTGCGGCCCGGCGAGACAGGCGTGAGCCCGCTTCGCCGCGGCCGGAAACGAGCCACGCAGATAACCGACCGCCACGGGGAACACAATTCCGCGCCGTAGCAGCCCGGCCCGCGTGCGGCGTCCCGCTACGACGCCGCGATGGTGGCGGGGTCGGCGCCGACGATCTCCCGGTAGCGGGCCTGATCGGTCGCGCCCTCGGTGTTGATGAGGAACACGCGCGAGTGCGCATCGAGGCCGAACGCCTTGCGGCTCGCCGCGTCGGCCAGCACATGGCGCAAGCCGGCAAGGCTCGCGGCGCCGCTTTCGCCGGCCACGATGGCCGCGTCGCCGGCCGTGGGCCGCGCCAGTATGCGCATCGCCTCGGCCGCCTCGTCCTCGCTGACGGTGACGAAAGCGTCGGCCTTGCGGACCAGAATGCGCCAGGCGACGAGCGAGGGCTCGTAGCATTCCAGCATCGCCATGATCGTCGGCTCGCCGTGGGCGATCCGCGTCGGCGCGCCCTTGACCGCGCTCTGGTAGAGGCAGTCGGCGCGGTCCGGCTCGACCACGGCGAAGCGCGGCCGCTTGTCGCCGTAGACCACGTCGAAGTAGCCGGCGACCGCCGCGGCCAGACCGCCGACGCCGGCCTGCACCAACACATGGGTGGGCGGCTCCGGCAATTCGCGCACGGCTTCGGCCAGCATCGCGGTGTAGCCCTGCATCACCAGGCCCGGGATGCGCTCATAGCCCGGCCAGGACGTGTCGGACACCACCTGCCAGCCGTTCTCGGCGCAGACCCGGGTCGCCTCGGCGACGGAATCGTCGTAGGTGCCTTCGACGCGCACCATGTGTGCCCCGAACTGGGCGATGGCGTCGACCCGCTCGTCGGTGACGCCGGAGTGGACGAAGATCACCGCCTTGCCGCCGACAAGCCGGGCGCCGGCGGCGACCGACTTGCCGTGGTTGCCGTCGGTGGCGCAGCCGAACGTCATGCCCGATGTGATGCGGCGGACCTCGTCGGAGGCCAGTTCGTCGGCGCCGATCGTGCGCCCGAGCTGCCGCCCGGCTTCCTCCAGCGCCAGCCGGATCACCGCGTAGGAGCCGCCCAGCGCCTTGAAGCTGCCGAGGCCGAGACGAAAGCTCTCGTCCTTGACGTGAAGGCTGCCGATGCCGAGCGTTCCGGCGAGGCCACGCAACGCGCGCAACGGTGTGGGCGCGTGATTGTCGCGCTGCGCCAGCAGCCGTTCGACCTCCGCGACCTGGTCGGGGGCGAAGATCGCGGCGTCATCGGCATCGAGCGGGCGGCCGTGGTCGGGGCTGGAATTGAGCAGGAACATGGGAACGCTTTGGCCTCGCAGGTGGCGGGATCAGACTATTGTCTATTGTTATCATCATCAGTATTATAGCTCAATAGAACGTCACCGGGCCGTCGGCGTGCTTATGCACCGTGCTTTTGTGCGTTTCCGGCCTTCCGGATTGTGTTGGCGCGGTGGATCGCTATGATCCGGCCACGATCCCCCCGCCAGATAACCAACAAGAAGAGAAAAGGTGTCTAAGCTACTCAGGGCATATGACCGAAGCCGGGTGCCGCTGTACATCCAGGTGGCGTCCGTGCTGCGGACCCGTATTCAGTCCGGGCAATGGGGAGCAGGAGACAAGATATCCACGCTTGAGGAGCTTGAGCGTGAATTCCAGGTGGCGCGCGTCACCGTGCGCCAGGCTGTCGATCTGCTGCGGGAAGAGGGGCTGCTTCAGGCGCGCCAGGGCCTTGGCACCTTCGTCTCCAAGAAGGCTCACGACCGGCATGCGGTCAAGCTCGCCACCAACTGGAAAAGCCTGATCGAGTCACTCAAGGGCAATGTGCCGCGGCGCCTGTCGATCGACGAGCAGGCGGCCACCCCGATGCTCGGCGCCGACGACGGCACGGCGGCCGACGGCTATGTCAAGCTGCAAAGCGTGCAATACCGCAACGACGACCCTTATTCGGTCGCGAATATTTTTCTGGCGCGGGACGTGTTCGCGCTCGATCCCGCGCACTTCAGGGAGCGGGCGGCGCTGGTGGCGATCGACGACCTCAGCGAGGTCACGCTGCGCGACGCGCACCAGACCCTGACCATCGGCAGCGCCGACCCGGACGTCGCCGATCTTCTCAAGATTCCGCTTGGCGCGCCCACCGTCGAGGCGCATTGCGTCGTCATCGACGACCGCGGCATCACCATCTATGTCGGCGATATCATCTATCGCAGCGACGCTATCAAGCTGCAGATCGATCTTCTCGACGGCCGGCCCGCAACCAAGGTGCGGGCGCCGGCGCAGCCGAAAGTGGCGGTGCGGCAGCCGAAGGTGGCGCGGGCGAAGTAAAGGCCCGTCGGACAAACGGCGCGCCGAGCGCGGCGACAGTCGCCGCGAGCCGGTCACATGCTGATTTCAATCTGTCTGCCGCACTCCGACGACGACGCGTCGGCATGCCTTGCGCCGGCGAGGAACGATCGCTCGCGCTGCCGCTCGTTCGGCTCGCCATAGAGCGTGGTGCGCTGGCGCGGCACGCGGCCGGCGGAGCGGATCAGGCTTTCCATGGCCTGCGGGGTCATCTCCTGGCCGTAGGATGCGCCGGCGGCGCGCGAGATGCTTTCGTCCATCAGCGTGCCGCCGAGATCGTTGACGCCGGCCTCGAGACAGCGGCGGATGCCCTCGGGTCCGAGCTTGACCCAGGAGGCCTGCACGTTGCGGATCAGCGGATTGAGCGTGAGCCGCGCCACCGCGTGCATCAGGATCGCTTCGCGGAAGGTGGGGCCGGGCCGGGCGCGGCCCTTGAGATAGATCGGTGCTTCCATGTGAACGAACGGCAGCGGCACGAACTCGGTGAAGCCGCCGGTCTCCGCCTGCAGGTCGCGGATGCGCAGCAGGTGGCGCGCCCAGTGCCGGTAGCCGTCGATATGGCCGAACATGATGGTGGCGGTCGAGCGGAAGCCGATCTCGTGCGCGGTGCGCATGACGTCGAGCCACTGCCCGGTGCGGATCTTGTCGGCGCAGAGAATTTCGCGCACCTCGTCGTCGAGGATTTCCGCCGCCGTGCCGGGCAGGGTGCCGAGCCCCGCCGCCTTCAGTTCGCGCAGGAAATCGGCGACCGGGCGCTTCATCGTTGCCGCGCCCTGGAAGATTTCCAGCGGCGAGAAGGCGTGGATGTGCATCTCGGGCACGGCGGTTTTCACCGCCTCGCAGATATCGAGGTATTTCTGGCCGCGGTAGGAGGGATGAATCCCACCCTGCATGCACACTTCCGAAGCGCCGCGCTGCCAGGCTTCCTCGACGCGCCCGGCGATCTCCGCCATGTCGAGATCGTAGGGCCGTCCGCGCAGGTTCTCGCTCATCTTGCCCTTGGAGAACGCGCAGAACTGGCACTTGAACCCGCAGATGTTGGTGTAGTTGATGTTGCGCGTGACGACGTAGCTGACCACGTTGCCGTTGACGCTGTCGCGCAATTCGTCGCCGGCGCGGCAGACGGCGGCAAAATCCTCGTCGCGGGCGTCGAACAGCCGCACGATGTCGCCTTCCTCGAGCCGGGCGCCGCGCTGCGCCTTGTCCAGTATGCGGCCGATGCCGGTCGATGGCACGGCTGCGGGCTGCGACAGCCACGCGACGTCGCGCGCGGGCAGTTGTCCGAGGTCGCCGGGATGCCAGTCGTCCGTGCGCGGCGCGCCGTGGCCGTCGATCAGGTGAAGCACGGCGGTGCGCAAGCCGGCGTCGACCCAGCGCGTCGATGCGCGGGCGAAGGCCGGATAGATCGCAAGCCGCTCGTCGAGGGTCTTGCCGGCGGCCCTGGTTGCCGCCTCGAGCAGGCGCAGATGCGGCCACGGCGCTTCCGGGTTGACGTGATCGGGCGTCACCGGCGACACCCCGCCCCAGTCGTTGATGCCGGCGGCGACGAGACGGCCGAGCGCGCCGGGGCTGAGGTTCGGCGGCGCCTGGATGTTCATCTCCGGCTCGAAGATCAGGCGGGCGATGGCGATGGTCCACAGATGATCGTCGATATCCGGGGGGGCGGCGTTCGCCATCCGCGTGCCCGGCTTGGGGCGGAAATTCTGGATGATGATTTCCTGGATATGGCCGTGGGCGTCGTTGAGATCGCGCAGCGCCAAGAGCGAATCGATGCGCTCCTCGCGCGTTTCGCCGATGCCGATCAGGATGCCGCTGGTGAACGGCACGGCCGCTTCGCCGGCAAGCCGGATCGTTTCCAGCCGCCGCGCCGGCACCTTGTCGGGCGAGCCGTGGTGGGCCTGTCCCTTCTCCAATAGCCGCTCCGACACGCTCTCCAGCATGATGCCTTGCGAGACCGACACCTTGCGCAGGGAGGCGATATCATCGGCCGTGAGCAGGCCGGGATTGACGTGCGGCAGCAGGCCGGTGGCGCGAAACACTTCGCGCGCGGCCTCGGCGAGGTAGGACAGCGTTGTCGGATGGCCGAGCCGGTCCAGCGCCTCGCGCGCGATGCGATAGCGCAATTCGGGCTTGTCGCCGAGGGTGAACAGCGCTTCCTTGCAGCCGGCCTGCCGGCCGGCCTCGGCGATCGCGATCATCTGGTCGATCGACAGGAAGGGCTGGTCGATGTTGCGGGGCGCCTGGGCGAACGTGCAGTAGTGGCAAACGTCGCGGCAGAGCTGGGTCAGCGGAATGAACACTTTGCGCGAATAGGTCACGCTGCGGCCGTGCGCCATGTCGCGCCGTGCCGCCGCCGCCTTCAGAAGCGGGGTCGCATCGTCGAGCCGGGCGAGCGCAAGTGCCTCTTGCCGGGTCAGCCGGCGGTCGTGAGGGAATTCGTGGGGGAAGTTGTGCACGAGCGCACCCATCATGGCGTACATCCTGAAGACTGGAGAAGGCGGCATCGTCGTGGAATCGCGAGATCCGCAAGCAGCCTGGCGGTAGCGGTGGTCGGCGCACGGCCGATCGCCGCCACGAGATCCTCCGGCCGGTCGATGTCGCGCCCGAGGCCGTCGCCGTGCACGATGCCGCAGGCAAGGCCGGCGGCGGCCGCTTCCATCTGGTGGCGGCGGAAACTGTCGGTGCCGAACCGCGGCGCGATGGTGTCGGGCCGGCGCATCGCCAGCGCATTGGTGCCGCCGTCGGCGACCGCCGGCGACAGCACCACGGGATAGTGGCGCAGTGCCGCAACGACCGCTGCGAATTCGTCGGTGGTCGCGAACGGCACGTCGGCGGGAACGATCACGACGCCGTCCGTGCCTGCATCGAGCCGGGCGAGGCCGCGCCGGATGGCGTCGTTGAGGTGCGGGGCGCCGTCGTCCGGCACCGTCCGGGCGGCAAAGGGTGCGGCGAGTTTTGCGGCCTCAGGATCGTCGGTGACGAGCACGATCCCGGCGATGTCCGGCGTCGCGGCGAGTGCCGCGAGCACGTCGCCCAGCATGGCGCGCGCCAGTTCGATCCGCTCGCTGTCGGACAACAGCGGCGCGAGCCGCTGCTTGGCCAGCGCCAGCGGTTTCACCGGAACGAGGGCCCGGCATCGCATTGCATCCGGACCGGACATGGCAACCTCCACATCTGGGACGCCTCGGGATGAGGCCGCTGCCTTCGGGCGTCGCGCTGCTTCCGCAAGCCGGCTCTGGCCGCGTCAGGACAGCCCGGTAATCGATATGCCGGCGCCCGGCACCTTGTAGCGCCGGTTGATGCCGATCAGCACCGAGGTCAGCGCCTCCGCCGCCGCCGAATTGGCGAGCACGCCGCCGTCGATGCCGCGGGTGGCGACGGCGTTCGCCAGTTCGATCACCGCGGCGCGCGCGTCCTTGTCGTCGCCGAACACCAGCACGTCGCAGTTGGCGCGATCGCCACTGTGCAGCTTGGTTGCGCCGACATTGTGAAACGCCGAGACGACGCGCACGCCCTCGCCAAGCAGGGCCTGGGCGATCTGCGCGGCGGAGCCTTCCTTGGGAAGCTGTACGGTCGCCACCTTTGGCGGCACCAGCGGCACGACCGCATCGACGACGATCTTGCCCTGCACGGCATCCTTGACGTCGCGCAGGGTGCTCTCATGGCTTGCGAACGGAACGGCCACCACCACGATGTCGGCGGCCTGTGCCGCTTCGATGTTGCCGTCGCCACGCACGCTGCCGCCGAGCGTGGCGGCGGCCTCTTTTGCTTTCTCGGCCGAGCGGGAGCCGATCACGACGTCGTATCCCGCTGCCGCCCAGCATCGGGCGAGCCCCGATCCGAGGTCGCCGGTGCCTCCGAGAATGGCGATACGGGGCTTGCTGCTCATCAACGGTATCCTTTCAAAGCAAAGCTGTTAGTCGAGGGGCATGTCGGTCAGCGGCACCAGCCGCACGCCGGCTTTTTCGAGGCCGTCGCGCACCTTGCGCGCCAATGCGACCGCAGTGGGTTCGTCGCCATGGACGCAGAGCGAATGCACCTTGCAGGGGATCGCCTTGCCGTGGCGCGAGGTGATGGTGTTGTTGATCACCATGTCGAGCACCTGACGGGTGGCGATCGCCGGGTCGGTGATCACGGCGCCCGGAATCTTGCGCGAGGTCAGGTTGCCGTCGTCCTCGTACTGCCTGTCGCAGAAGCCTTCGAGGGCGACGCGCAGCCCGAGTTCGCGCCCGGCCTTCTCCATCTCCGAGCCGGCGAGCGCCAGATAGATGATGCTCGCATCGACGGCCTTGATGGCGCGGCCGATCGCCAGCGCATAGTCGGCGTTCTCGGCGGCCATATTGTTCAGCGCGCCATGCGGCTTGAGGTGGGTGACGCGGCTGCCGGCATAGGCCGCGAGCGCCTGCAGCGCACCGATCTGGTAGGCCACCATGTATTCGAGATCGTCGGCGCGCATGTCGATGCGGCGGCGGCCGAAGCCCCACAGATCGTTGAAGCCGGGATGGGCGCCGATCGAGACGCCGCGCTGTGTCGCCTCCTTCACCACCCGGTGCATGGTGCGCGGGTCGCCGGCATGGAAACCGCAGGCGATGTTGGCCGAGCCGACAATCTCCAGGATCCCGGTATCGTTGCCGATGTCGTAGGCACCGAAGCCTTCCGCCATGTCTGCATTGAGATTGATCGCGGGCGTCATCGCGCACCTCTTTCGTCGTTACGGGAAACAATAAAGTACTATTATTAGAAAGACAATATGTCTCTCGCGGTCTGCCGGCCTGTGCCCTCTGTCCGTGAGGAGACCGAGGCGGCATTCGCGTGCATGGTCGCACGGCCGGCGCAGCATGCCTGCCGCCCTGCCATTGTGCCTGCGGCGCGCGGCGCGAAATCGCGAAAACCCCTGCGTCATCGGGCAAACTGCTCAAGGATTGCGCTGCGATGCGCAACGAATACGCTTGAGCGGGGCCGGGCCGTCCGTGATGATCTGCGCGCATATGAGCAAAAAACGCTTGACGGCGCGGCTCGCTGATCTCAATATACTAAAAACGGTAAGACCATATCAATTTAAGATGGTAAATCGTGTCCGGCCACACAACCTTGCGGCGATGGTCCGGCCGGCCGGTCAACAGGTTCAATTGGAGACGCCGAGGGGAGTGATGATGGAAAAATCTCTGAACAAGTTAGCCACAATTGCCGCGGCAGCCGTGCTGGCCGCGGGCTGGACCGCGTCGGCCGGTGCGCAGACGATCAAGATCGGCGTCAACGAGCCGCTGACGGGGCCGTTCGCCGCTTCCGGCACCTATGTCGTCAACGGCGCAAAAATCGCCGCGGACCAGATCAATGCCGCCGGCGGCCTGCTCGGCAAGAAGCTGGAACTGGTCATCGAGGACAACAAGAGCAACCCGACCGAAGCCGCGGCCGTTGCCGAAAAGCTCATCACCGCGGACAAGGTGCCGGTGATCATGGGCGCCTGGGGTTCCAGCCTGACGCTGGCCGTGATGCCGAAGCTGATGGAATACAAGGTGCCGATGCTGGTCGAGACCTCGTCGTCCGGCAAGATCACGACGTCGGGCAATCCCTATGTGTTCCGCACGTCGCCGCCGTCGTCGCTCGAGGCGGCCGCGTTCAAGGACATTTTCCCGAAGCTGAACATCAAGAAGGTCGACTTCCTCGTCATCAATAACGACTGGGGTCGCGGCGCCGCCGAGGATTTCGGCAAGATGCTCAAGGAGAATGGCGTCAAGGTCGGCTACGTCGAGACCATGGACCAGGCCGCCCAGGACATGAGTGCGCAGCTCTCGAAGATCCGCAGTTCCGACTCCGACACCATCATGGTGACCACCGCGGTCGAGCAGCTCACGCTGGTGCTGAAACAGGCCGCCGCGCTCGGCATCAAGAAGCGGATCGTCACCACCGGCGGTTCGCAGAACCCCGACCAGCTTATCGAGCAGGCCGGCGCCGCGGCGAACGGGTCGTACCACCTGACCACCTTTGCGCCGTGGGTACCGGATGCGACGCCCGATCCGGCGGCGACCAAGTACTTCCTCGCCGAGTGGGAGAAGCGCGGGCACAAGTTCGCCGGCGCGACGGAAAGCTTCCGCGGCTATGACGGTATCCGCACGATTGCTGAAGCGATCAAGAAGGCTGGCAAGGCCGAGCCGGATGCCATCACCAAGGCGTTCTGGCAGGTCGACTTCACCGGCCTCAACGGCAAGATCAAGTTCAACAAGCAGGGGCCTGAGGGTCGCGAAAGCGGACAGAGCCGGCCGGAGGTCTATCTGATCCACATCGAGAACGGCAAGGTCGCGCTTCCCAAGCTGTAAGTACGCCATCGATCGGGGGCGCGCGCCGCGCGAGCGGTGCACGCCCCCGGCCGGCGGTTTTCCCGCCATCTAGCGCCGATCGCGGACGGGCGCCGGCCGCGTCGTTCGTTGAGCGTCGCAGGGCTGCGAACCCAAAGCGAACCGAGGTGATCTCTCGTGGTCGAATTCGGACAACATATCATCAATATGCTGATCCTCGGCAGCACTTATGCGCTGCTCGGCATCGGCCTCACGCTGATCTTCGGCATCATGCGCATCGTCAACTTCGCGCATGGTGAACTGTACGCCTTCGGCGCCTATTTCGTGTACCTCGCGTCGATGATGCTCGGCATCAACTTCTTCATCGCGCTGCTGCTCGCCATCGTAGCCGGCTGCCTGATGGGGGCGCTGATCGAGGTGACCCTGCTGCGGCCGATGCGCGATGCCGACATCGACACGACGATGCTGGTGATGATCGGTGCGATGATCATCATGCAGAACACCGAGCAGTTTATCTGGGGTGGCGTCGGCAAGTCGGTGAACACGCCGTTTCCCCAAGCGCCGCTGCAGGTCGGCCCGTTCTTCGTGTCCTGGCTCAGCCTGTTCGTATTCTTCGCCGCCCTGGCCCTGATCGGCGCCACCTATCTGCTGATCAACCGCACTAAGCTCGGCAAGGCGATGCGCGCCACCTTTCAGGACCGCGATACCGCGTCGCTGATGGGCGTGAACGTCCAGGCCATCTACATGGCGACCTTCGCGATCGGCTCGGCGCTGGCCGCCGCGGCCGGCGCGCTTCTGGGCGCGGTCTACGTCATCACGCCGCAGATGGGCAATCTCGCCGCGCTGAAGTCGTTCGCCATCGTGATCCTCGGCGGTCTCGGCAGCATCGGCGGCGCCACCATCGGCGGCTTCATCCTGGCGCTCGCCGAGGAAATGGGGGCCGGCTACGTCTCGTCGGGATATCGCGACGCGATGGGCTTCCTCATCATCATCGCCGTATTGCTGTTCCGGCCCACCGGACTGTTCGCGCGCAAGGAGCGGATCGGATGAAGCGGCTTTTTCCCTGGGCCGTTCTGCTCGTCTTCGCATCGGTCCCGCTGTGGCTCAACGATCCCTATCTGTTGAACGCCTTCATCACCACCGGCGTGTTCATCATCGCCGCGATGAGCCTCAACCTGCTGCTCGGCTACACCGGGCAGCTCAGCCTCGGCCACGTCGCGTTCTTCGGCATCGGCGCCTATACCAGCGCGCTGGTGTCGCTGGGCTTCGATGTCGAGTTGCTGTTCGGCATCCGCGTCGTGCATGAGCCGTGGCCGGTGTGGTCCGGCTTCATCATCGGCACGCTGGTCGCCGGCCTGTTCGGCTATCTCGTCGGCAAGCTGTCGTTCCGGGTGCGCGATGCCTACTTCGTCATCGTTTCCATCAGCTTTGCCGAGGTGACGCGCCTCGTGGCGTTGAACTGGGTCGAGCTGACGCAGGGGCCGCTGGCCCTGACCTCGATCCCGCCGCTGACGCTGGGCCTGCCGGGCATCGGCTATTTCGACTTCTACAGCAAGCAGTCGAACTACTATCTCGTGCTCGGTGTTCTGGTGATTTCCTATGTCATCATCAGCCGGCTGGTGAAGTCGCGGATCGGCCGGGCGATGGTGGCGCTCAAGGAAAACGAGTCGCTCGCGGTCTCGGTCGGCATCGACGTCACCCGCTATCTGGTGCTGGCCGCGGTGATCTCCGCCGGCATGGCGGGCGCCGCCGGCAGCCTTTACGCGCACTATCTGAAGATCATCGATCCCGACGTGTTCCTGTTCCTCTACACCATCACCATGGTCATCATGGTGGTGACCGGCGGCAAGGGAACGCTCGCCGGCCCGATCGTCGGCGGCCTGATCTTCGGCTTCATCCCGGTGATCGCCCGCTCGTTCGCCGCGCCCGAGATCCAGTGGATCCTGTATGGAGCGTTCATGATCCTGATCCTGTTCGTGCTGCCGCAGGGAATCGTTCCGGCCATCGAAAAGTGGTTCGGGGTGTCGACCGAGGCTGACGATGCCCGGCAGACCACCCCGGCCAGCGCCAAGACACAGGACGCATCGTGACCAGCAGCAGCCAGACTTCCACGCAGCCGGTGGTGCTGACGCTCGAGCACATCGCGGTTCATTTCGGCGGCCTCGTTGCCATCTCCGACCTGAACTTCGTGGTCCACGAGGGCGAGGTGGTCAGCCTGATCGGCCCGAACGGTGCCGGCAAGACCACGGCGTTCAACGTCGTCACGGGCTTCATGCGCCCGACCAAGGGTGAGGTGCGTTACAAGGGCACCTTGCTCAACAACCTGAAGCCGCACCAGGTGGCCGAACTCGGCCTGGTGCGAACGTTCCAGCGCACCAGCGTCTTCCAGAACGTCAGCGTGTTCGACAACGTGATGATCGGGCTGCATCGCCGCGGCCGCTCGCATCTGTGGGATACGCTGCTGGCGCTGCCGCGCGAGCGGCAGTCGGAGCGCGAACTGCGGGACAAGGCGCGGGAGATTCTCGACACTGTCGGCATCGAGCGTCGTGCCAACGAATTGGCCGGGGCACTGCCCTATGGCGACCAGCGGCTGTTGGGAGTGGCGATGGCGCTCGCGGCCGAGCCCTCGATGCTGCTGCTCGACGAACCGGTCTCGGGCATGAACCCGACCGAAACCATGCGTTTCATGGAGTTGCTGACGCGCGTCCGCTCGCTGGGCGTGACCATCCTGCTCGTCGAGCACGACATGCCGATGGTGATGGGCGTGTCCGACCGGATCGTCGTCCTCAACTACGGCCGGATCATCGCGGAAGGGCCGCCGGCGGCCATTCAGGGCAATCCGGAAGTGATCAAGGCCTATCTCGGTCAGGGAGCGAAACGACGTGCTGGACATTAGCGACCTGGTCTGCCGCTACGGCAAGGTGGAAGCGGTCAAAGGCATTTCGCTGTCCGTCAAGGAAGGGCAGTTCGTCGTGCTGATCGGCGCCAACGGCGCCGGCAAGAGCACGACGCTGCGCTCGATTTCCGGCGTGCTGCCGGCGGCGAGCGGACGGATGACGTTCGAGGGCGAGGACATCACCCGGTGTTCGGCGCGGGATATCCTGGCGCGCGGCATCGCGCACTGCCCGGAAGGCCGTCGCGTCTTTCCCGCCATGACGGTCGACGAGAACCTCGACATGGGCGCCTATCTGCGCTCCGACCGTGGCGAGATCGAAAGCGATCGCGAGCGCATCTTCACGATGTTTCCGCGGCTCGCCGAGCGGCGGGCGCAGGTGGCCGGCACGCTGTCCGGCGGCGAGCAGCAGATGCTCGCCATCAGCCGCGCGATCATGGCCAAGCCGAAGCTGATCATGTTCGACGAGCCGTCCCTCGGGCTCGCGCCCAATATCGTCGAGCAGGTGTTCGAGATCATCGAGGACATCCGCAAGAGCGGCACCACGGTGCTGATGGTCGAGCAGAATGCCTATTCCGCGTTGCAGATGTGCGATTACGCCTACCTGATCGAGGCCGGCAACATCGTGCTGTCGGGCACCGGCGACGACCTGATCGACAACGAGCATATTCGGAAAGCCTATCTGGGGGGCTGATCGCTCGTTCCGGCGTCGGGACGGCGGCCGCCGCGCGCGGCGGCGATGACATGGTGTGGCGGGCAGCAGGGCACATGAAGATATCGATATTGCGAGAGCGCGGCGGTGGCGATCCGCGTGTTGGGGGGACGCCCGACACGGTGAAGCGGTTTGTCGGGCTCGGGGCGCAGGTTGCGGTCGAGCCGGGTGCG
>Ga0182792_1001053_pt1 | contig 23861 bp, 18 predicted proteins | sample Passage237B_FD_130497 | JGI IMG/M metagenome (GOLD analysis project Ga0182792, IMG submission 130497) | Cellulose adapted compost microbial communities from Newby Island Compost Facility, Milpitas, CA, USA - Passage2 37B (version 2) (version 2) ...
CCCTCCCCCCCCCCCCCCCTCCCCCCGGCCCCCCCTGCCCCCTTGCCCCGGCCCCCCGGCCCCCCGCCCTGCTCGTGCCCCCCCCCGCCGTGCCACCGGCCGCCGTCCGCCGCACTGCTCCTGCCACCGTCCGCCGTGCCACCGGCCGCCTTGCCACCGCACCGCCGTGGCGTCGGTCCGGTCGGTCGCGGGGGTCGCCGCGCGCTAGACCGGTCGACCATGACCGACCGGAGCCTGTACGCCATCATCCTCGCCGCCGGCGCCGGCACCCGGATGCGCTCGTCGCGCCCGAAGCCGCTGCACCTGCTGGCCGGGCGGTCGATGGTGCACTACATGGTCGACTCGCTGGCCGACTGCGAGGTGAGCCACGCGGTGGTCGTGGTGGGCCACGGCGGCGACCGGGTCAGCCGCAAGCTCCAGGACCTGCCCGTCGACCTCGACCTCACGTTCGTGGAGCAGGTCCGCCAGGACGGTACCGGCGACGCCGCCTCGGTCGGCCTCACCGGGCTGCCCGACGACGCCGCGGCCGACGAGGGCGACGTGCTGGTCCTCCCCGGCGACATGCCGCTCCTGCGCCCGGCCACCATCGCCGCGCTGGTCGACGCCCACCGGCGCAGCGAGGCCGCCGCCACCGTGCTCACCGCGGTGCTGGACGACGCGGGCAGCTACGGGCGGGTCATCCGGGGGCCCGACGGCGAGGTGGCCCGGATCACCGAGGCCGCCGACGCCACCCCCGAGGAGGCCGCGGTCCGCGAGATCAACACCGCCGTCTACTGCTTCCGCCGCTCCCTGCTGGCGCCGGCGCTGCGCCGCATCACCCCGCAGAACGCCCAGGGCGAGTACTACCTGACCGACGTGGTGGGGGTGCTGCGCGACGCCGGCCACAAGGTCGGCGCGGTGGTCGTCGGCGACGCGGCCGAGGCGGAGGGGATCAACGACCGGGTCCAGCTCGCGGCGGCCGAGGCCGAGCTGCGGCGGCGCACGAACCTGCGGTGGCTGCGCGAGGGCGTGACGCTGGTCGACCCCGCCACCACCTACATCGACGCCACCGTCACGCTCGCGGCCGACGTCACGATCTTCCCGAACACCGTCCTCCAGGGCACCACCACCGTCGGCGCCGGTGCCGAGATCGGCCCGGGCACCCGCCTGGTGGACTGCACGGTGGGCGCGGACGCGGTCGTGGAGCAGTCGAACGGGCGGGGCGCGACCGTCGGCGACGGCGCGGTCGTGGGCCCCTTCGCGGTGCTCGGGCCGGCCGCCACGGTGGCCTCGGGGGCCGTCACCGGTGCGTTCTATGCTGAAGCCGGCGCACACGGTGTGAACCGGAAAGGCTGAACGCGCGATGGAGCTGGTCACCAAGAAGAAGCTCGAGCTCTACTCGGGTGACTCGCACCCCGAGCTGGCCGCCGAGATCGCCGGTCACCTGGGCGTGGAGCTGGGCCACGCCAACCTCCGCCAGTTCGCGAACGGCGAGCTGCACTGCCGCTACGGCGAGTCGATCCGCGGCGCGGACGTGTTCATCGTCCAGACCCACGCCGGCCCGAACGTGAACGACGCGCTGATGCAGCAGCTCATCATGATCGACGCCGCCAAGCGGGCCTCCGCCAAGCGCATCACCGCGGTCGCCCCCTACTACGGCTACGCCCGCCAGGACCGCAAGGCCGAGGGCCGCGAGCCCATCACCGCCAAGCTGGTGGCCGACCTGCTGACCGCGGCGGGGGTGGACCGGGTGGTGTCGGTCGACCTGCACACCGGCCAGATCCAGGGGTTCTTCGACCAGCCGGTCGACCACCTCACCGCGCTGCCGATCCTCGTGGAGCGGTGCCGCCAGTCCGGCGACGTGGAGGACCTCGTCATCGTGTCGCCCGACGCGGGGGGCGCCAAGGCCGTGACCCGCCTCGCCAACCACCTCGGCGCCGACATCGCCTTCGTCAACAAGCTGCGCCCCAAGGGCGTGGCGAACACGGTCGTGGCCACCAACGTGATCGGCAACGTGGCCGGCAAGCGCTGCATCCTCTTCGACGACATGATCGACACCGCGGGCACGATCGTCGCCGCCGCCGACCTGCTGAAGGAGCAGGGCGCGACCGAGGTGTGGGCGATGGCCACCCACGGCATCCTGTCGGACCCGGCGATCGAGCGGCTGAAGAACTCCTCGCTGGAGCGGGTGGTGCTCACCAACACGCTGCCGCTGCCCCCCGAGAAGCAGATCGACAAGATCGAGGTGCTCTCGATCGCCCCGCTGATCGCGGACGCCATCTCGGCGGTCTTCGAGGACGAGTCGGTGAGCGAGATCTTCGGCGGCGAGAACCAGAAGTAGCCGCCGCCCGCGCCACCGTCGTCCGGCCGGCGGGCGGTCGGTGGATCGAGGCCGGCGGGGCGACGATTGGGGCCCGGCCGGGCCCGGCCGTAGGCTGGCTGGCCGTCAACAACCGAAGATGCGCTCCGCGCGCGATCTCTGAAGTAGGAGAACCCCGATGGCTGAGATCAAGCTCCAGGCGACCACCGGTCGCGCCCTCGGCAACGGCCCCGCCCGTCGCCTCCGCGCCGAGGGCAAGGTCCCCGGCGTCGTGTACGGCCTCGACAAGGACCCGGTGGCCGTGACCGTCGAGTGGCGCCCGCTGCGCGCCGCGCTCACCACCGACGCCGGCGTCAACGTGCTGCTCGACCTGGAGATCGACGGCCAGGTCGACCTCGCCATCGTGAAGGAGCTCCAGCGCCACCCGATCCGCGGCGACGTGCTCCACATCGACTTCCTGCGGGTGTCCGCGGACGCCGCCATCACCGTCGAGGTCCCGATCCTCCTGGAGGGCGAGGCCAAGACCATCACCGACGAGAACGGCACCGTCGACCAGTCGCTGTTCGCCCTGGCCGTCAACGCCAAGCCGGCCGACATCCCGAACGAGCTGACCGTCGACGTGTCCGGCCTGACCTTCGACGCGCCGATCCGGGTCGGCGACCTCGTGCTCCCCGCCGGCGTCACCACCGACGTGGACCCCGAGGAGACCGTCGTCTCCGGCACCTACGGCGTGACCGAGGCCGACCTCGAATCCGACGCCGAGGGCACCGAGGCCGGCGAGGGCGAGGCCGAGGCCGCCGCCGACGAGTCCGGGGACGCCGAGGGCTGATCCCGCCGGCGGCCGATCCGGCCGCCACGGCGCGGGTGTGCCCCGTCCTCACGAACCGACGCGCTCCGATGGCGTTCCGACGCACCACCGAGCGACGGGGCACCCCCGCCGACCTACTCGTGGTCGGCCTGGGCAACCCGGGCGACCGCTACGCCCACACGCGCCACAACGTCGGCGCGGACACCGTCGACCTCCTCGCCGCACGGCACGGGGGCCGGCTCAAGGCGGGCAGGGAGCGGGCGCTCGCCGACGAGGTCCGCATCGGCCCCCACCGGGTGGCCCTCGCCGTCCCCCAGACCTTCTACAACGACTCCGGCCTGGCCGTGGCCGCGCTCGTCCGCCGCCACGGCATCGAGGACCTGCACCGGCTCGTGATCGTCCACGACGAGATGGACCTGCCGGTCGGCAAGCTCAAGGTGAAGGTCGGCGGCGGGCTCGCCGGCAACAACGGCCTCAAGTCGATCAAGGCCCACCTGCACACCGACGACTTCGTGCGCATCCGCATCGGCATCGGCAAGCCCCCCGGCCGCCAGGAGGGCGTGGACCACGTGCTCCGCAAGCCGTCGAAGGCCGACCGGGCCGAGCTGGACGTGGTGATGGCCGAGGCCGCCGACGCGGTGGAGCTGATCCTCACCGAGGGCGCCGAGGCCGCGATGACCCGCCACAACCAGCGGGGCTGACCACCTGGCCCCGGCCGTCGGCCCCGGCTGTTGCCGGCCGTCGGCTGTCGCCGGCCGGCTCGGCGCCGGTAGGTTGGGCACCCCTCTCGACCCCGGGCGCGTGCGCTCGCGGGCCGCCCGTGCGCGCGTCCCCGCGCCGTCCCGACCGGATCGGAACCCATGGCCCTCACCGACCTGCTCCCGCTGCTGCGCGACGAACCGGCCCTGCTCCAGGTGCTCGGGCGCTCCGCCGCGGTGCTGGCCGTGCCCGAACCGGCGCGGCCCGTCACCCTCGCCGGCCTCGTCACCGTCGGCTCCCGCCGCCCCATCCTCGTGGCGGCGCCGTCCACCGCGGACGCCGAGCGCCTCGCCCACGACCTGGAGAGCTTCCTCGGCCCCGACGAGGTCGAGCTGTTCCCGGCGTGGGAGACGCTGCCGTTCGAGCGGGTGTCGCCGGCCATCGAGACGATGGGCCGGCGGCTCCGGACCGCCTGGCGGCTCCGGACACCCGGGCGCAGCCCCGCGGTGGTCGTCGCGCCGGTGCGGGCGCTCGTGCAGCGCCTCGGCCCCGGCATCGACGCCGTCGAGCCGCTCGTGGTCCGCCCCGGGGAGCGGGCCGACCTGGCCGAGATCGTGGCGTGGCTCGGCCACCACGGCTACCGCCGGGAGACGCAGGTGGAGCACCGGGGCGAGTTCGCGGTCCGCGGCTCGATCGTGGACGTGTTCGACGCGGTCGCCGACGGGCCGGTGCGCATCGACCTGTGGGGCGACGAGGTGGACCGGCTCACCGCGTTCTCCGTCAGCGACCAGCGCTCGACGGGCGACGTGGCGGTGGCCGAGATCTTCCCGTGCCGGGAGCTGCTGCCCACCGGGGAGGTCCGCGCCCGGGCCGAGGGCCTGATCGCCACCGAGCCGTGGGGGCGCGAGCAGTGGGAGCGCCTGGCCGAGGGGCAGCTCTTCGACGGCATGGAGAGCTGGCTGCCGTGGCTCACCGACGCGAGCACCACCGTGGTCGACCTCCTGGGCGACGACGGCCTGGTGATCGTGGTCGAGCCCCGCCGGCTCCGCGACCGCGCCGCCGACCTGGCGGCGGAGGAGGCCGACCTCGCCGCGTCGCTCGCCCGCACCTGGGAGGTCGGCCACGACCGGGGGTTCCCGTCGCTGCACGTGCCCTACGAGGAGCTGTTCGCCGGCTCCGCGCTGCCGGTCTGGTCGATGACCGTCACCCCCGAGGGTCCCGACGTCGCGACCGTCGCCGCGACGGGGTGGAACCCGGTGGTGGGCGACGGCGAGGCGCTCCTGGCCCAGATCCGCCAGCTCCGCGACGACGGCTACCGGATCGTGGCCGCGGCCGACCTGGAGGGCTCGGCCGGGCGCCTGGGCGACCTGCTCGCGGAGCGCGGCGTGGCCCTGCCGGTGGAGGTCGGGGCGCTCGAACGCGGCTGCATCCTCACCGGGGTGAAGCTCGCGATCCTCGCCGAGAGCGACGTGACCGGCCGCCGCCGGGCGCACCGGGCGCCGCGGCCCCGCAAGCGCGACACCGCCGGCTTCTTCGACGGCTTGAAGGTGGGCGACCACGTGGTGCACCACCAGCACGGCGTCGCCCGCTACGACGGCATGGTGAAGCGGGCCATCGGCGGCGTCGAGCGCGACTACCTGCTGCTCGCCTACAAGGGCGACGACAAGCTCTACGTGCCGAGCGACCAGATCGACGCCGTCCGCCACTACACCGGCGGCGACAGCCCGTCGCTCTCCAAGCTCGGCGGCGGCGACTGGACCAAGACCAAGGCCCGGGTGAAGGCCGAGGTGCAGGAGGTGGCCCAGGAGCTGGTGGTGCTGTACCAGAAGCGCCTGCACAGCCCCGGCCACGCCTACCCGCAGGACACGCCGTGGCAGCGCGAGCTGGAGGAGTCGTTCCCGTACCGGGAGACGCCCGACCAGCTCAAGGCCATCGAGGAGGTCAAGGCCGACATGGAGTCGGACCGGCCGATGGACCGCCTGGTCTGCGGCGACGTGGGCTTCGGCAAGACCGAGGTGGCGCTGCGGGCGGCGTTCAAGGCCGTGCAGGACGGCAAGCAGGTGGCGGTGCTCGTGCCCACCACGCTGCTCGCCACCCAGCACTTCCAGACCTTCAGCGACCGGTTCGCCTCCTACCCGGTGCGGGTCGAGGTGCTCTCCCGGTTCCTCACCGCGGCGCAGAGCCGCGACGTGGCCGAGGGTGTGCGGACCGGTGACGTGGACATCGTCATCGGCACCCACCGGCTGCTGAGCCAGGACGTGCAGTTCAAGGAGCTGGGCCTGCTCGTGGTGGACGAGGAGCAGCGCTTCGGCGTGAGCCACAAGGAGCAGATCAAGCAGCTCGCGACCGACGTCGACGTGCTCACGCTCTCGGCCACCCCGATCCCCCGGACCCTGGAGCTGAGCCTCACCGGCATCCGCGACCTCACCCTCCTCAACACGCCGCCGGCGGAGCGCCAGCCGATCCTCACCTACGTCGGTGAGCAGGACGACCGGGCCATCGCGGAGGCCATCCGCCGCGAGCTGCTGCGCGAGGGCCAGGTGTTCTTCGTGCACAACCGGGTGCGCGACATCGAGGACGTGGCCCGCAAGCTGCGGGAGCTGGTGCCCGAGGCCCGGGTGGCGGTGGCCCACGGCCAGATGGACGAGGGCAGCCTGGAGAAGGTGGTGCTCGACTTCTGGGAGGGCGCCTTCGACGTGCTCGTCTGCACCACCATCATCGAGACGGGCATCGACATGCCCACGGTGAACACGCTGGTGGTCGACCGGGCCGACCGGCTCGGCCTCGGCCAGCTCCACCAGCTCCGGGGCCGGGTGGGTCGCTCGGGCCAGCGGGCCTACGCCTACCTGTTCCACCCCCGTGACGTGACGCTCACCGAGGAGGCGTACGAGCGCCTGAAGACGATCGGTGAGGCCACCGAGCTGGGCTCGGGGTTCCGCATCGCGATGCGCGACCTGGAGATCCGCGGCGCCGGCACCCTCCTCGGCACCGGCCAGTCCGGCCACATCGCGGCGGTGGGCTACGACCTCTACGTGCAGATGGTGCACGAGGCGGTGCAGGAGCTGAAGGGCGAGCCGGTCAAGGAGCCGGCCGAGGTGAAGCTCGACCTGCCGCTCGACGCCCACCTGGACGAGGCGTACGTGCCGAAGGAGGAGCTGCGCCTGGAGGCGTACCGGCGCCTGGCCGAGGTCACCGCCGACGCCGAGGTGGACGACATCCGCGCCGAGTGGGAGGACCGCTACGGCCCGGTGCCGCCCGAGGCCGAGAAGCTGCTCGACGTGGCCCGCCTGCGCGCCGAGGCCCACCGGCTCGGCATCCGCGAGATCAACGTCACGAAGGGCCCGGCGTTCGGCGGGCCGGCGTGGACGGCCCGGGTGTCGCCGCTCAAGCTCAGGACGAGCCAGACCATCCGGCTCAACCGGCTGTTCAAGGGCGCGGTCTACAAGGAGGACCAGGAGCTGGTGATCTTCCCGGTGCCGCGCACCCCCGACCTGGCCGGCACCATCGTGGACCTCCTCCGCCAGCTCGTCCCACCCGCCGGCTGAGGCTCGGCTACCAGATGGTGACGCGGGCGTCGGGGGCCAGCCACAGGGCGTCGGCCTCGGTGACGCCGAAGGCGGTGTGGAAGGCGTCGACGTTGCGGACGATCTGGTTGCAGCGGAACTCCGGCGGCGAGTGGGGGTCGATCGCCAGCAGGCGCACCACCTCCTCGTCGCGGGACGTGGTGCGCCACGCCTGCGCCCAGGCCCAGAAGAAGCGCTGGTCGCCGGAGAGGCCGTCGACCTCCGGGGCCTCGGCGCCGCCGAGCGCCAGCCGGTAGGCGCGGTGGGCGATCTGGAGCCCGCCCAGGTCCCCGATGTTCTCGCCGACGGTGAACGCGCCGTTCACGTGGTGGCCCGGCGCCTGGCGGGGCTCCAGCGCGTCGTACTGCGCGATGAGCGCCGCGGTCCGCTCCTCGAACGCCGCCCGGTCCTCGTCGGTCCACCAGTCGACCAGCGCGCCGGTGCCGTCGTAGCGCGACCCCTGGTCGTCGAAGCCGTGGCCGATCTCGTGGCCGATCACGGCGCCGATCGCGCCGTAGTTCACGGCGTCGTCCGCATCGGGGTCGAAGAACGGCGCCTGGAGGATCGCGGCCGGGAACACGATCTCGTTCTGCGTGGGGTTGTAGTAGGCGTTGACCGTCTGCGGGCTCATCAGCCACTCGGTGCGGTCGACGGGCCCGCCGACGCGGCCGAGGTGGCGGTCCACCTCGAAGCTCGCCACCCGCGCCATGTTGGCGACCAGGTCGTCGGGCCGGATGTCCAGGCCGGCGTAGTCCCGCCAGCGGTCGGGGTAGCCGACCTTCGGGGTGAACCGCTCCAGCTTCTCCAGCGCTCGCTTGCGGGTCTCGTCGGTCATCCAGGCCAGGCCGCCGATGCTCTGTCGGTACGCCTCGATCAGGTGGTCGACCAGCTCCAGGATCCGAGCCTTGGCATCGGCGGGGAAGTGGCGCTGCACGTAGAGCTTGCCGAGCGCCTCGCCGAGCGCGGACTCGACCACGGCGACGCCCCGCTTCCACCGGGCCCGCAGCTCGGTGGCGCCGGTGAGCACGGTGCCGTAGAAGGCGAAGTTCGCCTCCACGAAGGCGCTCGACAGCAGCGGCGCGGCCTCGTGCACGGTGTGCCAGGTGAGCCACAGCTTCCAGTCCTCCAGCGCCACCTCGCCCAGCGCGGCGGCGAAGCCGCCGAAGTAGTCGGGCTCCCGCACGATCAGCGCGTCGAGCAGGCTCGGGTCGACGCCGAGGCCGTCGCACCACGCATCCCAGTCGAAGCCGGGGGTGAGGGCGTCGAGGCCGGCCCGGTCGAGCGGGTTGTGGGTGGCCTGGGCGTCGCGGTCGCGCACGTTGTCCCAGTGGTGCGACGCCAACCGGGTCTCCAGCGCCAGCACCCGGGCCGCGGCGGCCGCGGGCCCCGCCACCCCCGCGAGGTCGAGCATGGCGGTCACGTGGGCGACGTAGGCGTCGCGGATCGGGGCGAACTGCTCCTCCCGGTAGAACGCCTCGTCGGGCAGGCCGAGGCCGCCCTGGCCGAGGTAGAGGGCGTAGCGCTCGGGGTCGACGGCGTCGGGGTAGACGGCGAGGTCGAACGCGCCGGGCCCGCCGGTGCGGACGAAGCGGCCGAGCAGGCGGGCGAGCGAGACGGGGCCGTCGAGCGCGGCGATGGCCGCGAGGTCGCCGTCGATCGGGGTGCGGCCGAGGGCCTCGACCCGCGCCTCGTCGAGGAAGCTCGCGTACAGGTCGCCCACCTGCTGGGCCTCGGTGCCCGGCTCGGGCGAGGAGGCGGCGAGGTCGTCGAGGATGGCCCGCACCTGCTCCTCGGAGCGGTCCCGCAGCCGGTGGAACGTGCCGTCGCTGGCCCGGTCGTCGGGGATGACGTGGCGGTCGAGCCAGCGGCCGTTCACGTGGCGGAACAGGTCGTCCTGCGGCCGGACGTCGGGGTTGCGCTCGCTCAGATCGATGCCCGAGGTCATGGGGTCTGCTCCGGTGGTCGGGGACGGCGGGGCCGGCCGACCCGCAGGTGCGGCCGACCGGACCCTACCGGCGCAGGCCGCACGCTCGGGCGCGGAACGAGGCGGCGAGGTGCGGAACCCGGCCGGCTCGGGGAGGCGGGTCCGGTAGCCGCTCCGAGCGGCGGACGGCACCTCGTGAGACGTCGGTCATGATTCCCTATTGACTATTCGTTAAGGGTGCGTAGAGTGCCGCTTATTGAACGGTCGATCAAGAGCGATCGGCCCGACCGCAGGGGACCGATGAACGAACGTCACGTGACCGACCGTCGGCGACGCAAGCCCCGCCGCACCGGCACCGCCGGCGGGCCTCCCGTCAGCCGGGAGCTGATCGCCACGGTCGCGTCCCGCCTCTTCCGCCAGCACGGCTACGACGGCACCAGCATCGCCGCCATCGCCGAGGCCGTCGGAGTGACGCCACCCGCCCTGTACTGGTACTTCGACTCCAAGGCCGACATCCTCTTCGAGTTCCTGCGCGACACCCTCGACGCCTTCACCGCCACCGTCGACGGGAGGCTCGACGGCGCCGTCGGACCGGTCGAGCGCCTCCGCGCCTTCGCGGTCGCCCACACCGAGGCCCAGCTCGAACGGGTCGAGCTGGCCAGCACCTTCGGCGAGCTGATCTTCTCCACCCCCCAGCTCGCCCGATCGCTGGACCAGGCCCAGATCGACGCCCTCGGCGCGCTGCAGCAGCGCCACTACCGCCTCTGCCGCTCCATCATCGACGAGGGCGTGCGATCCGGCGCCTTCCGCGTGCCGAACACCGCCGCGGCAGCGTTCGCGGTCATCAACTTCTGCGAGTACGTGAACACCTGGTTCGACCCGAGCGGACCGCTGAGCGTCGCAGAGGTCGCCCAGCTGAACGGCACCTTCGCCGTCCGGCTGGTCGGCGGGGAGGCGTCGTCGTGACCCTCACCGCAACCGGTCGGGGACGAGCCCGACCGCTCACGTTCCGGGGCCGCGCCACGGCCCCGGACCGACTCACCCAAGGGGATCCCATGTTCCGAACCACGAAACGTCGCGGCCGCAGCCTCGCCGTCGCCACCCTCGCCGTGGCCGCGCTCGGCCTGGTCGCCTGCGGCAGCGACCAACCCGAAGGCGGGGGCGGGGTCGGCCCGAAGGAGATCAAGCTGCTGGTGTCCGCCCCGCTCACCGGCGACTACGCCGAGACCGGCGAGGACATGGTCAACGGCGCCAAGCTCGCGGCCGACCACCTGAACGAGCAGGGTGGCGTCGCCAGCGGGCCCCTCAAGGGCGCCAAGTTCGTCATCGAGAGCGCGGACGACGAGCTGTCCACCGAGGCGGCGACCACCCTCGCCTCCCGCTACGTCGACGACGGCAGCATCTGGGCGCTGATGGGCTACCTCACCTCCGGCCAGGCCCAGGCCGCCGGGGTGGTAACCGGCCGCGCCGACCTGCCGGTCTTCTCGTCCTTCTCCTGCGCGGACTTCCTCACCGAGGACGTCGACAACATCGTCGTGGAGTGCGCGTCGCTCGACAACATCGCCCGGGCCGCCACGGACTTCGCCGTCACCGAGCTGGGCGCGAAGCGGGTCGGCTCCATCGCCGCCGACTTCTCCCTCCTGGAGAGCTACTACAAGGGCATCGACTCCCAACTGGAGGCGACCGGCGCGACCAACGCGTCCCGCCAGGTCTACCCGGAGGGCACCGCCGACTTCGCGACCCCGATCACCAACCTCGACGCCGCGAACGTCGACGTGGTGCTCTCGGGCGCCTACCAGGCCGACTCCGGGCGCATCCTCGCCCAGATGCGCCGGGCCGGCATGACCGTGCCCTACGTCGACTTCCTCGGCGAGGGCTGGGGCGAGACCTTCATGGAGACCGCCGGACCGGCCGCCTCGCGCGACGCCTACTCCTTCGACGCCGCCAACACCTCCGACGACGCGTCGCCGTTCGTCAAGGAGATGTCCGACGAGTTCCAGAAGCGCTTCGGCAAGAAGATGCCCTCCGCCGCCATGCACACGTTCGACACCGTGCTCACCGTCGCGGCGACGATCGAGGCCGGCGCGACCAACCGCGGCGAGCTGCTGGACCACATCCAGGACGCGACCGGCGAGGGCATCGTCGGCCCGATCGACTTCAACGAGGAGCTGCGCCCGGCCAGCCGGGTCGGCTTCGTGTTCGAGATCACCGGCCCGAAGCTGGCCGACCGCAAGGTGGTCGCCGAGTACGACCTCAAGGGCGACCGGACCGTCGAGCGGGTGGACCGCTGACCGCCTCGCCACCTGGAAGGGAGCCCCCGTGACGACCTCCACCTCACCCCCCACGCCCCCGGCCACGGGGGAGCGGTCCCGCACCGGGACCGCGTCCCCCGGTCGGTGGGCGACGGCCCGCCGGCTCCTCGCCTCGGTCGGGCTGCCGGCCGCCGCCTTCGTCGCCGCCTTCGTGCTGCCCGGCCTCACCACCAGCCAGTTCCGGCTGTCGGTGCTCACCGTGGTCTTCGTGAACGCGAGCCTCGCCGCCGGTCTCGTCGTCTCCCTCGGCTACGCCGGGATGCTGAACCTCTCGCACGCGACCTTCTACGGGTTCGGCGCCTACGCCACCGCGGTGCTGGTCGCCGAGCACGGCCTGCCGCTCGCCGCGGCCCTGCCGGTGGCCGCCGGCGTCGGGGCGCTCGGCGCCGTGGTCCTCGGGCTCACCTCGCTGCGGGTCGGGGGCGACTACTTCGCCCTCGTCTCCCTGGCCTTCTCCATCGCGATGGTCCAGGTCATGGAGAACTGGACCTCGGTGACCAAGGGCCGGGAGGGGTACTTCGGCATCCCCGAGACCTCGATCTTCGGGATGCCGATCGACTCCAACCGCACCGGCTACTACGCCTGCCTCGGCCTGCTCGCCGTCACCTGGGTGATCGTGGCCCGCTTCACCCGCACCTACGCGGCCCGCTCGATGCTCGCCGTCCGCTACGACGAGGTGGCTGCCGCGGTGATGGGCGTGAACGTGAAGGCCAACAAGCTGGCGGCCATGGCGCTGAGCGGCGCCCTGGCCGGCCTCGCCGGATCCTTCCTGGTGGCGACCTACCTGTTCGTCAAGCCGTCCAGCTTCGACTTCGCGGCCTCCTTCAACATCCTGCTCTGGGTGATCATCGGCGGCATGGCCAGCCTGCGGGGCGCGGTCGTGGTCGCCAGCGGGCTGACCCTCTTCACCGAGGAGTTCCGGAGCCTCCACCAGTACCGGACCGGCCTGCTCGGCCTGGTGGTGCTCGTGGCCGTCTTCCACCGGGGCGGCGTCCTGTCCGACTGGTACGCGGACGCCCGGGGCCGCCACCGAGACCGCAAGGAGGTGCGCGGTGCTCCGCTGTACGGAGATCCATAAGACCTTCGGCGGGGTGAAGGCCCTCAACGGGGTCTCGCTGGAGGTCGCGGCCGGCCAGGTGGTCGGCCTCATCGGCCCGAACGGCTCCGGCAAGTCCACCCTGGTGAACGTCCTCACCGGGTTCATCGCCCCCGACGAGGGGCGGGTCGAGCTCGACGGCGAGGACCTGACCGGGCGCTCGCCCTCCGCGATCCGCCGCCGCGGCGTCGCCCGCACCTTCCAGAACCTGCGGCTCTACGACCGGCTGTCGGTGCTCGACAACGTGCTCATCGGGCTGCACCTCACGTTCTCGGAGCCGGGGCGCACCGCCGGGCGGTGGCTGGGGGCCATGGTCGGCACCCCGGGGGCGCGCCGGCGCGAGCGCGAGGCCCGCGAGACCGCCATGGCCTGCCTCGACGCCGTGGACCTGGCCGGCAAGGCGCACCTGCGGGTCGATGGCCTCTCCTACGGCGACCAGAAGCGCCTGGAGCTGGCCCGGGCCACCGCGGTGCCCCCGGCCGCCCTGCTGCTCGACGAGCCCACCGCCGGCATGGCCCCCGACGAGGCCGCCGAGCTGATGGCCCTCTTCCGCAGCGCCATCGACGCCGACCCGAGCCGGTGCCTCGTCCTCATCGAGCACCGCCTGGAGCTGGTGCTCCAGATGTGCGACCGGGTGGCGGTGCTGGAGAGCGGCGTCAAGATCGCCGACGGGCTCCCCCAGGAGATCGCCGAGGACGAGGACGTGATGGACGTCTACGTGGGACGGAGGCGGTGATGGCCCTGCTCCAGATCGAACGGCTGCGGGCGGGCTACGCCAACACCCCCGTGCTGCGGGACCTCACGCTCGACCTGGAGCAGGGCGAGGTCGTGGCGGTGCTCGGCCCGAACGGCGCCGGCAAGTCGACGCTGCTCAAGGCGGTGTCCGGGATGATCCGCCCCAGCTACGGCACGGTGCGCCTCGACGGGACCGACATCACCGCCATGGCGGCCAACCGCCGCGTCCGCCACGGCCTCGCCCAATCCCCGGAGGGGCGCCGCATGTTCCCCTACATGACCACCGAGGAGAACCTCCGCATCGGGGCCTACACCCGCCGGGACCGCGAGCGGATCGACGAGGACGTCGAGCACTTCTTCTCGCTCTGGCCGGTCATCGAGCGCCGTCGCACGTCGCCGGCCGGCCTGCTCAGCGGCGGCGAGCAGCAGATCGTGGCGATCGGCCGGGCCGTCCTCGCCGAGCCCAAGGTGCTGCTCCTCGACGAACCCTCCCTCGGCCTCGCCCCGGTGCTCATCGAGGACCTCTACGACGGGCTGCGCCGGACCGTGCGCGAGCGCCACCAGTCCGTGGTCCTCGTGGAGCAGAACGCCGAGCAGGCCCTGAAGCTGGCCGACCGCGTCCACGTGCTCGTGGGCGGCGAGATCGTCCACTCCGGACCCGCCGCCGACATCACGGCCGCGGACGTGGCGGGCCTCTACTTCTCGACCGGATCGACGGAGACGCACCCGTGAAGCTCTTCCTCCAGCAACTCGTCAACGGGCTCGGGGTCGGCGCGCAGTACGCGCTCTGGACCGTGGGCTACGGCCTCGTCTACCAGGTGCTCGGCCTGATGCACTTCGCGCACGGCGACACCCTGATCTTCGCCACCTTCGTGTGCTTCACGCTGGTGGCCTCCGGGGTCCCCTTCCTGCTCGCCGGCCTCGTCGCGATCGCGGTGGCGGCGGTGCTGTCGGTGGCCATCGAGCGGACCGTCTACCGGCCCCTCATCCGGCGGGGCGAGGCCTTCCTCGCCTTCGTCGCCGCCCTGGCCGCGGCGTTCGTCATCCGCAACGCCGTGCAGCTCATCTGGGGCAACCGCACCCGGGTGTTCCCCCACGACCTGCTGCCCCAGCGGACCTTCGAGGTCGCCGGCATCCGGTTCTCGTCGATGCCCCTCCTCAACCTGGCCTGCGCGCTGCTCATCGTGGCCTGCTTCCAGCAGTACCTGAAGCGCACCCGCAGCGGCCAGGCCATCGTGGCCGTGAGCCAGGACCGCGAGGCCGCCGCGATGGTGGGCATCGGCGTCAACCGGACCGTGGCCCTGGTGTACGCCCTCTCCGGTGCCATCGGCATGGTCGGCCTCCTCCTCTACGTCGCCAGCTTCAGCTCGCTCACCCTCGGCCTCGGCTTCAGCGTCACCCTCAAGGCGTTCATCGCCGCGATCATCGGCGGCATCGGCTCGGTCCGGGGCGCGGTGATCGGCGGCCTCGCCCTCGGGGTCCTCGAAGCGATGATCGGCGGCTACGTGTCCACGCTGCTCCAGGACGCGATCGTCTTCTCGGCCCTGGCGCTGTTCCTCGTCTACCGGCCGACCGGCTTCATCGGCCGGAGGGAGGCGGTGAAGCTGTGAAGCGCGCCGCGGCCCCGCTCCCCCCGACGCCCCTCCAGCTCCTACGGGAGCGGGCGGCGATCGCCCCCGAACGGCCCCTGGTCCGCCACCGCCACGACGGCGAGCGGGTCGAGGTCGGCGCCGGGGAGCTGCTGGAGGCCGCCCGCCTGGTCGCCGGCGGCCTCCACGCCCTCGGCGCCCGACCCGGCGACCGGGTGGCGCTCCTCCTCGGCAACGGCCTCGACGTGGTGACCTTCTGGTTCGCGCTGCCGCTGGCCGGCCTCGTCGAGGTGCCGGTGAACGCGGAGCAGCGGGGCCTCGTGCTCCGCCACGTGCTCGACGACAGCGATCCGGTGCTCGTCATCGGCGAACCGGACCTGCTCGCCCACGTCCGCGACGCGGGCTACGACGGTCCCGCCCGCCTCCTCGCCTGGGACGACGCGGCCCGCGCCGAGCTGCGCGCCCACGGCCCGATCGCCGCGCCCCAGGACCCGCCGGCGTCCGCGCTGAGCACCGTCATGTACACCTCCGGCACCACCGGCCCCTCCAAGGGGGTGATGCTGAGCCACGGCTACCTCGGCGGCCTCGGCCGGAACTTCGCGTCCATGCGGCCCGACATGGGCCCCGAGGACACCTTCTACTTCTGCTCGCCGATGTTCCACGTGGACGCCCGGTGCATGGTGGCTGCGGCGCTGGAGACGGGGGGCTGCCTGGCCTTCTCCCGGCGCTTCAGCGCCAGCAGCTTCTGGGAGGAGGTCCGCGACCTCGACGCCACCTTCTTCCTCTTCATCGGCGCCATGCTGTCCATCCTCGTGGAGACGCGGACCCCTGGGTGCGCGGACGGCCACCGGCTGCGGGCCGGCACCGGCGCCCCCATCCCGGCCGAGGCCTACGCCTACTTCGAGGACGAGCTGGGCATCCAGCTCGTCGAGGTGTACGGGATGACCGAGGCCGCCGCGGTCACCTGGTCCACGCCCGACAAGCGGCGCCGGGGCAGCGCCGGCCACGCCGCCGGCCCGTTCGAGGTGGCGATCCTCGGTCCGCACGACGAGGTGCTCGGCCCCGATCGCACCGGCCAGATCGCCTACCGGGGCACCGGGCCCGAGCTGGTCACGATGGGCTACTGGCAGCGCCCCGAGGCGACCGCCGCCGCCTTCCGGAACCTGTGGCTGCACTCGGGAGACCTCGGTCGCCTCGACGCCGACGGCTTCCTCTGGTTCGTGGGTCGGGAGAAGGACATGATCCGGCGCCGGGGCGAGAACGTCTCGGCCTACGAGGTGGAGTCCACCGTCGGCCAGCTCGACGGCGTCCTGGAGGTCGCCGCCGTCCCGGTCCCCGGCGACCTCGGCGACGAGGAGGACATCCTCCTCCTCGTGGTGCCCTCGCCCGGCTCGGGCCTGACCGTCGAGGCGCTGGCGGCGTTCGCCCACGCGAACCTCGCCCGGTTCGCCCGACCCAAGTGGATCGACCTCGTCGACGACCTGCCCCACACGCCCACCGGGAAGCTGGCGAAGCACCGCATCGACCACCGGCCGAGCGACCGCGCCGTCCTCGTGGCCTCGCGGCCCGCCAACCCTCGACCCACCACCTGACCTCTCTCGACCTCACCGACCCCGAGCGGCCGACCCCCGGACGGCCCCAGCAGAAAGAAGGATCTTCCATGGCACGTGTCCTCGTCACCGGCGGTTCGGGCCACATGGGCCGACGTGCCGTGCGAGCGCTGCTCGACGACGGTCACGACGTCACCGTCGCCGACCGCCGGCCCGCCCACGACGGACGGGCCCGGTTCGTCGAGGTCGACGCGACCGACGACGCCTCCCTCCTCGCCGCGATGCGGGAACGGGACGTGACGGTCAACTTCGTCGGCCCCTACTACCGCTTCGGGACCCGCGTGGCCGAGGCCGCCATCCGAGCCGGCTGCCCGTACGTCGACGTCTGCGACGACGCGGACGTGACCGAGGCGCTCCTCGCCCTCGACGAGCGGGCCCGCGACGCCGGCGTCGCGCTCGTGGTGGGGGCCGGCATGAGCCCCGGGGTCCTCAACGCGGTCACCCAGGCCGCGGCCGCCGACTTCGACGAGGTGGACGAGCTGCTGACCGCGTGGGTGGTCGACGAGCGCACCGAGAGCGGCACCGCCCCCCTCGACCACTTCTTCCACGGGATGGCCGACGAGATCCCGATCTGGGACGACGGCGATCGCCGGGTCGTCAAGCCCTTCACCGACGCCAGCGCCGAGGCGTTCCCGTTCCCCGAGCCGGTCGGCACCGTCGAGGTGCGCGACATCGGCCACCCGGAGACGGTGACCCTGCCCCGGGTGATCCCGGCGCGGTCGGTCAGGAACAAGGGGGCGCTCCTACCGGTGCAGTCCGCCCCGATCTTCCGGACGCTCGCCGGGATCGGCCTGCTCTCCGACGCCGAGGTCGAGGTCGGCGGCACCGCCGTACGAGCCCGGGACTTCGTCGTCGCCTACCTCACCCAACGGCACAACGAGCGCCTCGCCGAGGGCGCCGAGGACCTCTCCGCGATGGGGGTGCGGGTCACCGGTCGGCGGGGCGGCGCCGAAGCGGTCCGTCACGTGGCCTTCAGCCGCCACCTCTCCATGGCCGACTCCACGGCGCTGCCGGCGGTGGCGGCGACCGACGTGGTCCTCGGCGGGTCGATCGAACCGGGCGTCCACGGGCCCGAGGCGCTCGGGCCGCCGCGCTGGTTCGAGCGGATCGTCCACCACGCCGGCGACAGCTTCGACGATCTGGCGGTCTGGGACGGCGACGACGCCGGTGCCGCTCGCACGCTGTCGCTCATCGAGTGCGGGCTCCTCGGCGAGGAGCGTGCGTCGTGATCGAGGTGGCCGGCCGCCTCGGCTTCGAGATCACCGACGCCGGCGACATCGCCTCCCGGGCCGAGCTGGCCCGCTGGGGCGAGGCGCGCGGCTTCGACGACGCCTGGACCGCCGAGATCACCGACCCCGACGCGTTCGTCGTGCTCACCGCCGCGGCGCTCGCGACCTCGCGGCTCCGCCTCGGCACCGGCATCGTGCCCCTCGGGGTGCGCAGCGCCCCGCACCTCGCCGCCGCGGCCGCGTCGCTCGCCGAGGTCTCCGGCGGACGGTTCGTCCTGGGCATCGGCGTCTCCAGCAAGGTCATCGTCGAGGACTGGAACGGCGTCCCCTACGACCGGCCCGTGCAGCGGGCCCGGGAGAGCGTGGAGGTGCTGGCCCAGGTGCTGGACGGCGGCCGCAGCGACCTGGCGGGCGAGCAGGTCCGCACCCACGGCTTCAAGCTCCGCAACCCGCCGGCGGCGCGGCCGCCGATCCTGCTCGCCGCGCTCGGGCCGACGATGCTGGAGCTGGCCGGGGAGATCGCGGACGGCGTCTTCCTGAACTTCATCCCCACCGAGGCCGTGCCCGCCGCGGTCGAGGCGGTGCGCCGAGGTGCGACCCGCGCCGGCCGCACCGCCCCGCCCGAGGTCGTCCTCGGCGTGCCCTGCGCCGTCACCGACGACCCCGACACCGCCCGCCGCGAGTTCGCCCACGCCCTCGGCTTCTACCTGACCGCCCCGCCCTACCAGCGGGCCCTGGAGCGCTACGGCTTCGAAGCCGAGGTGGCGGCGGCGCGGACCGCGTGGGCGGCGCGCGACATGGACGGCGTCCGCGCCGCCATCTCGGACCGCCTCGTCGACGGCATCGGCGCCTTCGGCCCCGCGGAGCTGTGCCGGGAGCGCGTGGTCGAGTTCTCGACCGCCGGCGTCGGCTCCGTCTCGATCTCGCCCACCCAACCCGACCTCCGCTCGACGCTCGCGGCCTTCGCCCGGTGAGCGTCCCGGCCCCCGGGCCGTCCGACCGACCTACCCGCCACCCCACGCCGACGTGACGTCCGGGGCGAGCGACCCCTGCGAAAGGAACGCACCAGCATGAAGATCACCATCCTCGGAGGCGGTGGCCGCGTCGGCCGCCGCATCGCGGACCTCGTGGAGGCCAGGCACCTCGGCGAGGTGACCATCGCCGACCGCCGGCTCGCGGCGGTGGACCCCGCCCGCCGACGCATCGAGGTCGACCTGAGCGACGACAAGTCCCTCGCCGCGGCCATCCACGGCCAGGACCTCGTGGTCAACTGCGTCGGGCCGTTCGACCGCTGGGGCACCCGCGTGCTCGACATGGCGATCGAGCTGGGCGTGGACTACCTCGACGTGTGCGACGACCCGGCGCCCACCCTGGCCCTGCTGGCCCGCGCCGAGGCCGCCCGGGCCGCCGGGGTGCGCGCCGTGGTCGGGCTCGGCGCCAGCCCCGGGCTCGCCAACATGCTCGGGGTGGTCGCCACCCGCCACCTCGACGAGACCGACCTCCTCGTCAACTACTGGGGCGATCCCAACGAGGACGTCCCGGCCGCCGCGGCACCGGCCGAGGCCGATCGCGTCGCCGCCGCCTTCTCCAGCGGGCGGGCCGCGCTCACCCACGCCATCGCCCAGGCCCGGGGCGCGATCCCGGTGTGGCGGGACGGCGAGCTGGGGGAGATCCCGGCCTGGCAGCCGCCCTACCGCATCCGCCTCTCGACCGGCGAGTCCGGCCTGTTCCGCCCCATCGGCCACCCCGAGCCGGTCACCATCCCCCGCACCGCCACGGTGCGCCACTGCATCTGCGTCGGCACCCTCGGCGTCGGGACCGATCGGGTGATGGCCGAGGTGATCGGCGAGGTCGAGGCGGGCACGGTGGCCGTCGGGGACGCCTGCGGGGAGATCGCCCGCCGGATCACCGAGGACCCGCAGCGCCTCGCCTCGGCGCGCGTCGACCCGCCGCTGCCGGCGCTGATCGGCGCCGTCGCCGTCGGCCGGCGGGGCGGCGAGCCCCGCTCGGTCACCGTCATGCCCGGCGGGCCGACCGACGGTTCGATGAGCAGCGAGACCGCCCGGCCCTGCGTGCTCGGCATCGAGCTGCTGGAGGGCGTCGCCCCCGGGGTGCACGCCCCCGAGGGGGCCTACGACGTCGACGAGTTCCTCACCCGGTTCTCCGAGCGCGAGTGGGAGGGTGCGGCGCCCTTCCGGGTGGACGACCAGGCCGGCACCCTGTTCGAGCTGACGGTGCCGTGATGGCCGCGGCGCCGGCGAGACCACCCGCACGGGGGAGGGCGGGACGATGACCTTCACCTGGCAGGGCGCGCTCGACGAGCTGGCCCGCCGGCGCGCCGCCGCGCAGGAGCTGGGCGGCCCGGAGCGGATCGCCCGCCAGCACGCGAGCGGCAAGCTGACCATCCGGGAGCGGATCGACCGGCTCTGCGAGGACTTCCAGGAGGTCGGGGGCCTCGCGGCCTTCCCCGAGACCGACTCGGCCGGCAACGTCGTCGGCACCCTGCCGTCCACCTACGTGTGCGGGCTCGGGACCGTCGACGGCCGGCCGGTGGCGATCGGCGGTGAGGACTTCACGGTCCGGGCCGGTGCCCCGCAGATGTACCTCGACCGGATGAAGGGCGGGCTGGGCGGGTTCGTCGAGGACCTCGCCCACGAGTACCGCATCCCGCTGCTGCTGCTCGACGAGGGCATCGGCGGCGACGTCGCCTCCCAGGACGCCAAGGGCCACGCCTACCTCGTCAGCTCCGTGAGCTGGCGCCGCTCCTTCGAGCTCCTCACCGAGGTGCCGGTGCTCACCGCGGTGGTCGGTCCGGCCGCCGGGGGCAACGCCGGGCGAGCGGTGCTGAGCCACTTCAGCGTGATGACCGAGGGCAGCGTGGTGTTCGCCGGCGGCCCACCCGTGGTGAAGCGCTCGCTCGGCCTGGACGTCGACAAGCACGACCTCGGCGGCATCGAGGTCCACACCCGGCTGTCGGGGACGATCGACAACCCGGCCCGCGACGAGGAGGACGCCTTCGCCCAGCTCCGCCGGGTGCTGTCGTACCTCCCGCAGAACGTGTGGGAGCTGCCGCCCCGCGGCGACCGCTCCGACCCGGTCGACCGGGTGGCCGACGAGCTGCTGGAGATCGTCCCCGAGAACCGCAAGCGGGCCTACGACCCGTCCCTGGTGGTCGAGGCGATCGTGGACCGGGAATCGTTCTTCGCCATGGGCCCCGACTGGGGCCGGGCCGTGCTGACCGGCTTCGCCCGCATCGACGGCATCCCCATCGGCGTGGTGGCCAGCAACCCGATGGTGTCGGGCGGCGCGCTCGACGGCGCCGCGGCCGAGAAGCAGATCCGCTTCGTGGACCTGTGCAGCGTCTTCCACCTGCCGATCCTCTACCTCTGCGACGTGCCCGGGTTCATGGTCGGCCCCGAGGCCGAGCGGGGCAACGTCGTGCGCCTGGGGATGCGGGCGATCCAGTCGCTGATCACCGCCGAGGTGCCGGTCATCACGATCCAGGTCCGCAAGGCGTACGGGATGGCGGTGTCGGCCACCGCGGTGCCCGACCGGCTCGGGCTGCGCCTGGCGTGGCCATCGGGGGAGTGGGGCGACATGCCGATCGAGGGCGGCGTCGACGCCGGGTTCCGCCGGGAGATCGAGGAGGCCGACGACCCGGCTGCCCGACGGCGCGAGATCGAGGCCCGCCTGCTGGAGGCCGCCAGCCCGTGGCGGACCGCGGAGGCGTTCGGCGTCGAGGACGTGATCGACCCGCGCGAGACACGGCCGGTCGTCGCCCGCTTCCTGAACGCCGCCCTCGGCGGCCTCGCCACGGCCCTCGGGCCGCAGCGGCGGCGGTGGAGCGTGCGACCGTGACCGCCTTCGGCCTGCTCACCCTCCAGAACCGGCCCTGGGAGGACCTGGTCGCCGAGTGGCGCTGGATCGAGGACCTCGGGTTCGACTCGGCCTGGACCGCCGACCACTTCGTCAGCCCGCTCGACGCCACCGACGACTGGTTCGAGGGCTGGACGCTCCTCGCCGCGCTGGCCACGCACACGTCCCGCGTCCGGCTGGGCACGCTGGTGTCGTCCATGACCCTGCGGAACCCGGCCGTGCTGGCCCGCCAGGCGCTCACCGTCGACCACATCTCCGGTGGCCGGCTCTCGCTCGGGGTCGGCGCGGGCCAGGTGCCCGACGACCACCGCATGACCGGCGTCGAGCGGTGGCCGGGACCCGAGCGCGCCGACCGCTTCCACGAGTTCGTCGCCATCGTCCGGGACCTCCTGCACCAGCGCGAGACCACCCGCGTCGGCACCCACTACCGGGTGGAGGGGGCCCTGATGGCGCCGCCACCGGTGAGCCGCCCCGCGCCGCCGATCGTGGTCGGGGCCCTCGGGCCTCGGATGCTGCGGGTGGCCGCGGAGCTGGCCGACGTGTGGAACACCATCGGCGGGCGCGGCGTCTCGGCCGAGGAAGCCGTGCACCAGACCCGGCAGCGGGTGGCGCGCTTCGGGGAGGCGTGCGAGGCCTTCGGTCGGGACCCCTCGTCGGTGCGGCGCTCCCTGCTCGCCTTCTCCTTCTACGTGCCCGACCGGGTGTGGGACTCCGTGGACGCCTTCGAGCACTTCGTGGGCACCTACGTCGAGCTGGGCTTCGACGAGATCGTGTTCGACCTGCCCGAACCGGGGGACCGCCACCTCGTCGAGCGGGTGGTCACGGGTTCGGCCCTCTTCGCCGAGGGGCACGGGTGAGCGGGCCGGCGGCCCGTGCGGTGCCGGGGGAGGACCGGAGCGGGCGTGCCGTCGGGACCGTCGCCGGCGGGGGCGCCGCAGGCGGGGGAGCGGAGGTGGACGTCGTGGTGGTCGGCGCCGGCCTCGCCGGGCTGACCGCGGCGACCGAGCTGGCCGCCGCCGGGCGCTCGGTCGCGGTGCTGGAGGCCCGCGACCGCGTCGGCGGTCGCACCTGGACCACGGTCCTCGACGACGGCACCCCGATCGACCACGGCGGCCAGTGGATCTCCGAGCACCAGGACCGGGTGTGGCAGCTCGCCGAGCGCCTCGGGATCGCCACCTTCCCCACCTACGGCGAGGGCGAGCACCTGCTGGAGATCGGGTCGTGGCAGGGCCGGTACCGGCGCACGCTCCCGCTCCGCGAGGAGGCCCAGGCCGACATCGCCGCGGCCACCGCCGCGCTCGACGGGCTGGCCGCCGGCCTCGACCCGGCCGAGCCCTGGGCCGGCCCCGAGGCCGCCGCGCTCGACCGCGAGACCCTCGCCACCTGGATCGACCGCACCTGCGCCACCCCGGAGGGCGCGGCGTACTTCGCGCTGTTCGCCCAGGGGGTGCTCGCGGCCGAGCCGTCCAGCGCGTCGCTGCTGCACGCCGCCTTCTACGTGGGGTCCGCCGGCGGCCTCGGCCGGCTCACGGGCACCTCCCGGGGCGCCCAGCAGGCGCGGCTGGTCGGCGGGGCCCAGCAGCTCTCGATCCGCCTGGCCGAGGACCTCGGCCCGGCGGTGCGCCTCGCCAGCCCCGTCCGGGAGCTGGCCTGGGGCCCCGACCACATCCGCGCCACCGTGCCCTCCGGCACCGTGCGCGCCCGAGCGGCCATCGTCGCCGTCCCCCCGACGCTGGCCGCTCGGATCGACGTCTCCCCGGCGCTGCCCGCGGACCGCGCGCTGCTCGCGCAGCGCATGCCCCACGGCACCGTCGTCAAGTGCCACGCGGTCTACGAGGCGCCGTTCTGGCGCGCCGAGGGGCTCACCGGCCAGGTGGTGTCGGACCGAGGCCCCGTCGGCGTGGCCTACGACGCGTCGCCGCCCGACGCCCGCTGCGGCGTGCTGCTGGCGTTCCTGGAAGGGGCCCGGGCGGTCGACGCGGCGCGGCTGGGGGGGGGCGGGCGGGGGGGGGGCGCGGCCCGCCGGCCCCCCCCCCCCCTCCGGCCCGCGGGCGCGGGGCCCGGGGGGGCGCTCGGGGCCCCCGGCGGCGCCGGGGGGGGGGGCGCCGGGCGGCGACGCCG
>Ga0182792_1001054_pt1 | contig 23857 bp, 22 predicted proteins | sample Passage237B_FD_130497 | JGI IMG/M metagenome (GOLD analysis project Ga0182792, IMG submission 130497) | Cellulose adapted compost microbial communities from Newby Island Compost Facility, Milpitas, CA, USA - Passage2 37B (version 2) (version 2) ...
CGTGTTCGCGATGATGGTCATCGCCGCCTTCATCATCTTCTTCGCCCCGGCGTTCGGCGGCTGGTTCCTCGAGCACGACAACTTCACCGAGGCCAACAAGCTGGTCACCCCCGAGCACATCAAGCCGGTGTGGTACTACACGCCCTTCTACGCGATGCTGCGCGTGGTGCCGAACAAGCTCGGTGGCGTCCTGGTGATGTTCGGCGCCATCGCGATCCTGTTCGCGGTGCCGTGGCTGGATCGCGCCAAGGCCAAGTCCTACCGCTACCGCGGCCTGCTGTCCTGGGTGCTGCTGCTGGGCTTCGCCTTCAGCTTCGTCTGGCTGGGCAAGATCGGCGCCGGCCCGGGCACCGACCCGGTGGAGACCATCGTCGGCCGCTTCCTGACCGCGTACTACTTCCTTTTCTTCCTGACCATGCCGCTGTGGACCAAGCTGGACAAGACCAAGCCGGTGCCGGAACGGGTGACGACGCATGACTAAGAAGTGGATTGCACTGCTGGCCTCGGCCGCCATCGCCCTGCTGGCTTCGGCCCCGGTCCTGGCCGCCTCCGGCGGCAACCTGCAGCACGCCGGCAACGACCTGTCGGACAAGGCCTCGCTGCAGCGCGGCGCCGCGCTGTACATGAACTACTGCTCCGGCTGCCACTCGCTCAAGTACCTGCGCTACTCGCGCCTGGGCGAGGACCTGGGCCTGACCGAGGAGCAGGTCATGGCCAACCTGAACTTCACCGGCGCCAAGTACGGTGAGCAGGTCCACGTGGCCCTGGCCCCGGCCGAGGGCGACAGGTTCTTCGGCAAGATGCCGCCGGACCTGAGCCTGATCTCGCGGGTGCGCGGCAGCGACTGGATCTACACCTACCTCAAGTCCTTCTACCTGGACGAGAGCCGGCCGCTGGGCTGGAACAACCAGCTGTTCCCCAACGTTTCCATGCCCAACCCGCTGTGGGAGCTGCAGGGCCTGCAGCACGCCGAGTACGGCGAGCCGGACGCGGCGGGCGAGCGCCACCCCGAGCGCCTGGTGGTGACCCAGCCGGGCAAGCTCTCGGCCCGGGAGTTCGACCAGGTCGCCCGCGACATCACCAATTTCCTGGAGTACGCCGGCGAGCCGGCCGCGCTCAAGCGCCAGGCGCTGGGCGTGTGGGTGATCCTGTTCCTGGTGGTCCTGACCTTCCTGGCCTGGCTGCTCAAGCAGGAATACTGGAAGGACGTGCACTGACGGCGACCGGCCCGCATGGGCCGCCGCCTGCCGCACGGGCCAGGGCCGGGGATTTCCCCGGCCTTGCGCTTTTCGGGCCCGTCCCGGCACACTCGGGGGGTTAGTGGCGACCATCGGCGAGGGGCCGGTGGCGTGGTGAGGCCGGGGCGCTCCCGGTCCCGGTCGGAGGCCTAGATGGCAGCGAGCGTGCGCATCCGCAATACCCTGACGTTGTTCTCCTCCGTCGATGACGTGCTCTGTCATCGCGTGCGCCTGGTCCTGGCGGCCAAGGGCGTCACCTACGACCTGGTCCCGGTGGATGCGCAGAACCCGCCCGAGGACCTGATCCACCTCAACCCCTACCATTCGGTGCCGACCCTGGTCGAGCGCGAGCTGGTGCTGTACGCCGCCTCGGTGGTCAGCGAGTACCTGGACGAGCGCTACCCGCATCCGCCGCTGATGCCGGTGGACCCGCTGTCCCGGGCCCGCCTGCGCCTGGCCATGCTGCGCATCGAGCACGACTGGGTGCCGCAGGTGCAGGCCATCCAGCTGGGCAACAAGCAGCAGGCCGAGGCCGGGCGCAAGCGCCTGCGCGAGCTGCTGACCGAGTCGCTGCCGCTGTTCAAGGCCAGCAAGTTCTTCCTCAATCCGGAAATGAGCCTGGCCGATTGCGCCATGGCCCCGATCATCTGGCGCCTGCAGGCGCTGGACGTCCCGCTGCCCAAGGATGGCAAGGCGATCGAGGACTACGGCAACCGCATCTTCCGCAACCCGGGTTTCGTGCGCAGCCTCACCGAACAGGAGAAGAAGCTGCGCGAGCTGCCGGCCTGACCCTCGCCCGCGGTGGGCGGCGCCCTCGCCGGCGCGTAAACTGCACGCATGAGCGAAGACCTGCCCCGCATGACCAGTTACCGCCCCTACCTGCTGCGGGCGCTGACCGAGTGGATCAATGACAACGGCATGACCCCGCACATCCTGGTCGATGCCAGCCAGCCGGGGGTGCAGGTGCCGCCGAGCGCGGTGCGCGAGGGCAGGGTGGTGCTCAACATCGCCGACCGCGCCGTGGTCGGCCTGCACATCGACAACGAGTGGATCGGCTTCACCGCCCGCTTCGGCGGGGTCAGCCAGGCCGTCCACGTGCCGGTGGGCGCGGTGCTGGCGGTCTATGCCCGCGAGACCGGGCAGGGCATGGTCCTGCCGGAGGAGCAGCTGGGGGCGCCGCCGCCGGATGGCGACGGCGACGGTCCCGGCGCCCCGCCTCCTTCGCCGCCGGAAGACGCGCCCGGCCCGGGCAAGCGCCCGCACCTGCGCGTGGTCAAGTAGGCCCGGGGGCGTTGGCCGCGCGCCGCGCGGCCGCCAGCGCCTGCTTTCAGGACTGCACGTCCTCGACGTCACGGTAGCGCTGCAGCGGGATCACCCGCGCCCCGGCCGATGGGCCGACGAAGGACACCAGCCGTCCCTGGCGCAGGACCATGCGCCCGGTGTGGCGCTCGATCCCGTCGTAGGAATAGTCGAAGCGGAAGCTGCGCTCCAGGCCCAGCCAGCCGTCATCGCGCCGGTACAGGCGCACGCCGCTGGCCTGGACGCTGTGGTCCAGCCATTGCACGTTGGCCGCGGCGCAGGCGTCGCGGCCCAGGGCTTCGGCCCGTTCGGCGGCCGCGCGCGCCGAGTTCCACAGTCCGAAGACGATGGCCCCGGCAATCATCAGCAGGATCAGGCTGGGCATGGCATCACTGTAGCCGAAGCCGGCGGTCGCGCCGCAGCGCCGCTCAGGGCCGCGCGCCGGCGGCGGGCGTGGCCTGCGGGGTGGCAGTGGGGCCGCGCAGCGCGTCCAGCTCGGCCTGCGGGCGCAGCTTGAGCAGGACCGCCCAATCCTGGCGGTTGAAGTCGCAGGCCCAGGCCCGGCCCGGGCTGCAGGCGCCGGGCACGTAGTCCACCGGCCTGGGCAGGGGGACGTCCTGCTCCACGGTCGCTCCCGGCTCCGGGGCGCCAGCGTCTTCCGTCGCCGGCACGCCGGCCGATGCGGTCGCGCCGGCCAGTATCCGCGCCGCTTCCAGCCGCCCGGTGCGGTCCAGCGGCAGCTTGCGCATGGCCACCGTGTTGAGCACGTTGCCGCTGACCAGGTACAGGGTGCGGTCGCCTCCCGGGTTGGCGGCGACCACGATCTCGCAATGCGAGCGGTGCGGCAGCGGGCCCTGGCCGGCCAGGGCCGCGCGCAGCCGCTGCGCGCCGTTGCCGGGCGTGCCCTCGCGCAGGAAGCAGAGCATGTCCCCCGGTTCGGGCCTGGCGGTGAACGGATCCTCGTAGCGGTACGGGCTGCTGGCCGGCGTGCGCCAGGCGCGGGCGATGTAGTCCACGTGCCGCGGCGAGCCGATGAAGCCGGGCAGGCGCGCGCGCTGCATCACCCAGGAAATGAAGGCCGCCGACCACGGCGTATCCAGCACGAACGCGCGGCAGTCATTGTCGATGGTGCGATTGCCTGGCACGGCCCAGCAGCTGGCCGCCCCCGGCGTGCCGGCCACCGCGGCCAGGGTGCCGCTCTCGCGCCAGTAGGCGGCGACCCGCTGCCAGGCCGGGGTCTGGCCATCGTCCAGCGGCCAGGCCTCGGCCTCGCCCAGGCCCAGGGCGCCGACCTTGCCGTCCGGCTCGATGAAGGCCTGCAGCCAGGCGCGGTGCTCCTGGCAGGCCACGCGCACGATGGCGGCGGCATCGGCGCCGACCCCGTAGCGCGGGGGCAGGTCGCAGACTTCGATCGCGGCGGCCGGCGCGGCCAGGCCGGCCAGCAGCAGGAAGGCGAGGGCGGGGATGCGGGGCATTGGCGGCATGGCTCCTTTGCACGGCCCGGGCCGCCTCCGGGCGGACGGCCTCGTCCGCAGCATACCCGTCAGCCCGGCGGCGGCCCCAGCTTCAGCGACAGGTCGATGGCCTGCACATGCTTGGTCAGGCCGCCAATGGAGATGCAGTCCACCCCGTCCTCGGCGATGGCGCGCAGCCCGGCCAGGTCCACCCCGCCGGAGACCTCCAGCGGGATTGGCCGATGGCCCTCGGCCACCCACTGCCGGGCGATGGCCACGGCCTGGCGGCGCTGCTCGGGGCTGAAGTCGTCGATCAGGATGCGGTCGCAGCCGGCGGCCAGGGCCTGGCGCAGCTGCTCCAGGGTTTCCACTTCCACGATCAGCGGCAGCGCCGGCTGGGCCTGGCGCGCGCGGGCGATGGCCGCGGCCACCGAGCCGGCGACCCGGATGTGGTTTTCCTTGAGCATCACCGCGTCGAACAGGCCGATGCGGTGGTTGTGGCCGCCGCCGGCACGGACCGCGTACTTCTGCGCCAGGCGCAGCCCGGGCAGGGTCTTGCGCGTGTCCAGGATGCGCGCGCCGGTGCCGCGCACCGCCTCGACGTGGGCGGCGGTGGCGGTGGCGGTGGCCGACAGGGTCTGCAGGAAGTTGAGCGAGGTGCGCTCGGCGCTGACCAGGGCGCGGCTGCGCCCGTGCAGCAGGGCCAGCACGGTGCCGGCGCGCACCCGCTGGCCCTCCTCGACCTTCCAGTCGATCACCACCTGCGGGTCCAGGGCGCGGTGGGCGGCGTCAAACCAGGGGCGGCCGGCGATCACCGCGTCCTGCTTGCACAGCAGGTAGGCCGACTCGGGCACGTCCTCGAGCAGGGCGGCGGTGACGTCGCCGCTGCCCAGGTCCTCGGCCAGGGCGCGGCGCACGTCGGCCAGGACCAGTTCCGGATCCGGGGCGCTCAGGACCATGGGCATCAGCCGGCGGGGAAGTCGGCCACTTGCGAGGTGGCCAGGGCTTCCTCGACCAGCAGCACCGGGATGCCGTCGTCGATCCGGTAGACCTGGCGGCGGTCGCGGGTGACCAGGGCCTCGCGCAGCGGCTCGGTCTGCGGGCTGCCGTCGCCGCGGACCACCTGGCCGGCGGCGATGGCCCGGTTCAGGGCCTCCAGGCCACGGGCCTCCAGCAGGGCCAGGGGCTGGCGGGTGTCGGGCGAGCACAGCAGGTCGAGCAGCTTGCGGTCCATGGGGGTCCGGTCGTGATGCGTGGAAGGCGGCTAGAATACGGCCTTGTCACCGAGGACGGCCATGTCAGACCAGCCCACCCCGCCCGCGGCCAGCTCCGCAAAGCCCCTGATCGGCGTCGTGATGGGATCCCGCTCCGACTGGGAGACCATGCAGCACGCCGTGCAGCGCCTGGACGCCCTGGGCGTGCCCTACGAAGTGAAGGTGGTCTCCGCCCACCGTACCCCGGACGTGCTGTTCGAGTACGCGGCCACCGCCCGCGACCGTGGCCTGCGGGCGATCATCGCCGGCGCCGGCGGCGCGGCCCACCTGCCGGGCATGCTTGCCTCCAAGACCCCGCTGCCGGTGCTCGGCGTGCCGGTGCAGAGCAAGGCGCTCAATGGCATGGACTCGCTGCTGTCGATCGTGCAGATGCCGGCCGGGATCCCGGTGGCGACCTTCGCCATCGGCAATGCAGGCGCGGCCAATGCCGGCCTGTTCGCCGCCGCGCTGCTGGCCGCCGAGCACCCGCACATCGCCCGGGCGCTGGACGAGTTCCGCCAGCGCCAGACCGATGACGTGATTGCCCACGACGATCCCCGCCAGTGAGCCGCCCGATGAACCGCCGTACTACCGTGGGCATCCTGGGGGGCGGCCAGCTGGCGCGGATGCTGGCCCTGGCCGGCGCGCCGCTGGGCCTGCGCTTCCTGGTGATGGATAACGTGGCCGACGCCTGCGCCGGCCAGCTCGCCCCGCTGCTGGTGGGCGACTACCGCGACGAGGCCGCCCTGGCCGAGTTCGCTTCCAGGGTGGACGTGGCCACCTTCGATTTCGAGAACGTGCCGGCCGACAGCGCGCAATGGCTGAGCGCGCGGGTGCCGGTGTTCCCCAATCCGCGCGCCCTGGCCGTGGCCCAGGACCGCCTGGCCGAGAAGACCCTGTTCCGCGAGCTGGGCATCCCGGTGCCGGAATTCGCCGCCGTCTCCAGCCGCGAGGAGCTGGAGCGGGCGCTGGCCGTGGTCGGCGTGCCCTGCATCCTCAAGACCCGGCGCCTGGGCTATGACGGCAAGGGCCAGTTCCGGATCCGCGCGCTGGCCGATGCCGACGCGGCCTGGGAGGCGCTGGGCCCGCAGGCGCCCAAGGTGGGCCTGATCCTGGAGGCCTTCGTGCCGTTCCAGCGCGAGCTGAGCGTGGTGGCCGTGCGCGGCCGCGACGGCGAGTTCCGCACCTGGCCGCTGACCGAGAACTGGCATGTCGATGGCGTGCTCTCCGCCAGCCTGGCCCCGGCCGCGGTGCCGGCCGAGCTGGCCGCCACCGCCATCGCCCATGCCCGCGCCCTGGCCGAGCGCCTGGATTACGTGGGCGTGTTCGCGCTGGAGCTGTTCTGCCGCGACGGCCAGCTGCTGGCCAACGAGATGGCACCGCGCGTGCACAACTCCGGGCACTGGACCATCGAGGGCGCACAGACCTCGCAGTTCGAGAACCACCTGCGCGCGGTACTGGGCATGCCGCTGGGCGACACCTCCACCATCGGCCACGCCTGCATGCTCAACTGGATCGGGCAGATGCCCGATGCCGCGCCGGTGCTGGGCGAGCCCGGCGGCCACTGGCACGACTACGGCAAGGAGGCCCGCGCCGGGCGCAAGGTCGGCCACGCCACCCTGCGCGCCGACCGTGGCGCGGAGCTGGCCGATGCGCTGGAGCGGGTGGGCGCGGCCCTGGGACGCGAGGACCAGGTCGCGCCGCCGGTGGCGGCGCTGCGCGGGCGCTGAGGGGCGCGGCGGTCAGCGCAGGCGCGCGGCCACCGCGTTCCAGTCCACCAGCTTCCAGAACGCCTCCAGGTAATCGGCGCGGGCGTTCTGCCGGTCCAGGTAGTAGGCGTGCTCCCACAGGTTGCAGGCCAGCAGGGGGCGGTCGCTGCCGGTGACCGGGCTGGCGGCGCGGTGGCCGAGCACGATCCCCGGTGAGCCGTCGGCACGCTGCACCAGCCAGGCCCAGCCGGAGCCGAACAGCGACAGCGCCATCCGGTTGAATTCCTCGCGGAAGCGGGCGAAGTCGCCGTAGTGGCGGGCCAGCCAGTCACCGAGGCGGCCGCCCGGTTCGCCGCCGCCGCGCGGCGACAGCCCGGCCCAGAAGAACTCCAGGTTCCAGGCCTGACAGGCCTGCTCGGCCAGCCGCCCGCTGCTGCTGCGCGCGATCTGCTCCAGCGGTGCCTGTTCCAGCGCGGTGCCGGCCACCGCCGCGGCCACCGCCTCCACGCAGTCGCGCTGGTGCTGGCCGTGGACCTGCTCGACCGTGCGCGCGGAGATGTGCGGCTCCAGCGCGGTGCGGGCGTAGGGCAGGTCGGGCAGGGTCAGGGACATGGCGTGGGGACCGGTGATGGAACGGGCTAGGGCGCTGGCGCGCGCGGGATTACACTTGCAACTTCCATATTAGCTGACGCCGGGCCCGGCCCCGGCGCCAAGGGAGGGGTAGCAATGGCGGTGATGGAGCGGATCCAGGCCGAAGTCGAGAGCCATCCGATCGTGCTGTTCATGAAGGGCACGCCGGAATACCCGATGTGCGGCTATTCCGCGCGCGCCGTGCAGGCCCTGCAGGCCGCCGGCACCGTCAACCTGCACACGGTCAACGTGCTGGAGGAGCCGGAGATCCGCGCCAACCTGCCGCGCTATTCCAACTGGCCGACTTTCCCGCAGCTGTTCCTGCACGGGGAGCTGATCGGCGGCTGCGAGATCACCCTGGAACTGCTGGAAGCCGGTGAGCTGCAGCGCATGGTCAGCGAGGCCCAGTCGCAGTGAGCCTGATCGACCTGCCGGTTGCCCCGGCCCGACCGCTGGCCGGGCGGGTGGTGCTGCTGACCGGGGCCCATGGCGGCCTCGGCAGCGCCGCCGCCCAGGCCTGCGCCGCCGCTGGCGCCACCCTGGTGCTGCTGGGCCGGCGCCTGCCCAGGCTCAACCGGATCTACGATGCGGTGGCCCAGGCCGGCCCGGAACCGGCCCTGTACCCGCTGGACCTGGAGGGCGCCAGCCCGCAGGACTACGCCGAGCTGGCCCAGCGCCTGGCAGCCGAGTTCGGCCGCCTGGACGGCCTGCTGCACTGCGCCGCCGACTTCCGCGGCCTGACTCCGCTGGAGCACGTGGCCCCGGAGACCTTCGCCAGCGTCCTCCATGTGAACCTGACCGCGCCGTGGTGGCTGCTGCAGGCCTGCCTGCCGCTGCTGCGCCAGGCGCAGGACCCGGCCGTGGTGCTGGCGGTGGACGAGCCGGCGCGGGTCGGCCAGGCCTACTGGGGCGCCTACGGCGTGGCCCAGCATGGCCTGCGCGCGCTGCTGGGCATGCTCGCGGCCGAGCTGGCCGGCAGCGGCATCCGGGTCAGCGGACTCCACCCCGGACCCATGCGCACCAGCCTGCGCGCCCGCGCCTATGCCGAAGACAGCGCCGAGGCCACCCGCGACCCGGCCGACTGCGCCGCGGCCTGCGTGGAGCTGCTCTCGGCCGCCGGCGCCCGCCATGCCGGCACCATCCTGGATCTGGCTGCGGAGCTGCCGGCATGACCATCCTCTCGGCGGCGCTGCTGCTGTTCCTGATCCTGGACCCGCTGGGCAACGTCCCGGTGTTCCTGAGCGTGCTCAAGCCGCTGCCGGTCGCCCGCCAGCGCAAGGTGCTGGTACGCGAACTGCTGATCGCCCTGCTGGTGCTGATGCTGTTCCTGTGGTTCGGCAAGTACGCCCTGGAGCTGATGCACCTGCGCCAGGAGTCGGTCTCCATCGCCGGCGGCATCGTCCTGTTCCTGATCGGCATCCGCATGATCTTCCCGCGGCCGGAAGGGCTGATGGGCGAGATCCCGGATGGTGAACCCTTCATCGTGCCCCTGGCCATCCCGCTGGTGGCCGGTCCTTCGGGCATGGCCGCGGTAATGCTGCTGGGCAGCCGCGAACCGGAACGGCTGTGGGAGTGGAGCCTGGCCCTGTCCCTGGCCTGGGGGGCCACGGCCGCGATCCTGCTGGCCGCGCCCTTCCTCTACCGCCTGCTGGGGCGCCGCGCGCTGACCGCGGTCGAGCGCCTGATGGGCATGCTGCTGGTGGCCATCTCGGTGCAGATGCTGCTCGACGGCCTGGCCGCCTACCTGGGCCTGGCCGCGCCCTGAGCGGCGGTCCCGCACGGTCACCGCGGTGCAACAAATTCCGCGTGCAACCGTCACGGGCCGGGGGTATCATGTTAAACTGCTGTTAACACGCAGGCCCGGGTTTTGCCTGCAGGTTGTTGGTTTTGTTGCACCTCTTCGGTTAGCCCCCTCGTTTTCGCCCTTCCCTCAGAGGCACTTCCCATGACACATAACCGTCGACTCCGGATGTCCAAGCTCACCCTTGGCCTGGTCACCATCCTCGCTGCCGCTCCCGCCTTCGCCCAGAGCACCTCCGCCGGTGTCGGTGGCGTGGTGACCAGCGCCAGTGGCCAGCCCGTTGCTGGCGCCGAAGTCGTCATCACCCACGTCGAGTCGGGCACCGTCAGCCGTGCCGTGACCGACGCCAACGGCCGTTACAACGCGCGCGGCCTGCGCGTCGGTGGCCCGTACGTGGTCAGCATCACCAAGGATGGGCAGACCGAGCGCCAGGAAGGCATCTTCCTGGGCCTGGACCAGGTGGCTTCGGTCAACGCCCGCCTGGGCGATGACGCCACCACCCTGAACGCGGTGCAGGTCACCGCCGCCCGCGCTGGCAGCGACACCTTCCAGGCCGACAACCGCGGCGTCAGCACCAACCTGTCGCGCGCCGACATGGACCGCATGCCGACCCCGGACCGTTCGATCCAGAACATCGTCCGCGCCGATCCGCGCATCGTGGTCACCGACCGCGACCGCGGCGCGTTCTCGGCCATGGGCCAGAACAACCGCTACAACAGCATCACCATCGACACCATTGGCGCCGGCGACCCGTTCGGTCTGAACGACAATGGCCTGCCGACCAAGGGCACCCCGATCTCGCAGGACGCGATCGAGAGCTACAACATCTCCACCGCCAACTATGACGTGGCCACCCGCCGCGGCCTGGGCGCGTGGGTCAACGCGGTGACCAAGAGCGGCACCAACGAGTTCCACGGCTCGGCCTACTACACCTACCAGAACGCCGACGACATGATCGGCAAGGGCGTGGGCGACGCCAAGTGGAGCGGCTTCACCAAGGACAGCACCATCGGCGCCACCCTGGGCGGCCCGATCATCAAGGACAAGCTGTTCTTCTTCGCTTCGTACGAAGAAAGCACCAAGACCAGCCCGGGCTCGACCTGGGGCACCGCCGATTCCAGCGCCGCCAACCGCGTCAACGGCGTCACCAGCGCCGACCTGGCCGCGATCATCGCCGCCGCCGAAGCCAAGGGCATGACCCCCGGTGACACCGCCTCGGCCAGCTCCGACGTGGTCGCCAAGCGCGGCCTGGTCAAGCTGGACTGGAACATCAACGATTTCCACCGCGCCAGCCTGCGCATCAGCCGCACCGAGGAAGACGAGCCGATCGTCACCACCTCCACCAGCCAGCAGCTGAAGCTGTCGAGCAACTGGTACGTGTTCGACAAGGAGAACACCTCCTACGCGCTGAGCCTGTACGACGACTGGAGCACCAACTTCTCCACCGAGCTGTCGGTCGGCTACAGCAAGTTCGACCAGACCCGCGGCCCGCTGGTGGGCGGCTACCAGCCGGAAGTCGTGGTGCGCACCACCGGCGCCGACAGCGGCCCGAGCGTGCTGTTCGGCACCGAGTACTCCAGCCACGCCAACGTGCTGGCGGTGGAGACCTGGAACGCCTACTTCGCCGGCAGCTGGTACATCGGCGACCACGTGCTGAAGGCCGGCTTCGACTACCAGAGCGACGACTACTACAACCTGTTCCTGCAGCGCTACTACGGCACCTACGAGTTCAACTCGATCGCCGACTTCGTGGCCGGCACCTACCGCCGCTACCGCCTGCAGCAGCCGGCCTCCGGCTACTCGCTGAGCAACGTCGCCGCCGAGTTCGAGCTCAAGCAGTACGGCGCCTTCATCCAGGACACCTGGCAGGTGACCGACCGGCTGTCGGTGCAGTACGGCCTGCGCTACGACGTGCCCAAGGTCAACCCGCTGCCGACCTTCAACCCGTGCTTCGCCGCGGCGCCGGGCACCGTGGGCGGCCTGGGCGTGTGCGGCCTGCGTGACAACCCGGCCAACCCGAACGCGGCCGTGGGCGGCTTCGGCATCACCAATGCCAGCACCATCGACGGCAACAGCGTCCTGCAGCCGCGCTTCTCGTTCAACTACACCCTGGACACCGAGCGTCCGACCCAGGTGCGTGGTGGCGCGGGCCTGTTCATCTCCAACACCCCGGCGGTGTGGGTGGGCAACCCGTACTCCAACAACGGCGTGGCCGTGGCCTCGTTCGACATCAACCGCCTGCGCCAGCCGACCGACCCGGCCTTCAATGCCGCGGTGCCGGAAATCCCGGGTTCCAGCACCACCCCGGGCCTGGGCAGCTCGAACATGACGGTCAACGTCGTCGATCCTGACTTCGAGATGCCGACCGCCGCCAAGTACAGCCTGGCCATCGACCACGAGACCCCGTGGTGGGGCCTGGTGGCCAGCGCCGAGTACGAGCGCGTGGATACCGTCAAGGGCATCCGCTACCTCGACATGAACCTGGGCACCGCGACCGGCGTCCTGCCCGATGGCCGTCCCACCTACGCCCGCAACCCCGAGGCTGCCCCCGGCAGCAGCAACACGGCGATGTGGAACAAGAACCCGTCGTTCGGCAACGTCATCTACCTGACCAACACCGACAAGGGCCATTCGGACAACCTGACCCTGGCCCTGAAGAAGCCCTTCGACGGTGCCTGGAGCGGCATGCTGGCCTACACCTGGAGCCGTGCCACCGACGTCAACCCGGGCGCCTCGAGCGTGGCCTACAGCAGCTACCAGAACCGCTCCTGGGTTGACCCCTCCGAGGACGTGGCTTCGGTGTCGAACTACTCGATCCCGAACCGCGTGATCGCCTCGCTGAGCTGGGAGCACAAGTTCTTCGGTGACTACGGCACCCGCGTGTCGGCCTTCTACGACGGCCACAACGGTGCCCCGTACAGCTGGGTGTTCGGCAACGATGTCCAGGGCATCTCGCTGTCCGGCCGCTCGCTGGCCTACATCCCGGCCGGTCCGGACGACGTGGTGTGGGCGAACGCGGCCTCGCAGGCCCTGGCCGCCTCGTTCTGGGAATACATCGCCAAGACCCCGGAACTGGCCCGCTACGGTGGCTCGATCACCGAGCGCAACAGCGCCCGCGCCCCGTGGGTCAACCAGCTGGACCTGAGCTTCAGCCAGGAGATCCCGGGCTTCGCCAAGGGCCACAAGGGTGAGATCCGCCTCGACGTGTTCAACGTGCTGAACATGATCGACAAGGATTGGGGTGTCGAGTACCGCGCCGATTTCCCGCTGGTGCGCCAGCTGGCCAACGTGGCCGGCGTGGCCACCGGTGCGGATGGCTCGAAGAAGTACATCTACGACATCTCCGGCAGCCAGTACGTCAAGGACGGCAAGTACCAGCCGAACTACCTGTCGGTGAACGAGGCGAACAACCCGTCGCAGCGCTGGTCGGTCATGCTGACCCTGCGTTACTCGTTCTAAGCCAGTCCACACCGTGGTACCTGAAGCGGCCGGGGCAACCCGGCCGCTTCTTTTTTCGCGCCGGCCCGGGCGCTTGCACCGGGGCCGTGGCGGTGGGGTAAAGTCGCCGACCGATCCCTTGCATGCCACGGACACCATGACCCAGAACAGCACGCTGCCGGTGCAGGACGCGCAGATCTACCCGCGGGGCGGCCTGGACATCCTTTCCCGCACCGAGGTGGCGCGCCTGCGCGATGCCTCCAGCGGCGGCATGCACGACCTGCTGCGCCGCTGCGCGCTGGCCGTGCTCACCAGCGGCAGCGCGTCGGACGACCCGCGCGCCGCGCGCGACCTGTACCCGCATTTCGACATCCAGGTGGCGCAGCAGGACCGTGGTCTGCGCATCGACCTGAAGAACGCCCCGGCCATGGCCTTCGTCGACGGGGAAATCATCAGCGGCGTGGCCGAGCTGCTGTTCGCGGTGGTCCGCGACCTGGCCTGGACCGCGATCGAGCTGGGGCCGGAATACGCCGCCGACCTGGAGACCTCGCAGGGCATCACCGAGGCGGTGTTCGGCCTGCTGCGCAACGCCCGGGTGCTGCGCCCGTCCGACCCCAACCTGGTGGTGTGCTGGGGCGGCCACTCGATCTCGCGCGACGAATACCTGTACACCAAGCAGGTCGGCTACGAGCTGGGCCTGCGCGGCCTGGACATCTGCACCGGCTGCGGCCCGGGCGCGATGAAGGGGCCGATGAAGGGCGCCACCATCGCCCACGCCAAGCAGCGCAAGATCCACAGCCGCTACATCGGCATCACCGAGCCGGGGATCATCGCCGCCGAGTCGCCCAACCCGATCGTCAACGAACTGGTGATCATGCCGGACATCGAGAAGCGCCTGGAGGCCTTCGTGCGCATGGCCCACGGCATCCTGGTGTTCCCCGGCGGCGTGGGCACGGCCGAGGAGATCCTGTACCTGCTGGGGATCCTGATGCACGAGGAGAACCGGGAGCTGCCGTTCCCGCTGATCCTCACCGGCCCGACCACCTCGGCGCCGTATTTCGAGCAGATCGACCAGTTCCTGCGCCTGACCCTGGGCGAGGCCGCCACCTCGCGCTACGAGATCGTGATTGGCGACCCGGCCACGGTGGCGCGCAAGATGACCGCCGGCATCCGCCAGGTGCGCGAGGCGCGCAAGGACCACCGCGACTCGTTCTTCTTCAACTGGGGCATCCGCATCCCGCTGGAGTTCCAGCAGCCGTTCGTGCCCAGCCACGAGGCCATGGCCGCCCTGGACCTGCACCACGGCCGTCCGCCGTCGGCCCTTGCCGCCGACCTGCGCCGGGCCTTCTCCGGGATCGTGGCCGGCAACGTCAAGGAAGAGGGCATGCGCCGGATCGAGGCCCACGGCCCGTTCGAGATCCACGGCGCCCCGGACATGATGCAGGCCCTGGACCAGCTGCTGCGGGCCTTCGTCGAGCAGCGCCGGATGAAGATCGCCGGCGAGTACCAGCCCTGCTACCGGGTCGTGGCCTGAGCCGCCGGGCCGGGACCGGGGGAGGGCGAGCGCCGGTGGGGCCGGGGGCCGGGCGCGGCGGCCGGCCGTCCCTCGGCCGGTTGCGACCGCTCGTCCCGGCTGGGCTTGCGCCGGCCGGCCGGTCGGTTAGTCTGCCGCTGTAGTGTTGGGGAGCGTACGCATGCCGTCCTGCCGCAATTCCGGTTTCACATTGATGGAGCTGATGGTGACCCTGGCGGTCCTGGCGATCCTGCTGGCGGTCGGGCTCCCGTCCTTCCAGGGCAGCCTGCGCAGCAACCGTCTCGCCACCACCACCAACGAGCTGATCGCGTCCATGGCCCTGGCCCGCAGCGAGGCCATCCGCAACGGGCGCGGCAGCGGGGTCTGCGCCAGCGCCGACGGCGCCTCCTGCGGTGACGACTGGGCCGCCGGCTGGCTGGTGTGGCAGGACGCTAACGGCAACGGCAGCCTGGATGCCGGGGAGACGGTCCTGCGCTTCAGCCAGGGCAACGCCAAGATCGCGGCCAGCGCCACCGCCGACGTCATCGCCTTCGACTCGCGGGGGCGGCGCCGCGCCGCCAACGACCAGAGCGTGGGCCTGCAGCCCGGCGACTGCCCGGGCGGGGACCTGCGCCGGACCGTCACGGTCAACACCACCGGGCAGATCAAGACCACCAAGGGAGCTTGCTCATGAGGGGGCGCCGCCTCAACGGGCCGGCCGCAAGCGCCGGCTTCAGCATGATCGAAGTGCTCATCGCCATCCTCGTGCTGGGTATCGGCCTGCTCGGGTTTGCCCTGCTGCAGACCATGAACGTGCGCTTCACCCAGAGCGCCAACTTCCGCACCCAGGCCACCAACCTGGCTTACGAGATGCTGGACCAGATGCGGATCAACCGCGTGCTGGCCAATTCCTACGCCGGCAACTACACCGCCACGACCGGCGCCTGCACCCCGGCCACCGGCGCCAACCTCTCCGCGACCAGCTTCCGCAATGCCTGGTCCTGCCGCCTGGGCAAGGCGCTGGGCGGCGGCGCGACCGCCAGCGTCGTCCGCAACGGCGCCGAGGTCACGGTCAACATCACCTGGGGCGACGAGCGTTGGGACGAAAGCGCGTCGGCCCGCACCTTCAGTGTCACGACCCAGCTGTGAGGCAGACCATGTCACGACGCGTCCGCGGTTTGACGCTAATCGAGCTGATGATCGCCATGCTCATTGGCGTGGTCCTCATCCTCGGCCTGGTGCAGGTGTTCGCCGCCTCGCGCTCGGCCTACATGCTGTCGGAGGGCATGTCGCGGGTGCAGGAGAACGGCCGCTTCGGCCTGGACTACCTGCAGCGTGACATCCGCATGGTCGGCCACTTCGGCTGCGTCAACGACCAGGCGCACATGGCCATCTCGCCGCAGGGCCTGGTCAGCCTGTTCGGCGCCCATCCGGGACTGGATTTCTTCACCTCGGTCCAGGGCTACGAGGCCGATGGCACCGCGCCCGGCGCCGGCCTGGCCATCTCCGAAACCCCGGCCGTGGGCGGCACCGCCTATTCGCCGACGCTGCCGGCCGAGATCGCCGCGGCCACCACCAACCGCATCAATGGCAGCGACATCATCGCCCTGCGCTTCCTTGCCGCCGAGGGCGTGCCGGTGACCGCCATCGAGGGCACCCCGGACACCCCGGTGTTCCGCTTCGACCCGGCGCGCTGGGACGTGCTGCGCAGCGGCGCGGACAACCCCGGCCTGTTCGGCGTGGCCGACTGCATCAGCTCGGTGGTGTTCCAGGCGGCCGCGGTGGACTCGGGCAGCGGCAGCGTCACCGCCGGCTCGACCCAGTCCTTCAACGCCAGCTCGGTGTTCACCCGGGTCTTCACCGAGGGCCAGGCCACCCTGCACCGGGCCGAGAGCGTGGTGTTCTATGTCGGCCGCAACGACCAGGGCCAGCCCTCGCTCTACCGCGTCCGCTTCACCGCCGGCCCCAGCGGCGCCCTGGTCGCGCAGCGCCAGGAGCTGGTGGAAGGCATCGAGAACATGCAGCTGCTCTATGGCGTGGACCGCCAGCTCGATCCCACGCGCCCGGCCGACGGCTTCATCGACCGGCTGATGGTGGCCTCCGGCGTCCAGGCCGCGGCCACGCCCGCCCGCGAGGCCTGGCGCAGGGTGGGGGCGGTGCAGATCGGCCTGCTGGCGGTCAGTCCGCAGCGCGCCACCGCCGTCCAGGGCGACGACACCCACCGGCCCTCGGCCCTGGGCGTCACCTACACGGTTCCCGACGACGGGCGCTACCGCACCGTCTACGAGAGCACCATCGCCATGCGCAACCGCCTCTACGGCAACTGAGTGTCGTGATGAATACCCTCCGCCCGCGCAAACTGCCTTCCCGCCTCCCGCGCCGCCAGTCCGGCGCCGTGCTCTACGTGGCCCTGGTGATGCTGATCCTGCTGGCGCTGATCGGCATCGTCGGCATGCAGGTGGCCGGCCTGCAGGAACGGATGGCGGCCAACTACCGCAACGCCAACCTGGCCTTCCAGAATGCCGAGGCGGTCGCGCGCGAGATGGAGCGCGAGATCGACGCTGCGCTCACCGGCGAGGCCGGCACCTACGAGGCCGACCAGGAGGTGTGCCAGCCCACCTTCGACCCGGTGACCTGGGCCGACAGCATCAGCGCGACCGAGGCGACCTATACCCGGCGCATCGACCAGTGCTTCCCGGCCTCCAGCCGGGTGGCCGGGAAGAAGCGCAACGAGCAGACCAGCAACATCTACGAGGTCAACTCGCTGGCCAGCGACAACGCCACCAGCGCGACCTCCTCTGCCGTGATCAGCACCATCTACATTCCCTGAGGCACACTCGTCATGAAAGGCATCGCGATTCCCCGATGGTTGCGTTGGACTGTGCCGGGTGCCGCAGCAGTGGCCATCGCAGGCTGGATGCTGGGCCTGTCGGCGGCGGTCAGCGACTTCGACATCGCCCAGCGCCCGCTCTACCAGGGCACCAGCGAACCGCCGCTGATGATGATGGTGATGTCGCGTGACGAGCGCCTGTTCACCAAGGCGTTCTCCGACTACACCGACCTGGATGGCGACGGCCTGCTGGACGTCACCTACAAGGACAGCTTCAGCTACGAGGGGTATTTCGACCCCGGCCTTTGCTACAGCTACAGCAGCAACAGGTTCAAGGCCGCCGCCCAGGCCGGCGGCCCCAATGGGCACAGCTGCAGTGGCCAGTGGAGCGGCAACTTCCTCAACTGGGTGACGATGAGTCGCCTGGACATCCTGCGCTACGTGCTCTATGGCGGGATGCGTTCCACCGACACCAACACCACGGTGCTGGAGCGGGCGCATATCCCCAACGACCTGCATGCCTGGGTCAAGGTCTATTCCGGCAGCGACATCGGCAGCTTCGTGCCCGGCGTCAGCGGCACCACCTCGTTCTGCAACGCCTCCCTCAGCAGCACTGGCGAGCCGAAGATGCGCATCGCGAGCGGTGCCTGGCCAGAGTGGGCCTCGACCGCGGCGCACCAGTGCATGCTCAAGAGCCAGAACGCTGGCCAGGGTTCGGATAACGACATGCCGCCGAGCACCACGGATTACACCGTCCGGGTGGAGGTGTGCGACCCGAACAACACCGCCCTGCACGAGTCGTTCTGCCAGCGCTACGGTGCTTCCTCCTACAAGCCGGTGGGCCTGCTGCAGACCTATGGCGAGACCAACAAGCTGCGCTTCGGCCTGCTGACCGGCAGCTACTCCAATCCCCGCGACGGCGGCATCCTGCGCCGCAACATCGGCCGCTTCGCCGGCAATGGCAACAGCGCCAGCGGCTGTGCCGCCGGCGACGAGGTGGACCTGTCCACCGGCCGCTTCTGCAACCAGAGCGACGGCGCCGAGGGCATCGTCAACACCATCAACCGCTTCAAGCTGACCCAGTGGAACGCCGGCAACAAGGTCTGGGACGACTGCAATACCTACGGCATCCTCAACAGGGACCTGGGCAGTAACAACGATCGGCGCTGCAGCGCCTGGGGCAATCCGCTGGCGGAGATGTACGCCGAGGCCCTGCGCTACATCGCCGGCCAGAACTCGGCCACGACCGCGTTCACCGGCGGCAACGACCTGGCCGGCCTGCCCAAGCCGGCCTGGCAGGATCCCTACCGCCTGCCGGAGCTGGGCGGCAATTCCTACTGCGCCGCCTGCAACATCCTGGTCATGTCCTCCAGCCTGCCCTCCTTTGACGGCAACGCCATCCCCGACGTGCCGCAGGGGATCGGCAACGGCAACAGCCTTACCAACTCGATAGGCAGCTACGAGGGCCTCAACGGCGAGCTGCTGGTTGGCAGCGCGACCCAGGACACCAATACCGCCCATGAGCAGCTGTGCTCGGCCAAGAACGTGACCGCCCTGGGCAGCGCCCGCGGCATCTGCCCGGACACGCCTTCCACCGAGGGCAGCTACCGCCTGGCCGGCCTGGCCTATGGCGCGCGCACCACCGACCTGCGCCCCGGCCTGCAGGGCAAGCCGGCGACCCACCGCAATACGGTGACCACCTATGCGGTGGCACTGGCCGACAACCTGCCCAAGTTCGAGGTGCCGGTCGGCGGGGGGCGCATCACCCTGGCGCCGCTGTGCCAGGCCAACAACAGCGGCAATGCGGGCATCGGCAGCAGCGGCTGGCGCAGCTGCTTCCTGGGTTCGGTGGGCGTGGGCGCCAAGACCGCCAGCGTCAGCCCCCGGCATGTCTATGGCCGCCCCCTGCGCGACGACGGGCGCGCCGGCAGCTTCTCCCTGGTCTGGGAAGACTCGCTGTGGGGCAACGACCACGACAACGACGTGGTCTCGATGCTGACCTACTGTGTGGGTTCGACCTGCACCGAGGACACCAACCCCAGGAACAACAACGAACATAGCGGCTACGACATCTGCTGGCGCTCGGACTCCGATGTCTGCAACGGGGGCGGCCGTCCGACCGTGAACGAGGACGAGGTGCTGGTGCGCATCGAGAACCTGTCGGCGTACGCCGGCAACGCGATGCTGACCGGTTTCGCCGTGGCGGGTTCCAATGACGACGGCCTCAAGCGCCTGGCCCTGCGCCCCGGTGACAGCAATACCACCATCCTGACCGCCCAGGCCGATCCGCCGAACAACTGGTACAAGCCCCAGGTGCGCAAGTTCAGGCTCGGCAACAGCGGTGCCAGGCAACCGGAGAGCCCGCTGTGGTACGCCGCCAAGTACGGCGGCTTCAAGGACGCCAATGGCAACAACCGTCCGGATTCCGGCGAGTGGGATAGCCGTACCCCGGGCGAGCCTGACAACTATTTCTTCGCCCGCGACCCGTCCAAGCTCAAGCGCGAGATCCAGGCCATCTTCGAGGCGGCCTCGCTGACCGGCGCGGTCACGGGCGGCAGCGGCGCCGGTTCCCGCATCGGCGACAACTCGATGACGGTCGAGGTCGGCTTCCAGCCGGGCCCGGAGGACAATCCGGGCGACTGGACCGGCTACCTGCGCGCGGTGACCGTCACCGCGCTCGGCGGCCGCGGCGAAGTGCTGTGGGATGCGGGCAGCAAGATCCCGTCCCCGGCTTCGCGCAACATCTACGTGGCTACCCAGCCGACCCAGCTCAATGCCACCGGGGCGGTGACCCAGGCCGTCCAGGCCGCGACCTTCACCTCCGCCTCGCTGGGCGCCAACAACACCGAGCGGCTTGCCGCGCTGGGCGTGCCTTCGCCGGCGCCCAACTGGCTCGGGGCCTCGCCCAGCGCCGACACCCTGGTCAGCTACCTGCGCGGCCAGGCCGTGGCCGACTACCGCACCCGGAGTTCGCTGCTGGGCGACATCATCAACTCCCAGGCCGAGATCGTGACGCCGCAGGACGACTACGGCTACGGCTTCTGGTCGTACGGCACCGGTGCCCCGGCCTGGCGCGCCGGACTGGGCAGCGGCTACAGGGACTACCTGGCCGCCAAGCGCACCGCGGGCCGGCGCACGATCTTCGTCGGCGCCAACGATGGCATGCTGCACGCCTTCGATGCGCAGATGAGCAACGCCGGCGGCACCGAGAAGTTCGCCTTCGTCCCCAATGGCGCGCTCCGGCACATGTACGAGCTGGTCAACCCGGCCTACGACCACCGCTATTTCGTCGATGGTCCGATCGCGGTGGGCGACGCGTCCTTCAGCGGCACCGGCAGCGGCGACTGGCGCACGGTGCTGGTCGGCAGTACCGGCGCCGGCGGCGCCGGCATCGCCGCCGGCTCCACGGTGCGTGGCGACGGCTCGGTGTTCGCGCTGGACGTCACCAATCCGGATGGCTTCGGCGCCAACAACGTGCTGTGGGAGCTGACCGGCGCCACGGACGATGACCTGGGCTTCGTCCTGGGCAAGCCGACGATCGTGCCGGTGGCCATCGACGGGCTGGACTCGGCGCCGCGCTGGGTGGCGCTGTTCGGCAACGGACCGAACTCGGCCAACGGCGCCCCGGTGCTGTTCGTGGTGGACATCGCCAGCGGCGCGGTCCTGGCCCGGCTCAAGCCCGGCAACAGCTACGCCGGCCAGAACGGCCTGATGAACATCGCCCCGGTGGCGGTCTACAACAGCCTGGGCGTGGTGGACACCGTGTACGGCGGCGACCTGCAGGGCAACCTGTGGAAGTTCGACCTGCGCGGTGCCCAGGCCGACTGGAAGGTGGCCTTCAGTGGTGCACCGCTGTTCCAGGCGCGTTACGGGGCGCAGGTGCAGCCGATCACCGGCGGCCTGGAGATCTCCAGTGGCCCGGGTGGCGGCATCAGCGTGTTTTTCGGTACCGGCCGCTTCTTCGTCCAGGGCGACAATACCGATACCTCCGTGCACTCGCTGTACGGCATCTGGGACAACCTCAGCGACACCCCGGTCGGCGACCGCGATGTACTGGTGAACCAGAGCGTGTCGGCGCTGGGCGCCGCGCACGGCTACAACACCCGGGGCGTCGGCCCGGTGCCGCCCAATCCGGTGAACTACGGCGTGCACCGCGGCTGGTACGTGGACCTGGTGGTCGCCGGGCAGACGGCGGCCGGCGAGCGCTTCATCGGCACGCCGACCCTGCAGAACGGCAAGGTGATCTTCACCACCTACGTGCCCACTTCGGCGATCTGTTCCGCGGGCGGTGGCGTCAACTGGCTGTACGCGCTGGACCTGCTTAACGGTACCGGCAGCATGGCCGGCATCAGCCTGGCCCCGGGGGGCGAGGCGGTGTGCACCGGCAACTGCGGCGCCATCTCGCTCAACAAGGATGATTCGCCGCAGGCGCCGGTGACCGGCACCAACATCTTCGTTCCCAAGCTGGAGGGATGCGATCCTTCCGATCCGAGTTGCACCATCGACCAGGTGCTGGCGGCGGAGAAGTGCACCTTCGTGCTGCGCGCGCCCGGTGCCGACCCGCTGTACATGCCCAGGCCGTGCGGCCGCCAATCCTGGCGCCAGGTACGTTGAGCAGGAGTAACCACAGATGAAGCGAACCCTTGCCACCCTCCAGACCGGCCGCGCGCAGTCCCGGCGCCCGGCCGGCTTCACCCTGGTGGAGCTGATGATCGTGGTGGCGATCGTGGCCATCCTCGCGGCGCTGGCATATCCCGCCTATACCGGGCATGTGCTCAAGGCGCGCCGCGCCCAGGCCAAGGCCGACCTGGTGGAGTACGCGCAGCTGGCCGAGCGCTGGCATACGGTGAACAACACCTACCAGGGGTTCAGCCTGCCGGTGACGCAGTCGCCGCGCGAGCCGGGTGCGACCGCCCGCTACGCCCTGGCGCTGGACAACGTGACTGCGACCACCTTCACCATCGTCGCCACCGCCCAGGGCGACCAGGCCGAGGACCGTTGCGGCAACCTGTCCATCACCCATACGGGGGCCAAGGCCAGGACCGGCACGGCGCCGCTGTCGGAGTGCTGGTGAGGGCAGGCTGAAAAAATTCTCCGGGGGTGCTTGATCCTTGCGCGTCACGTTGACTACAATGCGCTCCCCCGCCCGAATAGCTCAGCCGGTTAGAGCACTTGACTGTTAATCAGGGGGTCGTTGGTTCGAGTCCAACTTCGGGCGCCATATTCAAGCACTTAGGCTCGCTTCGGCGGGCCTAAGTGCTTTCTGGCGGTCTGCTTTGCGTTGCTGCGGCCCGCATCCCCGGGCGAAAGGGGAGGGCGGCTGCGGCTGCCCGGGTGATCACCCGCCTGGCTGGTTCATCGGGCAGGCCGTGCCCGGCGCCGGCTTCTGCGTGCGCGCCCGGCCGAAGTTGTTGAGCACGATCTCGCCGACCAGCTCCTCGCCGCTACAGACGCGCAGGGTCAGGTTGCTGCCGGCGCTGCGGCCGTCGGGCTGATAGCGGATCCTGGCCCGGGCGCTGCTGGAGTACAGCTGCACCCCGCGCGGTAGCGGCTCCGGGAGCTGGCGCAGGATGTGGTCCCCGCGTAGCGGCTGCTCCCGGCTGCCGGGATCCAGGTACAGCATCCAGCCCCGGCTCCAGTCGGCGTCGGCACGGCAGTGGCCGTCCCCGGCCGTGGGGCAGAGGGTGACCGGCTGCCCGCGGCTGATGGCCGTGCTGCGGGCCTGGGCAAGCTGGGCGCTGATCAGGTGCATGGCGGTGGCGGAGCGCTGGCGGCGCAGCAGTTCGCTGAAACCCGGCAGGGCCAGGCTGCAGAGAACCGCTGCAACCGCCACGCCCACGATGCCCTCCAGCAGGGTGAATCCCGGCGCATCCTTGCGCATGGGGCGACTCCTTTCGCTCGGGAGCGGCTACAGGATCGACCCGGGCCGGGCTGCCCCGGAATTGGCCGGAGGGTGCTTGCGGTGTAGGAAATCGTGGGGCCGGCCTGTCGGCGCGGCGGCGTCCGCCGGTCGGCGGGCAGGGCGGCTGCGGGCGGGGCGACGCCGCATGGACGGGGTGGCTGACTATACTGGCCGGTCCCCTGCCACGGCCCGGTCCATGAGCGAGCGCTTCGAACTGGTCTCCCCCTATTCCCCTGCCGGCGACCAGCCGCAGGCTATCGCGCGCCTGGTCGAGGGATTCGAGGCCGGCCTGGCCAGGCAGGTGCTGTTGGGCGTGACCGGCTCGGGCAAGACCTACACCATCGCCAACGTGATCCAGGCGGTGCAGAAGCCGACCCTGGTGATGGCGCCGAACAAGACCCTGGCCGCGCAGCTGTACGGCGAGTTCAAGTCCTTCTTCCCGCACAACGCGGTCGAGTACTTCGTCAGCTACTACGACTACTACCAGCCCGAGGCCTACGTCCCCTCGACCGACACCTTCATCGAGAAGGACAGCTCGATCAACGACCATATCGAGCAGATGCGCCTGGCCGCGACCAAGACCCTGCTGTCGCGGCGCGACGCCCTCGTGGTGGCCACGGTCTCGGCGATCTACGGCCTGGGCGCGCCGGAGGACTACCTCTCGCTGCGCCTGATCCTGTCGCGCGGCGAGCGCATCGACCAGCGCGAGCTGATCCGCCACCTGACCCAGCTGCAGTACACCCGCAACGAGTACGAGCTGCAGCGCGGCACCTTCCGCGTGCGCGGCGAG
>Ga0182792_1001058_pt1 | contig 23811 bp, 18 predicted proteins | sample Passage237B_FD_130497 | JGI IMG/M metagenome (GOLD analysis project Ga0182792, IMG submission 130497) | Cellulose adapted compost microbial communities from Newby Island Compost Facility, Milpitas, CA, USA - Passage2 37B (version 2) (version 2) ...
CGAATCAACAATAACGTTAATACCGAGGAGTCGAATGTGAGCGATAAAAACAGTAGTGCTGAGCAATACTGGCGCGCCAACCTGCGCCTGATTCTGGGGTGCCTGATTGTTTGGGCATTAGTGTCTTATGGATTTGCCATTCTCTTGCGTCCGCTGCTGGCGGGCATATCAGTTGGCGGTACTGATTTGGGATTCTGGTTTGCCCAGCAAGGGTCAATTATCACCTTTATAGTTTTGATCTTTTTCTATGCCTGGCGCATGAACGCCCTCGATAAACGATTCGACGTTCACGAGGACTGATCTATGAGCCAATTCACCATCAATATGCTGTTCGTGGGCGGCTCATTTGCGCTTTACATTGCGATTGCCATTTGGTCGCGCGCCGCCTCCACCAAAGAATTTTATGTCGCAGGCAGCGGGGTCAATCCGGTGGTCAACGGAATGGCGACCGCAGCTGACTGGATGTCTGCCGCATCTTTTATTTCCATGGCCGGCATTATTTCCGCAGGCGGTTACGGGAGTTCCACCTACTTGATGGGCTGGACGGGCGGTTACGTTCTGCTAGCCATGTTGCTCGCGCCCTATCTGCGCAAGTTCGGCAAATTCACGGTGCCGCAATTTATCGGCGATCGTTTTTACAGCTCAGGCGCGCGCTTAACGGCGGTTGTGTGTTTGATCGTGATCTCGGTGACCTACGTAATCGGCCAGATGACCGGCGCGGGCGTGGCGTTCTCCCGCTTTCTGGAGGTAAGCAGCACTGCGGGATTGATCATTGCCGCCATAGTTGTGTTTTTCTATGCAGTGCTCGGCGGCATGAAGGGCATTACCTACACTCAGGTCGCTCAGTACGTAGTGCTGATCATCGCTTATACGATTCCGGCGATTTTTATTTCTATCCACCTGACCGGTAATCCCATCCCTCCCCTCGGTTTGTTCTCAGACCACACTCAATCGGGTGTCCCGCTGCTTTCAAAACTGGACAGCGTTGTGCGCGAACTGGGCTTTCAGGATTACACCGCAGATGTTCCCAATAAGCTGAACATGACTCTGCTGACCTTGTCATTGATGATCGGTACCGCAGGTCTGCCCCACGTAATCATCCGCTTTTTTACGGTTCCCAAAGTGGCCGACGCGCGTTGGTCCGCCGGTTGGGCGCTGGTGTTTATCGCACTGTTATATTTGTCCGCTCCGGCGGTGGCGGCCATGGCACGTTTGAATCTGTTGACGACGATTTATCCCGACGGCGCAGAACAGGCCTCCATTCGCTACGAAGACCGGCCAGATTGGATCAAAAACTGGGAAGCCACTGGACTGATTAAATACGAGGATAAAAACAACGACGGTCGCATTCAGTATTACAACGACGCGCCCGCGTTCCAGCAAACCGCTCAGGAGCGTGGTTGGAACGGCAATGAGATGACTGTGAACAACGACATCATCGTCTTGGCCAACCCGGAAATTGCCAACCTGCCTGCGTGGGTTGTCGGTCTGATCGCCGCAGGTGGTCTGGCTGCGGCACTTTCCACTGCCGCAGGTTTGTTGTTAGCGATCTCTTCCGCGGTAAGTCACGACCTGATCAAAGGCTGGATCAAGCCGGATATCAGTGATCGCGGCGAATTGCTGGCGGCGCGGATTTCCATGGCGGTGGCCATAGTGGTGTCCACTTGGCTGGGCATCAATCCACCGGGCTTTGCCGCGCAGGTGGTGGCGCTCGCCTTCGGTATTGCCGCCGCGTCTATTTTCCCGGCGTTGATGCTGGGAATTTTCTCCAAGCGCGTAAACAGCATCGGGGCGATTTGTGGCATGCTCGCCGGCTTTATCTCCACCGTGGTTTACATCTTCCTGTACCTCGGCTGGTTCTTTATCCCCGGCACGGCGACTTTCGCCAATACCGAAGCCAATTGGCTGCTGGGCATATCCCCATTGTCATTTGGTGCAGTCGGTGCTGTGATCAATTTTGTGGTCGCTCTGACGGTTTCTGCTTTCACCGCGCCGCCACCGAAAGAGATTCAGGAATTGGTCGAAAGCGTCCGTTATCCGCGCGGCGCTGGAGCCGCTACCGGCCACTAAAAGCAATATACATTCGTTCAATCGTGGGCTTTCCTGGGAAAGCCCTTTTTATTTAAGGCTCTTCATGTTTTGGGAATTTATCGCCACCCTTTTTGCCGGCGTGGGTGCCGCAGGCGTTCTTTTGATCGTCCGGATGATCACTCGCTGGAAACTGCCGCGCTGGGGTATTCCTGCGGTTGCAGGCGGGGCTATGTTGGCGTTTCAGATTTACAGCGAATACAACTGGTTTCCCCATCAAAAAAGCCTGCTGCCGAATGACGTCACAGTGGTCCGGCAAATCGAAGAGGCTGCCCCCTGGCGTCCCTGGAGTTATCTCTATCCGCAAACCGTGCGTTTTATTGCCGTGCGCGTTGGCAAAGCCGCCGTCAACACCATCAATCCAGACCTGGTACTCGCGGAGGTTTATTTGTTCGAGCGACGTATGTCGGCCAGACGGGTACATCAGGTTTTTCACTGCGGCCAAAACGCGCGCGCCGATTTCAATGAGCAGCTGCAGATCCCCCAACAGGGAGAATCACTCAGCGAGCAATGGTTCCGCTTGTCTGCAGATGATGCTCTGCTTAATACTGTCTGCCGCAGAGCCCTCACTGGAATCGGAGATACCTGATGCAGCCGTCGGAGATCCACGGATTTCTCGCCGATACCGCGCCCTTTTGTTATCTCGACCTTGCGACATTGGAAGTCGTCATTCGCCACCTTTCGGTTCTTTATTGCACTTCTGAAGAAATTCTCGACCCGCCAACCGGGCGCCTGGTGATCATCCGTTCTGGGCGTTTTTCTCTGATTGACGAACACAACAACCGCCACACCCAATTAGTCTCCGGCGATTGTTACGGCTACGACGCTCTGATAAAGCCCGGCGTGCAATCTGACCGCTTGGTGTGCGAAGAAGACGGTTTGATTTATCGGCTCACGGCCGAAGCGTTTCACGAATGCTTGCATCATAGCGGACACTTCAAAGGATATTTCGAAGGGCTGACGCGGCGAGCACTACATCAATACCACGAGCCCAATACCAATCCCCGCATCACCGTAAAGATCGAGGACCTCATTTCCACCAAAAAAGTGGTGATTGCGCCGGGCGCCAGTGTTGCCGACGCCGCGCGTTTAATGACGGAAAATCGTGTGTCGTCGTTATTGGTGGAGGAAGAAGGACAATTGGTCGGCATTATTACCGACCGGGATCTGCGCAGCCGGGTTGTGGCGCAAGAACTCGATACCGCTACGCCGGTTGAAAACATCATGAGTCGGTCGCCGCGTTGCGTGGAAAAAAGCGCGTTTGTGTTTGAGGCTGTGTTGACCATGAGTCGGCACAACGTACACCACTTACCCGTCACTGACCGCGGCAAAAGTTACGGCATGATTACGCTCACCGATATTATCCGTGCACAGCAAAAACATCCGGTCTATGTGATCAGCGATATCCATCACCAAATGGATATTGAAAGTTTGCAACAAAGCGCCGCGCAATTACCGGCTCTGCTGGCAGATCTTGCGCAACAGGAAGTACCGGGTCATGAAGTCAGCCATATCATCACCCTGATCACAGACGCACTCACACAACGCCTTGTGTATTTGGCACAAGAACAACTCGGTCCTGCACCCTGTCGCTTTTGTTGGCTGGCGTTCGGTTCGCAAGCGCGCATGGACCAAAGTATCAACGCCGACCAGGACAACGCTTTGTTATTGGAACGAGAAGTCACAGAGGAGGCGGCAGAATATTTTGCCAAGCTCGCCGATTTTGTGTGCAGCGGCCTTGCGCGCTGCGGCATTCCCTTGTGTCCCGGAAATATCATGGCAAGCAATCCGGAATTGCGTCTGAGCCTCGACGGCTGGATGCGCAAATTTTTGAATTTCATTCATTCCCCCGATGCGGAATCCATTTTGGGTTCCGTAATTTTTTTCGATGCGCGAGGAATTGCTGGCGACTTGAGTTTAGTGGCAGAACTGCATGAGCGGTTGCAACCATTTGTGGTGCAGAATTCGTTATTTTTCTTTCATCTCGCCAACGCCGCACTGGAGCGCACACCGCCGCTCAGCATGCTGAGAAATTTTATTCTGGAAAAAAATGCGGACGGTGAATCCGGCGTCGATGTAAAAAAACGCGGCCTCAGTCTGATTACCGATATCGCGCGAGTTTACGCTTTGTCAGCAGGTATCAGCACTGTCAGCACGCGCGAACGCTTGCAGCGTTTGATGCAGCAAAAAATTCTCGATAAAAAGGACGGACAAAATCTCCTGGACGCATTTGAGGTTATTGCCAATTTGCGCTGGCGGCAGCACAAACAGCACCTGTCGCCTGCCGGTGAAGTACCACCCACGGGTGAGGTCAGCTCCCACCGCCCAAGCAATTTGATCAACCCGCAGCAATTGCATGTATTGCAGCGCGAACAATTGAAAGACAGTTTCCAAGTGATCATCCAAGCCCAGGCAGCGTTGCGACTTCGATTTTGCCGGGACTTATAGAGGAGGTGTCGCGTGGCATTCAACTGGTTCCGTCAGCACGAAAACGCTATGGCGCCCGTGTTGAAAAAATTCAATTCCACTCCTATTCCCGATCGCACAACACCGATTACCACCTGCCCTCTTCTGGTATTGGATTTGGAAACCACCGGACTGGATGCCAGCAAAGATCATATTATCAGCATTGGATGGCTGCCGATTCGACAACGGGAAATCATTCTCGGCGAAGCGAATCACCATCTTGTCACCTGCCCTGTCAGCGTCGGCCAAAGCGCAACCATTCACGGGGTGCTGGATAGCGATTTGAAAAATGCGCAAAGCCTTCACGATGTACTCACGGATTTGTTGGAGCGGTACGCTGGATACATTTTTGTTGCCCATCACGCCCCTATCGAACGCGCATTTCTCGGCAGTGCAATTCAGCGTTGCTTCGGTGGAAAAGCCAAATTAACCTTTATTGATACCTTGGCGATCGAACAATCGCGCCTGCAACGCCAGGGATTAGCCCTTAGCCAAGATGCTCTGCAACTGCGCAGTTGTTTGCAACGTTATGGTTTGCCGGAAAGCGCAGTTGAACATCACGCATTGGAAGATGCCTACGGCTGCGCATTACTGCTGCTCGCGCAAATCAGCCGCTCGCGATTTTCGGTGGGGGAAATATTGCGGCAGTCAAATTGATACCTCCCCCTGGCCAGGGAGAGGCTGCAAAACATAAATTTTATAGGTCATAAATCTTATAGGTCATAGCGGGCAGAAAACTGCAACCTATTCATTGACCCTTTCGCAGAATTCTGCAATTCACGCTCGGCATACATCAATTCTGCACCCAGGGTAATTTTGCTGACGGGTGAATAGAGAATATTGGCACGAACGGACTGAGTGCTTTTGGTCTGGGTTGGCGCAATCAAATTACTATCGTCACCTTCCAAAAGGGAGAGGCTGATATTGGAGCGCCATTTGGAATTCCACACCTGGCGGTATGACACCATAGCCGATGTCACATCCAGCGCTTCCAATTCATCGCCATCAATCGCTGCATCGTTAATTGCATTGAGCGCTACGTAACGCCCCAAGCCGGTCCCCGTGGTGACCATAAATCTTATATCGTTGCCATTGCTGCCAAGCGGAATTTTGCCCGCAACGCTTACCCCATAACCGGTGACATTATCGTCAAAGCCATTGCCTTCAGAGGTTCCGTCATAACGAAGATCGCGCAGAATTCCCGCCACTGAAAGACTGCCCCAATCCGCCGCCCAGTTGTAACGGGCAACAATATCCGGCAGTGCGTCATCGTCTATATCCGTTTTGTTGATGGAAGTTTCGGGATTTTCCAAAGAGAACTGCCAAGGGCCGAGGGTATAGCGCACCTGCGCTTGTCTGACGAACACTGTACCGTCGGTAGGGCCAATAAAGTCCAAAACTTCCGGCAAGGCAGCAACATTTTGAAAAGTGGTCCAGCTCTGACCGAACAACCAATTGTTGTAGGTGAGATAGGCGTGGCGCAGTTGCGGCTGATAGGCATTGGTGGTTCTTTCGTTGCCGCCGCTGGGCGTTAAAAAGTCGAATTCGACAAAACCGCCGATGGTGTGCCCGTCAATCTCGGTCTTGCTTTCCAGATTTATTCGGGATGACTTAGCGTGAAAATCGATATCGCGACTCTCGTTTTCACCGCCGACTGGAATACTGGACGGCACATAAAAATCCCGACCTAAATTGCCAGCCGGAAGATCTCCGTCATCATATCCACTGGAAATGACATCCAGTTTCACAAATCCACCGATTTTGAAGGTGGTATTCGCCGTTTGTGCATAAGCAGAGGCCGCAGCCATGCTAAAGAAAACTCCAACCGATGCACCTGCCCACCAAGAGTTTAACCTTGTTATTTTCATATTTTGCCTCTTCTCGATTGTTGCCAGAAAGCCTTCTCAAAAACCAACTAGGCGCGGTCATTTTTTTGATGCGACTTCCGATTTTGTTTTTCCAACTACAACAACTCCACGATGCAAAACTCCTGAAACACACAGCTCCTGTTTACCATTACCTCAACGCGCAATAACACACCTCATTCAGAATATTTTCAACATCTATTTTATTAACACATCAATAATTTAATGGCGAACCGAAAAATCTCCGCACCAACAAAACGAAGGGGAACATTTTGAAGAGGGAAAATCCATGATGATCGACAGGGAGAAGAATAATCACGCAAGCAGGAAAATTATCCGTTTGACCATATGACGAACGCCATCCATCTCACTATCAGGTCCTATCGCCTCCATCAATAAAAGAAGCTAGAGGCTAAGTAACCGGACCCTGCTTTAAAGGCCAAGTGCACTTCTGTGGTCCAAACTCCCCCACATTACAATCCTGTCATGTGTGATGCAGTTACCTGTTTGCACCCCGACGAACCTTTACAGTCTCTGTCGTTTCTTCCACCATAAGCCTTATTTGCTTAAAAACATTCATCAACCATCAGAGCTTTTATGACTAAAACAAAACTAGGTCTTGCTTTAGTTGGCCTGGCCGCAACTCCACTCAGTGCCCTAGCAGCTACCCCACCAGACTTTGAAATAAAAGGCGTATTGCAAACCGGCTTTTCCTATTTCGAAGGCGCTCATAACGATCAGGCAAAAGGGAGTGAATGGGAAATTCGACGCGCCCGCATAGGCCTCAAACACGAATCCAAAAAAGGCTGGGAAGCGGAATTCGAAATTGATATCGACGACGATAACAACGAAGTCAGCATCACTGATGGTTATGTCCGCTATACTAAATGGCCGCACGCGAATTTCACTTTCGGCAAAATGAAAGAACCTTTTGGCCTGGAAAATACCACCGGCTCCAAGAGCATTAACACCGCGGAAAGAAGTATTGTGACCGAATCCTTTAAGCCCGGTCGCAATTACGGCTTGTTGGTCTCCCGTTACAGCGACCGTTATACCTTTAATCTCGGCGGTTTCCGCACGTCTGAAGACGAAGATGGTTTGGACGGCTATGCCCTGACAACTCGTTTGACCTATAACCCACTGCTCACAGAAACCAGCCTGATCCATTTGGGTTTCAGTGGTTCACAGCGGGATATGCAGGGCAATCAGCATCGCATCAATGAATCGCTCGAAGTCGATGCTGCAGGCAGCATTATTGAAGGTCGACGCATCAACGCTGACAAAATCAGCCAGTACTCGCTTGAAGGTGCCGCGGTGTTTGGCCGCGCATCCTTACAAGCCGAGTGGATGGAACAGAAAATCGAAGAGCAAACCACTGGCGACCCGATTCCGGATACCACCTATTCCGGTTACTACGTTCTCGCCAGCTTTTTCCTCACCCAGGACAGCCGCTCCTACAAAAAAGGCTCATTTAGCAGCGTAAAGCCGACGGGTGAAGCGGGTGCGTGGGAATTGGTTGCGCGCTACAGCCAGATCGAATTGGCGGATATCGACCGCAATTTGCAAGCAGATACGCTGATGGTGGGCGTGAACTATTATGCGACTGGCAGAGTCAAACTGATGCTGAACCTTGCAGAATCCGACGTGGATAGCCCGAAAGAAATCGAATCCGGCAAAGGTCGCTCGGCGATTTTCCGCGCTCAATACGAATTCTGATCCATTGGTTAACGCGGTCACCAGCCCGCGCTTCTAATCAAGGGTTTGCTCTAGAGTCATGCATATGCCGCCATCCCCTGGCGGCTTTTTTACTTCCAGGAATCCGTTCTTAACCACATCCCGTCTTTTCCGACAGAAAATCTGTCGCTAACGCCAATCTGTTTCGCCCGACACGAAGATTATTTTTTAACTTTAAAAAAGCATTTTTTTAACATTCGAGACCGCAATTTCTGAAATAGTTTGATAAACCTCACAAGTTACCTGTTTGTATTGTGACCAGAAATGCGATGCCAGTATCATTGGCGCCTGAATTTTGTCGATTTTTTGCTGTAGCTGAAAGGATGGCGCTTTGCATGGCGAATAAATGACGGCGATTGTCCACCAGCACCCACAATACAGGCAGTCCGCCGTCTTAATAATATTTTCAGAGTCACCACAACAGCCATCAAAGCGCCCTAATCCTTTTTACGGATCAAAAATAATTTAAGCCCTTCAGGAGAATTCTCTTATGTCTTTACCCCTTTTTCAGTCATTGGTATCGGCCGTTAGCCGATATGGCTGTGTCGCGCTGCTCGTGGGTGCTCTTGCCGCATGCGACGCTGTAGAGGAGTCCAGCTCTTCAAGTTCTTCTAGCTCATCCAGTTCTAGCAGCTCATCTAGCTCTAGCAGTTCTTCCAGTTCCTCAAGTTCTTCCAGCAGCTCAAGTTCAAGCGGCAGCACCAACCAAGCTGTTAATGGCGATGTGGAAAACGGCATCCTCAACTGGAGTGGTCGCGGAGGGGCAGAAGTTATTCGCACGACCGAAGATAAACACGGCGGTTCAGGCAGCGCTCTGGTCAGCAATCGCTCGGCTGCGTGGCACGGCGCAACCTTTAACGTCCAATTGACTCCAGGCAACGCTTACGACGTCTCCGTTTGGGTAAAACTGACTGCAGAACAGCCGGAAACCGTCATCAAGTTGACCGGCAAATTAGTGGATGACAGCGACCCCGAGACTTATCTGGAATACACCGAAATTGCCACCGCTACCGTCAACTCCAGCGAGTGGGCTCAGCTTTCAGGCACCTATGTCCCTCAAGGCACCTTCGAATCCTTCATTATCGAAACCTTTGACGAAGGCCAGGAAGTCAGCTTCTACGCCGACGATTTTGTGGTTTATGGCGAAGTTTCTGATCCAGGTACAGATCCAGAAGAGCCCACCGGCGAAGGTCTTGCTACCCTGGTGAACTTCCCAGTTGGCGTTGCGGTTTCCGTATCCGGCGGCTCCAACTTCCTCAGCAGCTCTCCACGGCAAAATATCGTCAAGCACGAGTTCAGCCAGATCAGCGCTGAAAACCAGATGAAGATGAGTTACTACAACGAAACCGACTTCTCCAACACCCTCGCGGATCAAATGATTGCCTGGGCGCAAGAGAATGGCCTTAGCGTTCACGGCCACGCACTGGTATGGCACCCGGACTACCAATTGCCAAGCTGGGCAAAAACCCCAGACAGCGATTTCAAAACCAAATTCATCAACCACGTGCAAAGCGTGGCGACCAAACACAAAGGCCAAGTGCTCAGCTGGGACGTAGTGAATGAGGCATTGTTTGACCCCGCCGACAACACCACCGGGCAATCCACACCTCCGGTAACCGAGTACTATCGCCACTCCGTGTTCTACACCCAATACAACGGCCCGGAATACATTGTCGAAGCCTTCAAAGCCGCGCGCGCGGCTGACCCTGACGCATTGCTGTACTACAACGACTTCAACACAGAAGAAAACGGCAATAAAACCGATGGTCTGGTCAATCTGATCACCTACCTGTTGCAAGAGGGCGCACCGATTGACGGCGTCGGCTTCCAGATGCACGTGCTGCCTGACTGGCCGAGTATCACCAATATCAAAGCCGCCTGGCAGAAGATTTTGGATCTGGATCCAAACCTGAAAATCAAACTGACGGAAATCGACGTACGTACCAACAACCCGTACGCCACTCCGCCGCGCATCAGCCAATCCTGCGACAACAGCTGTTTGAACGCGCAGAAACAGCGCTATAAGGAAATTATCAAAGCCTATATGGACACTGTTCCAGCCAATCGTCGCGGTGGTATCACCGTCTGGGGTATTGCCGACTCCGACAGCTGGTATTCCTCCACAACTCACAACGGCCAAACCGTTCCCGATTGGCCATTGTTGTGGAACGGCAGCCTGCAGAAAAAACCAGCCTACGAAGGCGTGAAGGAAGCATTACAAGGTCTGTAATTTTTCCTTCATTATCAAAACCCAAAGGGCGCATCATGCGCCCTTTTTTATTTCAGGGTGAGGGCCCCAAAATCCCAAATTTGTCTGATTTATAACTATTTAAATTTATCTTTTCTCTCCTCCATTTTTGCCACCCCATCAAAAATAGGAAAAATGACCGGAAGTTTTTTCCTATTTTCGCTTCGATAGACCCGATAAATAAAAAACAAAAAAGGCTGAAAAATCATTTTCGAATGACTATTTAGTCAAATTAAAAATATGACAAAACCAATAGGATTAGGAGAAAACCATGCATCTAAAAAACTCGGTGTGCGCAGTCAGCTTTACTTTAATTTGTACCCTATTACTCACCGCCTGCGGTGGTAGCACGTCAAGCTCTTCAAGTTCTTCAAGTTCTTCATCCAGCTCCTCAAGCAGTTCCAGCAGTTCAAGTTCCTCGAGCAGCAGTTCCAGCTCCTCAAGCAGCTCCAGCTCATCCAGCAGTTCATCTTCATCGGGGGCTGTATCGAAATATTGTCCGTCCAATGCTCCGTGCAAAATTCTGCCTCTTGGTGATTCCATTACCGATGGTTTAGGGGTATCCGGTGGTGGCGGTTATCGAATAGAACTGTTCAGACAGGCTGTGGAAGCAGGATTTGATATTACCTTCGTCGGCAATTTCTCCAACGGTCCCAACACGGTTGCTGGCGTTCCCTTCCCGAAAAATCACGAAGGCGTCAGTGGCGAAACCATCGCACAAATTCATAACAGGGTAAGAAACCAGGCATTGAAAGACAGCCCACATATAGTTCTGCTGCACGCCGGCACCAACGACATGTGGAACGGCCCATCCGGCGCACCCGATCGCCTTGGCAGCTTGATCGATGATTTGACTACCCGCTTGCCGAATTCGCTGATCGTGGTTTCCAACATCATTCCCTGGCCAACAATGGCTGGTAATGTGAATCAATACAACTCGGAACTTGCCAATGTGGTCAACCAGCGAATCAACCAAGGCAAAAACGTAATTTTCGTCGACCAAAATACAGGCTTTCCCAGTAACGAACTCGCCGACGGAATCCACCCTAATGCTCAAGGATATGCACGTATGGCGGCGAAGTGGTTTAATGCCATTTATGAGCATTTGGTGGATATCAATTAAGATAATGCCTCAACCTAAAGCCCGCAGATTTAGCTGCGGGCTTCCAGAAAGACGGAGCTGTTTAGATATTAGGTAATCTATGAAATCACCCAAATCAATCTGCCTTCTTATTACCAGCCTTTTTATAACCTCATGCGCCACACTGGACGGGCCAACTTACTCAGAAATTCCCCAAACCATCGAAAGCGGGAAATCTCGCGTAGTTGTATTACGCGCACCAGCACTAAAAGGCTTAGCCTGGCCATCTCATTTTTATGTTGACGGGAAATTATTTGCGATGTTGAACAATCATGGCTTTGCGTATACCGATGTTCCGCCAGGAACCCATGTAGTGAGCACAGGCCCGCAGAAAAATCCTACTTTCAGAGCTGATACTGTGTCCATGGAAGAAGGCAAGACCTATTTCTTTCGGCTTAAACGAGGAAATCCTGATGTCTTTTTCCTAATACTGCCCGATGAAGCTCAGAAAATGTTGAATAACCAAAATTTCCGCTACCAACCTTTAAAGGATTAATACCGCAGCTTGCACAGCTTCAGGCGCACTTTGTTTTCCACCTCCAACTGGCGAATAGCGTCATCAGCCCCTATTACGCGGTATTCACCAGTTAAAATAACGCACTACGAATAAAAATTGATGCCTTTTAATTTAACCGCCTCCTCCAGCGTCTGAATATCAACATAATCACGGATCTGTGCCGCTCGCAATGGCACGTCCGTTACAGCCTGTAAAGCGCAAGAGTAATTTGCCCGTGGATCGGTTAGATCTTCTTCTTTGATATCCTTGATATTGCCATTCTCGACAGTTTTGGTGCTTTTGAGCTTCTCACTGTCTTTTTCTTCGAGGTAGGCCAGCGCATGGCCATTGGTGTCCATGTCCAATGTTCGAGTTAAAGTTTCCGCTTGCTTAACCACTTCGTATAAATAAGTTTGTCCGCCGGGCTGCTTTTTATCCGCCAGATTTGCATGCTCCACGCTATCGCGTCCAATGCCAAAATGCTGGCTGACAACCGACTCGTAACTGTAGCGCTGCTCTATGGATTTACCGGTACCCGGGCTAACCGAGACTTCTGTGACCTGTTCCATGCTTAAGCTCATTTGCGAAACTTCCCCGAGATTAGAGGCATTGGGCGTGAAGCGCGGGCTATTAAAGCTGGCGCAGAAGTCGGGAATTCCGCTTATAAATTCTTTCTCCGCGGCACTTTTCCGCGGCAGGACGTTTTCTTTCGCGAAGCCTGGGTCGGATTGATAATTCCTTTTATCACTGTTAATTGTGCCGTTGCCGGTGTTGCTGGTCGTATCTTCTACATCAGCTTTCGGTGCTTTTGTGCCACCGTTTTTATCGGGTGTAAGTGGCGTAAGAATAGCTTCCAATCCATCGAGAAAAAATTCTGCAGCATCCACGCTTCTTACGCCGCCCGAAAATTCCCCCGCCTTATAGGATCGCGCGGTGTCGATTAGAATTTGCTGGTATTGCAGATAGACATCATTGTCCTCCAGCGTCAACCCAGTCGAGGCAAGAATCGTTTCCGCATCTATTTCGTACTTATAATCATTCTGATTGACTGCCAATGTGTGCGTACCTGCATCCGCATTAAGGCTGTAGGCAATCGTCAACGCGTTGTTCTCCTCTCCGGCGATGCTGAAATCCAATCCCGCAATCACATCGCCGTCCAGAACATCCAAAAACTCCACATCTGTCCAGCCGTCTTTTTGATAAGCACCTGCAATATCGCCCAGACGCTGCACCAGGGCATCTATGGCTTCACGCTCACTGTCACTGAGAGTTCCCGCAACCACAAACGAAAAATTGGACTCGTTAGCCAGCGAGGTACCACCTTCTTTTTCGTTAAGCAAAACATTGGCGCTAATGCTGAGCGTAACTGTATCGCCATCTTTGGTCTTCACAGTAAGGTCGAATAATTCAGCTGTCTGTGAAAGGTTCAGACTGGCTCTAGGTTCCGTCACACCTTGATAACGCGCCACAAGCGCCTTGACGGCGCTCATGCGGTCAAATTGGCTGACTGGCTCAGACCTTGTGGATTCCTTGGAGGTGCGCTGAGAAGAAATGACGTTGCGGTTCGAGGTATTGGTATAGGTTAAAGGGGTGTCACCGGAATCGCCACCAGCGGATTTCGAGTTGGATGTCGTTTGCTCCAGCGGTTTTGCATAGCGATTGGAAAGCAACTGCGTGGGCTCGGACTTCGCAGCTTGATGCGTCGCAACAAAACGGTTGATCAAGTTGTTATTGATATGCGTCATCACGAAACCAGATAGCGGATCAACGTGTTTCCGCTATATCGGCCGCTGCCTGCAAAACTTGAGGCCTGCAATTCCATCTCAGTATTGAGAATACTAATAGCTACCAATCCCAGCAAAACGACCTCAGGCAATTTCAGTGTAGAATCGCCCAAACTCATCAGGAGGATAGGGCCATGACCGATCATGCGTTTGTTTCAGCAAATGCCATTTCTCGAGCTGTGAACGTCGGCTGGGTTTTGCTTGCGTCCACAACAGCAATAATTGGAGCGCTTTGTTTAATCACTGGAGACTTTGCCTACAACTGGCAGCCAGTGCCAGAAAATCTCCCTCAGCGGGCATTGTTGGCGCGATTGACGGGATTGTTGTTTATTGCGGTCGGATTGCTGTGTTTCCTGCCCCGGCTGCGGAATTTTGGCATAAACGCGCTTGTTGTAATTTTCTGGGCTTGGTTATTGGTGTTTCATATTCCTGCACTATTTAAAGGTGGATGGTTGGGCGCGGCGGAATTTCTGCTGCCGGCGACCGCGGGTATTGTACTTTTATGGTTGCGATCGGATGGCCGCTCACGGTTTTTCGACCGTCAAACTTTTATTTTTGCGCGCATCGGCTTTGGCATCGGCATAGTTGGCTGCGGCGCCTCTCACTTTATTTATGCCGAACCGGCTTCCCAGATGATTCCTGATTGGTTTCCTGCGCGTTTATTTTTTACTTATCTCACCGGAGCCGGTCATATAGCCGCTGGATTAAGCCTTATCAGCGGCATTGCCATGCGAACCGCCACACCATTATTGTGTTTTATGTTCGCCAGCTTTGTTTGTCTTCTGCATGTACCGCGCGTATTGGTTGATCCGGGCAACCGGTTTGAATGGACTATGTTGGTTGTATCAGTACTTCTTAATGGAGCAGCTTGGGTGATGGCTGCGGCGGTTTTTTATGTATCACGTAGGCTGCAACGGTAAAAAACGCGAATCGGCAAATATTCGCGTATGAGTGCAGCGTCATCAATGATCGCAAAGCTTTATGAAAATAATAATCCAGGGAAATGCCGGTTCCGGCTAAAGCACATTATCCAGGGATCATTTGCCCAGATTCCGGCGCCCCGATTGTCGCTGGATGAAATGGCCTTCGCGGGGCGTTCGGCAAGACTTCCACTGAATGACAGTGTCGCGGATTTAAAAAGATTATCACTAAAAATAATGACTGAGAAATATGAACTCAAGCATATTTATGAGCATGAGACGGTGTTGCAAGCAGTGAAAGAAAAATATACTCCATCTTCTGATAGCCGCATGAGCTGCGCTGGAATTCACGGGTGACTTCTCCTACTCTGACAAATCCGGCTGAAGCAATTGATGGATGCTATCAAAAGGATTTAAACACAAAAGAATCTCAATAAGACAGATTCAGGAAATCCATGAAATCTTATGGAGAAAGATACTTCTCCTCCTCAGGTACATTGAAAGAGCAGTAAATGAAAAAAACCATTGCCCTTGTTTTTGGTCTATTAGTATCGACTTCCGCCCTCTCGCATGATGCCAAGCCGTTTATCGAGAAGTATTTGCAGGATCTCGACAAAAATGCGGATCTGACCGGCTATTTTGTTGAGCGCCCGCAGTTTATTTTTGGTCATCATATCCATATCCCGGATTCGTCCGCTGAAGCGGCTGATTACGTGGGGGACTTGCACAAGAAGCTGGTTGAACAGGGATATGCCAAGTCTGTAATAGAAAACTCCAAGATCCTAGCTCATATAGAGGATTACACGCTGATAACATTCACCCTTAACAGACTCAAATCCGACGGCAAACCCTTGGACAAAGTTTGCAGTACTTATGGTGTCGTACACTTAAAGTTTGGCTACAAAATTCTGAGCTGGCAGCCATCGGAGCCTAATAAAAAGGGAGCGTGCTGGTAGGGCTTCAAAGGGAGCTTGCGATCGCTCATGGATCAATAAGGCTAACGGACGATATGCCCATCTCCGTCAAGGTTCCCAATATCTTGGAAATCCATTCGCCTTTTGATCCTTCATCAAAATACAGCATAAAGTCGAGATTGTTGATCGGCCTGTCGGCTATTCTCAACTCAAGCCCAGCGCGCAACTTGGAAAGATCTTTTAATGGGGCGCCGTTTATCAAAATATCGCCAGAATGGGTCAACATAATAATAATGACGTTATCCGCCTGCGGATCAATGGCTCTCTGTTCAATACCCTTTAATTGAAGCGATACAAGTTTCTGTTTTGGCAGAAAGAAGCTTTCAAAGCCCTCGCAACTCCAAGGCTCGCCAAGCTCTTGCTCGATTTGGGCTTTAATACTTGCATAATAGGCAGAAAATTTTGTTTTATCGGCACTACCTAATATTGTTAGCAATTTATTATTTTTTATCTGCTCACGCTGACATTGGCACTATCGAGCCCTCTCCCTCTGGGAGAGGATTTTGGTGAGGGCTGCTTGAAAGTGGCAGGATTATTAAGGAGTGGCAGGAATAAAAAAGAGCCGCAATCGCGGCTCTCCTTACATCATTTGATCGTAACTGTTTTCTTCAACCGAATATCACTACTGGACGCCCCGACCTGAATTTCATACTTACCAGGTTTGACTCTATAGGCTTTTTGTTGCTCATCGTAGTAAGTGAAATCTTTCGCAGCCGCCAAAGTAAATTCCAGGTTTTTCGTTGATCCTGGCTGCAGTTCCACGGCTTCAAATGCACGCAGATTTTTGATGACATCATTTTCTCCGCGCTGCAATGGTCGCACGTAGACTTGCACCACTTCCGTTGCCGCCATTTTGCCGCGGTTTTTGAGTTGCAGGCGCACGGTGGTTTCGCCATCTGCAGTCATAGTGGTTTTATCAACACTGAGTTTGCTGTATTGAAAATCCGCATAACTCAAACCGTGACCGAAAGGATAAAGCGGCTTGTCTTCGTAATAACGATAGGTTCGCCCCTGCATGGAGTAGTCTTCAAAATGCGGCAATTTGGCGTTTTCCTTATAGAAGGTAATGGGCAAACGACCGCCGGGGCTGACATCGCCAAACAACACATCGGCTACAGCAGAGCCACCGCGCTGGCCCGGATACCAGGCCATTAAAATCGCTGGCACATGCTGATTCGCCCAATCGACGGCTATGGCAGAGCCGCCCGTGAGCACCAAAATAACGGGCTTACCTGTAGCAACCAAATCCTTTAGCAATTCACGTTGAGGTTTGGGCAGGCGCAAATCGGTGCGATCACCGCCCATAAAACCGGGATAGTTCACGCGCATTTCCTCACCTTCCACATCGCCAGTAAGGCCGCCAACAAATACCACTACGTCCGATTTTTTCGCGGCATCCAGCGCGTCATCGTAAGGTGATTTGGCTCCCGGCAATTGCCAGGCTAAACGCACTTCGGCATCGCGAACATCTTCAAAATATTCCAGTTTGATATCCACCGGCTTATTGGCTTGCAGATGTACCTTGGCGGTTTTAGCGCTCAAGCGCTCAGCAAGCTGCCAGGAATCCAATAACAATTTATTGTCGATAAACAAACGGAAGCCGTCGTTGGCGCTGACATTAAATTCGTATTCACCGGTAACAGGCGGTAAGAGTTTTCCTGTCCAGCGCACGCTGAAATAATCGCCTTGCAAACCTTTATCTTTATGCAGTTCGCCGCGCGCGACTAAATTGTCTGTAGGGGCACCGCGATCCCAACGGAAGGCGATGCGTGGATCTACGCGGCGCAGCACGGGTTCGCCTTTTAATTCCGCACCGCGAAAATATTCAGCGCGCAGACCTTGCTCGTTGGAATTGGCGGAAGGACGCAGATATTGCGGCTCGATTACCGGTGCTGCGCGCGGCTCTTCGCGGCCTTCCACCAGATCCACTCCGCGCGCGTAATACACTTGCGTATTAGGCGAAACTGCCTCGCGAATACCTTGCAAAATCGTTACAGGATGTGCAGGTGTGCCGTAATAATTGCCGAGCAGCGACATAACCTCGTCTGCGGTCGGGCCGACTACGGCGATGGATTTAATCTCTTTGGATAACGGCAGCAACGGTTTTTTGCCCACCTTGGCGTTTTTCAGCAGTACCAGGGATTTTTGCGCAGCACGGCGGGCAAGTTCGTCATGTTCTGGAGCTTGATTGACGGAATAAGGTGTATTGGCCCAGGGCACTTGTTCAGCGGGATCGAACATGCCAAGGCGAAAGCGCGTGTAAAACAAACGCCGCAATGCATCATCAATTTCCGCTTCGCTAATCAAGCCTTGTTTTACCGCGTTGATCAGAGCGCCGTAGGTTTTACCGCAATTTAATTCCAGACCTTTTTTCACGCCGAGCGCCGCAGCTTCTTCCGCTGTGTCGACGATCTTGTGATGTCTGAAAATATCGTCGATGGAATCGCAATCCGATACCACATAACCTTTAAAGCCCCAATCTTTGCGCAAAATATCCAACAATAATCGCTGGCTGGCAGAAGCCGATTCACCGTTGACGCGGTTGTAGGCGCCCATTACGGATGCGACATTGGCTTCCTGCACCAAGGCTTGGAATGCGGGCAAATAGGTTTCGTATAGATCGCGCTCGGTGGGGCGCGCATCAAATTCGTGGCGATTGTGTTCCGGGCCACTGTGCACGGCAAAATGTTTTGCGGTTGCATCGGTCTTGCGATATTTCGGGTGATCGCCCTGCAAACCTTTGACGAAAGCAATGCCCAATTGCGCCGTCAGATAGGGATCTTCACCGTAGGTCTCCTGCCCTCGTCCCCAGCGCGGATCGCGGAAAATATTGATATTGGGCGACCAGAAGGTCAGGCCTTGATAGCGATTGCGCTGATCGCGGCTGGAAAATTCGTGATATTTCGCCCGGCCTTCATCGCTGATCACAGTGGCGACTTCGAGCATCATTTTGGGATCAAAACTCGCCGCCAAGCCAATTGCCTGCGGAAATACCGTCGCCTCCCCCGCGCGTGCAACGCCATGCAGTGCCTCATTCCACCACTCGTACTTCGGCACCCCCAAACGCTCGATAGCGGGAGCGTCGTTCTGCATTTGGGAGACTTTTTCTTCCAAAGTCATGCGGGACACCAGATCCGCTGCGCGCTCTTCAAAGCTGCGGCTGGGGTCTTTATAAATGGCGGTTTCTGCCTGGCTTTGAGAGGCAAAGAGCGCGACAAAAAGGAAAATCAGGGAGCGATGTTTTTTGCTGATCATCGATCTTATTCCGGTTGGAAGATTAAAAGGAAACGCCCGGACATAGGTGTTCGTAAAGATCGCCTCAGCCTGTGAGGCACGTCAGGTCCGCTCTGGTTTTTATTATCCGTTTGCGAGCGTTGGATATTTGAGGCGCATACCTGCGCCGTACAACAGTTTAGACCATCATCCCAAACTTGCTGCCAATAGCTCCTGTGTATACGCCTGTTGCGGATTATTAAGAATCTCGTCCGCTGCACCACTTTCGACAATTTTGCCAGCGCGCATCACCAGCACATGGTGGCTAAGCGCACGTATCACTTTGAGATCGTGGCTGATCAGCACATAAGAGAGCTGATAACGCGCCTGCAGATCGCGCAGCAGGTCGATGACTTGCACTTGCACGGCGCGGTCGAGGGCGGAAGTTGGTTCGTCGAGGAAAATCAATTCCGGATTGAGCACCAAGGCACGTGCAATCGCAATGCGCTGACGCTGGCCGCCGGAAAATTCGTGGGGATAACGATGGCGGGTTTCCGGATCGAGACCGACGTCCTGCAGCGCTTTAATCACTGCCGCTTCATTTTCCGCAGCGCTGGCGGATTTTTTATGAATTTCCAAACCTTCGGCAATAATTTGCTGCACCGTCATACGCGGACTCAAACTGGCAAAAGGGTCCTGAAACACCACCTGTATGCGACTGCGCAGCGGGCGCAATTCTCTTTGATTCAAATGCTGAATCGGCATGTCATCCAAACGAATTTCGCCGGAGCTGCCCACCAGACGCAATAACGCCATAGCCAAGGTGGATTTGCCGGAACCACTTTCACCCACAATACCGAGGGTTGAGCCTTTCTGCACTTGAATATTCGCTTGATCCACCGCCAACAAAAATTTGCGCGGTGCGCGGAAAAAGGGTTTTTCCTTGGGAAATTTCACCGTCAACTCTTTTGCGCGCATTATGACGGGCGCATCAAGAGAAACCGACAGAGGCTCCCCGCGCGGCTCACTTTCCAAAAGATGGCGGGTGTATTCGTGCTGCGGATTGGCAAACAATGCTTCGCGCGTATTTTGTTCCACCAATTCACCGCGCCGCATCACGGCGACGCGATCACTAAAATGTCGTACCACACCGAGATCGTGGGTAATCAGCAACATCGCCATGCCGAGTTCGCGCTGCAGGTCGCGCAATAATTCCATGATCTGCTTTTGCACGGTGACATCGAGTGCCGTGGTCGGCTCATCGGCAATCAATAATTCGGGTTTATTGGCGAGCGCCATAGCGATCATCACTCGCTGGCGCTGACCGCCGGATAATTCGTGAGGATAAGCGCGCAATTTGCTCGCGGGGTCCGGAATACGTACGCGCTCCAATTGTTCCAGCACTGCACTGCGCAACGCATCGCCGCGAATATCGTTGTGCAAACGCAAAACTTCGCCGATTTGTTTTTCCACCGTGTGCAATGGATTGAGCGCGGTCATCGGCTCCTGAAAAATCATGCCAATGCGATTACCGCGCAAATGGTTCATGGCTTTTTCCGGCATTTGCAACAGCTGCTGACCATCGAACCAGATTTCGCTTTCCGGCGGATGCCACGCGAAAGGATACGGCAGCAAACGCATAATCGCGTGCGCCGTGACGGATTTGCCGGAGCCGGATTCGCCGACCAGCGCCAGAGCTTCGCCTTTGTTTAATTGAAAACTCACATTGTGCACAATCGGAGCCGCATCGCGACCGAAACTCACGGATAAATTCTGCACTCGCAATAAAGGATTTTGTGACATGCGGCCTACCCTTTATTGATCAAACGTGGGTCGAGCGCGTCGCGCACGCCTTCGCCGATAAACACCAGCAAAGTCAGCATCAGTGACAAGACGCCAAATGCGCTGAGGGCGAGCCAGGGCGCGTGCAGATTATTTTTGCCTTGCGACACCAATTCACCCAAGGAAGCAGAACCGGGGGGCAAACCGAAACCGAGAAAATCCAGCGAAGTCAGGGTGCTGATTGCACCGGTCAGTAAAAAGGGCATAAAGGTCAAAGTCGCCACCATGGCATTGGGCAAAATATGGCGCAGCATGATCCGGCCGTTGCTGACGCCGAGCGCCCGCGCCGCGCGTACATAATCCAGATTGCGACCGCGCAAAAATTCCGCGCGCACCACATCCACCAGAGAAGTCCAGCTAAACAGCAGCATAATGCCCAGCAACCACCAGAAATTCGGCGTGATAATGCTGGCGAGAATAATCAATAAAAACAGCACCGGCAGAGAACTCCAGATTTCCAAAAAGCGCTGTCCCAATAAATCGACCTTGCCACCGTAATAGCCTTGTATCGCCCCGACCAGCACCCCTAATACCGCGCTGCCAAAAGTCAGAATCAGCGCAAATAAAACCGATATGCGAAAACCGTAAATCACGCGGGCAAATACATCGCGCGCCTGATCATCCGTACCCAACCAGTTATCGCGCGAGGGCGGCGTAGGTGCAGGTCCAGGTAAATTATTGATATGGGTTTTGTAGCTGTAAGGCACCGGCGGCCAAAGTATCCAGCCGTCGTTTTCAATATGTTCGCGCAGCCAGGGATCGTGATAATCCGCGCTGGTTTCAAAATCGCCGCCGAGGTCTGCTTCGGTGTAATCAACAAAAGCCGGAAAATAAAAACTGCCCTGATAGCGAATCAGCAGAGGCCGGTCGTTGGCGATCAGTTCTGCGCCCAGCGACAGAATAAAAATCACCATAAAAATCCAGAAACTCCACCAAGCGCGGCGATTGCTGCGGAAGGTGGCCAAGCGGCGGCGGTTGATCGGACTGAGTTGCCACATAGCTCAGTGCTCCCTGCTCTGAAAATCGATGCGAGGGTCAACCAACACGTATACGAGGTCGGAAATCAGTTTCATGACCAAGCCGAGCAAAGTAAAAATAAACAAAGTGCCAAAAAATACCGGGTAATCGCGGTTTACCACCGCCTCAAAGCCCAACAGTCCGAGGCCGTCGAGCGAAAAAATCACCTCGATCAACAAGGAGCCCGCAAAAAACATACTGACAAAAGCGCCGGGGAAGCCGGCAATAATGATCAGCATGGCATTGCGAAATACATGGCCGTACAGTACGCGCTTTTGATCCAGACCCTTGGCGCGCGCAGTAATCACGTATTGTTTGTTGATTTCATCGAGGAAGGAATTTTTGGTCAGCATGGTGAGCGTGGCAAAACCGCCGATGGTGTATGCCACTAAAGGCAGCGCCAAATGCCAGAAATAATCTTTGATTTTGCCCAGCAAACTCAGCTCGTCAAAATTCGCCGAGGTGAGCCCACGCAGCGGAAACCAACTGAAATAGGTTCCACCGGCAAACAACACGATCAACAAAATACCCAGCAAAAATCCGGGAATCGCATACAGCATAACGATGACAGAGCTGGTGGTGACATCAAAGCGGCTGCCGTGAGTGACCGCCTTGCGAATCCCAAGCGGAATGGAGATAAGGTAAATCAGCAAGGTGCTCCACAACCCGAGGGAAATCGACACCGGCATTTTTTCCAGAATCAGATCGAGCACTGTGGCATTGCGGTAAAAACTTTCGCCGAAGTCGAACTGCAGGTAATTGGTGAGCATTTCCCAGAAACGCTCGTGCGCGGGTTTATCAAAGCCGTACATGGCTTCGATACGTTGAATAATGTCCGGTGGCAATCCGCGTGCACCGTAGCGATTATCACCGGTTTCGCTGCCACCGCCCGTAAATCGGGCCGTTGCTGATTCCGCTCCGTGTCCCTGCATACGGTAGATCATCTGCTCCACCGGCCCGCCGGGAGCAGATTGCACAACGACAAAATTGATGACCAAGATCCCCAACAAAGTGGGGATCATCAATAACAAGCGACGGAGAACGTAACTGCCCACTTTTTTTATTCAGCTTTGGTTTTCGCAGCAGATTGTTTTGCCAAACGGCGTTCTTTTTCGGGGTCGATCCACCAGGTCATAAGTCCCGTAGCGAAGGTTGGATCGTATTTAGGAGCGATCTCGGGATAACCAAATTTATCCCAATAGATCAGTCGGTGATAAACAAAAGCGTACTGCGGCACTACGTAATGATGATGCAATAAAACCCGATCCAACGCGCGCGTACGAGCCACCAGCTCGGCGCGATCAGGTGCATTAATGACCATTTCGACCAGCTGATCGACAACAGGATTTTTGATGCCGGAATAATTACGCGATCCTTGTTTATCCGCAGCATCGGATGACCAGAAATCCCGTTGCTCGTTGCCAGGAGATTGGGACTGGCCCAATACCAAGGTAGTGATATCAAAATCGTAGCTTTGCACACGATTCACATACTGTGAGCTATCCACCATTCGCAGAGTGCCCTCAATACCTAAACGCTTGAGGTTCTGGATATAGGGATTCACGATGCGCTCGGAGCTTGGGTCCTGCGCCAAATATTCAATCACCACTGGTTTTTTGGTTTTCGGATCGATCAACTTGCCGTCTTTCAGGGTAAAGCCGCCTTCCTTCAACAATTGTTGTGCCTTGCGCAAATTGTCGCGGTTATTGCCAGTGCCGTCCGTTTTTGGGTTGGTGTAGGGAGTGGTGAAAACGGATGGCGGCAACTGATCCTTGAAAGGTTTCAATATTTCCAGCTCGCGTCCTTCCGGCAGGCCGCTGGAAGCAAGATCGGAATTGAAGAAGAAACTGTTGTTGCGCGTATAGCTGTCGTGAAACAAATTGCGATTGGACCATTCGAAATCGAATGCGTAATTCAGCGCTTCGCGGAATTTTATGTTGTCGAACGGAGAACGGCGCAAGTTAAGGATAAACGCTTGAATGCCGCGCGGACTGTAATCACGCAGCTCTCTTTTGACCAACTC
>Ga0182792_1001059_pt1 | contig 23794 bp, 23 predicted proteins | sample Passage237B_FD_130497 | JGI IMG/M metagenome (GOLD analysis project Ga0182792, IMG submission 130497) | Cellulose adapted compost microbial communities from Newby Island Compost Facility, Milpitas, CA, USA - Passage2 37B (version 2) (version 2) ...
AAGCCACTCAAGTTGAAGATCACCAAGCCGCGCAAGTCCCGTAAGAAGAAGGACGAAGGCCCCGAGAAGGTCGGGGTCGGTGCCGGCTCTTCCGGGTCGGGGCCCAGCGAGCCACCGGCCGGCAAGCCGGAGGCGAGTGACGGTCCGGCTGCGGAATCTGCCGCCGAATAGCTGGCCCCGCAACCTGGTTGGGGAAAGTCCCGGCAAGGTGACCGCGCCATGCGGCCGTTTCCGGTGTTCTTACGGCTAGACTGACCCGACAGTTCTAGGGACGGAGGGTTCTCTTGCGGGATGGCCGTGCAAAAACCGGATCGATTCGAGGCGCCTTCGCGGCGCTCCTCTTCGCCTGCCTGGCGCTGGCTGTCCCGTCTATGGCGTCGGCCGGCTGGACCGCCGCAGAGATAGTTTCCGGGGCCGGCAGCAGCGTCAGCCAGACCCGGGTCGCCGGTGGCACCGACGGTACCTCCTGGGTTGTTTGGAAGCGCAACGTCGGGGGTTTCGACGTGATCCAGGGCACCCGGGTACAGATGGATGGAACTCAAGGCTCGATCGAGACCATTTCCGGTCCCGCCGCGAACGCGACCGACCCGGTCATCGCATCACGCGCCGACGGTTCCGCCATGGTCGCCTGGCTCAACACTTCCGCCCTCGATGACACGGTCCAATCGCGATCAATCGCCGCCGACGGTACGCTCGGCGCGATCCAGACCCGTTCAACCGTCGGCCCCTCCGGGCAACCGGCCAAGGACATCGCCCTCGCCCTCGGCGACGACGGCACCGCCGGACTGGCTTGGATCAAGTTCAAGGGCACCTTCTGGGTGGTGCAGTCGGTGAAGGTAGGGGCCGACGACAGTTCCGGCGCGATCCACGATCTCTCCGCCCCGCTCAGCTCGGCCGGGAAGCCCGACATCGCAGCGGCTATTTCGCCCGGGTCCAGCACCCCCTATGCCTATCGCACGGCTTGGCCCCAGGGAACCGGCGACGCCGGCAATGTCTACACCCGTCAGATCAACGCGGATGACAGCACCGACGGCATCACCAAACTGATCTGGCCACGGATACCGATCCGCGAGAACGATCCCCAAGGCCCCGGTACTGGTGGAGATCCGCACGATGTCCAGATCGGCTACAGCGTCAACGGATTGTTGTACGCCACATGGGTCAGATACCGAACCGACTACATAATCAATGGGGACGATGACGCGACCAGCCATAACCCGTTTCTCGACCCGCCCGCGTACAACCCGGCGGATGCCGACGATACGCCCTACTACAACTGGGCTGTCGAATCGATAACCGCACTCCCTCTGCCTGACGAACACGTCGTCGTCCTGAACAACCTCTCCGCGCAGACGATCACCCCGCTCACGCCGGTCGTGCCGGGCGTTCCCTACAACGTCGACAAGTTTCAAATGATGATGCCGTTTGGAGGCCAGCCCGTGATGACCTGGGTTCACAACATCAACGGCGGGGGGAAGCGGGTCGAGACGGGACGTTTCCTGATGAACGGGACCAACTCCGTGTTCCAGCCGTGGGCCGACGGTACTCGGGTCGTGCCGGAAGTCAATCCGCCGGTCATCTCGGCGAATACGCATGGCGCCGCTATCGCCGGATGGACCGTTCCGGGGCTGCTTCCCGGCCAGGATGAGGTCAGCTGGACCCGGTTTTCCAACTCTTCATTCCTGCCGCTCACGCCGAGTGGTGATTTCACCTACTCCGACGATCCCGGTTTCGTGGTGGCCGACAGCGGCCTGTCGATGGCCGTGTTCACCGGAATCGACGGATCGAGTGTGGGCAGTGTCCACGTGATGACGTATACGTCGCCCGCGATGCAGGTCGACCCCAACAGCTTCAACTTCGGCCGTTCGAACATCGGCGTGCCCAGGACCAGCGTCATCTCGGTCCGAAGCGCTGGCGAGACCCCCAACAAGGTGACCGGCATCACCCTTTCCGGACCGAACGCCGATCGCTACTCACTGAGCGGCCAGGACGCGTGCATCACGAACATGAACCCGAACACGAACTGCCGTTTCGAGGTCACCTTCACCCCCAGCTCGACCGCGACCCAGACGGCCAAGGTCACCGTGACCTCGGAATCCGGGGTGGAAGATGTGAATCTGAGCGGTTCGGGTCTGAATCAGACCCGAAACCGGATCACCGCGAAACCGGGGAACGCCGCCAGGCGCAAGGGCAAGGTCGTGAAGTTCCGGGTCAAGGCCTCCAATCTCGGCGGGGTCGCTTCGAACAACACGCGGATCTGCGTCAACCTGAGGAAGCGGGCCCTGAAGCTGGCCGGCAATCGTTGCCGGAGCCTCGGTGCTTTGGCCGCGGGGACCAGCCGCAACCTGAACTACCGGATCCGGGTGACCTGGCGTGCGCATCGGGGCGTCAAGCTGCCGGTCACCTTCGTTATGCGGGCCAACAACGCGGTCGTTCGTCAGGCTGTGGTTCGAGTGCGTCGCAAGGGCAAGTGACGCAGCTCGCTCTTAGCGCCTGTAAGAGATGAAATCCGGGTGACGCCAGGTCTTTTCGGACTTGCGCTTGGCGATCGACTCGAGGTAGGGCTCGACCGGATGGTCCGGCGGACCCCACCAGCGACCTGAGTACCAGGCGCCCATGCTGCCCTTGAGGTCGCCGGCCCGGTACTTCTTCCCGTTGCCGCTCACGGTATTCAGCCAGGTCTGCTTGCCGTCGTAATATGAACGAATGATCGCGCCGTAGTAGTCGGCGTTGAAGGCGGTGAAATAGCGAGCGATCTTGCACTTGCCCCAGCAGTGATAGGGGCGACGCACCTGATAGAGGCCGAACGAGTCACCATCGTCGCCGCGCACGTCCATGTCCCACCATGACTCGACCACGGCCGCGGCCCGCATCGTGTCGGTGTCGATCCCCCACTTGAGCGAGGCCCACTGGATGATCTCGTCGGTGGTCCCTTTGAAGCGTCCGTCGACGAATCGCTTGTAGGGCATGTCGCTGCGCTTGCGCCAGGCCCGCAGCATCTTGCGTCCCGGAACGCGGTGATTGTCCTTGTAGTTGATCGGCCTTGGCTCGTAGCCGTTGCGCCTCACGAGCTTCGCTGCGGCTTTGCTGGTGCGTGGGCCCCAGCCGACCGGTTTTGTCTTCTGGTACTTGGCTTGAACCGTCGCCGCTCCGCTCAGCAGGCAGATCAGCAGCAAGGCACCGAACGTAAAGGCTCGCCGGATCAAAGCTCCTCTTCCGGCGGTACTTTCAGGTACCGGATCATCTCGAAAGGTTCGTCGAGCGCCGCCATCGCGTTGACCAGCATGCCGGTGGCGAAGAAGCGGGCGACCTCGGGCCGTGTCGCGCCGCTGATCTCGACCACGTCGTCGAAGAGTTGGTTGAAACCCTGGCGGATCGGCTCCTTGAGGTCATCCGTGCCGGCGGCGGCGAAAATCTGCAAATGGCAACGAACCCGGTTGTCGTCGTTGATCAGACCTAGATAAGCGAGGCCCATCTTGCGAATCCGCTCGTAAGGACTGTCTTCCGGCAGGGCCGCATCGCGGAAGGTCTCCCGGATCCGATCGTTGAGTACGTCGTGGCAGGCGAGGAAAAGGGCGCGTTTGTTCTCGAATAGGGCGTAGACGTAGGGCTGGCGAATCCCGGCCCGGTCGGCGATCATCGAAGTGGAAGTACCTGCGTATCCGAAGCGTCCAAACTCGATCAAGGCCGCGTCAATGACCTCGGTGCGGCGAGCTTCCTGCGAGACCCTCGGTTTTCTGGCCTGATCAGACATCCCTGTGCCCTTCGGTAACTCGGGTGGTTCATCCATACCCGAAACGATCTTTACGCACCCTCCTTTTGGGTCGTAGGTTCCAACGCTGGCGCAACATATGCGCCAAATGTCGTTTTAGGCTCGGTCGCGTGCCTGAAGCACTTGGTCCGCGGCTGCCTGTGCCGCTTCGATCTGGCCTGCCACCAAGTCAAGACCGTTGTCCCAGAAAGAGGGGTCACTGAGATCAACCCCGACCAGGGCGCCGAGTTGCTCTGGCGACTTCGATCCACCGGCCGAGAGCATCTCCAGATAACCAGGCACGATCGCTTCACCCTGCTCCTCATAAAGCCGGTACACGGAGAGCGCTAGGAGCTGGCCGTAGGCGTAGGCGTAGACGTAACCGGGCGAACCGATGAAGTGAGGGACGTACGACCACCACGACCGGTAACCGTCGGTCACTTCGACCGAATCGCCCAGCAGGTCCTCCTGAGTCTCACTCCAGAGCTCACCGAAGCGCTCAACCGAAAGTTCCCCTTCCTCCCGGCGGGCGGTGTGGACCCGATCCTCGAACTGGTTCATCGCGATCTGCCGGAAGATCGTCGCGATCTGGCCCTCGACCGACTCGGAAAGTAGACCGAGCTTCGAAGCCGGCTCGTTTTCGGCGGCCAACAGCCGGCCGAACACGAGCTCCTCAGCGAAGACCGAAGCGGTCTCGGCCACGGTCAGGGGGGTGTCCTGATGGAAGATCCCCTGCTTGGCGGCGAGCGCCTGATGGAGTCCGTGGCCGAGCTCATGAGCCAGAGTGAGGACATCGCGGCGACGATCGGTGTAGTTGAGCATCACGTACGGATGCACGGAAGGAACGGTCGAGGCGGAGAAGGCGCCGCCGCGCTTGTTCGGCGCGGGCGGCGCGTCGATCCAGCGTCCCTCGAAGAATCGGCCGACCACCTCGCCGGCCTGGGGGGCGAGCGAATCGAAGGCGCTCTGGACGATCTCTCGGCCCTCGTCCCACTCGATGGTGACGTCATCGGTGGCGATCGCGGCCATGCGGTCGTAGTCCGCCAGCCGGTCCACCTCGAGAAGCTTTGCCTTGGTCCTGTACCACGAGCGGGCCAGGTCGTAGCGGCCCTTGACGGCCTCGACCAGAGCTTGGACCGATTCGTCGGAGGCCTCGTTGCTGAGGTTGCGGGTCGCCAGCCAGTGCGGGTAGGAGCGCAGACGGTCCTTGATGGCTTTGTCTTGCAGCAGGGTGTTGAAGACGTAGGCGCGGGTCCGCAGGCCGGGTTCCAACGATTCGGTGATCGCCTCGGCCGTGGACTTTCTCACCTGGCGGTCCGGGTCATGGAGCCGGGAGAGCGCGATGTCGAGGCTGACCGGTTCTTCGGCCTCGGGCAAGTCGACCCGGATGGCCGAGGTCAGCTCGTCGAAGAGCCGTGACCAGGCCGCGGCCCCGGTGACCGAGAGCTCGGTCGCGATCTTCTCTTCCGGGGCGCTGAGCAGATGGTTCCGGTACCGACGTTCGTTCCGCAGATGGTGCTCGCAGAACTCAAGGCCGGGGGTGGCGAGTAGCGCTTCCGCGGTCTCGTCGTCCAGCGCGGCCCACTCCAGTTCGAAGAAGAGCAGGCGGGTCTGGATCGCCGTGGCCCGCTCGGAACCCATCTGGAGCAAGGCTCCGTTAGCGGGGTCGGCGGTATCGGCGGCGAAACGGAGGTGGGCGTAGTTGAGCGCGCGCCCCGCCCGGTCGGAGATATCGGCCAGTTTTGTCATCGCGACGACGAGCCCCGGACCGTCGAGTCCGGCCACCTTGCCTTCGTATTCCCCGGCGAACTTTTCCGAGGCTTTCTCGGCCTCGTCTAACAGGGCGGTGACCGCGGCGGTCGGATCGGCGAGATCCCCCTCAAGCAGATCGTCGAGGTCCCAGGTCACTTCGGCCAGGGCGGCGTCGGCTTCAGCGCTCACTTTGCGGTCCTTTCCTTGAGCTGGCGGCGGACGATGACATCACCGATCAGGGACCCGATCGCACCCCCGGTAACCAGGGTCAAGATCGGGAACCACCAACCCCACCAGCGCTGCATCGAGCCGTAGGAGCAGAGCGCGATCAGTACCACGAAGAAGAAGCCGTGGATCGGTCCCAGAACGGAAACGATGTCGTGCTTGTCGGCGACCCAGCGAGACGCCCAGACCAGCGGAATCAGCAGCAGGAAGTCGAGGATCGCGACGGCCGCGATGATGTTTAGGAACCGGATCTCCCGGGCGCCGCCGGGCGCCTCGGGAGCGAGGCTTTCAGAGGTGCTCATGTCCCGTTGAAGCTATCAACCGGCCGCGCCCGCCATTCCAACCGGCCGCGCCCGCCATTCCGCTCGACTTGCCCTGCTTAGGCCGCCGACAGCGGACTTTTCAGCAAATAGGTCTGAGAAGTCCGCTCTCGGTGAACGAGATGACTCTCGGTGAACGGGATGAGGTGGTCAGTAGAGCGGGGTAGTCAGGTGGATGCCGGCGTAGACGGTGGCGAGGGTCAGGACGAAGGTCAACACCATCAGGAAGCGACTGTTGCCCCTGGCCATGTGCACGAAGACCGAGATGAAGGTTGCGAGGACGAGCGCCATCTTGACCTGGAACTGGCTGTCGTCCCATAGCTCGAAATGGGAGGCCATGGCCATCCCGGTCAGCAGCAGGACCCCGAGCGCGACCAGCGAACCCATCCCGAAGCCGCGGGCGACCGAGCCGATCTGGGACTGGTCTTCACCCTTGATCAGGACCGGGACCACATTGGCGGCGAGCATGATCTGCCCTCCGAGGAAATAGGCCATGGCGATGACGTGGAGGAAGAGCATGATTGTCCAGAACATGTCCGGAGGATATTCGCGGCAGGAGACGATTTGACTGCGGCTTTCCCGTAGAACCGGTTCGGATCCGGCCGAAGGGGGCGAAGTCGTCCTTCTCGCCCCTTACCCTCATACGGTGGCGAAGATCCGTTCCCAACACGTCTGTCAGAACTGCGGTCACGTGGCGATGGCCTGGACCGGCCAGTGCCCGGACTGCCGGGAGTGGAACACCCTGATCGAGCAGGCGGCACCGAGGCCGACCCCGAAGGCGAGCGCCGGCAAGGGCGCGAGCGGCCGGGCGCTTTCGGCCGGAACCCCGGGTCAGGCGGTGCCCCTGCGCGAGGTGCGAGCAGCCAGGGTGGAACGCCTTTCGACCGGGATCGGCGAACTCGACCGGGTGCTGGGCGGTGGCATCGTGCCCGGTTCGCTGGTCCTTCTGGGGGGATCGCCGGGCATCGGAAAGAGCACCCTGACCGGCATGGCGATGGCCAATCTGCAGGCGGCCGGCTCCGAGACCCTCTACGTCTCCGGCGAGGAGTCCGCCGCCCAGGTGCGGATGCGGGCCGAGCGGCTGGGGCCCGAGGCGCTCGAAGTCAAAGCGCTTGCCGAGAGCTCGCTTGAGGTGGTGCTGGGCACGATCGAGGCCGAAAAGCCGGCGGTATGCGTGATCGACTCGATCCAGACCATGCACAGCTCGGAGTTGAGCGGTGCCCCAGGTTCGGTCGGCCAGGTTCGGGAGGCGGCGAATGCGCTCGCCGAGCAGGCCAAGCGGCTCGACGTGGCGGTGATCCTGGTCGGGCATGTGACCAAGGAGGGCAGCCTCGCGGGGCCGCGGGTGCTCGAGCATCTGGTCGACTGCGTGCTGCGCTTCGAGGGCGAGCGGGAACGCACCTGGCGGACTTTGAGGGCGATCAAGAATCGCTTCGGGGCGACCTCGGAGGTGGGGGTCTTCGAGATGCGCTCCGGAGGCCTGACCGAAGTGCTCGATCCGTCTGCCCGTTTTGTCGAGGAAGCGACCGGTGCCCAGGGATCGGTGGTGCTCGCCTCGATGGAGGGGACGCGCCCGGTCCTGGTCGAAGTTCAGGCGCTGGTTTCACCCTCAGAGCTGGAAATTCCGCGAAGAGTCGTCAACGGGATCGACCGCAACCGTCTCAGCATGATCCTGGCCGTTCTGGCCCGTCACGCAAGACTCGGGCTCGGCACCGCCGACGTCTTCGTGAACGTGGTCGGCGGGGTACGGGTCGATGAGCCAGGGGCGGATCTCGCGGTGGCGCTGGCGGTCGCATCCGCTCAGCGCGGCGAACCGCTCGCAGGCCCGGACGGGCGGCCCCTGGCCTGCTTCGGCGAGTTGGGTCTGACCGGTGATCTCAGGTATGTCGCCCACGCCGACCGGCGGGTCTCGGAGGCGGCCAAATTCGGCCTCGCACCGGTGATCGGGCCGCGGGGCGGGGAGGTGCTCGACGGCCTGGCGCCGTGTGCGACGGTGCGACAGGCCCTGAAAGTCGCTTTTTCCGGAAATCAGGCGCTCAAGCCCGCCGCTGCGGCTTGAGCGTGAAGTTCAGCCTCGGCTAAATTCGGCTCAGGGGGCGGGATTCGGGAAGTTCAGCCGGTTGGCAACCGGGCGCCCAGAACCACGCCAGACCGCATTAGAATGCGGAATCTGGCATAATTCTATGAATGTCATCGGCAGTTCAAAGTGATCTCGCTCATCTTTCAGAGCGTCAGGATCCCAGGCTGCTGCGTGCGATCGATGCGGTTGCCCCGGGCACCGATCTGCGTGAGGGTATCGACAACATCCTTCACGCGCGCACCGGTGGACTGATCGTAGTCGGCGAGACCGAGGATTTCGCCTTCATGCTTTCCGGTGGCATCAAGCTGGACATCGACTACAGCCCGGCCATGCTCTACCAGGTGGCGAAGATGGACGGGGCGATCCTGGTCAACGCAGACGGCAGCAAGATCACCTGGGCCAACGTGCAGATGATGCCCGATCCGACCATCCACTCGGTTGAGACCGGCACCCGCCATCGCACCGCCGAGCGCATCTCGAAACAGGTCGACGCCCTGGTCATCGCCATCTCGGAGCGGCGGCAGGTCGTCTCCCTCTACCTCGACGGGGTCAAGTACATCCTTCAGGACATCCCGGCCGTCCTGGCCAAGTCGAACCAGGCCTTGGCCACGTTGAACAAGTACCGCACCCGCCTCGACGAGCTTTCCAGCCGCCTGACCCGGGCAGAGTTCAGCGGCGGCGTCGTGCTTTACGACGCCTTGGCCGTGCTCCAGCGCTCCGAGCTGGTCTCGCGCATGGCGACAGAGGTCGAGCGCTACGTGATCGAACTCGGCACCGAGGGCCGGCTGATCGAGATGCAGCTCGAAGAGACGATGGTTGGCGTCGCCGCGGAGCGGCTGGCGCTGATGCGGGACTACTCGGTCGAGGACACCGAGGAGAACGTCCAGTACATGCTCGAGCAGCTGGCGGCGCTGCCGCATCAGGACGTGCTCGACTTCGGGCGCCTGGCCGAACTGCTCGGTTACGACCGCAAGGTCAACACGCTCGACCTGGTCACCGAGCCCCGTGGTTACCGCCTGCTGGGCCAGGTGCCTCGTCTGCCGCGCCTGGTGGTCCAGAAGATCGTCCAGAACTTCGGCAACGTCGAGGAGGCCCTGCGGGCCAACGACGAGGAACTTGCCGCTGTCGACGGCGTCGGCCCGGCCCGCGCCAAGGAGATCCGCGAAGGCGTGCGGAGACTCCAGGAGACAGTGATGGCCGACCGGTTTTTGAACACATGACGACGGAGATGTCGTCAGCTAAGAGACAAAGGAGCATCTGATTTCCGATTCAGACGCAGTGAACGGCGAAGAAGTGACCGAGGAAGATCTCGATCTTGCTCCGTACGTGTGCGATTTCGAGGAAGGCGACAAGGTCGTCTATCCGCACCACGGCGCAGGCGTTGTTCTGAAGAAGGCTGATGCCGAGCTCATGGGAGAGACTCGCGAGTACCTGACGATCAAGATTCTGCACAACGACCTGACGGTCAAGGTCCCGACCGAGAAGGCCGGCGAGGCTGGGCTGCGGCGGGTCATCGACGAGGACGAGATCAAGAAGGTGATTTCGGTGCTGTCGGATGAGGTTTCCGACATGCCGAAAAACTGGAACCGCCGGTTCAAGTACAACAAGGAAAAGATCAAGACGGGTGACGTCTTCGAACTGGCCGAAGTGGTCCGCAACCTCGCCCTGCGCGAGATGGAGAAGGGCCTTTCGACCGGCGAGAAGCAGATGTACACCCGGGCCAAGAAAATCCTCGCCTCCGAGTTCATGTACGCCCTCGACAAGGACGAAGAGGGAGCCGAGAGCTACCTCGACAACCTGCTCGAGGAGCGCTACGAAGCGTCGGTGGCGGCGGCTGCGGCCTAGGCTGCAGCCCGGGCCGCCCACGGCTCGATGGGGGTTCCAGCACTGATAGTGGCCGCCGGTTCCGGGCAGAGGCTCGGTGCCGGTGGGCCCAAGGCCCTGGTCGAATTGGCCGGACGGCCGCTCTACGCCTGGTCGGTGGACGCCTTTCGCGAGGCGACCCACATCGACCGCATCTTCGTCGCTGTGCCTCCGGGGCGGTCTGGCCAGTTCACCGAGCCCGGGATCACCACCGTCGAAGGAGGCGAAACTCGCTCCCACTCGGTCGCCAAGGGACTTGCCGCGATCACCGCTGAGGGCGACCCCGGACTGGTCGTGGTCCATGATGCGGCCCGTCCACTGGTCAGCCCGGCCCTGATCGACGCCGCCGTGATCGGCCTCGACTCCGACCCCGGTCTCCATGCCCTGATCGCCGCGACCCCGGTGACGGATACCGTGAAGCGGCTCGGTGAGGAAGGGGTGGTGGCTGAGACGCTGGACCGCTCGCAACTGGTCGCGGTGAAGACCCCGCAAGTTTTCCGGGTCGAGATCCTCCGGCGGGCGCTCGAGTCGGGCGATCTCGCCGCGGCGACCGATGACGCGGCGCTGGTCGAGGCGGCCGGAGGGTCGGTCGGCGTGATCGAATCTCCGTCCGGCAATATCAAGGTGACCGTTCCCGGCGACCTCGAGCTGGCCGCCTACTTCCTCGAAAGATCCCGATGACCGAAACGGCAATCACCGACTATCACCTCCATCTGCGCGGAGACGACCTCACCGCCCGGGCGGACGACCATTTCAATGCCGAGAACATCGCCCGTTACGTCGAGGCGGCCACGGCGGCCGGGGGGACCGACCTCGGCTGCGCGGGGCACATGTACCGCTTCACCGAGGCCCTCACGGTCTGGCGCCACCCCTTCTGGGACGAGTGGGCGATCGACGACATCGACCAATACGTTGAAGCGGTGAAGGCCAGCCCGATCAAACTCGGGATCGAGGGGGACTACATCCTCGGTGCCGAAGAGAAGCTTGCGGCGATGCTCGGTCCGCGGCCCTTCGACTATGTAGTCGGCTCGGTCCACTTTCTCGGCGATTACTCGCTGGACACCGAGGAGTACACGATCTGGGACGGCACCCAGGACGCGAACGACATCTGGCGCCGTTACTTCGAAACCCTGGCCAGCGCCGCCCGGTCGGGCCTCTTCGACATCCTCGCCCACCCGGACCTGGTCAAGGTCTGGGGGCGGGCCGGCCGGTTGCCCTCGGTCGATCCCCGGACCATGTACGAACCAGCGATCGAAGCGATAGCTGAATCCGGCATCGCGGTCGAGGTTTCCACCGCGGGTCTGCGCAAAGGGGTGGGCGAGATCTATCCCGCGCCCGCCTTCATGGAGATGTGCGTCGAGGCGGGTGCGGTCTTCGCGCTTTCGTCGGACGCCCATGAGCCGGGCCAGATCGGCTTCCGGTATCCGGAGGCGCTCGAGTTCCTTTCGTCCCATGGGGTCGGCCAAATCGCCGTCTTCGAAGGTCGCGAGCGAAAGCTGGTGCCGGTCAGCGAACTGAAGATTCTGGGGAACACCGCCGGGGAGGGAGATTGAGATGGCGATCAGCGTCGGCATCGGATATGACAGCCACCGCTTCGCGGAGGGTCGCAGGCTGATCCTCGGTGGGGTCGAGATTCCTCACGAAAAGGGCCTCGCCGGCCACTCCGACGCCGATGCCCTCACCCATGCGGTGATCGACGCGATCCTCGGGGCCGCCGGACTCGGTGACATCGGCGAGGTCTTCCCCGACACCGATCCGGCCTGGGAGGGGGCGGACTCGATCGGCCTGCTCAGCACGGTGGTCGGGATGCTGCGCGGTCCGGTCGTGAACATCGACGCCACCCTGATATGCGAACAGCCGAAACTCGGCCCGCACCGCTCCGCGATGGTCTCAAGACTTTCCGAGGCATCTGGTGGCCGGGTCAGCGTCAAAGCGACGACGAACGAACAGATGGGCTGGATCGGCCGAGGCGAAGGAATCGCCTGCATGGCCGTCGCCACGGTCGACCTCGACTAGAGGCCCAACCCGCGCCGGGTCTCTTCCCAAGTAAAGTTTCCCCTCTATGAACCCAGTCAAGTCGGCATTGGAAGCCGTTTCCAGCAAGGCTTTCGAGCTCAGGACCCTGCGCAGGGCGGGAGTGGTCGGCGGACTCGGGCCGACCAGCCTTCCGGTCGCGGCTTCCGCCTTCATCCGCGGTGGCACCACGCCGGCGACGGCGATCCGTATCGCCGCGGCCAAGCACGGCGATCGCACATACCTGGTCGACGAGAAGGGCACGCTCACCTTCGAGGAGGTACACCGCCGGAGCAATGCGCTGGCCCATGCTTTCGCCGGTCTCGGCATCGGACCGGGTGACGGCCTGGCCCTGATGTGCCGCAACCATCGTGGCTTCGTCGAGAGCAACCTTGCCGGTTGGAAGCTGGGCGCCAACGTGATCCTGTTGAACACGATGTTTTCCGGTCCGCAGCTGGCCGACGTAGTCGAGCGCGAGGACGCCAAGGTAGTGGTGCTCGACCAAGAGTTCGAGGATCTGCTCGCCGGCGTCTCGGAGGGGGTCGGCCGGGTTTGCGGGTTCGAGGACGAGCCCGGCACCTCGAACTTGCCCAGCCTTGAGGATCTGATCGCCTCGAACGAGGATTCCGAATTGCCCTGGCCGGCGCAAAAGGGTCGCAACGTGATCCTCACCTCGGGGACGACCGGCACCCCCAAGGGCGCTCAGCGTCCGGCCCCGAGTGGTCTCTCGGTCATGGTCGGCATGCTGGACCGGATCCCGCACTTCTCCGGCGAGACCATGGTGATGGCAGCGCCCCTGTTTCATTCGTGGGGGTACCTGAACTCGATCATCGGTACCTCGGTCGGAGCTCGGCTGGTGCTTCAGCGCCGTTTCGATCCGGCTCAGACGATGGAGCTGGTCGATGAGTTCGAGGCCGATGCGATCGCTGCCGTGCCGGTCATGCTCCAGCGCATCCTCGAATTGGACGAGGAGACGAGCCGCGGCTTCCGGGCCGAGAATCTGAAGATCGTCACCCTGTCCGGCTCCGCCCTGCCGGGAGGCCTTGCCACCGCCTGGATGGACCGTTACGGCGAGAACATCTACAACTTCTACGGTTCGACCGAGGTCGCGATGGGTTCGATCGCTACCCCTGAGGATCTCCGCAAAGACCCTTCGACCGCCGGGCGGCCGCCCTATGGCACGTCGGTGCGACTGATCGACGAGGCGGGCGAGGAAGTGCCCGTCGGCGTCACCGGGCGGATCTTCATCCGCAACGAGATGACCTTCGACGGCTACACCGGCGGTGGAGGCAAGGAAAGCCTCGACGGTTTCCTCTCCAGCGGAGACATCGGCCATTTCGATTCGGACGGTCTCCTCTTCATCGACGGTCGCGACGACGAGATGATCGTGTCCGGGGGCGAGAACGTGTTCCCGGCCGAGGTCGAGGATCTGATCGCCGGCCACGAGCAGGTCGTCGAAGCGGCGGTGATTGGGGTCTCCGACGAAAAGTTCGGCCAAGCACTTCGTGCCTACGTGGTCTTGAAGGAGGAGCACATCCTCGACGAAACCGAGATCCGCGCCTTCGTCAAGTCCAACCTCGCTTCCTTCAAGGCGCCCCGCGACGTGATCTTCGTGCCCGACCTCCCGAGAAACGCCACCGGCAAGATTCTCAAGCGCGAACTCGCCTAAGCGTGCAGGTGCTAGTTTTCGAGTGACGATGAGCGATTCCACCCCAGCTCCGTCGGAGGAAAAAGCCGCATCGAGCAACGGGCTGCCGCCCGAACTACGCCAGCTCGGCGAATCCTCCGGCAAACTCAGCTCGAGGATCGAGGCCCTCGCGAAGGAACTGACCGCCAGTGAAGCTCGTGCCCGCGAGGCCGAGGTCGCCGCGCGTGAGTCCGAACTCAAGGCGCTGGCCGCGGCCCGCGATTCGGTCGTTCAGGCCCGCAACGAGCGGCAGAAGGCGGAGGCCGCGAAGGCTTCGGCCGCGACCGCCGATCAGCGGGTCGAAGCGGTCCGCGCTCAGGCCGCGCGCGACGTCGCCGAAGCCCGCGAGGACATCAAGACAAAGGCCCGCGAGACCCTGCGCAAGCTGAGCGCGGAAGCCCGCGAGAAGATCGAGGCCTCCCGCGAGGCCCGGCTCAAGGCGGAGGAAAGGGTCAAGGAACTCGAGCAGAAGGACGCTGACCAGCGCGAGGCCCAGGCCAAGATCGAAGCGGATCTGAAGCGAGTGGAAGGAACCCTCAAACAGGAGCGCGAGACCCGCGATGAGGCGTTGGCGAAGGTCGCCGCCGAAGGCGAGGAACGGCTTGCCGCCAGGACCAGACATCTGGAGGAGGTCGCGGAGCGCCTGGCCAAGGAAGCCCGCCAAGCGGCTGAACGCGAAGCCAAGAACCGGATCGAGGCCTACGAGGAGAAGACTCGCAAGGCGCAGGAGCGGGCCGCCCAGGCGGAAGCTCACGCCAACGAGTTCGAGTCGCTCGCGCGGCAGAAGATCGCCGAGATCGAGGCCGAGGTCGATCGCCGGGTTATGGAGGGCACCGAGCAGGTCCGTCGCGAGGCGGCCGAACGGGTCGACCAGTTGATCGAGCGTTTTGGCCGCGAAGCCGAAGAGGAGGCCCGACGGCGAGCCGACGAGAGGCTGCGCGAAGAGGACGAGCGGATCCAGCGCGAAGCCGAGCGACGGGCCGAACTGGCTCGCAAGTCGGCCGAGGACGATGTCCAAGCGGCGGCCGACCGGGCCCGACAAGAGGCGCTCTCCGCTGCTTCAAGCACCGCCCCCGATTGGGAGCGTTCGGATAGCGCCGAAGGCGAAGGCGGTCCCGCTCCCCGGCGTCGTCGGGGCGGCCCCGGCTCCGGCGGCTACCGCACCTTCTGAGTTGGCCCCGCGTCTCACAGCCCGGCCCTGAGTTGACCGGCCCCACCCGCATGCGCGAAGTCAAGGTCAAGGACACGATGAGCGGGAATCTCCTCTCGCTCCCGACCGAAGGCGAGATCGGGATCTACGCCTGCGGCCCGACGGTCTACAGCCGCATCCACATCGGCAACGCAAGACCATTCGTGGTCTTCTCGCTACTCGCCCGCTTCTTGAAGAGCGAGGGCTACCCGGCGAAGCTGGCGATCAACGTCACCGACGTCAACGACAAGATTTACAAGGCTGCAGCCGAACGCGGCATTGCCTCCTCGGAACTCGCGGCGGAGATGACCGCCGCATACTTCGAGGACACCGGACGCCTCGGACTCGGCCGACCCGACGCCGAACCCCTGGCCACCGAGACGATCGGCCCGATCGTCGATCTGATCGCCACCCTGGTCGACGAGGGTCACGCATATGAATCCGGTGGTGATGTCTATTTCGCGGTCCGCAGTTTCGATGGCTACGGCAAGCTTTCGCACCGCCCGACCGAGGAGATGGAGCAGGGTGAAGGCGACGATGCCGGTTCGCTGAAGCGTGACCCCCTCGATTTCGCCCTGTGGAAGACGAAGAAGGAGGGCGAGGACACGGCGTGGGATTCCCCCTGGGGCCCGGGCCGGCCGGGCTGGCACATCGAGTGCTCGGCCATGGCCGAGGCGGAGCTGGGTCAGCCGTTCACGATCCACGGCGGCGGTTCCGACCTGGTCTTTCCGCATCACGAAAACGAGATCGCCCAATCGGAGGCCGCGCGCGGTAGGGAACTGGCCCGGATCTGGATGCATAACGGGATGATCGAAACCGGCTCGGAGAAAATGTCGAAGTCGGTCGGCAACATCTTCCAGCTCTCCGAGGCAATCGACCGCTTCGGAGCCGAGGCCGTGGTCGCCTACCTGATTTCCGGTCACTACCGGCAGCCGCTCGCCTTCGGCGAAGAGCCGCTGGAACAGGCCGCGGCGGGCAACGAACGGCTGCGGAACTTCCTGCGGGAGAACCCGCCGGGTGGCGAGCAGGGTGCCGACGCTGCTGCCGCCGCCGATCGTTTTCGTGACGCGTTGGCCGACGATTTCAACACGCCGCGAGCGATGCGGGAGGCCTTCGACCTGGTCCGGGCCGCCAACCAGCGCCCCGGTGACCCGGCCCTGGCGGGTGCCGGCACCGCTCTGGCCGGCATGCTCGACCTGGTCGGGCTGGGCGCGCTGGCCGAGAGCGGGAAGGAAGGCCCGGACGCCGCCGCCTTGGACTTGCTCGCGGCCAGAAACCAGGCTCGTGAGACCAAGGATTGGGATCGAGCAGACGAGATTCGCGATCAACTGGCCGAACTCGGCTGGGAGGTACGGGACGGCGCCGAAGGCGCCCGGCTGGTGCCTCGCGACTGATGAGCGGCCCGGGCTGAGATGGCGAACGAGATCATCTACGGTCGCAATCCAGTCGAGGAGGCCGAAAGGGGACGCCGAGGGGTGTTGCGGACCTGGAAGGCGCCCGAGACCTCAGATACCAAGCTGCTCGATCTCTGCGGCTCGAGTGATCACCAGGGGATCGTGGCCGAGGTCGAGCCTTACCCGTATGTGGCGGGCGAGGAGCTGCTGGAAGGTGAGAACGCGCTGGTGGTCGTCCTCGACCAGATCCAGGACCCACGCAACCTCGGCGCGGTCTGCCGATCGGCCGAGGCGGCCGGGGCGAGTGGGGTGGTGATCCCCGACCGCCGGGCGGCATCGGTAACCGCGGCCGCCGCAAAGGCCTCGGCCGGGGCTGTCGAGCACCTCAAGATCGCCCGGGTCCGCAACATCAGCGACTGGATCACCGAGGCCAAAGACGCGGGCTTCTGGATCTGGGGCGCCGACGGCCGGGCCGACCAGGCCCCATGGCAGGTCGACCTGACCGGCAAGACCGCGCTCGTGCTCGGCACCGAGGAGAAGGGACTGCGACCCCGGGTGGCCGATTCCTGCGACGGCCTGATCGCGATCCCGCAGGTCGGGCAGGTCGATTCGTTGAACGTCTCGGTTGCTGCCGCGGTCCTGATTTTCGAAGCGATCCGCCAGCGGTCCTGAGTCCCTCAGGACTTCCTTTCCGTGCAAGCCCGCTTGCATTTTTGGACGCATCGGGTTGACAGAACTCTGCGCGTGTGTAAACTAATCCCCAGATAAAGGGTGAACCTCGACTTGAGTGTGAGGTTCATCTGTCAGCAAGGGCGTCCAGGGGAGGTAAGTGGCGCCACAGGCCTTCTTCTAAAGGAGAATGTGCGGTGGCTACCCCAACCTCAATTTCCCAAAACCAAGCCGTTTCCGACGTTCCTGCTCGATCCTTCGGGACTGGGTCTAACCCTCGACTTGAGCCTAATGATGAGACCCTTGTGGCCTTCGCCAAGCGCGGCAAGAAGGACGCCGCGGACCGGCTGGTCCGTCGTTATCAGGGGTTCGTCCGACTCAAGGCCTCCTCCTACTTCCTGGTCGGCGGCGATTCCGACGACCTGATTCAGGAGGGTCTGCTCGGCCTCCACAAGGCGATCCGCGACTACCGCACCGACCGCGAATCGAGTTTCCGCAACTTCGCGGAGCTCTGCATCACCCGTCAGATCATCACCGCGGTCAAGACCGCGACCCGCAACAAGCATGTCCCTCTCAACCAGTACGTCTCTTTCGGGCAGTCCCCTGCTTCGAATTCCGAGTCGGAAACCACGATGGAGGAGATCCTGCCCGGACCGAGCGCTTTCGATCCGGTCAATCAGGCGATCTCCTCGGAAGAGCTGGCCTCCCTGGTCTCCTGCCTTCAGTCGACCCTTTCGGAAATGGAGAGCAGCGTGCTCGGTTACTACCTCGAGGATCGCTCCTACGAGGATGTCGCGGCCCTGCTGGGTTGCGAGACCAAGACCGTCGACAACGCCCTTCAGCGAGTCAAGCGCAAGGTCAGCAAGCACCTCGAGTCCCGCGACGTAGCGGTCTGACCCCTGAAAGCCAGGCCTGTCAGGCCGCCGATCCCGGCCGGACCGCACCCGACCGGGGCCCAAAGCCTGCCGGGCTGTCAGAATCCCGCCTCCTGCCCGGCTAGCTCAATTGGCTAGAGCACCTGTCTTGTAAACAGGAGGTTTCCGGTTCGACCCCGGAGCCGGGCTTTGGTTTGTCGATCCGAGACTCGGCGATACTGGGGGTATGGCTGTCAAGCGCATCATTCCCTACTTCGAGTCGTCGGATCTTGAGGCGACGCGGGCGTTCTACACCGAGGTACTCGGTCTCGAAGAAGGGGCGTACGGGGGTGGTTACGTCGGTTTCGGATCCGGTCAGGCTCAGGTCGTCTTCGGCCCAGACAACGAGATGCCGGTTCTGCCCGACATGGGTGTGGATCTCGGTTCGCGGGAAGCCGTCGACGCCGCATACGTAGAAGCGACCGGGGCCGGTCGCGAGGTGATCTACGGGCCGGTCGATGAGCCTTGGGGAGTCCACCGCTTCTTCGTCCGCGACCCCGACGGCATCGTCGTCAGCGTGCTCGCGCACGACTGACGACGATTGGATGGGAACTCCCGGCCGACCTGCCGCGCGTAACCTCACGCGTGCAGCGACGGACGGTAGGTGAGTTCCTGAATATCTCCGTCCAGGGTGCGGCTTTCGATCAGTTCGAGGTCGAAGTCTTCCGCGCCACCGAATATTGGCTGGGCACCGGTCCGGCCCGTGATCACCGGGTAGACCGTGACCCGGACGCGGTCGACGAGCCCGGCTGCCATCAACGCTCGGTTCATAGAGAGACTTCCGTGTGAGCAGATCGGCAGGTCGGACTCCTCCTTGAGGCGGGATACGACTTCGACGGCGTCACCGCTCAGCACGGTTGCGTCCAGCCCATCGATCGGCCGTTCCAGCGAGGTTGAGACCACGATCGTCGGCAGGTTCGTCATCTGGGTTACCCAAGGGTCCCGGACGTCGGAGTACTCGTCACTCGAGGCCAACATGCGGGCAAAAACGCGATACGTGTTGGCGCCGAAGACCATCCGCTGCTCTTCTTCGTACAGCGCGAGCCGGTGGTCGAGCAGTTCCGGGCCTTGCTTGCCCCAGTAACCGGTCCAGTCGCTGCCGCTGGCCACGGAGCCGAACCCGTCCAGGCTGGAAAAGACATCGAAGGTGTAGGTGGCGGTCATTTCATTCTCCTCGCTTCGGGCTGGAAGCCTCCTGTCGACTTCCTTTACCCCATAGACGAACGGGAACCAGCGAAATCGACATCCCCTAAATTTCTCAGCCCCACATCCGTGGATCCTGGGTCGGGTCCGCGTACCGAGGCGGATGGATCCACCGGGAGAGCCTCGAGCTTGTGGCAGCAGCTCCGGAGGTTCTATTGGAGGTCAGGATTCAGTCGACCAGCAGGCAGACGATGCTGACGGCCTTTTCTACGTCCGGGGTGTCTTCGGTCAAGGCGTCGTTGTAGATGAAGCCTTCGATGATTCGGATCATCGCGTAGCCGAGGTCGCCGGCCGAGGCGCGGAGTTGAATCGAGCCGCTCGCTTCTTCCTCGCGCAGGATCTCGGCGAAGCGTTCGACCACGGTCGACTGCACCAGGCTGCCGCGGGTCAGGACGAGCCGGAACGCGAGCTCGGTCTCGTTGCGGACGAAGCGCCGGTGCGGCTCGAAATTGACGATCGATTCGACGAAAGCCCGGGTGAAGAGCTCGATCCGTTCGAGACCTCGCTTGCCCTCGGCGGCCTCGCGTCCGATCCGGACCGCCTCCTCGCCGAAGAAACAGAGCACCTCGGAAAGCAATTGGTCCCGGGGGCCGGTCCAGCGGTAGAGCGTGGTCTTAGAAATACCCAGGTCCTGGGCCAGCTTCTCCATGTCCAGTCGCGGCCCGCGGACGAAGGCCCGAAGCGCGGCCCGGAAGGCGTCGGCCGGCGTCCCCGGGGGCCCACCGCCCCCCGCCGCTTCTTCCAAATGGGCGGCAAAGGCCTTCGAAGTGGAGGTGACGGCGGCTTCCATCGGATCGGACTCTACAAGGCGCTGTTACGTAAATGTGGAATCACACGGAAGTGTACGAATATGATATTTGTTCACTGGCGCACCGAAAATCCAGTGCGTCTACACACGATCGGACAGGAGAGAGTGGGATGAGAAAAAAGCTGATCGCGGCGGTTGCCGTGCTGACCGCAGTGATGCTCACGGGGATGGCCGGGACTTCCGCGGCCTCTGCGCACAGCAAGCCGCCCTTCTACCCGATCGACAAGAAGACGATCAAGGTTCCGTCGGACGTCCAGCCCTGGTTGCCGACATACACCCCGGATGGCAGGAACATCCTCTTCCAAAATCAGCTCGACGGCAGCACCTGGACGACCACGAAGGCAGGCAAGAAGACCTACTGCATCACCTGCGATTTCTCCGACCGGCCCGAGATCTTCGGGGGCTTCACGTATGCGTTCCCGGACAACAAACGCCTCTTCGTGAGCCACGAGCTCGGCAGCCTCGGGGGTGTCGACAGCGGACCGAACACCGACGCCTGGATCCTCGAATGCTCGCCCAGCATCTTCACCTGCCAGAGCCATCGGTACCTGCCGGTCGACATGTCTGACGACAAGGCCGGGGTGCCGCTGATCTCCAGCGCCGCACCTGGCACTTGGCGCCCGACGGAGTCCACCTCGGCTGGATGGACATCCGGCTGGACGGCACGATCATGATCGTCGGCAAAATCACCCGGCTCGACGACCGCTACAAGGTGGTCGATCAGAAAGCAGTCAACCCGTACCGGCCGACCTCACCAACCGATACCAATGCCGCGAACTGGGCCGGGGACAACCAACTCTGGGAGCTGAAGAGTTTCGCCGACGGCGGAGCTTCGATTCTCGCGGTCGGGGGCGGCGCCTACAACGTCGACCAGGTCAAGATCAACCTCGAGACCGGAAAGGAAACCCGGATCACCGCGAACCCCGATTGGGATGAGGACGGGGCAATTTCACCGGACGGTCGGATGGATGTTCTCTACTCGTGGCGGACCCGCCATCGGGTCGATGCGCTCGGTTGGATCCCGCAGATCGACTCGTTCGTCGAAATGCCGGTGGGCGCAGCGCTCTTGCCGTTTTATGTCTCCACCTGGCCCGGCTTCCAGTGCGATCTCTCACCCTGGCTGATTTCGTCGGCCGGTGACATGGGAGGGAAGCTGATCGGGCAGCCGCTCAACGTCTACCCGCAGAACAACCTGACTCCCGGCAACAACCTGTCCGGCAACCAGTTCTGGAGCCCGAACAGCCGGGACGTCCTGCTCCAGGAACGCACTCGGACCATTCCGGCGCCCACCCTCTCTGAACACGTCCGCCAGAAGGGACTGACCCCGAACCGGGTGGCGATCGCGCACATCGAGCGCCCGGCCGGCAAGAAGCTGAAGGTCGTCTCCTCGGATGTCGGGGGTTGGGCGATACCACCGACCCAGTACTTCCCTTCGGTCGGCTCGAACACCTCGGTCACGGTCAACGGCAAAGCCGGTGGCACCGCCGACTTGATCTACACCGGGAACCTGAAGGAAGGCAGCTGGTCATCCGAGTTCCACGACTACACCAAGGACGGCAAGACCTTCGTGAATGGCACGTATTACGCCAGCCGCACCAGCGAAGGGGTCTGGACGATCAAGGCAGACGTCACGGTTACCGGCCGGCACACCGGCAGCCTCAAGGCCGACATCAAGATCGAGGGCGGCGACCCGCTGCCGATCATGACCGGCGGAATGACCGCGATCTATGACGGCAAGAAGGCCCCGGCCCTGCCGAAACTGGGTGCTTGTTACAACAAGCTGCCCCAGAAGAGCAAGCTGACCGCGAAGCTCAAGCTAAAGCGGGCCGGCAAGCGGAAGACCGCGGTCACCGTGACCGTGACGGCCAACGTCTACGGAGACAAGCGGCCGGTCCAGAACGCCAAGGTCAAGCTGGCCGGCCGGACGGTCCGCACCAACAAGTACGGCAAGGCGAAGCTGAAGCTCCGCGGCCACGGCACCCGCAAGGCCGTGATCACCGCCGGCGACACCTTCGTCAAGACGACGAAAAAGGTGCGGCTCAAGGGGCACTGAGCCGACCCCCTGGTACCCGGTAGCGTGAGCGGGCCGGCCTTTCTGGGCCGGCCCGTTTCTTTGCACGCAGGAAGGGAATACGAAGTCAATGCCACCTGGTTACCTAATCACCGTCCTGATCATCGGCGCCTGCGTCCTCCTCCTGCTGACCCGGCCGCGTCGCCAGAGCCGGGTCGGGACCGTTTCCTACATTGCCGGAGGGCTGCTGATCAACGAGCAGCCGCATTGGTACGCGGCTCTGCTGGCCGTGATCACCGTGCTCGCCGTGGTTCAGGGTGAGATCACCTCGGCGGCAGGCTGGGTCGTCGTGGCCCTGGCCTGCGTGGTGGTCGCCGGGCTTTTCGTCCTCCTGGCCCGGATCTTTCCGAGTCGGGACGCGCTCAGAACGGCTGTCGCCCGGCTCGACGAGCACGCGGTTGACCGTCTGGCCGGAAAGCGCTCCCACCTCGGAGTCCTGCTGGCTCCGGTGCCGCTCGGCCGGGCGCTGGTCCGCCGGACCAGGAACATCGCCTACGGCCCGGCCGGTAAAGCGAACCGGCTTGACGTCTACCGTCCCCGGGACGAAGCCACGGGACCGACCCTGATCTACCTCCACGGCGGGCGGTTTCGCATGGGGGACAAGCAGCGGGAGTCCCAGCGGATGAAGTACCGGCTCGCGTGCCAGGGATGGGTGGTGATCAGCGCCAACTACCGGCTCAACCCGGAAGGCAAGTTCCCTGATTTCCTGATCGACCTGAAACGCGTGATCGCCTGGGCCCGCAGTGAGGGCCTCGCCTTCGGCGTTGACCCCGAACGGATATTCCTGGCCGGCTCCTCGGCCGGCGCCCATATCTCCGCGATGGCCGCGCTGACCCCGGGCCGCCCGGATCTCCAGCCCGGCTTTGAGGAAGTCGAGACCCCGGTGCAGGGCGTGATCGGCCTGTACGGCTACTACGGCCGGCTCAATGTTTCCGGCGAGGCCGCGCAGGCGATCCCATCCAGCCCGATCGACCTGGCTCACCCGGACGCGCCGCCCTTCCTGCTGATCGACGCCGGCCACGACAGCGTGATCGGCCCCGAGAGCACCAAGCAGCTGCTCGCGGCGCTCGAAACTGCCGGCAGCAAGGTTGCCCGGGCCGAGTTGCCGGGGGCCGAGCACACCTTCGACTTCCTCCGCTCGGTCCGCACCGAGAACACGATCGACGCGATCGAAGATTTTGCCACCTGGGCCCTCTCCGCTGAAAAGCCTGGCTGAACCCCGGTGGATTCTCCAGACCCGGGTTGTAACCGGGTCCGACGCTGCGTGTAGGAATCTCTTGTGACCCAAGAGCAGCTCGAGGCGTACCACGAGTACACACGCAAACATGGGGTAAACCGCGGGCTATATCTTCTTGCCCGGGTCATCCTGCAGCCGTTTTTTCTGATCTACCTGCGCCTTTCGCGGCAGGGGCGCAAGAACTCGCAGATCAAGGGGGCGACCATCGTCGCCGCCAACCACCGCAGTTTCCTCGACCCCTTCGTGATCGGCACCTGCCTGCCCTGGGGCAAGCCGATGAACTACGTGGCCAAGGTCGAGCTCTTCGAGAAGCGCTGGCAGGGTTTCCTGCTCTGCCGGGTCGGAGCCTTCCCGATCCGGCGCGGGGAAGCCGACGAGCTGGCGATCGAAACCGCCGAGCTCGTGCTGGCGCGGGGCGGGACGATCTGCATCTTCCCCGAGGGAACCCGGATCCGCAAGGGCTCGCTCGGCAAGCCGAAGCGAGGGGTCGGGCGGCTCGCGCTGCGCAGCGGCGCCCCGGTGGTGCCGGTCGCGGTGACCGGGTCCGAGGATGTCCGGCGCGGCTGGAGCATCAGGCCGCGCAAGGTCGACATCCGGGTCGGACGGCCGATGTCGTTC
>Ga0182792_1001061_pt1 | contig 23780 bp, 26 predicted proteins | sample Passage237B_FD_130497 | JGI IMG/M metagenome (GOLD analysis project Ga0182792, IMG submission 130497) | Cellulose adapted compost microbial communities from Newby Island Compost Facility, Milpitas, CA, USA - Passage2 37B (version 2) (version 2) ...
ACCCCGACCCGCGCCGCCGGCCGGCCGACGCCGCGGCCCTCCTCGCCCGCCTCCGGGGCGCGCTCGGGCCCGGCGAGCGGGTCGAGCTACCCGGCCCCGCGCCCCGCCGGCCCGCCACCGCCCCGGTCACCGACCACCGGACGATGCCCGTCGGCCCCCACCTCGCGCCCCCGAGCCCCGGTCGAGCGTCGCCCCACCGCCGCCCGGCCGCCGCGGCGCTCGCCGGCCTCCGCCGCCTCACCGCCCGGGCCGACGGGTGACGGTCGACCTCGGTGGCGGGGCCGGCTCGCGGTGGGGCCGGGGTAGCCTCGGTCGCCATGGCCGACCAGGCACACTTCGCCGAGCAGGCGATGCCGCTCATGGACTCGCTGTACTCCGGCGCGCTCCGCATGACCCGCAACCCGGCGGATGCGGACGACCTCGTGCAGGAGACCTACCTGCGGGCCTACCGGGGCTTCGGCGGCTTCCAGGAGGGCACCAACCTCAAGGCGTGGATGTTCCGCATCCTCACCAACACGTACATCAACATGTACCGGGCCAAGCAGCGGCGCCCCCAGGAATCCGAGCTGGACGAGGTGGAGGACCTGTACCTCTACCGGCGCCTCGGGGGCCTGGAGTCCGCCACGCTCAGCCGCAGCGCCGAGGACGAGCTGATGGACACCTTCAGCGAGGCCGAGGTGAAGGCCGCGGTGGAGGCCCTCCCCGAGAACTTCCGCATGGCCGTCCTGCTCGCGGACGTCGAGGGCTTCTCCTACAAGGAGATCGCCGAGATCCTCGACATCCCGATCGGCACGGTGATGAGCCGGCTGCACCGTGGAAGAAAGGCGTTGCAGAAGGCGTTGTACGACTACGCCGTGGGCCACGGCCTCGCCGACCGGCCCGAGGACCCCGGCGATGCCGAGGTTGACGACGCACCCGACGCATCAGGAACCGACCCGGTCACCGCGGCCGCGGCCGACCGTTGACCAGGACAGCACCCATGGACGACTGCAGCGAGACCCTCCGAGAGCTCTACGGCTACCTCGACGGCGAGCTCACCGACGAGGGTCGCGCCCACATCCGGGCGCACCTGGACGACTGCTCGCCCTGCCTGGCGACCTTCGACTTCCAGGCCGAGCTGCGGATGGTGATCCGCAACCGCTGCGTCGACAAGGTGCCCGACGCGCTCCGCGACCGCATCGCCCAGGCCATCGAGGACGAGGCGTAGCCGGCCGGAAGGCCAGGTCGGCGCCCCGACGGCGGCGGGTGGCGGGCCGAGTGGAAGCGGAGGCGGTCGACCCCTCTAGGATCGGTCCCATGCTGTTCGCGAAGATCTGGACGTTCTGGATCGCCGTTCCCCTCGTGGCCGGCGCCGTGCTGTTCGGCCTGGCCACCATCGGTGGTTACCTGGCCAAGGTGGTCCGTCCGAAGTACCCGCCGCGCGGCCAGCGAAGCTGACCCGATGGCGGTCGTCGACTGGGGGCTCGCGCAGAGCGTTGCGGTGCGCGCCGCCGGTCGGGATCCCTTCGCCGACTCGTACCACTACGGCTCGCTCGGCGACGACTTCGCGGAGCTGACCGCCCTCGCCGAGGAGCAGGTGGCCGACGCCACCGGGCTGCGCTCCACCGCGGGGGCCGCCCGAGCCCGCGTCACCGACCGGGCCGGCTGGATCCGGGCCAACATCGCCTCGTTCCAACGGCTGCTCCGCCCCATCACCGATCGGCTGGAGACCACCGTCTCCGGGCCGCTCGCCCCGATCACCAGCCGGGTGGCGGGCGCCGAGGTCGGCGTGGTGCTCGGCTGGATGTCCCAGCGGGTGCTGGGCCAGTACGACCTGCTCGTGATCGAGGACGAGGACCCCGAGGACCAGGACCTCGTCTACTTCGTCGGCCCCAACGTGCTCGCGCTGGAGAAGCGGTTCGCGTTCCCGCCCCGGGAGTTCCGCCACTGGCTCGCGCTCCACGAGGTCACCCACCGGGCCCAGTTCACCGGCATCCCCTGGATGCGCGAGCACTTCCTCGGGCTCGTGCAGGCCACCGTCGGCGCCGTCGACCCGGACCCCAAGCGGTTCCTCGACGCGGTCGGCCGGCTGGCGAAGGACATCCGGGGCGGCCGGAACCCGCTCGATGACGGCGGGGTCGTGGCCATCTTCGCCACCGACGAGCAGCGGGCCGTGCTCGACCAGGTGGCCGGCCTCATGAGCCTCCTGGAGGGCCACGGCGACGTGACGATGGACCGGGCCGGGGCCGACCAGATCCCCAACGCCGATCGCTTCGGGCAGGTGCTGCGCCAGCGCCGCCAGCAGGCCAACGCGGGCGCCAAGCTCCTCCAGAAGCTGCTGGGGCTCGACGCCAAGCTCAAGCAGTACGCCCAGGGCGAGGCGTTCATCGAGCGGGTGGAGGCCGAGGGCGGCACCGAGCTGCTCGACCGGGCCTGGGTCGAGCCCGCCAACCTGCCGACCATCGCCGAGATCCGGGACCCCGAGGCGTGGATCGCCCGGATCAGCCCGACCGTCGCCGCCTGAGCCCGGGCGTCGACCCCACGCCCGAGCCCGGCCCGCCCCCCGAGGTCGCGGCACCGCTCCGGGACGACCCGGTGGTCGCCGGGCTGCTCGGCGCCTGCACGTTCCCCGCTCCGGGCGCCGCGGTGGCCTGCGGGGTGTCGGGCGGTGCCGACTCGCTGAGCCTGCTCGTGTTGGCCGCGGCCGCCGGGCTGGCGGTCACCGCCGTGCACGTCGACCACGGGCTCCGGGCGGGCTCGGCGGCCGAGGCGGAGGTGGTGCGGGCCGCCGCCGAGCGGTTCGGCGCCGGCTTCCGCGCCGAACGGGTGGCGGTGGCGCCCGGCCCCAACCTGGAGGCTCGGGCCCGCACCGCCCGCCACGCCGCGCTGCCGCCGGGGGCGCTGCTCGGCCACACCGCGGACGACCGGGCCGAGACCCTGCTGCTCAACCTGCTGCGCGGCGCCGGCCCCACCGGCCTCGCCGCGCTCGGCCCCTCGCCCCGCCGGCCGATCCTCGCCCTGCGACGGCGCGACACCGAGGGGCTGTGCCGCCACCTCGGCCTGGTGCCGGTGGACGACCCGTCCAACCGCGACCCGGCGTTCCGGCGCAACCGGGTGCGCCACGAGCTGCTGCCGCTGCTCGCGGCGATCGCCGAGCGCGACCCGGTGCCGCTGCTCGTCCGCCAGGGCGACCTGTTCGCCGACCTCGACCGGGACCTCGACGGCCTCGCCGGTGCCCTCGACCCGGCGAGCGCGGCCGCGCTGCGCGACGCGCCGACCTCGGTGGCCCGCGCCGCGCTGCGCCGCTGGTTCCGCGAGGCCGGGGTGAACGGCGGCTACGCGCCCACCGCGGCCGCGATCGAGCGCGTCCTCGCCGTCGCCCGCCACGAGGTCCGCGCCACCGAGGTCGACGGCGGCTGGCGCATCACCCGCCGCGGTGGCCGCCTCACCCTCCACCCGCCCGACCCGCCGGCCTGACCGCTCAGCGCGGTCGAGCGCGGTTCGGGTGGCGGTGGCGGGCGTGGCAGGATGCGACCCATGCCCGACACGGCCCCCGACGCCGGTTCCCCGCAGCCCGACCCCCACCTGGGGGCGGTGATCGTCGGCGAGGACGAGCTGCGCGACCGCATCGCCGCCCTCGGCGCGCAGATCGGCGCCGACTACGCCGGGCGGCGCCCCCTGCTCGTGGGCGTGCTGAAGGGCGCCTTCGTGTTCATGGCCGACCTGGCCCGGGCCATCGACCTGCCGGTCGAGTTCGACTTCATGGCCGTCGCCTCCTACGGCAACGCCACCAAGTCGAGCGGCGTGGTCCGCATCGTCAAGGACCTCGACATCGACCTGAGCGGCCGCGACGTCATCATCGTCGAGGACATCATCGACAGCGGCCTCACCCTGGCGTACCTGCGCAAGAACCTGCTGGCCCGCAACCCCGCCAGCGTCGAGGTGTGCGCGCTGCTGGTGCGCGAGGGCCTCCAGAAGACCGACCTCGACCTGCGCTACGTGGGCTTCGAGATCCCCCCGGAGTTCGTGGTCGGCTACGGCCTCGACGTGCGGGAGCAGTACCGCAACCTGCCTTACATCGCCGGCTACATCGAGCACCCATGACGAACGACACGAGCGAGTCGCCGGCCGAGGCGGTGGACCAGCCGCGGATCGAGGCCGCGGTCCGGGAGATCCTGGCCGCCATCGGGGAGGACCCCGACCGCGAGGGCCTCCTCGACACGCCGGCCCGGGTGGCCCGCATGTACGCCGAGATCTGCTCGGGCCTGCACGAGGACCCCACCCGGCACCTGCGCACCAGCTTCGAGGCCGACCACGACGAGATGGTGATGGTGCGCGACATCCCGCTCTACTCCCTCTGCGAGCACCACCTGGCGCCGTTCATCGGCACCGCGCACGTGGCCTACATCCCCAACGACGACGGCCGGGTGATCGGCCTGTCGAAGTTCGCCCGGCTGATCGACGGCTTCGCCCGACGCCCGCAGGTGCAGGAGCGTCTCACCAGCCAGGTGGCCGACGCGCTCCAGGCCAGCCTCGACCCGAAGGGCGTCATGGTGGTCATGGAGGCCGAGCACCTGTGCATGTCCATGCGGGGCGTGCGCAAGGCGGGCTCCAGCACCGTCACCTCGGCGGTGCGCGGCCTGTTCCGGGCGAGCGTGGCCACCCGGGAAGAGGCCATGCGCTTCATCACCGGCCGCTGAGCACGGCCGGCGCCGCCCCCGACCGGCCGCCGGGCCCGCGGGCCGGCGACCCCCTCGGCACGACCCGCGCCGCCGCCCCGACGGGGTGGTGACGGCGGTCACGGTCGGATTTGACGTGCTCGGTAGCCTGGCTGGCCGTGCTGCGTCCTCTGGTCATGGGCATCGTGAACGTGACGCCCGACTCCTTCTCGGACGGCGGGCGACATGACCGACCCGGCGCGGCCGTGGCGCACGCCCGCACGCTCATCGCCGAGGGCGCGGACGTGGTCGACGTGGGCGGCGAGTCGAGCCGGCCGGGCGCCGCCGCGGTCGACGTCGACACCGAGCTGGCCCGCGTCCTCCCCGTGATCGAGGCCCTCGCCGGGTCGCTCGCCCTGGGCGACGGCCCGCCGGTGCGCATCTCGGTCGACACCGCGAAGCCCGACGTCGCCCGGGCTGCGGTGGCCGCCGGCGCCTCGCTCGTCAACGACATCACCGCCTCGCTCGCCCCCGTGGCCGCCGAGACCGGCGCCGGCTGGATCGCCATGCACATGCGGGGCGAGCCCCGCACCATGCAGCACCGGCCCCGCTACGACGACGTGGTCGCCGAGGTGCTCGACCACCTGCGCGGCCGGGCCGAGGCCGCCGAGGCCCTCGGGGTCCGCGAGGTGTGGATCGACCCGGGCATCGGCTTCGGCAAGACCGCCGGGCACAACTGGACCCTGCTGGCCGCGCTCGACCGCTTCGTCGGCGCGGGCTGGCCCGTCGCCGTCGGCACGAGCCGCAAGGCGTTCCTCGGCGCGCTCACCGCCGCCGCGGACGGCGCCGCCGAGCCGGCCCCGACGGACGACCGCCTGGAGGCGTCGGTCGCGACCGCGCTCCACGCCGCCCGGTGCGGCGCCCGGCTGGTGCGGGTGCACGACGTGGCCGCGACCGTCGCCGCGCTCGACGCCGCCGGTTTCGGAGCCGCCGCGTGAGCCGGCGCACCGGCGGGCAGCAGACCGATCAGATCGACCCGGGCGGCGGGTGCCCGACCGAGCCGGCCGCCGGGCGGGGCGGCGGCCGAACGACCACGATGACGACCACGCACAAGGAGAAGACGACGTGGCGGTGAAGGGCAAGTGGGCTCAGGGCATCGAGCCCCGCAACTTCCGATGGGTGATGAAGGGCCAGCTCGCCGTGTGCGAGCGCCCCGGCGGCTACGGCAAGAACCACCGGCGCGTGCGTCGACAGGAGGAGATCATCTGGGTGCGCGAGCAGGGCTTCGCGCCGGTGATCTCGATCATCCCGTCGCCCGCCAACCTCCACAACTACGACGAGCTGGGGGTCGTGTGGCAGCACCGCCCCTTCGGCAACCACGACGACGTGGCCCCGTACCTGCTCGCCTTCTACCCGGAGCTGGCCAACCTGCTCGCGGCCAAGAAGCAGGTGCTGATCCACGGCGAGGAACTGGGCGACAAGATCTCCGGCATCGTCGCCGGCTACCTGGTCTGGACCGGCCTCATCCCCACCGGCCCCGAGGCGATCACCTTCACGGAACGCCTGCTGCACCGCCAGCTCGGGCCGGTCGGCCGGGAGATGGTGGCCGTGGCCCTCACGCTCCCCAAGCGGGTGGGCTGAGGTGCCCGACCCCACCGCCTCCCCCCGGCCCCCCGCACCCCCGCCCCCGCCGGGCGCGCCCGGGCCGCTCGACGTGATCGAGCTGCGTGGGCTCCGCCTCGTGGGCATCTGCGGCGCGCTCCCCGAGGAGCGCGAGCGGGCCCAGCCGCTGGAGGTCGACCTCGACGTCCACGCGGACCTCTCCCCATCCGGCCGCAGCGACGTGCTCGGCGACACCGTCGACTACGGCGCCCTCTGCGACGCCGTGGCCGCCCACGTGGCCGCGGGCGAGCCGCAGCTCCTGGAGCACCTGGCCGAGGGTCTCGCGGCCGCCGTCCTCGACCTCGACCCGCACATCGACGCCGTCACCGTCGCGGTCCGCAAGCTCCGCCCGCCGGTGCCCCACCAGCTCGCCACCTCCGGGGTGCGGATCACCCGCCGCCGATGAGCGCCGGGGAGCCGGCTCCCGAGCCGGCGAGCCGCAGCCGCCGCGCCTACCTCGGCATGGGGTCCAACCTCGGGGACCGCCGGGCGTACCTGCGCGAGGCGCTGGAGACCCTCGGCCCGATCGTCCGCACCGTCTCCCCGGTGTACGAGACCGCACCGGTCGGGGGGCCCGCCCAGGACCGCTTCCTGAACCTGGTGGTGGAGGTCGAGACCGACCTGAGCCCGCGCGAGCTGCTGGCGGTCTGCCACCGGCTGGAGTCCGGCGCGAACCGGGTCCGCATCGAGCGCTGGGGCCCCCGCACCCTGGACGTCGACATCCTCTGGATCGACGGCGTCACCGTGGACGAACCCGACCTGGAGATCCCGCACCCCCGCATGACCGAGCGCCGCTTCGTGCTGCGCCCGCTCGCCGACATCGCCCCCGAGCTGGTGGACCCGCAGGACCTGGAGCAGTCCCAGGGCCAGGTCGTCCAGGTCGACCCGCTGGACTAGGCGCATGACCCTGCCCGTGCGGTTCCGGATCGTGGGCCCCGGCCGGGCGGGGGAATCCCTCGGCCGGGCGCTCGCCCGGGCCGGCTGGGCGCGCCACGGCGACCTCCGCCGCGGCGACGACCCCGCCGGCGCGTGCCGCGGCGTCGACCTCGTGGTGCTCGCGACCCCCGACGCCGCGATCGCCGAGGTGGCCGCCGCCGTCGAGCCCGACCCGACCACGGTCGTCGCCCACCTCGCCGGCAGCCTCGGTCTCGACGTGCTCGCCACCCACCCCAGGCCGGCCGCGCTCCACCCGCTCGTCTCCCTCCCGTCGCCGGATCTGGGTGCCACCCGGCTCGCCGCCGGCGCCTGGTTCGCGGTGGCGGGCGACCCGCTCGTGCAGCGGGCCGCCGACGACCTCGGCGGCCGCTGGTTCGAGGTGGCCGACGTGGACCGGGCGACCTACCACGCCGCCGCGGCCGTGGCCTCCAACCACCTCGTCGCCCTGCTCGGCCAGGTCGAGCGGCTGGCGTCGGGCATCGGGGTGCCGCCCGAGGCGTACCTGGACCTCGCCCGGGCCTCGCTCGACAACGTGGCCGCGCTCGGCCCTGCCGCCGCGCTCACCGGCCCGGTCGCCCGGGGCGACTGGGCGACCGTCGCCCGCCACCTCGACGCGCTGCCCGCCGACGAGCGCCCCGCCTACCTCGCCCTCGCCGAGGCCGCCGCCCGCCTCGCCGGCCGCACGCTCCCCGCCGTCCTGCTGCCCTGACCGTGGCGGTGGCGTCGCTGGTCCGGCGGCCGTCGGCCGCTCCGTAACCTCGGGGCATGGTCCAGCTCCACGACACCATCGCCGGGTTCCGCGCCGCGCTCGACGAGGCCCGGCGGGACGGCCGGACCGTCGGGTTCGTGCCCACGATGGGCTACCTGCACGACGGCCACGCCTCCCTGCTGTCGGCCGCGGCGGCGGACTGCGACGTGGTGGCGGCGAGCATCTTCGTCAACCCGCTCCAGTTCGCGGCGAACGAGGACCTGTCCACCTACCCCCGCGACCTCGACCGGGACCTCGCGATCTGCGAGTCCCGGGGCGTCACCCACGTGCTGCACCCGAGCGTGGACGAGATGTACCCGGGCGGCCCGGTGCTCACCACCGTCACGGTGGCCGAGATCACCCGCCGTTTCGAGGGCGCCGCCCGCCCGGAGCACTTCGCCGGGGTCGCGACGGTCGTCGCCAAGCTGTTCTCGATCCTCGGCCCCGGCCGGGCCTACTTCGGGGAGAAGGACTACCAGCAGCTCGCGGTGGTCCGCCGCATGGCGGCCGACCTCTCCCTGCCGGTCGAGGTCGTCGGCTGCCCGACCGTCCGCGAGCCCGACGGCCTCGCCATGTCGAGCCGCAACGTCTACCTGGACGACGCCCAGCGGGCTGCGGCCCCGGTCCTGCACCACGCGCTGCTCGCGGCCCGGGACCTCGCCGTCGGCGGCGACCCCGACCGCCCCGGCGAGCCGGTGAGCGCGGACCGGGTCCGGGCCCACCTGGCCGAGCCGATCGAGGCCGAGCCCCTGGCCCGGCTCGACTACGCCGAGCTGGTCGACGCCGACACCCTCGAACCCGCCACCGCCGTCGGCGGCCGCCAGCGCCTCCTCGTCGCGGCCCGCTTCGGCCGCACCCGCCTCCTCGACAACGTCGCCGTCCCGTAGCCGGTGCCGCGCCGGCTGCTCCACCGGTCGCGCTCGGCCGGTCGTGCCCGACGGTCGGGGGAGCGTCGTGCCGCGACCTGCGGTGACCTGCGACGACGCCGTCGACAGGCCCTGACCGCGCCGAGTCGGCTGGCACCCCCGTGACCGGGGTCACGGGGGTGGGCGGAACATCGATTGGGGCCGCGGGGGTTCTCGTTGGAAGAATGAGGGTGTTCCTCACCGGGGGCGACCGGGCGACCGGCGTCCACCACGAAAGGACGTCTGCCGATGCGCCGACGCATGATGAAGAGCAAGATCCACCGCGCCACGGTGACCGACGCCGACCTGCACTACGTCGGCTCCGTCACCGTCGACCGGGACCTCATGGACGCCGCGAACCTGCTGGAGTTCGAGCAGGTCGCCATCGTGGACATCGACAACGGTGCCCGGCTGGAGACCTACGTCATCGAGGGCGAGCGGGGCTCCGGCGACATCTGCCTGAACGGCGCCGCGGCCCGCCTCGTGGCCCCCGGCGACAAGGTGATCCTCATCAGCTACGCCGACTACGACGAGGCCGAGCTGGCGGACTACGAGCCGACCGTCGTGCACGTGGACACCGCCAACGCGATCGTGGACGAGGCCACCGCCACCGCGCTCGCCGCCCTGCACGCCCCGGCCCCCCGCCGCTACGTCGAGGTCGCCCACACCGCCTCCTGAGCCCACCCCCGCCGAACGTGGCACGGAAACGCCGCACCCGTGCGGCAGAACCGTGCCAAGTTCGGGTGAGCCCCCGTGGGCCGCGTCGAACGTGGCACGGGAACGGGGCGCCGGTGCGGCAGTTCCGTGCCAAGTTCGGGGGAGAGGGGTCGCGTCGCCGGGGGTGGTGCCGGTCCGGCAGACTGCGCCGATGGCCGAGACCGAACTGGACCTGCTCGTGCTGGGCTCCGGCGTCGCCGGGCTCTCCGCCGCGGTCCGCGCCGCCGAGACCCACCGGATGCGCGTCGGGGTGCTGACCAAGGGCGAGCTGCCCCAGTCGACCACCCGCTGGGCCCAGGGCGGCGTGGCCGCGGTGCTCGGCGGCGACCCCGACAGCACTGACCTGCACCTGGCCGACACCCTCGCCGCCGGCGCCGGGCTCTGCGACCCCGAGGCCGTGCGGGTGCTCGTGGACGAGGGGCCCTCCCGGGTGAACGAGCTGATCGCCCTCGGCGCGATCTTCGACCGCGACGCCCGGGGCGAGCTGGAGCTGGCCCGCGAGGGCGGCCACAGCCTCCCCCGCATCGTCCACGCCGGCGGGTCCGCCACCGGTGCCGAGGTGGAGCGGGCGCTCGTGGCCGCCGTCCAGCGCACCGCCGCGGTGGTCCACGAGCACGCGTTCGCCCTGGACCTGGTGGTCGAGGGCGGCCGGTGCTGCGGCGTGACCGCCCGCTTCGCGGACGGCACCGTCGCCGAGGTCCGCGCCGCCAACGTGCTCGTGACCACCGGGGGCGCCGGCCAGCTCTTCGCCGTCACCACCAACCCGGTCGAGGCCACCGGCGACGGCATCGCGATGGCGCTGCGGGCCGGGGTGGCGGTGGCCGACGTGGAGTTCATCCAGTTCCACCCGACGGCGCTGTCGGTCGAGGCGATGCCGCGGCCGCTGCTCACCGAGGCGCTGCGGGGCCACGGGGCGCTGCTGCGCGACACCACCGGCGAGCGGTTCGTCGACGAGATGCTGCCCCGCGACCAGGTGTCGAAGGCCGAGACCTGGCGGATGCAGGAGCTGGGCGCCGACCACGTGTTCCTCGACGCGACCGGCCTCGACCACTTCGACCAGCGCTTCCCGAACATCGCCGCCGACCTCGCCGCCGTCGGCCTCGACCCGGCGACCGACTGGCTGCCCGTCGCCCCCGCCGCGCACTACACCTGCGGCGGCATCGTGACCGACCTGGCCGGCGCCACCTCGCTGCCGGGCCTGTGGGCCGCGGGCGAGGCGTCATGCTCCGGGGTCCACGGCGCCAACCGGCTCGCCTCCAACTCGCTGCTGGAGGGCATGGTCTTCGGCCCGCGGGCGGTCGAGGCCATCGAGGCCGGCGTCGCCGGGCCCGAGCCCACCGGCGCCATGCGCGCGGTGCTCGGCCTCGACCCCGACCGTCCCGACGTGGTGCCGCCCGGGGTCATCGGCGGCCGCTTCCTGCGCCTGCCGGCCCTGCCCCCCGCCGTCGGCGCCCCCGAGGGCCCGGGCGACCCCGGCCCCGACCCGTCGTCGCCGCCCTCCGCCACCGCCACCGCCACCTCGCCCTCGGTTTCGCCCTCGGCCTCGCCGTCGACCTCGGCCGACGGCCCCGACGCAGCGGCCTCGGCCCGGCGGCACCTCCAGCGGGTGCTCACCGACAACGCCGGGGTGCTGCGCGACGCCGAGCGCCTCGCCACCGCGGCCCGGGCCGTCGAGGAGGTGCTGGCCGCCACCGCCACCGGCGACGTGGCCGACTGCGAGCTGCGCAACCTCGCCACCGTCGGCGCCGCGATGGTCGCCGCCGCCACCCGCCGCACCGAGAGCCGGGGCGCGCACACCCGCGACGACTTCCCCGACCTCGACCCGGCGCTCGCGCACCGCAACGTGTTCGCCTGAGCCCCGTCGCCGCGCGTCGCGCCTCGGGGCGGCGGTGGTCGTACGATCTGCGGCGATGAGCGACACCGGCACGACCCCTCCCAACTGGTACCCCGACCCGATGGGTCGCCACGAGTACCGCTGGTACGACGGCAACCAGTGGACCGACCAGGTCAGCAGCAACGGCAAGCAGTCGGTCGACCCGGTGCAGGCACCGGGCGCCGTCCCCGCCGCCGACATCTCCCGCGAGCGCTTCGACAAGAGCCTCGCCCGCGCCGGCGTCGACGGCGGCGGCCCCCAGGGCGGCGGCACGCTGTTCACCGAGCCGATCCTGGTGGTCAGCCAGAAGGCCAAGGTCATCGAGGTCAACAACGAGTACGCCATCCTGAACCAGAACGGCCAGCAGGTGGGCGCCGTCCGGCAGGTGGGCCAGAGCACCGCGAAGAAGGTGCTGCGGGTGCTCACGAGCGTCGACCAGTTCATGACCCACAAGCTCCAGGTGGTCGACGCCCACGGCACGGTCCAGCTCCAGCTCACCCGGCCCGCCAAGGTCATGAAGTCCAGGATCATCGTCCAGGACGGCGCCGGCAACGAGGTCGGCCAGATCGCCCAGGAGAACATGATCGGCAAGATCCGCTTCGCCCTGGTGTCGAACGGCCAGCAGATCGGCTCCATCAACGCCGAGAACTGGCGGGCCTGGAACTTCTCGATCCGCGACCAGCAGGAGGAGGTCGCCCGGATCACCAAGACCTTCGCCGGCCTCGCCCGGGCCATGTTCACCGCGGCCGACAACTACGTGGTGCAGATCCACCGGCCGCTCGAGGGACCGCTCCAGGCGCTCGTGGTGGCCGCCGCGGTGAGCGTCGACACCGCGCTGAAGCAGGACAACCGCGGCTTCAACTGACCGGGCGCCCGCCGCAGCCGGCCGGCGACGGGCCGGGACGGGGGCGCGGCGTAGGGTTCGGACGTGTCGCTCCTCGATCCGCCGCCCGGCGTGGTGGGGCCCCTCGTGGCCGCCGCCCTCGCCGAAGACCTGACCCCCCTCGGGGACCTGTCCGCCGCGCTCCTGCCGCCCGAGGCCCGGGCCGAGGCCCGCTTCGTCAACCGCGAGCCGGGGGTGCTGGCGGGGCGGGCGTGCGTGGACGAGACGTTCCGGCAGGTCGACCCGTCGATCGAGGTCACCTGGCACGTGGCCGACGGCGACGTGCTCGACGGGCGCACCGTCCTCGCCGAGGTCCGCGGGCCGCTGGCGTCGGTGCTCACCGGCGAGCGGACCGCCCTCAACTTCCTCGGCCACCTGAGCGGCATCGCCACCCGCACCCGGGCCTTCGTGGACGCCGCCGCGCCCCTGCGGGTGTGGGACACCCGCAAGACCGTCCCCGGGCTGCGCGCGCTCCAGAAGGCCGCGGTGCGCGCCGGCGGCGCCCGCAACCACCGGGGCAACCTGAGCGACTGGGTGATGTTCAAGGACAACCACCTCACCGCGCTCGGCATCGGCGAGGCCGTCCGCCGGGCGCGCGACACCTGGCCCGGCCGCACCGTCCACGTCGAGTGCGACCGGCTGGAACAGCTCCTGGAGGCGCTGGACGCGGGCGCGGACGCCGTGCTGCTCGACAACATGACCCCCGACCAGGTCCGCGGGTGCGTGGCCGCGGCCGACCGCCACGCCGCCGAGCACGGCACCCGCCGGGCGCTGCTGGAGGTGTCGGGCGGCATCACCCTCGACACCATCGGGGGCTACGCCGACACCGGCGCGGACGTGGTGTCCAGCGGCTCGCTGACCAACTCGGTGCAGGTGCTCGACATCGGCCTCGACATCGACGTCCGCTGATGCTGCTCGCCATCGACGTCGGCAACACGCAGACGGTCATCGGCCTCTTCGCGCTGGACGACGAGCCCGACGGCAACCGGGCCGACGGCCGCAGCTTCACCAGCGGGCTGGTGGACCACTGGCGCATCGCGACGATGTCCGAGCGGACCTCCGACGAGCTGGTCCTCGTGGTGCAGGAGTTCCTCGGCTTCCACGGCTACGCGTTCGACGAGGACGTCACCGGCGTCGCGGTCTCGTCGGTCGTGCCCCGCAGCACCGCCGCGTTCCGGGAGATGGTCGACCGCTACTTCGGCTTCGCCCCCGTCGTCATCGAGCCCGGGGTGCGGACCGGGATGCCGATCCTCACCGAGAACCCGCGCGAGGTCGGCTCGGACCGCATCGCCAACGCCGTCGCCGCGCTGGCCGAGTTCGGCGGGCCCTGCATCGTCATCGACTTCGGGACCGCCACCACCTTCGACGCGCTCTCGGGTCGCGGCGAGTACCTGGGCGGGGTCATCGCCCCCGGCCTCGACATCAGCCTCGACGCCCTCTACACCCGGGCCGCGGCCCTGCGGCGGGTGGAGCTGCAGGAGCCCCGCGGCGCCATCGGCCGCACCACCGTGCAGTCCATCCAGGCCGGGGCGATCTACGGCACCGCCGGCCTGGTCGACGGCATCTGCGGCCGCATCCGCGCCGAGCTGGGCGATCCCACCGTGGTGGCCACCGGCGGGCTCGCGCCGCTCATCGCTCCCTACACGCAGAGCATCCAGCACGTGGAGCCGTGGCTGACCCTCCACGGCCTCCGGGTGGTGTTCGAGCGCAACCGCTGACGCCGGGCTCGCGCTGGGCGGGCCGGGCCGGCGGGCTGCCGCCCGGGGGCCGGGCGGATCAGCCGGTGTAGGCGGGGGCGGCCCGGCGGGCGACGGCGGCCGGCGCGGTCCCCACCCCGGTGCCCGCGGCGCGGACCGCGCCGGTGGCGGTCGGGCCGGTGGTCGAGGGGCCCGCGGCGGTGGGGCAGGGCGGGAGCGCGCCGAGGAGCGGGATCGTGAGGTCGGGGGTCGCCGGGCGCTCGCCGCCGGGGCCGGCCGGCGCGACCGCCACCACCATCACGAGCGGCTCGCGGGGGATCGGCCGGCCCTCGCACCAGCCGACGGCGTGGCCGAGCGCGGTGTTGCCGGCGAGCGTCGAGCCCCGCTCGCCGTGCACCCACCGGTACGGGTACGGGTTGCCGGCGATGGCCGACGCGTTGGCCCGCAGCACGGTGCCGGTCACCGGCCGGTGCAGGACGGCGGTGCGGTGTGGCGTCCCCACGATCACCGCGTGGTGGTCCGGCGACGACGCCTCGAACGTGTTGGCCTCCACCAGCGTGTCGTCGTCCTCGACCCGCACGCCGTAGGTGACGTCGCGGAAGCGGTTGGCGACGATGCGGTTGCCCACCGCCCGGTCGAGGGTGACCGAGGTGATGCCGTCCACGAGGTAGGGCTCGTCGCTGCACTCCATCGCGGCGGTGCTCTCGCCCATGCGCGAGCCCACCCAGACGCCGTTGCGGCCGCCGACGAAGGTGTTCGCCTCGATGCGGTTGCCGTCGGCCCCGTAGCGGCGCTCGAACCACGACCCCGGCCGGCTGCGGTGGTACTCGCCGCAGTTCTCGTAGAGGAAGATGCCGCCCGCGGCGTTGTCCACGAAGCGGTTGCCGGTGACCACGTTGTCGCGGGAGCCGTCGATCGACAGGCCCTCGCGGCCGGTGCCCCAGTACCAGAACGTCACCCCGCCGAGGACCGTCGTCTGCCCGCCGGGCCCGTTCTCGGTGCCGCCGTTGCCGACGATCTCGTTGTCGACCACGGCGTTGTCGCGGGAGCCGGCCTCCAGGTAGATGCCGCTGCTGCCGGCGCCCGCCACCCGGTTGCGGCGGATGGTGACGTCGCTGACGTAGCCGTCGACGAAGATGCCGACGCCGCGGGACCCGCCGACGTCGTTGCCCTCCAGCACGATGCGCGCGGTCGTGGCGTCGTACTCCCGGCCGGGCGCGAGGTCGCGGAACCCGTCCCGGGTGACCCGGATGCTGTTGAGGAAGCCCCGGACCGTGCAGCCCCGCACGGTCACGTCGGTCTGGGCGACCTCGACCGGGCTGACGATCGCGATGCCCCGGCCGCCCGCGCCCGCCTCGCCGCGGATCGTCGCCCCGGCGCAGTCGAGGGTGACCCCCGACGCGGTGATGTCGACGCCGCCGGTCCACTCGCAGCCCGGGTCCAGGGCGGCCGAGGACGTGAGGACGATCCGCTCGGCGGCCCGCTCGCAGCCGACCACCGGCAGGGGCGGCTCGGCCGCCGGTGCGGCCGCGGACCCCGATGCCGGTGCGGCGGGGACCGGCGGGGCCCCGAGCGCGAGGGCGAGGGTGGCGACGGCGGCCGCGAGCAGGCGCGGCGAGCGGCGCGGGTGGGAGGCGGTGGCGGGGCGGATCGCCGCAACCTACCGCCCCGGCCGCCGCCGGGCCGGCGCCCGGGCGACGAACCGGTTGGGCGGCCGCGGAGGCGAGCGGGCAGGCTGGTCACCGCCCGCGCCGGCCCGGCCGACGGGCCGATGCACCGACCGGAGAGCCCAGTGACCGAGCACGCGCCCGTCCCGTACCGCTACGACCCCGACGCCACCGCGGCGGCGATCAAGGCGGGCCACGGCGACCTGGAGCCGGGGGTCGAGACGGGCGAGGTCGTCACCGTCGCCGGCCGGCTCCTGCTCCGCCGGGGCCAGGGCAAGCTCGTCTTCGGCCAGCTCGCGGACGCCACCGGCCGCATCCAGCTCTTCGCCCCCGCCGACGTCACCCCCGACTTCGACGCCTTCGGCCGCCTGTCCCTCGGCGACTGGATCGGCGTCCGCGGCGAGATCATGACGACCCGCAAGGGCGAGCTGTCCCTCAAGGTCCTGGACTGGACCCTGCTGGCCGAGACCCGCCGACCGTTCCCCGACAAGTGGCACGGCCTCTCGGACCCCGACACCCGCTACCGGCAGCGCTACGTGGACCTCTGGGTCACCGAGGAGTCCCGCCGGGCGTTCCAGCTCCGCAGCCGCCTCGTCTCCCTGACCCGCCGCTGGCTGGAGGACCGCGGGTTCGTGGAGGTGGAGACGCCGATCTTCCACCCGGTGCCCGGCGGCGCGCTCGCCCGCCCGTTCACCACCCACCACAACGCGCTCGACCTCGACCTGTACCTGCGGATCGCCCCCGAGCTGTACCTGAAGCGGCTGGTCGTCGGCGGCTTCGAGCGGGTCTTCGAGATCGGCCGGGTGTTCCGCAACGAGGGCCTGTCGCCCCGGCACAACCCCGAGTTCACGATGCTGGAGCTGTACCAGGCGTACGCGGACTGGAACGACGTGATGGAGCTGGTCGAGCAGCTCGTGTCGCACCTGGCCGAGGAGCTGACCGGCTCCACCACCGTCAGCTACCAGGGCCGCGACCTCGACCTGTCCGCCCCGTGGCGGCGCGCCACCCTGTCGGAGCTGATCGAGGAGCAGATCGGCGTCCACGTCGACCTCGACACGCCCGTCGCGGACCTGCGCGCCCTCTGCGACGCCCACGACGTGGCCTGGCTCGACCACTACGGCCCCGGCAAGCTCCTGCTGGAGCTGTACGAGAAGGTGGCCGAGGCCGCGCAGTGGCACCCCGTCTTCGCCACCCTCTACCCGGCCGAGGTGTCCCCGCTCGCGCGCCCGCACCGCGAGATCCCCGGCATGACCGAGCGCTTCGAGGCGATCGTGGCCGGCCGGGAGCTGTGCAACGCCTTCTCCGAGCTGGTCGACCCCGACGTGCAGCGGGAGCGCTTCGAGGACCAGGTCCGCCAGGGCGAGGCCGGCGACGACGAGGCCATGTCGGTCGACGAGGACTACCTGCGGGCCCTCGACTACGGCCTCCCGCCCACCGGCGGCCTCGGGATCGGCATCGACCGGCTGGTGATGCTGCTGGCGGACGTCGCCACCATCCGTGACGTCGTGTTGTTCCCCACGCTGCGCCCCGAGCAGACTGCCGGGACCGGCACCGCAGGGGACGACGACGACGCCGAGGCCCCGGCGACCGCTGCCGACTGACGACGCCCAGGAGGCCACATGCGAGTCCTGATAACGGGCATGGGGGGCGAGCTCGGCACGCGGATCACGAACCTCCTGGAGGCCGACGAGCGGATCACCGCCATCCGCGGCATCGACGGGTACCCGCCCCGGCGGCGCATCACCCGGGTCGACTTCCACCGGGTGGATCCCGACGACCGCCGCCGCACCAGCCACCTCATCCGGGAGTTCGACCCCGAGGCCATCGTGCACTTCGGCGTGTACGAGCCCCACGCCCACTTCGGCGGCACCGCGGCCCGCATGGGCACGCTCGCCTCCGCGGTGTCCACCCTCGGCGCCGCCCGGGCCTGCCCGTCGCTGCGGCGCATCGTCGTGCGCTCCGGCATCGAGGTGTACGGCCGGCGTCGGGGCGCCACGCTGCGCCCCGACGAGTCGGCACCGGTGGAGCCCACCAACGTGTGGGGCCAGTCGCTCGCCAAGGTCGAGCAGCTCGCGGTCGAGGCGGTGGCCGGCACCGACGTCGAGCTGTCCCTCCTGCGCTACGCCCCCATCGTCGGCCCCAGCTTCCCGAGCCCCGCCGGCCGCTACCTGCGCCTGCCGATCGTGGCCGTCTCGCCGCTCGCCGAGCTGCCGTTCAGCCTGATCCACCAGGAGGACGCCGCGGCCGCCGCCGTCGCCGCGGTCCACGCGCCGGTCACCGGCCCGCTCAACGTCGTCGGCTCCGGCGCCGTCACCGCCAGCCAGGCCGTGCGCCGGGGCGGCCGGGTGCCCTGGCCCGTCTTCGGACCGGGCTGGCGGGTCGCCGCGGCCGCCGCCGAGGTGCTCGGCGCCCCGCTCCCGCCGCACGTGCGCGACCTGCTCGTGCGCGGCGCCGGCGGCGACGGGGCCCGCGCCGTGGCCGAGCTGGGCGTCGAGCCCCGCTCCACCTCCGAGGTGGTCGACCAGCTCTACCGCTGGGCCGAGACCACCGACGTCGCCACCCCGACCGCGGCGGTGACCCGATGAGCGACCTGACCGCCTCCACCGCCCCCGGCGCCCGCACGCTCGGCCTCCTCCGCCGGCGGCTCCGGGGCAGCTACGACATCGACGACTGGGGCCTCGACCCGGAGCTGATCGCCCTCGCGGAGCCGTTCGTGGGCGCGCGCTGGGAGGTCGAGGTCGACGGCGCCCACCGCATCCCCGGCACCGGCGGCGCGCTCCTCGTCTACAACCGCCAGGTGGGCCTCAGCGAGCCGTGGGTGCTCGCCCACGGCGTCCGCCGGACCGCGGGCCGCTTCGTCCGCACCGTCGGCCTCCTCGACGTGGCGCCGCTCGGCCCGCTCCTGCGCCGCTTCGGCGCCGTGGTCGACCGCGACGACGAGGTCGAGGGGCTGCTGCGCGCCGGCCAGGTCGTGGCCGTGCCCCTGTCCCGCCGGGTCGAGCCGGGCCGCCCCGGCTCGCTCGACCCCCGCCGCATCGCCGCCGCCCGCCGGGCGGGCGTGCCGGTGCTGCCGGTCGCGCTCGTGGGCCACGAGGCCACCCGCCGCTGGCGCGTGGTGGTCGGTGACCCGATCGCCGAGGCCGCGCCGCCGCCCCGGGGCCGCCGGGCCCGGCGCGCCGCCGGCCGCAGCGCCGCCGGCGTCGACGTCGACGCCCCCGAGGTCGCCACGGCCGCCGCCGCCGCCACCGCCGTCGGCCGCATCCTGGACGACGCCGTACCCGCCACGTGGTGGCAGTGATGGCCGCGCACCACCCGCCCACCCGACGCCCCGGCCGGCGCGGCGCCGTCGTCGCCGCGCTCGTGCTCACCGGCGCCGTCGTCGCCGGCTGCTCGGGCTCCTCCTCCGACGGCGCCGGCTCCTCGTCCACCACCGCGACCGTCGCCGCCCCGGGCGGCACCGGCGGCCGGGCCGCCCCCGTCGGTGCCATCGGCGTCGACGGCGTCACCGAGTGGTCCACCGTCACCCCCGCCGAAGCCGGCCTGGACCCGGCGGTGCTCGACGAGATGGCCGCCGAGGCCGAGCAGCTCGACTCCACCTGCTTCCTCGTCGTGCGCGACGGCCGCATCGCCGCCGAGCACTACTGGGGCAGCGGCGGCGAGCACGAGGCGCAGGAGGTCTTCTCGGTCACCAAGTCCTTCGCCAGCACCCTCGTCGGCATCGCTCAGGACGACGGCTCGCTGTCGGTCGAGGACCCGGCCTCGCGGTGGATCACCGAGTGGGACGCCACCCCCTCCGCCGAGGTCACCGTGGCGGACCTCCTGTCGAACGTCTCCGGCCGGTTCTGGAGCTTCGACAGCGACTACGGCCGCCTCATCGCCTCCCTCGACCGGACCGGCTACGCCATCGGCCTCGACCAGGAGCACGAGCCCGGCACCTACTGGGCCTACAACAACGCCGCCATCCAGAGCCTGTCCCGGGTGCTCGATCGGGCCACCGGCGAACCGGTCCCCGACTTCGGCCGCGAGCGCCTGCTGGCGCCCCTCGGCATGGACGACTCGCGCTTCGGCACCGACGGCGCCGGCAACGGCCTCACCTTCATGGGCCTGCGATCCACCTGCCGGGACCTCGCCCGCTTCGGCGTGCTCGTCCTCGACCGGGGCGAGTGGAACGGCGAGCAGGTCGTCTCCGCCGACTACCTCGACGCCGCCACCGGCCGGCCGTCGCAGGACCTCAACGCCGCCTACGGCTACCTGTTCTGGCTCAACCACCGGGGCAGCATCGCGAGCGCCGTGAGCCCGCTCAGCGCCGAGGAGCAGGCCGGCGCGGCGGAGGGCCAGCTCGTGGCCGACCGCCCCGAGCGCCTCGTCTGGGCGCTCGGCCTCGGGGGCCAGGTGGTCCAGATGGACCCGGGCACGAACACCGTCGTGGTCCGCCTCGGCCCGGCCTCCTTCAGCAGCCGGTACGGTCCGGCCCTCACCGCCCGCATCCTCGACGGGATCGAGAGCTGACATGCCCCACGTCCTCGCCGCAGACGGCACCCGCATCGCCTACAAGGTCGCGGGCCGTCGCGACGGCGAACCGCTCCTCCTGATCCAAGGCCTCGGCGCCGACCGCCGGGGCTGGATCCTCCAGGAGCGCTCGCTCGGCTCCCGCTTCCGGCTGATCCTGGTCGACAACCGGGGCGTCGGCGGCTCCGGCCGCCCCGAGGGGCCGTACCCCATCGAGGTCATGGCCGCCGACGCGATGGCCGTGCTCGATCACGCCGGCTTCGGTTCTGCCCACGTGCTCGGGGCGTCGATGGGCGGCATCATCGCCCAGGCCGTCGCCGTGCTGCACCCGCACCGGGTCCGCTCCCTCGCCCTCGCCTGCACCGCCGCCCGCCACTACACGTGGCGCCGCGAGCTGCTCACCGACTGGGCCCACGAGGCCGAGGTCCACGGCATGCGCGAGTTCGTCCGCCGCAACATCCACTGGCTGGTCGGCCCCCGCTCGCTCAAGCGGCTCTGGCCGGCGATGGCCGTCCTCGGCCCGCTCGCCTTCAACGTGGCGGCCACCTCCTTCGTCGCCCAGATCGACGGCATCCTCGGCATGGACGACTCGCTGCGCGACGAGCTGGTGAACGTCGACCTCCCCACCCTCGTCACCGTCGGCAGCCAGGACGTGCTCACCACCCAGGGCGACAGCGAGGAGATCGCCTCCCTCATCCCCGGTGCCGAGCTGGTCGTGGTCCGCGGCGGCGCCCACCTGTTCATGGTGGAGAACGCCCCCACCTTCAACCGCACGCTCAACGCCTTCTACGACCGGGTCCAGGCCACCCCCGACGCCCGGCCCCGCCTCCACGAGCCCCGCGACCTCGATCGCCTCGCCGCCCGCCGGGCCTGACCCCGACGCGCGGGGCGCCCGGTTCGGCGGGAGGAGGGCCGGGCGGCCCGCCCCTCGGCGCGGCCCGGGGCTGGCTACGGTGCCCGCCATGTTCGTGCGCGTCCTGGTCAACGGGGGAGCGGGCTCGGTGGACGACGAGGAGCGCCGGACCGCCGAGATCCGCGACGCCTTCGACGCGGCCGGCGCGGACCGGGTGGCGGTCGACGTCGTGGCGCCCGAGGAGATCGACGCCACCATCACCGGCTGGTGGGCGGCCGACCCCCGGCCCGACGTCATCGTGGTGGCCGGCGGCGACGGTACCGTCAACGGCGCCGCCGCGGTGGCCGCCGGCACCGACATCGTGCTGTCGGTGCTGCCGCTCGGCACCTTCAACCACTTCGCGAAGGACCTCGGCCTGCCCGACGACGTCGCCGGCGCGGCTCGCGCCATCGTGGCAGGCGAGGTGCGGGCCGTCGACGTGGCCGAGGTGAACGGGCAGGTCTTCGTCAACAACTCGGCCCTCGGGATGTACCCGGCGATGGTCGCCATCCGCGACGAGATCCGCGACAGCCGGGGCTGGGGGAAGGTCCGGGCCGTCCCGGTGGCCTGCGCCCGGGTGCTGCGCGACCTGCCCGTGCACCGCCTCGACCTCCGCGGTTCGGGCGGCTTCGCCCGCGACCGGGTGCGGACGCCGTTCGTGTTCGTCGGCAACGGCCGCTACGACAACGGCGACGGCGGCACCTTCGAGCGGGGGTCGCTCGGCGACGGCGTCCTCAGCGTGGTGGTGGCCCGGGCGACCACCCGGCGGCGCCTCGTCGGCGTCGCGCTCCGCGCCGTCGTCGCCGGCACCCGCCGGGCCGGCGACCTCGACCGCATCGACCTGGACGAGCTGACCGTCGACGGCCGGCCCCGCCGGCTGCGCGTGGCCCGGGACGGCGAGATCGGCTGGTGCGACCTGCCGCTGCGCTTCCGCTGCCGCCCCGGCGCCCTCCGGGTGCGCGCCCCCGCCGCCTCGGGCTGAGCGAGCGGCCCCAAGGGATCATCGGGCCGCCGGGGCGTGGCCGGTAGCGTCTCACCGATGACCGGGACGAGGAGTGGCGAGCGTTCGCACCTGCCGCTGATCGCCGCGATCTCGGCCGCCCTGATCGTCGCCCTCCTGGGCGTGAGCTGGGCCGTCACCGGCGGCAGCAGCCGCGGCGAGGGCGGCACCACCGTCAGCAGCCGCATGCTCCCGCCCGGGCGCGGCGGCGGCGGTGACCCGGCGCCCGCCGGGGACCCCGCCACCACGACCACCGCGGCCGCGACCACGACCACCCCGGCGTCGGGCCCCGACGAGCTGTCGCTCGTCTTCGCCGGGGACCTCCTGCCCCACGGCGCGGTGAACGACCGGGCGGCCGCCAACGGGTCCCGGATCGGCAAGTCCTACGACTACCTGCCGATGTTCGAGCCGATGCGGCCCGTCATCGAGGGCGCCGACCTGGCCATCTGCCACATGGAGGTGCCGACGGTCCCCGAGGGCGAGCAGGTGACCACCTACCCGAGCTTCGGTGCCCCGCCCGAGCTGGCCATCGCCGCCGGCCAGGCCGGCTACGACGGCTGCTCCACCGCCTCCAACCACAGCCTCGACCGGGGGCGGGCCGGCCTCGACCGGCTCCTCGACACCTTCGACCAGGCCGGGATGCAGCACACCGGCACCGCCCGCACCGAGGACGAGGGCGACGGCCGCGCCGTGGTCTACGACGTCGACGGCGTGACGATCGCCCACCTCAGCTACGCCTACGACTTCAACGGCTACAAGATCCCCGCCGACGCCCCGTGGTCGGTCAACCAGATCGACCCCGCCAAGATCATCCGGCGCGCGGACGAGGCGAAGGCGGCCGGCGCCGACCTGGTGATCGTCAGCCTCCACTGGGGCACCGAGTACGTGCACGACCCGACCGACCAGCAGCGGGCCTGGGCCGAGGAGATCCTGGCCACCGACTCCATCGACGCGATCATCGGCCACCACGCCCACGTGGTGCAGCCCATCGGCCGGGTGGCGGGCCGCTTCGTGGTGTGGGGGCTGGGCAACCAGGTGTCCAACCAGGAGCAGCTCCCGCGGCGCGACGGGCTCACCGTGCGGTTGCGGGCGGCTCGCGACGACGCCGGCGACTGGTCGGTCACCGGCGTCGAGGCCATCCCCACCTACGTCGACCTGACCGACTTCCGCATCCTGCCGGTGGTCGACACGTTGCGGGCGGGCACCGAGTCGCCGGCGATGGACGAGGCCCTGCGGGCCAGCTACGAGCGCACCGCGGCGATCCTCGACCGCAGCCCCACCGAGGGCGTCACCCTCGCGCCCCTGCCGTAGCGGCCTGCTCCTGCTCCTGCCCCTGCCCGGCCCGGGCCTCCCTGCTCTGCTCCTGCCGGGTGCTGCTGTCGGGGTGCTCCTCTCGCCTGTCGGTGGTCGGGGGTATCGTGTCGTCCAGCGGTTGCCGTGGCTTCCGCCTCGCAGGGTCACCTGACGTTCATCGCTTCCGTCGGCTGCTGCTCGTGATGGCCCTTCGGGGTTCGGGTGGTGGTTGACCCCTTGCCAGCGAGGTGCTGTCATGGCCCTGACCGAACGCAGCCGCCACCGGCTCTACGAGGCCCTCGGTCCGATCATCGACGACGAACAGGCGGTGCAGGAGATGCTCTCCTACTTCCCCGCACGA